>ERZ773250.87-NODE-87-length-60698-cov-11.554392_pt1 | contig 60698 bp, 56 predicted proteins | sample MGYA00511258_ERZ773250 | MGnify/ENA primary metagenome ERZ773250 (study PRJEB29015, sample SAMEA2738164) | human oral metagenome | biome: human oral; feature: human-associated habitat; material: saliva | place: China | collected 2187 ... | reverse complement strand
ACGAAATCGACTTGTTCCAAGACCTGCTCAAAGCCGTTGCCCGCGAAACCGGCGCACCTTTCAGCATGGAAGAACCAAGCCTGAAAGTCATCGCCGACCACATCCGCTCCTGCTCATTCCTGATCGCAGACGGCGTATTGCCTTCCAACGAAGGCCGCGGCTACGTATTGCGCCGTATTATCCGCCGCGCCGTGCGCCACGGTTACAAACTCGGTCAGAAACAAGCATTTTTCTACAAACTCGTGCCCGATTTGGTCAAAGCAATGGGCGATGCGTATCCTGAGTTGAAAGAAAAACAAGCTCAAATCGAAGAAGCATTGAAAAACGAAGAAAGCCGTTTTGGACAGACTTTGGAAACTGGCTTGAAATTATTTGATGACGAGCTTTCTAAAGTTCAATTTAATGCGATATGTAAGCATGTTTCAGAAAACGCATACAGTAATGAAACAATGTCCGTATCTTCAGCATTAAATACTAATGGTCACTGGGAACTCTTGTTTACTCCTAGTTCATCAAAAATTACTCCATTTAAGTTTAATTATGAGAATTGGAGAAATGCTGAGCAATATTTAAAAGAAAACAAAAACCAAATTACAGTTGATAAAAATATCTTATCAGATAGTATTAAGGGAGCTGCTGTTGGTGCAGGTGCAGCACTCTTATTTAATCTTGTATTTGGTACCAAAATTTCTTTAAAAACTGCTGCGGCAGCGGGAGGTACGTTAAGTACGGGGGCTGGCTATTTAGAAAAAAATCAATTGGAATCAGAAAAAAATGATTTTATTAATGCATTAGAGTTATTAATTCCGAAGTTGGTCGAACGCAGTAATACTCAAAAAACTACTTTGGCAGGTGAGACGATCTTCAAACTTTACGATACCTACGGCTTCCCTTATGACCTGACCGCCGACATGGCGCGCGAATTGGGTATCGAACTGGACGAAGCAGGCTTCGAGCGCGAAATGGAAGCCCAACGCGCACGCGCACGCGCCGCACAAAGCTTCAAAGCCAACGCCCAACTGCCTTATGACGGTCAGGACACCGAGTTTAAAGGTTATAGCGAACGCCAAACCGAATCCAAAGTCCTCGCCCTCTACAAAGACGGTGAGCAAGTCAACGAATTGAACGAAGGCGACGAAGGTGCCGTCGTTATCGACTTCACCCCGTTCTATGCAGAATCCGGCGGCCAAGTCGGCGACGTCGGCTATATCTTCGCAGGCGAAAACCGCTTTGAAGTACGCGATACCCAAAAAATCAAAGCGGCCGTATTCGGCCAATTCGGCGTACAAACGTCAGGCCGTCTGAAAGTCGGCGACAGCGTTACCGCCAAAGTGGATGACGAAATCCGCAATGCCAATATGCGTAACCACAGCGCGACCCACTTGATGCACAAAGCCCTGCGCGATGTATTGGGCGAACACGTTGAACAAAAAGGCTCTTTGGTTACCGCCGAATCCACCCGTTTCGATATTTCCCATCCTCAAGCGGTAACTGCCGAAGAAATCGCCGAAGTAGAACGCCGCGTCAACGAAGCCATTTTGGCCAACGTTGCCGTCAACGCAGCCATTATGAGCATGGAAGATGCCCAAAAAACCGGCGCCATGATGCTCTTCGGCGAAAAATACGGCGACGAAGTGCGTGTACTGCAAATGGGCGGTTTCTCTACCGAATTGTGTGGCGGTACACACGTTTCACGCACCGGCGACATCGGCCTCTTCAAAATCATCAGCGAAGGCGGTATTGCCGCAGGCGTGCGCCGTATCGAAGCCATCACCGGCCTGAACGCACTCAAATGGGCGCAAGAACAAGAACGCTTGGTTAAAGACATTATTGCCGAAACCAAAGCCCAAACCGAAAAAGACGTACTGGCGAAAATCCAAGCAGGCGCAGCACACGCCAAAGCATTGGAAAAAGAATTGGCACGCGCCAAAGCCGAACTCGCCGTCCACGCAGGCGCCAAACTCTTGGACGATGCAAAAGACTTAGGCTCAGCCAAACTCGTTGCCGCACAAATCGAAGCCGACGCAGCCGCCCTGCGCGAAATCGTTACCGATTTAACCGGTAAATCCGACAACACCGTGATTCTTTTGGCGGCAGTAAACGACGGCAAAGTTTCCCTGTGCGCCGGCGTATCCAAACCGTTAACCGGCAAAGTCAAAGCAGGCGATTTGGTTAAATTTGCAGCCGAACAAGTCGGCGGCAAAGGCGGCGGAAGACCGGATTTGGCGCAGGCCGGTGGTACAGATGCTGCGAAATTGCCTGAAATGCTGGGAAGCGTGGAAGGTTGGGTGAACGGCAAGCTGGTTTGATGAGTAATATGTAGGTACAAAGAAGGTCGTCTGAAAAATTTTCAGACGGTCTCTTGTTAGAAGGTTAATTTCATTTAAGCTTTCCTCTAATACATTAGAAAGCTAGGTAGAAGAATTGTTCTATATTCAGTTTAATTTAAAAAACAATCTTGACAAACAAGGAAATTATTATGGCAGTTAATTCTGAATCAACAAAAGAAGTAATCAGATCATATCTAGATAAAAATTCATTAAGATATAAAGATAATAATAAAGATGTTGATAGCTTTGTATTGGGTTTTTCTTATAGGAAAGATCAGGACATACAATTCAAGCTAGTAATCTCTGTGCAAGAAGGTGGTGATTTTATACAATTTTTTTCTTTATTAAAATTAAAACCAAATTTCCCTGACTTTCAAAAAAGATTACTTCAAGAAAATCTAGAGAAAAAGCTAATTAAATGGAGTGCTGATGAAGAAAAGAATGTTGTTTGTTCAGTTGATATATTAATTGATTATAAAGAAGAAATTTCACATAATCAAATTGAGCGTGCATTGCAGAGCATACAAAGCAGTATTGTTGCATTATCAGATTTATTCTCTTTTGAATAGTGGTGTTTAATTATGTCTAAAAATACTGATACTGTATCTCAAGATGATAAAAAAACTAGAAAGAATACTTGGAACATTATTTGGAATGTTTTTTGGTTGCTAATCATATTTGGTTTATTTATTATCATATTTAGAATCTCTCCATTTAACCAATCAAGTAATATACAAAGTAGTAGTAAGAGCTATTTAGATAAAAGCTTGCTTGAAAATACAACAATTTCTTGCACAAACAGAAAAGAATGTCAGGCTATAAAACGAGAATTTCAGCAGATTAAGGATGATATTTATAGGGTAGATATAGAAAAGATACAACTAAAAATAGATAACCAAGATAAAATAATTAACTCTCTAACATTTTCAGTTTCTTTGTATGCTGTATTAATAACTGTAATTTCTATATTTTTCTCATTGCGAGAATCTCAAAGAATTGATAAAGCATTAGATGATATTAATAATTTTAAAGAAAAAGAAAGAGATGAAAAACTGAGTGTAATAGATAAAAAACTGAGTGTAATAGATAAAAAACGGAGTGTAATAGATAAAAAACTGGAGAAGTTAAACAGTAAAGTTGATGATTTTAAAGGTGAGTATAATGAATTTGTAAAAGAATTGGACAATTCATTTAGCGGAAATAAAGAAAAAAATGGAGATTTTATTCAGCAATCTGTCGGTAGGGATACGGATATAAGTGATGAAATTAAAAACGACGTATTGAAAAATAAAACCGATGAAAATAACAAAAATAAATTACATTTCAAAGAAAAATGAATTATATCTTACTCTTTCCTTTATAAAAACTAGCAAGCCATAACCTGCATCCCTCCCAACCGCGTGCGTGGCTACGCCACACACCCTACCTGCGGGCGACGCAAACCTTAAGATTAAGGTGTAGGGTGTGTGCGGTACGCACGCACGCGGTTTTTGTTGCTACCGAATGATTCCAAACCATGTCGTAATCCAGTCAGAAGCAAACGCAGCTTGGGTCATGTACCAACAAAACTCAATATCAAAGGCCGTCTGAATTTCAGACGGCCTTTCTGTTTTCATTTCAAGCTGATATTTAAGCTTTTTATTCAATCATCTAACAATCAATCTTTCTCAACCGTGAAAAACAGTTCTTCCTGTTTCAAAGCATTGCCGTCTGCATCGGTTAATGCTGCTTCTGCTGCGGAAAACTTGATAACGGCAAGGCTGAGGCTGCCTTGCTCAGTCAGTGCCGTGTTAAGGATAACGCCTGCTTCTTCCTCGCCGACTTTGACGGCAATACCGGCGGCTTCCAAAGAATCACCGCTTAATACAGCCAGACCGCGTTTGACTTGGCCTCGGTATTGGGCGCGGGCGATGATTTCTTGGCCGGGGTAGCAGCCTTTACGGAAGTGGACTGCGCCGATGATGTGTTGGTTGAGCATTTGGGCAACAGCCGCTTCTTTGGTTGCGGCGCAAATCCACGGATAGCCGCTGCGGATTTCGTGCAGGTTCCACGCGTTTTCGGCTCCTGCTTGATATTCGGCTGCGTTTTCGGCTGCTGAAATTTTCAGACGGCCTGTGTGCGGCAAGGCAATTTCTACGGCGTTTTCTTGAATTTGGGCTGGGAAAGACAGTTGCGGTTCGGTAGCAGGATGAGGTTCTGCATTGTCTGCCAACTCGCCGCTGACTACTAAATCGGGCATCAGCTCGAAGACGACTTTTGCACGCAAGACAAACATTCTCAGGCGTTTGACGATGGCTTCGGTCAAATCTTGCGCCATGACCAACAGTAAATCTTCTCCGCGATTGACGACCAGCATATTCGCCAACACACGGCCTTTAGGCGTATTGTATGTGGCGTAACATGCCTGACCGGAAGCTAAATTATTAATATTATTGGATAATTGACCATGAAGAAATGAAGCTCTGTCTTCTCCGCTGACACGGACAACGCCGAAAAAAGGCAGGCGGGTTTGCATAATCGACTCCTTAAATTGTAGATGCTGAATTATCGCTCAAATTGCTACTTATTATCAAATAAATAAATTTAGGCCGTCTGAATGTTTCAGACGGCCTGTTGTTTGGGTTCAAACAATCAAAATTATTTGATGATGACTTTGCGGATAATCACGGCTTCGGTTGGAACGTCTTGGTGGAAGCCGCGTGTTGCTGTTTTTACTTTGCTGATTTTACGGACCACGTTCATGCCGGAAGTGACTTTACCGAAAACAGCATAGCCGTAGCCTTGAGGGGTTTTGCTTTTGAAATTCAAAAAGTCGTTGTCGGCTGTATTGATAAAGAACTGGCTGGTTGCTGAATTCGGATCGCCGGTACGCGCCATGGCGATGGTGCCGACGTTATTTTTCAAGCCGTTGTATGCTTCGTTGTTGATGGCTTTATCGGTGGATTTTTGAATCATATTCTCGGTAAATCCGCCGCCTTGAATCATAAAATTGTCGATAACACGGTGGAAAATCGTGTTGTCGTAAAAACCTTTTTTGGCGTAATTGACAAAGTTTGCCACGGTTTTCGGCGCTTTGACTTCATCCAGCTCCAGTTGGATGTTGCCCATATTGGTTTCAATCACGGCATGGGTAACTGCTTGCGCTTGCACGGAAAGTGAGAGTGCGAGGGCGCACAGGGTCAGTTTGATGGATTTTTTCATATGTCTTCTCGAAGGATGTATTGTGAAAATGGAATATTAACCTTGTTTCGCGTGAAATCCATAAAAAACATGTAAGATTTTTCAAGCAAAAAACATAAGGCAATCAAATCAGGCCGTCTGAAAAGGGATAAAAACCAAATTCTTGCTCTTTATCATTCCCTTTCAGACGGCCTGCTATTACGGTCAAACCGAAATCAGATTAGAAATCCAATTCCGCTTTCAGCCAATAAGTGCGCGGCATACCGACAACGGCGAAGCTGCGGTCGTATTGGCCGCGCTGTACTTGCCAGTAGTTTTTGTTAAACAGGTTTTCTACCGAGCTGCTGACGGTCAGTGTGTTTTTGCCCAGCTTGGTTTTGTAGCGCGCGCCTACGTCAACCAAAGTGTAGGACGGGAAGGCGTATTGTTTTTGCGTGTCTTGGTAAGACTTGCCGAAATACGAAACATTGCCGTTCAAGGTTAGACCTTTGACAAACGGTGTGTCCCATTCCACGCCCGCTTTGGCAATCACGCGCGGGTTGGCGACTTGTACGCCGTTAACCAAATTATCGGCGAAATTCGGATAATCTTTTACGGTTGATTGTAGATACATCAGACCAAAAGTCGGACGCAGGGTTTTGTTCAACAAGTTGGCATAGGTATTGAACTCAATACCGCGGCTGCGTTCTATGCCTTGCTCCGAACCGCTATAAGCCAAGCCTGCATTTTTGCGCGCTGCGAAATCAGTTCCTGAAGTCGTGTTGCCGCGCCAGTAGCCCGGGCGTTTGATTTGGAACACGTTTAAAGTGGTGACAAAGTTGCCCCAGTTTTTGCGTACGCCGACTTCAAATTGGCGGCTGACGCGCGGATCTGCCATCGTTACATGACCGTCGTCATCGGTACGGATGTCGGACGGCTCCAAATCTTCCATATAGTTTCCGTAAACCACCAAATCAGGCTGCGGAACCCATGCCGCCATCAACATCGGGCTGAAACGGTTCGCATCCGCTTTGCGGCCGTTTAATTTGTTTTTCTGCTCGACGGCTTGGAAACGTCCGCCCAAAGTGAGTCGGTATTTGTTGTCGGCAAAACCAAGCGTGTCGGAAACTGCCAAACTGTTTACTTTGATCACGGTATCCAATGAAGGTGTTGTATTCCATGCGCTGCCTAAGTTGGAATCCAATTTTGCCAATTGAGTAGGAATGTCGATGCTCGGATCGATAACGCTGCTTCTTGTTTGACGTGCGCCTTGATAAGTAGTGCGTTTGCGGTCGATGCGGTCAAATGCGGTACTCCAGTTGTGGCTTACCGGACCGGTTTCAAATTCGCCACGTGCAGTCAGATTCATACTGAGCGTTTTAAAACGCTGGTCGGTCAAACGCGCGCGACCTGAATTGTAGGTCAAACCGCTGCTCGTAACGGTAGGAGAGGCGAAATTACCGTAATAACGTGCATTGTTGTAGCCGATGCCGCCTGTAATTTGGGCATTTTCAAATGCATCCCATTCGAAGGTCAGCATATTCGTTTGACCGCGCGTGTTTTGAGCCTGCCAGCTCGGCGCCAAATTCACTTTGCCTTCAGGTGCGTCAAACAAGCGGCCGTTGGCGTTTTGAATGTCCTGCATACGCGCGCGACCGCCGTTGGTTTTGCGTTTCGCGTAGATGGAATCGAACGCCACGCGCAGTTTTTCGCCTCGATAGTCAGCATTTAAGGCAAATTCTTTGTTGTCTTCGCTGTAACCGTGACGCGGAGTGTCGCCATGGCGCAGTTTGCCGTTGGCGCGCACGCCGAATTCTTTGTTTTCTCCGAAGCGTTGACCTAAATCGAACGTACCTTGGGCGCGGTTGTTGCTGAACCAGCCCAAACCGATTTTGCGGTTGCCTTCATCGGCGGCTTTTTTGGTTTCAATATTGACGGAACCGGATACCGCGCCTTCAGGGTCCATGCCGTTTACGGCGGTGGAGGCGCCTTTAATCAGTTGCGCGGAGCCAACTTGCACGCTGGCCGTGCCTTGCGTGCCGTACATCCCTGCCAAACCGTTGACGCTGAATTGGCGCGCATCAAGCTGATAACCGCGGAAATACAAACCGGTAAGCGTGTTGCTTTCGCCGCCGAACTGCCAAACGGAAGCGTCTTTTTTCGCTACGGCATCCACCAAAGTACGCGCCTCAGTATTGTTGAGGGCTTGTTCGTCGTAGTTGACGACGGTAATCGGTGCGGTAAAGGCATTGGCTTTGCCCAATACGCCCAAGTTCACGCGGTCGCGCAAGTCGCCGTCGCTGGCGATGGAGTAAGAACGGGCGGCTTTGACGCGTTTGGCGTCGGCGCGGACATTGACTTCCTGCAACTGCTGTTGCACAGGGGTTTCGGGTGTCGCTTCATCGGCGGCATAAGAAAACGCGCTCATAATCAAAAGCGGCATCAGGGCTAATTTGCTATTCATAGATTCCTTCTGTCTTTGAGGTGGGTTATTTTTGTTGCAATAAGCGTTAAAAATCACAAAGTAATTTTGCTGCGGAATTATATTTGATAACATTCTGGTTTTCTATAAAAAGTGATGATAACTATTTGTAAAAACAAAAATACAACATCAATCAAAACTTTATCCATAGTAATTGTAAATTATTTTATTAAGCGGAGAATCAGGGTTTCAGACGACCCCTGCCCGCTGCCTGCCTCAAGAGACAACGCACATGCAAAAATGGCAAACCGAGCTTTATTCCACGCCGTCTTGGCTGTTACAAACCTTATTGATGGTCGCCGCCGCCTCGGCGGTGATTCTGTTTTTGGCACGTAAAACGCGCTTCGGGCGTGAGTTTGCCTATATCCTGCGGCTGTGCCTGACACCGAAAAGCGCGGTCAAAGTATTGCTGCTGATTACGGCGATGATTGCGCTGCTGTTAACCGAAGTGCGGCTGAATGTATTGAGTACCTTTATGTCCAAAGGGCTTTACGACTCGATGCAGGATTTGAACGCCTCCGCGTTTTGGATGTTTGCAGCGATGAACGCGGGCGTGGTGTTGATACGGGCGTTTAACAACGTCATCAACGACTTTCTCGATCAAGGCTTGGCGATTAAATGGTCAGAGCGGCTCAATGAAGTTTTGACTTCGCGCTGGCTTGCCGACAAAAACTACTACCGCCTGCAAATGCGCCGCCATGCACCGGACAACATCGACCAGCGTATCCAACAAGATGCGCAGGATTTCATCGCCTCGACCATCGAATTTGTGCGCGGCATGGTCAATTCAGTCGTTACCTCGCTCGAATTTGCCGTTGTTTTATGGGGTTTGGCGGGCATCCTGACCGTGTTCGGCTTCGACATTCCGCACGGCATCGTTTGGTTTGTCTATATGTTTGTGATTTTGGCGACCTTTGTCGCCATGTGGATAGGCAACCCTTTGATTCGTTACAACTATGAAAACGAAAAGCTCAACGGCGACTACCGTTACTCCCTCATCCGCGTGCGCGACCATGCCGAAAGCGTGGCGTTTTACAGCGGCGAAAAACACGAACACGACCAGCTTGCCGACCGCTTCAAAGCCATCATCCGCAACCGTTGGCGCATCGCCCGCCAAAGCGTTTGCCTGAGCGGCTTTAACGATATGTTCACCAACGGCATCAAGCTTTTTCCCATTATTTTGCAAGCCCCGCGCCTGTTTGCCGGACAAATCAAAATCGGCGACATCCAGCAGACCGTCCAAGCCTTCGCACGACTGCAAAACGCACTGTCTTTCTTTCGAATGTTCTACAACAAATTCACCGCCTACCGCGCTCGACTGGAGCGTCTGTACGGCTTTTTGCTGAGCACGGAAGAAAAACACACCGCACGACAACCCGACCTTACCGAAGTTTCAGACGGCCTGATCTTAGAAAACGTTGCCCTATACCGCCACAACGGCGAAGTTTTATTAGACGGTATCAACATCAACCTCAAAAACGGCAACTCCCTGCTAATACGCGGCCCGAGCGGTTGCGGCAAAACTTCGTTGCTGCGCGCGCTGGCTGGACTTTGGCCTTTCGGTAGCAGCGGTAAAGTCAGCCATCCGCCGCATCAAGACATCCTCTTCCTGCCGCAACGCCCGTACACGGCACAAGGCAGCCTGCGCGATGCGATTTGTTACCCCGACATCGACAAACAACATCCCGAGTTAGCCGAAGCCATGAACACCTGCCGTTTAGGTTATCTAATTGATAAATTGGATAAAACCGACGACTGGCAACACAAACTCTCCCCCGGCGAACTGCAACGCGTCGCCTTCGTCCGCGCCCTGCTCACGCAACCCAAAGTCATCCTTCTCGATGAAGCCACCGCCGCCTTGGACGAACCGACTGAAGCCATGCTCTACCGCGCCTTAAAGCAAAAACTGCCCGACAGCATCATCATCAGCATCGGCCACCGCAGTACGCTCAACGAGTTCCATGATTTATGCCTCGATGTCGGTCATGTACAATGCTGAATTAATGGCATATAAAAGGCCGTCTGAAACAGTGAAAAACGAAATCAAACGATTTTGTCATCGCCGTTTCAGACGGCCTCTTTTCAAACGCCATGGCATGTTTATTTGCTATACTCTGCACTGTGTTAACGTCGTCTAAAAAATATTTATGAAAACCCTGGCCCTTATTCCACATTACAACCACCCGACCACCATCAGCCACGTTGCCCAAACCATGCGCGGCTTTGGTTTAAACGTTTTAATTGTGGACGACGGTTCACGCGAAGAATGCAAACCTGTATTGCAGGCTTTGGTTTCAGACGGCATTGATGTCCTTTACCGCCCCATCAACGGCGGCAAAGGCGCAGCGGTCAAAACCGGCTTGGAATACGCTCAAGAACATGGTTATACCCACGTTTTGCAGGTTGATGCAGACGGCCAGCATTGCTTGAACGATACGCCCAAACTCCTCGCCGCAGCAGAACGAAATCCCGAAGCCGTTGTTTGCGGCTGGCCGCAATACGGCGATGACGCGCCCAAAGCACGGCTTTACGGACGCAAAATTACCGATTTCTGGAATATGCTGCACACTTGGTCATGCGACATCAAAGACGGTATGTGCGGCTTCCGCCTCTATCCGCTGGCACCCGCGCTATCCGTCGTCCGCGAAGAAACCGTAGGTGACCGCATGGACTTCGACACGGAAATCCTTATCCGCCTGTACTGGCGCAACGTCAAACCGGTTTGGATTAAAACGCCCGTCCAATACGCCGCAGACGGCGTGTCTCACTTTGATGCCTTTGCCGACAATGTCCGCATCAGCAAAATGCACACACGGCTGTTTTTCGGTATGTTGAAACACCGATTGGGTAAAGTTTTCGGAAAGGCCGTCTGAAACCATGACCGACAATAAACAAACCCATTGGGCGGCGCAGCCCGAACGCGGCAGCCGCCTGTTTCTCGCTCTGACCACACTGATGGTGCGCTATCTGCCGGCTTTTTTCATGAGGCCGTGCATTTGGTTTGTGGTGCTTTATTTTTATGCAACCGCGCCCAAACCGCGCCGTCATGTCTTACGCTATCAAACCCGTCTTCAGACGACCTTTCCCCATATCGTCCTGCCGAAACACAGCGTATTCAAACAATTCGTCGCATTTGGCGAAGCGGTTTGCGACCGTTTTGCCGTGTGGCAACGCAAAATCCGTTATAAAGATTTGGTGATTGAAGATCCGGACGACATCTATTCGCAAATCAAGCGCAACGAACGCGGCCAGATTTTTGCCTGTTCGCACTTGGGCAATACCGAAGTTTGCCGTGCGCTGGTGTCGCACCATAAAGATTTCAGACTCAACGTATTGGTGCACAGCAAACACGCGCAGGCATTTAACGAGGCATTGCAAAAAGCCGGTGCAGATCATATCCGTCTGATTCAAGTAACAGATTTGGACACCACCCTGATGATGGAATTGAACAGCCGTATCGAAAACGGCGAATGGATTGCCATCGCGGCCGACCGCGTGCCTGTACGCGGCGAGAAAACCGCCGACATTAATTTCTTAGGCCATACCGCCCCTATGCCGCAAGGCGCGTGGCTGTTGGCTTCGCTTTTAAAAACGCAGGTAAACACGCTGTTTTGCGTCAAACAAAACGGCCACTATCATTTGAAACTGCGCCGCTTTACCGATACTTCCAGCTGGAAACGCGGCAACCGCGAGGCTGCCGTCAAAGACGCGATGCAGGGTTTTGCCGACATTTTGGCGCAAGAATGTGCGCAAAATCCGCTACAATGGTTCAATTTTTATGATTTTTGGGGCGAAGACGCCGTCTGAAACCATCACATTCACTCTTTTAAACCATGAAAAAACACATCTACTGCCAACACAGCTTTGAAACTGAAGTTCCTTTTTTTGACGTAGATGCCATGCACATCGTGTGGCACGGCAACTATGTCAAATACCTTGAAACCGCACGTTGTGCTTTTCTGTCTTCCATCGGTTACGACTACAACGTAATGGGACGGCAAGGGTACAGCTGGCCGATTGTGCAGATGAACCTCAAATACATCCGCCCTGCCCGTTTCGGCCAAAAAATCCGCGTTGATATGGACATTGTCGAAATCGAAAGCTGCCTGCGTATCGATTACACCATTTACGATGCCGAAACCAACGAAAAACTGACTCGCGCTTCGACTACCCAAGCCGCGGTTTCGCTTTCAGACGGCCTGATGCAGTTTCAAACGCCGGACAGCTGGTTGGAAGCAGTAAAAAGACATCCGACATTTAAGGCCGTCTGAAAAATTTAGCGATTAAACAACATATTGTCTGCTTATCAGCTTTACCCTTTATAATTTTAAGTTTCCATTTCAGACGGCCTTTATCCTCAATCCACACATCATTATGCTACTGAACCTCAACCGCTTTACCTTTCCTGTTTTCTTAAAAGAAACCCGCCTGCTTACTGCCCTCGCCCTGCCTATGCTGTTGGCGCAAGTGGCGCAAGTGGGTATTGGTTTTGTCGATACGGTAATGGCCGGTGGCGCAGGTAAGGAAGATTTGGCCGCGGTGGCTTTGGGCAGCAGCGCATTCTCGACGATTTACATTACCTTTATGGGCGTGATGGCGGCATTGAACCCGATGATTGCCCAGCTATACGGCGCAGGTAAAACCGAAGAAGTCGGCAAAACAGGAATGCAGGGCATTTGGTTTGGCTTGTGTTTGGGCGTATTCGGCATGCTGTTGATGTGGGCGATGATTATGCCTTTCCGTCATTGGCTGACATTGAACGATTATGTCGAAGACACGATGGCACAATATATGCTCTTTACCAGCTTGGCAATGCCGGCCGCCATGATACACCGCGCCCTGCATGCTTATGCCTCCAGCTTGAACCGTCCGCGCGTGATTATGTTGGTCAGCTTTGCGGCATTTGTGTTGAATGTGCCGCTAAACTATGTGTTCGTTTACGGCAAATTCGGTATGCCTGCTTTGGGTGGCGCAGGTTGCGGCATGGCAACGGCGGCGGTATTTTGGTTCAGCGCATTGGCTTTGTGGCTTTATATCGCCAAAGAAAAATTCTTCCGTCCGTTTGGTTTGACGGCAAAAATCGGCAAACCCGATTTGACGGCTTTCAAACAGATTTGGAAAATCGGCGCACCTATCGGCTTGTCTTATTTTCTAGAAGCCAGCGCGTTTTCGTTTATCGTCTTTTTGGTGGCGCCATTCGGCGAGGATTATGTCGCCGCCCAACAAGTTGTTATCAGCCTGTCGGGCATTTTGTATATGATTCCGCAAAGCGTCGGCTCTGCAAGCACGGTACGCGTAGGCTTTTCACTCGGACGACGCGAGTTTTTGCGGGCGCGTTATATTTCAGGCGTTTCGCTGGTATTGGGCTGGGTACTTGCCACCTGTACCGCGCTGCTCTTGGTCATCTTTCGCTTTCAGTTGGCCGGTATGTACACCAACGATGCGGCAGTATTGGACATTGCTGCGACCGTTTTATTTTTCGCTTCCCTATTCCAACTGGCAGATGCCACCCAATGTATCGCTTCATATGCGCTGCGCGGCTATAAAGTGACCAAAATGCCGATGTTCATCCATGCCGTGGCTTTCTGGGGTTGCGGCCTGCTGCCCGGCTACCTGCTTGCCTATCATGTCGATATGGGCATTTACGGCTTCTGGACTGCGCTGACCGTTTCACTGACGATTGCCGCCATCGCATTGGTATGGTGCTTAGAGCTTTGCAGTAAAGAGATGGTCAAATCGCATCAGGCCGTCTGAAATTTCTTTTAGACGACCTCCATTGATATTTCATTTACGGCTTATTCACTCTTAAGGAAAAAAATGTTTTCAACTTCCATCATAGAAAAACTTGCTTACTATATTTATTGCTTGATTGACCCTAGAGACGGCAATATTTTCTATGTAGGTAAAGGCGTGGGCAATCGCGTTTTCCATCATGCCCTAGGTTCATTACAAGAAACAGAAACGCCAAGTGATAAAATTGCTTTGATTAGGGAAATACATAAAAGCGGAAACCAGCCCGTGTATTACATACTGCGGCACAACATCCAAACAGACAAACAGGCTTTTGAATATGAAGCGATGGCAATAGACCTACTCTCCTTAGTCAAACCGAGCCAGCAGCCGCTGACTAATATTCAAGGCGGCACGCATTCTTCTGAAGTAGGATTGATGAGTTTGTCGGAATTAAAACGAAAGTATGATGCGCAAGAATTGAAAACTGATAAACCTATTGTTTTAATTACGATTAATAACGAATACGAGAAACTGAAAAAAGGCATTAGATCTGGGAATATTCCTGAAGCCAATAGGGATAAGGAAATTTACGAACGCACACGGAAATATTGGAAAATCGGAAGCCGACGTGAAAAAGCAAAATATGCAGTTGCAGTCTATCGCGGCTGGACATTGGCAGTGTATGAAATCGAAAGATGGATTTCTGCCGACGATATTATTCAAGGCCGTTGGATGTTTGAAGGCAAGCCGTTACCAGAAGGCTCCGACATTTATGAAGAAATCGTGAATAAGCTGACCTATTCTTCCCAAGAAAATTATAAAGCGCCCCAAAACCCCATTACATATCGTAATTGTTAAATAGTAAGTTTTCAGACGACCTGAATCCACAAAATCACAAATCATCATGCAACCCATCCAATACCAAACCGACCTTACCCCCTACAACACTTTCGGCCTTCGCGCCCAAGCCCAAGCCTTTATCGCGCTCGAACACGCCGACGAGTTGCGCGACATCGTCCGACTGCCCGAGTTCGACCGCAATACCGTTTTATGGCTCGGCGGCGGCAGCAACATCCTCTTGATGCAGGATTACGCCGGACTGGTCGTACACATGGAAAACAAAGGCATACGCGAGATTGCGCGTTCAGACGACCTCGTTTACATCGAAGCGCAGGCAGGCGAAATCTGGCACGATTTTGTTCTGCACACCGTCGCGCTGGGCTTGAACGGGCTGGAAAATCTGAGCCTGATTCCGGGTACGGTCGGCGCGTCTCCGGTACAAAATATCGGTGCATATGGTGTTGAAGCGAAAGATGTTATCCATAGCGTACGCTGCTTTGATTTGGATACGGCAACCTTTGTTGAGCTTTCCAATGCCGACTGTGCCTTTGCCTACCGTGAAAGCCTGTTCAAACAGGAAGGCAAGGGACGTTATGTGATTGTTTCGGTTGTATTTGCGTTGAAAGAGCATTTTGTGCCGAACTTGGGCTATGGCGATTTGGCCGCAGCGGTTGCCGAACTGAGCCAAGGCCGAGAAGCAACGGCCAAAGATGTTTCCGATGCAGTGTGTTTAATCCGCAACAGTAAACTGCCTAATCCTAACGTGCTTGGTAATGTCGGAAGTTTCTTTAAAAACCCTGTTGTCAGCGCTGAAAAAGCTGCCGATTTGTTGCAGCAATACCCCAATATGCCACGCTATCCGCAGCCTGATGGTTCGGTCAAACTCGCGGCCGGCTGGCTGATTGACCAATGCCGTCTGAAAGACCATCAGATCGGCGGTGCGGCAGTGCATGACAGACAGGCTTTGGTTTTAGTGAATAAAAACAATGCATCCGCGCAAGATGTCCACCAGCTGGCACAATATGTTTGTAATACAGTATTTACTCAATTTCAGGTAGAATTACACGCAGAACCCAACTGGCTGCCTACTTCATACAGCCTATAAAACAAAGGAGTGTATCCCATGCCGCGCATTGCTAAAGTCAACACTTACACACGAATCATCAATGCCAGCCTTGCCTTGTTCAACGAAGAAGGCGAGCGCAATATCAGCACCAACCACATTGCCGCCCATTTAGGTATCAGCCCGGGCAACCTCTACTACCATTTCCGCAACAAAGACGAAATCATCGTCCAATTGTTTAAGCGTTACAGCGAGGCCCTGCTTGTCTACCTTAACGAAGCCGTGTTGCCGTCTAATGTGGAAGACTCCATCAACTACATGGCCGGTATTTATGATGTGATGTGGGAATACCGTTTCCTTTTCAGCGATGTAAATACCCTGCTTGCCCGCAGTGCCGAATTATTGGGCGAACACAATACCTTTACCCAAGCCAAAGTTTCCCCGCTGTTGGTCAACCTGCTGACCCAGCTCAACGGTCTGAACATCATCAGCGCAGACCAAACCGCCATGAACGACCTTGCCGTCAATATGTGGATGGTGACAAAATACTGGTTCGACTTCGACAGCTCCCTGCGCGGCCGCGCCAAGTTGACCGAAGATTCCAAAGTACGGGGCATCAGTCGCACACTCAGCCTGTTGCGCCCTTACCTCCTGCCGGAACACCGTGCCGAATTCGACCAAAAAATCGGCAGCAACCATTAATTTTTTCCATACAAAGGCCGTCTGAAAACGTGGCTTTAACCAAGTTAAAGCGATTTTCAGACGGCCTGTTAATTTTCGGATGCTTTATTTATGCACCTTCCCGATATTTCCATTCTCGGCCTAGGTTACCTCGGCCTGCCGCTGGCACAGAAATTTTATGAGCAAGGCAGTCAGGTAGCCGCTGTCAAACGCAACCTGACCTCCGACGACATCAATCTGCCGATTGAGCTCGACATCATCGATTTGAATCAAGACGATATTTTTCACGGTTCGGCCTTGTGGCAAAACCATATCAACAAGCCGACATGGTTTTGCCTGCTTCCGCCTTCTTCATTAAACCATTACACCGATACGCTGAAAAAATGGATTCAACTTACCGAGCAATCCAAGGTACAACACATCATCTTTACCAGCAGCACCAGCGTGTATGGCGACCAAGCACGCATATGCGATGAAACCACGCCGCCCGACCCGCAAACCGAATCCGCCCGTCAAATCCTCGCGGTTGAACAAGCCTTGCTTGAAAGCGCCGTCCCCCATATCGACATACTGCGACTGGGCGGACTTTATTCTGCCGACCGTCATCCCGTTACCAAGCTGGTTCAAAAAACACGTATTCGAGGCGGCAACCAACCCGTCAATATTCTTCATAAAGACTTGGCCGTCCAAATCCTTTTTCAGACGGCCTGCCAAGCTGACGGCAAGCGTATCCGCAATATTGTCGAACCCCGCCACCCAAGCCGGGCCGAATTTTATACTGCCGAAGCGGCTAAACTCGGACTGCCGGCTCCTGATTTCATCGTTGATGACAAAAGCAACGGCAAAATTGTAAATACCGTTTGCGCAGACGGTCTAAGCCTGTAAAATTGCGACTCAATCCATTAATCCGTTTCAGACGGCATTTAGAGTAAACCATGTCCGCCCTATTTCCCCTTATCAACCACCTGATACAGCAAAATCCAGAGCAACAGCGTGAGCTGTCTGAATTTGCAGGCAGCATCATCTGCATCAGCCTGACCGGTTTCCGACTGACCGGACGCATCAGCGAACAAGGTTTTCTTGAAACCGCACACGAAACCGCCGACACCAACATCACATTCCACAACAGCGCCATCCAAAAAATCCTCCAAGGCGGCCAGCCCGGCGTGGGCGACATCAGCCTCGAAGGCGACTTGGTATTGGGCATGTCCGTCCTTCCTATTTTGGGTGGACTGCGCTATTATCCGAGCGAAGATTTGGCGCGTGTATTCGGTCATGTGGCCGCAGAAAGCATCAGCTCGCGCGCCGGCGACATCGGCCGTACCATGAAAAAAATCGGCAAAAGCATTGCCGAGCAAATCAGCGACTTTTCACGCGAACCCGAATCCCCTGTTATCGACCAAGCCACTCTTGCCGCATGGTTGGAAGAAGTGGACAAACTGCGTGACGACGTTGCCCGCCTAAACGAACGCCTCGACCGGCTCGAGCGCGATATCTGGATAGATTAGACACTTAATTTCAGACGGCCTACTACCATGAAAAGCCCATTTAAAAACATCGGTATCGTTACACGTCCCAATACGCCCGAAATTCAAGATACCGTACACACATTGGTTTCTTTTCTGCGCGAAAACGGCTTCACCATCTATCTGGATGAATTGAGCGTAGAAGAACACTGTGTCTATATCCAAGACTCCGCCTACTGCGAGACCGTAAACAAAGCCCAGCTGGGCAAATATTGCGACCTCGTCGTTGTGCTCGGCGGCGACGGCACCTTCCTCTCCGCCGCCCGCGAAGTCGCCCCGCGCGCCGTCCCCATCATCGGCATCAATCAAGGCCACTTAGGCTTTCTTACCCAAATCTCACGCGATACCATGGTTGAGGGCATCCGCCCCGTACTGGAAGGCAAATATCTGCCCGAAGAGCGCATCCTCATCGAAGCCAGCATTATTCGTGACGGCGAAACCATCGAACGCGCCCTCGCCCTCAACGACACCGTACTGTCTCGTGGCGGTGCAGGCCAAATGATTGAATTTGAGGTATTTATCAATCAAGAATTCGTCTATACCCAACGTTCGGACGGCCTGATTATTTCCACGCCGACAGGTTCGACCGCCTACGCACTTGCCGCCGGCGGCCCCATCATGCAGGCCGGTTTGCACGCCTTCACGCTTGTCCCTATCTGTCCGCAATCCATGACCAACCGTCCGATTGCCATCCCCGACACCAGCGTGATTGAAATCCTCATCACCAAAAGCGGCGACGCACGCGCACATTTTGACGGACAATCCCATATCGACGTGCAAAACTTCGACCGCATCATCATCCGCCGCTATCACAACCCCTTGCGCGTCCTCCATCCTACCGATTACCAATACTTCAAAACCCTGCGTCAAAAGCTACATTGGGGCGAACAATTAATTTAACCAACTTCAATAAACAGGCTTACCATGAAAACCATTTCAAAAACCTTAATCATTGCACTGTGTGCCCTTTCCTCCCTATCCGTCTCCGCACACGGCATGCACAAAAGCAAACCCTTGTCCTTTGAAGAATTGCCGAAAATCTGCCAGCAATACTTTACCCGAGCGGATGCGTGTTACCAAAAAGCAGGCGATAAAGCATCGTTCCAACGCGACAACACAAAATACCTGCGCCAAATCCTGCCTGCCGCCGACGTAGGCCAACGTGAACGCATGTGCCAAATTGCCATGGATACATTCGCCGAAAAAACAAAAAACTTGAGCTGCGAATAAAGGTCTCAGTCTTAGCTCTAGCAATTTCTGATTCCATAAAAAGGCCGTCTGAAACATTGGATTGTTTCAGACGGCCTTTTTAATATTTTATAACTAATTATTAATAGCTAGTCTATACTGAATTTTACAAATATTTATAAGTGTTGATAATAATCAAAACTAATTAAAATAGACATATTTATTCATGATAATTACCGTAGAAAAGATATATCATAACGCCTTTCGTAATGTGATATCAATAAAGGATAAGCGGTGAAACAACAATTTTTATGTAACAAAAATAAAATGTTATGCGCCATTTTGGCTGTTTTCTCAGGCCAATCATTTGCGGAAGAACTTCCTCAAGTAGATATACCTGAAGTCAAAGTTGTCGGTAATGCGCCTTCAAGTAACTGGCGTTTGCAGCCTGGCGCAAAAGACTATCTAAGAGATGGAGAAGTTTTAACTACAAACGATTTAAAAACAAAACGCGCCGTATCGCTCGGACAGACTGTGGAACAAGTCTCCGGAGTTCAAAATAATGCTTACGGCCCTAATACCGGCGTACCGCAAATCCGCAGCTTGAGCGGCTCGCGCGTATATGTCAGTGAAAATGGTTTGGGTATTTCGGATGCCGCTTCTGTCAGCCCCGATTTGCCGCTGATGGTCAATCCGTTCATAGCGGAAAAGATTACCGTTTTAAAATCATCGGCAGCAGTCTTGTATGGCGGCAACGCGATTGGCGGCGCAGTTGACGTCGATACCGGCGTGATTGCCACAGCACTGCCTGAAAAAGATTTAAACGGCAAAGTCGAAGTCAGCGGCGGCTACAATACGCCGCGTGTCGCAGCGTTCAAATTAAACGGCAAAGTCGGCAATGTGGCTTGGCATTTGTCGGGTGCAGACACTCATGCCAATGATTACCGTATTCCGGGCGATTCCAAACCGGCCGCCTGTTACGATCATGCCAATATTTCTAGTTCTCGCCTGATGTGGGCATGTCAGGTTACGCCCGACATTACCGAAACCTTAAACAAAGGCTATTACCGTTATGTCGCGAAAGACATTCCGGCTTTCATTGAACAATGGAAACGTTATAACGACGGCTCGGAACCTGATGAATCTGAATTGTACAAATTAAACAAACCATCCTGGGGCGATTGGGTAGAAAATCCGCTTTATGACGGCAGCCCAAACTTTAGAAATAAAGTCATCAATGCCATGAAAGACGATATGCCTGTTGAAAAAGGCCGTCTGAAAAACAGCCATTTGAGCAATCAAAACTTTGCTTTTGGCCTGAGCCATATCGGTGAACGCAGCTATGCCGGCGTATCCGTCAGCCGCTTCTTGAGCAAATCCGGTATTGCAGGCTTTGGCTATTACAATTTTTCCGAATCAGGCCACCACCACAGCGGTACCCACAAAGCACCGGTACGCGAATACGCTTCCGTACGCGCCCAACAAACCCGTTGGCAGGCAGAAGCCATGTACCGGCCATTGACGCCATGGATTGAAAACATCAAATTTCAAGCCGCCTATACGCAAAATCCAACATCCGAATACTTGGGCGACACCAAAATGCAAACTTTGGACAGCAAAACTTTCCAAAGCCGTTTGGAGTTCAACCACAAAGCAGATTCTTGGTTGAAAGGTACATTGGGCGCAGATTGGAAACAGCGCAGCACCGAATCTTCAGGCATCAACGGCAAACGCACCGGAAACTATGCCTACCTGCCCGATACCGACAGCAAAGAATACGGCATTTTCGCTTTGGAAAACTTCAAGTGGAAAAACTGGAATGCATCTTTGGGTTGGCGACATGGCGAAGTCCGCCACTCGGTCGACATCGGTGATTACAAACCTGGACGCAATAGCTCGACCGTTAAAGGATTGGAAGAGAGAGGCCGTCTGAAATACAGCTTGAACCACTATCATACAGGCTTAGGCGTAGATTTGTTTGACTTCTTAAAACTGGGCGCACGATACAGCCGTTCACAACGCGCCCCTGAAGTCAACGAGTTGTATGCAGGTGGCGATCACTATGCCCTGATGGCTTCCGAATCACATTGGGGAGCCGATGTCCTGCGTCCGGAAACAGCAGGCACTTGGGAGGTAAACGGAGAAATCGGTTGGAAAGACGGTCGCTTCCGTGCAAGCTGGTATAAAACCCAATTTAAAGACTATACCTTCCTAGTAGATGCCGCACATGACGGCGGCCAACGCCTGCCAACCAAATACTGGCGCTCCGGCGACACCCAGCTTCACGGCGTGGAATTGGAGGTAAACCAATGGTTTGACCTGAATAAATACGGCACATTGGAAGCCCGCCTGTTTGGCGACTTCGTACACAACCGCGCCGATTTGGACGACGAGCGCAACAGCACATTAGGCAATGGCAACCGTGTCCGCAACAACGGCTATTACATGCCCAATATGCCCGTATCCCGCTACGGCGCAGGCCTGACATGGAATAAAGGCAACTGGCAATTGGGCACCAGCCTGACACGCTACCGCCCTGCCAAACATACAGGCCACATGGCTGCCAACTACAAAGAGCCTGTTTTGGGCGGCTATACCATATGGGATATGTACATGAGCCATACCACCAAACATGGAAAATCGACAGCCGAATGGTTCCTCGATGCACGCAACCTTGCCAACCGTACCGCAAGACCACAAAACTCCATGCTCAAATATATCGCACCATTGCCGGGCCGCTCCGTCCGCGCCGGTGTAAGACTGACGTTCTAAGTTGAAAATAAAACAAACCGGATTCCCAGTTGATGGAAATCCGGTTTTCTTTTTTGATTATTTGATTTTCAGACGGCCTTTTATACAACTTAAAGAAAAGGCATAAATCATAAGCAACTTATTTCAAGATGGCCCGTTTTCATCTGATACTACAAATATTCCTTTAAAACCTATTATATTTTCCCCACCATATTTCCTTGTTTGGAAACCAAAAGTTGGTCGATTTTCAAATTTTCAGTATCGATGATTTCAAACTTATAACCGGCATAAACCAGAAAATCCGTACGCTTCGGGATTTTGCGCAGGGAATACATCATAAAGCCGGCGATGGTTTCATAATTTTCCGAATTGGGAAACTCTTCAATATCCACAGCGCGCGCATGACATCGGTAAGCGGCGTGGCACCGTCCACCAACCATGTATCTTCGGTACGGCGGATGATTTGCGGCTCTTCTTCGGTATTAACCAGCTCGCCCATCACAATGCTCATCACGTCTTTCAGTGTTACCACCCCAACCACCAGCGCGTATTCGTTCACCACTACGGCAAAGTCTTCGCCGGAAGTTTTGAAGGTCTCCAAGACATCGTAAAGCGACAGCGTGTCGGGGATGAACAAGGCTTTACGTAACACGCGTTTGTCGGTCAGGCGGACGTCTTTTTCTTTTAAAAACAAGGTCAGCAGCGTATGCGATTCGATATAGCCGATGACGCGTTCCAAATCGCCGTCACATACGAGGAATTTGTTGTGCGGTTTATCCGACATCATTTCCAATACGGTATCGCTGTCGTCGTGTTTATCAAAATAGGCGATATATTCGCGCGTGCTCATGGTGGAAGTGACCGTACGCTCCTGCATATCGAAAATGTTTTCAATCAGATAGTGTTCTTGTTCTTTCAATACACCAGCCTGTGCACCGGCATCAACGACGGCATAAATATCTTCCGAGGTCAGCTGCTCCTGACGGACGGTTGAGATTTTGAAGAGTTTGAATATTGCGTTTGCCAACCCGTCAAAAACCCAGACAAGGGGCTTTAAGATAAAAATCAAAAACATCATCGGACGGACAATGCGTACCGCCACCGCTTCGGGATGGGTCATTGCCATGCGCTTGGGCATCAGGTCGGCAATTAAAATAAAGCTGCCTGTAACCAGCGAGAAAGTCAGCAAAGAGGCAACTGTGCTGCCCCAACTGCCTGCATTCTCCAAAAGTTTGCCAAAATACGGACGTATTGCCGCCTCGCCGACAATACCGGCAAGAATGGCGACGGCGTTCAAACCAATTTGGACAACGGTAATAAAACTGCCCGGCTGCTGCTGCATATTGATTACGTCAAGCGCACGCGTATCGCCGCCGTCTTTTGCCATGACCTGCAATTTGATTTTGCGTGCCGAAGCAAGCGCGAGTTCGGAACAGGACACAAACGCACTAATAACAATCAGCAGGCACAATAATAGTAAGGCTTCAAAAATATTCATGAAAATTTGTGTGTATGGTATAGGTTAAAAATATTCAAACAGCAAAGGCCGTCTGAAAAACTCAATTTGATCTTAGATTTGTATTATGTTCATTTACTGTTTTAATCATCCAGCGCATCTTCATCCAAGGATTTCAGCCATTTCAGCTTTTCGCCAATTTTGATTTCTAATCCACGCGGGACGGGTTGGTAGAAATCGGGTTCGTCCAAGCCATCAGGCATATAGCTTTCTCCGGCGGCGTAGGCGTTAGGCTCGTCGTGGGCATAGCGGTACTCGCGTCCGTAACCCAACTCTTTCATTAACTTGGTCGGCGCATTTCGCAGATGGACGGGCACTTCGTCACTGGCATTTTCTTTGACGAAACGGCGCATTTGGTTGTATGCCTTGTAGCCCGCGTTGGATTTGGCGGCGGCGGCAAGGTACAGCACGGCTTGCGCCAGCGCGAGTTCGCCTTCGGGCGAGCCTAAGCGTTCGAAGGTGGCGGCGGCATCGTTGGCAATTTGGAAGGCGCGAGGGTCGGCAAGCCCGATGTCTTCCCATGCCATACGGACAATGCGGCGGGCGAGATAGCGCAGATCGGTACCACCGTCGAGCATACGGCAGAACCAATACAATGCCGCATTAGGATGCGAACCGCGCACAGATTTGTGCAACGCGGAGATTTGGTTGTAGAAACTCTCGCCACCCTTATCAAAACGGCGGATTTGCGCACCCAAACTGTCTGCCAGAAATTCGGCGGTTAAGGTTTTCAGACGGCGTGTATCGGCAGCGCGTAAAAGCTGTTCGATCAAATTCAACAATCTGCGCGCATCACCATCGGCGGTATTCACAAGCAATTCTTGCGCATCCGCTTCAATCGTAAAATCTTGGTATTCGGGCAAAGCCAATACTTTAGCAATCAACTTTTTCAGGTCGTCTGAAGACAAGGATTGCAAAACATACACCTGCGCTCTGCTGAGCAATGCCGGATTGACTTCAAATGACGGGTTTTCCGTGGTGGCGCCGATAAAGGTTAACAAGCCACTTTCGACATAAGGCAAAAATGCGTCCTGCTGCGCTTTGTTGAAGCGGTGTACCTCGTCAACAAACAAAATCGTCGCGCGCCCTTGTTGCAAGGCAATTTCAGCTTTTTCTATTGCCTCGCGTATGTCTTTCACGCCGGAAAATACGGCGGAAACAGGCAGAAACTGGGCATTGAAACTCTGCGCCAAAATCCGCGCCAACGTGGTTTTGCCTACACCCGGAGGCCCCCACAGCAACATAGAATGCGGCTTTCCACCCTCGACCGCCACGCGCAAAGGTTTGCCTTCGCCGATCAAATGATGTTGCCCAATGACATCGTCTAAAGAATGCGGACGCAGGCGTTCGGCAAGCGGCGCATCGGGTTGGCGGGTGAAAAGGTCGGACATGGCGGTTTCCGTGAAAGAGAGGTTTCAGACGACGTGGATTATAGCAGGTCGTCTGAAAGGGGGATTAACGCTCTTTGGGCGTAATATCAATATAATTTTCATTCAAAATTTGTAGTGATTTCCCGCTGATGACGATACATTCCTCAGCTAATTTCGCAGCTTCCTCTTTTCCTTTGTTGTTTTCAGCAGTCGGTGGGCAGAAGACCTTAGTGTCACCTAAGTTCCAAGCCATGTAGCCGTATAAGGCATTGTTGCGTTGTTCAGGTTTCGGAGAACAATTAATATCTTTTTTTAATTTTTCATTTTCTGAAAGTATGGGACATTTGAATTTTTGTTTTAATTTAACCAAGTCATTTTTGTTAATGCCATTGATTTCTTGGAAGCCATTGTTTTGTTGAAAGTTATTATGTAATAAATACCATGAAGAGTTTTTAGGAATTTCCACAAATCGAACAGGATGAAGCATATGTGTTGAAAAATTATTTGAAAAAACTGACATTAAAAAGAATGAGCTTATTGCGAGCATAATTGGAAGAATATAACTATTTTTATTCTTGTTATTTTTTGAATATGCCTCATCAGCTACTGCACGAACGTTAAGGAATATAAAAAAATATAAAAAAGATAGAAAAATATATTTAATATAACTATCTAGAAGCCAGTTTAATGCAAAAACTATTAAGAATATTGAATAGATAAAAATTGAGCAGTATATCAAGAATGATAAGGCTAATGTTGGTAATAATCTAAAAAATGATAGAAATATATTATAATTTTTAATACTTTGATAAATAATGAGAAAAAATATTAACGGAATTAGGGCAATAAGCCATATAATTAATAAATATATTGAATATAATGTATAAAGAATAGTTGTAATGATTTTATCAAAACTTAATTCTTTATTATTTTTATCGCAAATTAAGGCTGTAAATATTTTATTATAATTAATACGGTATATTATTTTGGGTAGAAAATTGACTTTATCCTGTATAATGTAGATAAAATATGGTGAAATTATTGTAAATAAGAAGCATAATCCAATTATTGGTTCTAGTGGTATGTTTATCTTTTCATAATCAGAAAGAAGTAAATATATTACTAATATTGGAAAGCTTAAAGTCGAAGCAAGTAGAGATGGGAATAAGTTCTTAACTTTAATCCCTTGTGCTTGAAAATCTTTGGAAATAAATATAAATGTGTATGGGGATAGAAATGGGACAGCAAAGATTAAGAGAATCAAAGCAAAAACAAATATGATAGTCGTTAAGCTGGATGCAGAAGCTATTGTCTCTGGAAAAATACTAGAATACCCGATAAAAATTAAATAGCGATAAGTCAAAATACTTCCCAGTATCAATCCAAGTGCAGCTAGGGATGGAATTGATTTGCTTAATAGGCTAATGACAGTGGTCAGCCATGATCGTAAACCCGATTCATTTGGCTCAGAGAGCAGTAATATCCTAAGCAGCTTTTGTTTGCTCTTCTTAAAATGATTCATGTCTAGAAATGCCTTATTTTTGAATAAATGTTGAATTATACCTCACTCTCTCTAATCCCCCCATCTCACACCGCTTACGGTATAATACGCGTTTGTTTAAAGACTTTGCGGGGCGTTTCAGACGACCTTGCGGCAAAGGATGGCTATGAATATGAAAAAGATTGTTGCCGTTGCTTCTGTAGCGGCGTTGTTGGGCGGTTGCGCTTATGATTCTGACTCGGCGTTCGGCGGTTTAGGCGGCGGTACGGGTATCGGCGGCAGCGTGGTGAAAATGGCGGTCGATCATCAATGCCGTTCGGAATTGAACAAGCGCAATGAGTGGCGTTTGATCGCGCTGACGATGAGCGCAGACAAGCAGCGCGAGTGGGAAGATAAAATCTGCGGCTGCGCGAGCGAGGAGGCGCCGAATCAGGTGTCCGCGCAAGAGTTGATGGATGTTTTGAATCCTTCTTCGCGTGATCGGGCGATTGCGTCGGTAACGATGAAAACCGTCAATGCTTGTTTCAAGCGTTTGTATAGATAATGTTTTTCAGACGACCTCTGTGTATCAAGGTTGTCTGAAAGTTTATAGTGGATTAAGGTCGGGATAGGGCGGTTTGCGGGATGGTCCTCAGGCGGGTTTCCTGTTTTGACCAGCAATATTTTTGTTTTTATAGAGAAGAAATCATGAAATACATCAGCACCCGCGGTGCAACCGCACGCAAGCAATTCAGCGAAGTTTTATTGATGGGTTTGGCTCCTGACGGCGGTTTGATGCTGCCTGAGCAATACCCTCAAATCGACCGTGCTACCTTAGACCAATGGCGCACACTCAGCTATCCTGAGCTGGCGTTTGAAGTCATGAGCCTGTTTGCCACCGACATCCCTGCTAATGATTTACGCGACATCATCAACCGCACCTACACCGAAGAAGTATTCGGCACCAAAGCCATTACTCCAGTACGCACACTTTCAGACGGCATCAAAATCCAAGCCCTGTCCAATGGTCCTACTTTGGCATTCAAAGACATGGCCATGCAATTCTTGGGCAATGCGTTTGAATATGTATTGAACAAAGAAGGCAAAGAACTCAATATCTTGGGCGCTACCAGCGGCGATACCGGATCTGCCGCCGAATATGCCCTGCGCGGTAAAAAAGGCGTCAATGTCTTCATGCTGTCTCCGGAAGGCAAAATGAGCGCATTCCAACGTGCGCAAATGTTCAGCCTGCAAGATGCCAACATCCACAACATCGCTGTTGAAGGCATGTTTGACGACTGCCAAGACATCGTCAAAGCCGTACAAAATGATGCCGAGTTCAAAGCCAAATACCACATCGGCACAGTCAACTCGATCAACTGGGGCCGTATCGTCGCTCAAGTCGTGTATTACTTTGCCGGTTATTTCAATACCACTTCGAGCAATGATGAAAAAGTCAGCTTCTGCGTACCAAGCGGCAACTTCGGCAATGTCTGCGCCGGCCATATCGCACGCCAAATGGGTCTGCCTATCCACCGCTTGATTGTTGCCACCAATGAAAACGACGTATTGGACGAATTTTTCAAAACCGGCGCATACCGCCCGCGCAACAGCGAACACACTCACGTTACTTCCAGCCCGTCTATGGACATTTCCAAAGCCTCCAACTTCGAGCGTTTTGTGTTTGACCTGATGGACCGCGATGCAGACGAAATCAAAACCTTATGGGCTGAAGTAAGCTCCGGCAAAGGTTTCAATTTGGAATTTGTCTTAAACAAAGTCCATCAACAATATGGCTTTGTTTCCGGCAAATCGACCCATGCCAACCGCCTTGCCACCATCAAACAGGTTTACGAACAAGACCGTGAATTGATTGATCCGCATACAGCCGATGGCATCAAAGTAGCGCGTGAAGTACGCGAAGCCGGCGAAACCATCGTCTGCCTCGAAACCGCATTGGCTGCCAAATTTGAAGCCACCATCCATGAGGCTGTCGGCGAAGTTACTATCCCCCGCCCGGCTGCATTGGAAGGCTTGGAAAACCTGCCGCAACATGTCCGTGTTGTCCCTAATAACGCAACGACAGTAAAAGACATCATTAAGGAAGCTTTGGCTTAACCGGCTGTCTTTGACGACTGAAGAGGCCGTCTGAAACTTTTTCAGACGGCCGCAACTGGTGTTTGAGAAGTGGGCAGCGTTATTAACGACCCCACCGCATCACAGTCGTTCTCATTATAAAATCAAGGCGTTAAAATAATACCAACTCCTTTTGACTTTCAATTGCAAACATTGTAATGACAGATATTTTCGTTTAGAATTGCATGTTTGCTCTAAATCTGGATTGATATGCAGACAACACAAGCCACATCCAACTGGGAGCTGTACAAGCGTTTGCTTGGATATTTAAAAAGCTATTGGAAGATGTTTATCGTCTCCGTAGTAGCCATGCTGATTGTCGCCGGTACGATGCCGGCTTTCGGTTACTTGCTCAAACCTTTGATTAATGAAGGTTTTGTCGATAAAAACATGAAAAGCATGTCATGGTTGCCGCTGGCAATTGTGGCGCTGTTTTTCGTTCGCGGCCTGTTCAACTTCATTAACGAATATTGCACGACTTATCTGTCCAGCCACTTGGTGCAGCGTTTGCGCGGTGAAATGTTCAATAAAATGATGCACCTGCCGACTTCGTATTTCAGCAGCAATACCGGCGGCCGTCTGATGTCGCGCATTTTAAACGACGTCAACCAAATTACTGATGCAGGATTTAACGTCATTACCGTGATCGCCAAAGACGGCGTGAGCGTGGTCGGTCTGTTGGGCTTGTTGACTTATCTAAACTGGCGTTTGACCCTGATTACTTTTATTATTTTGCCGGTCGTTGCCGTATGTATCCAAACGGTCAGCAAACGCTTGCGCAAATTGTCTGCCAACAATCAAATTTACATCGGTCAGCTGATGCAGGTTTTGGGAGAAAGCATCAATGGTGAACGTGTTGTGAAAATCTATGGCGGTCAAGATTATGAAAATCGCCGCTTCAACCGTATTGCCGACGATGTGCGCCGCAACCTGCTCAAACAGGTTTCCGCCAGCTCTGCCGGTACCGGCATTACGCAATTAATGGCTTCGGTTGCACTGGCTGCGATTATTTACGCAGCGGCACGCCAAGCAGGGCTTTCAGGATTTAGTGCAGGCGATTTTATGTCGTTTTTGTCCAGCATGATCATGATGTTTGACCCCATCAAACGTATGACCGGCGTGATGCAATCCCTGCAACGCGGTTTGGCGGCGGCAGAAAGTGTCTTTACCTTTTTGGATCAACCCGAAGAGAGCAACGAAGGCAAACAAATCCTCAGCCCAAACCCTGGAGATATTGAATTTTGCGATGTTGTACACCGCTATCCTGAAGCCGAACGCAACAGCTTGAACCACATCAACCTGCTTGTACCGCAAGGCAAAGTGACTGCATTGGTCGGCGCATCAGGCTGCGGTAAAACCACTCTGGCCAATATGTTGCCGCGCTTCCTCAATCCGGATGAAGGCAAGGTTTTGATTGGCGGCTTCAACATCAAGGAATATACACTCGAAAGCCTGCGCAGCCGCATGGCATTTGTCGGCCAAAACGTTATCCTGTTTAATGGTACGATTGCTGAAAACATTGCCTATGCTCAAGCTGACAAATTCAGTGAAGAAGAAATTATCAATGCTGCAAAAGCCGCGAATGCTTGGGAATTTATCCAAAAAATGCCGCAAGGTTTGCACACTGAAGTTGGCGAAAACGGTTTAAAACTGTCCGGCGGCCAACGTCAACGCCTCGCCATTGCGCGTGCGCTTTTGAAAAATGCGCCGATTTTGATTTTGGACGAAGCCACCAGCGCATTAGATAATGAATCCGAACGTTTGGTACAAACCGCATTGGAAAACCTGATGCAAAACCGTACCACATTGGTGATTGCCCACCGACTTTCAACCATCGAAAAAGCCGACAATATCGTTGTGATGCACGAAGGCAATGTAGTCGAACAAGGCACTCATCATGAATTGATCAACGCAGGCGGACGCTATTCCGACCTGCACAGCCTCAGCGAAAAATCAGCCAAACCGGCAAGCAAGTAGCTGAACACCATATTCCATTCTTTTTATTAACCTCGGCCGCCCCTACCTATTCTTTTCAGACGGCCTTATCCGACAGGAAATATCAATGGCAGCATTCAACACCCAGAAAGTCTTGTCCGTACACCACTGGACCGACGCTTACTTCACTTTCACCTGTACCCGTGACGAGTCTTTGCGCTTTGAAAACGGCCAATTCGTCATGGTCGGCCTGATGGTAGACGGCAAACCGCTGATGCGCGCATACAGCGTGGCTTCTGCCAACTGGGAAGAGCATCTGGAATTTTTCAGTATCAAAGTACAAGACGGCCCATTGACCAGCCGCCTGCAACACCTTAAAGTCGGCGACGATGTCCTCATCAGTAAAAAACCGACCGGTACACTGGTTGCCGGCGACCTGAATCCGGGCAAACATCTCTACCTCTTGAGCACCGGTACCGGTATCGCCCCTTTCTTGAGCATTACCAAAGACCCTGATGTTTATGAGCAATTCGAAAAAATTATCTTGGTTCACGGCGTACGCTACAAAAAAGACTTGGCATACTACGACCGCTTCACCAAAGAATTGCCCGAACACGAATACTTGGGCGACTTGGTTAAAGAAAAACTGATTTACTACCCGATCGTTTCACGCGAAGAATATGTACATCAAGGCCGTCTGACCGATTTAATGCGCAGCGGCAAACTCTTTGAAGACATCGGCCTGCCTAAAATCAATCCGCAAGACGACCGCGCTATGCTGTGCGGCAGCCCAGCCATGTTGAAAGACACCTGCAACGTTTTGGACGAATTCGGACTGACCGTTTCTCCGAAAACCGGCGTTCGCGGCGACTACCTGATTGAGCGCGCATTCGTCGATCAATAACGTACGTTAGCAACAGGCCGTCTGAAACCCTTCTTTCAGACGGCCTAAACCTTAATAATTTATCCCACATTATGCCTACTCTACTCATCATCCGTCCGTCCAACCGTCCACAGCAAGATATCCAAACCTGCCATACAGCCGGTTGGCAGGCTCAGGTATTGAGTCCGATTGAAATAGAGGTGGATTGTTCGGCGCAAAAAAAACTCCCCGAACAATTCAAGCAAGCCGACGTCGTGTTTTGGGTCAGCCCGACCGCTATTGAAACCGCAGCGCCGCATCTGAACTTTTCAGACGGCCACAAAGCACACATTACCGTCGGCCAAACCAGCCAACATACTTTGGCGCAATTCTCCCCCTATCCCGTATTCTCTCCCGAAGACGGCAACGACAGCGAAGCCGTCTTGAGAATGCCTATTTGGAAAAACCTGCCACCCAACGCCCGAGTTCTAATCATTCGAGGTCATGGCGGCCGTGATTTTTTAGCAGACAAACTGACCGAACTGGGTTTCCAAATCGACATCGCCGAAATCTATTTCAGACGGCCACACGCCATCGATTGGCAGAACTTTAAAACTGAAGACATCGCTGCCGCCTACGTCACATCCGGCGAGCTCGCGCGCGAATTTTTCCATCAGATTCCGCCGCAATTTTCCCGATTCTTCGAATCCTTGCTATACTTTACCCACCATCCGCGTATTGCCGATGCACTTCGCATCGTCGGCGCCAAACATGTAGAAACCGTCACTTCTTTATCCGCTGCACTTTCATCCATGCCACAAAGGAGCCAAGCAGTGAACCCAGTCGAAGACAATAAAGATACCCAACAAGTTGCCAATACGGCAGCTCCGGTGCCTGAACGTTCTGAAAACACAAGGCCGTCTGAACAAATCAAACCTACCCAACCTCAGCGAGTGGAGGCGAGCATGCCCGAGTCCAACAATCTCCCACAAAACAACGCCCCTGTTATCATCAAACAATCTGGCGGCAAAGCCTTGGCCGCAGGTGCAACCGTCTTGGCACTGCTTGGCTTGGGCGCGAGCGGATTCCTGTTTGTACAGGGCCAAAATGTTTTAAAAAACCAAGAGCTCGAATTCAACCAAAAAATCGACAAAGCTGCATTGGGCGAATCTGAAAACGCTAGCCTTCTAAAAGACAACCTCAACCGCCAAACCGCTATTCAAGCCGAGTTAGACCGCCTGAACAACGGTCAAAAAAACAATAGCGATCAAATCCTGCAATTGCAGAAAGCTTATCAAGAGTTACTCAAAGGCCGTATCAACTGGCTGGTCGACGAAGCCGAATCCATGTTGAACACTGCTTCGCAACAATTGATGCTGTCAGGCAACCTCCAAGGCGCGGTCAGCGTATTGGAACACATCGACAGCCGCTTAAGCCGTTTTGAACAACCTGAACTTATCCCCATCAAACAAGCCATCAGCAATGATTTGGCCGCGCTGAAAAACCGTCCTTATGTCGATATTTCCGCTACTGCCTTGCGTCTCGACCGTTTGGAAAGCGGTATTTCAGGCCTGCCTTTGGTTTTGGACGGCGTATTGAAACCGGGTGCCGCGCCTGTCGAAGTCGCCAATTCAGGAACTTGGTGGGAAAACACATGGGAAAAATCCCTCAATGCCCTCAAAGGCTTGGTTGAAGTCCGTCATCTGGACAGCAACGACGCCATGTTGATTTCGCCCGATCAAACCTACTTCATCCGTGAAAACCTGCGCCTGCGCCTTTTGGATGCGCGCATTGCCCTGTTGCAACACAACGGCGAAGTGTATCAAAGCGATTTGAACAACGTTGAAGCAACCGTGAAGCAATACTTCGACAGCAAATCCCCTGCTACCCAGTCATGGCTGAAAGAGTTGGCCGAACTCAAAGCCCTTGATGTCCGCATGATTTCAGACGACAGCCTGAAAGCCAGCTTGAGCGCCGTTCGCGCTTATCAAGAAGGTTCGCGTATACAAATGACGACCGAAGAAGCTGCACAAACCCAAGCTGCCGAGAAAACCGCTTCCGCTCCGGCTGCAACTACCGAGCAAACCACAACTTCCGCACCGGCGGCCGCTTCCGCTCCTCAATCTTTAGAAGCACCTGCATTGCCCTCTGAAAACAAAAAAGAACCGGCCGCCGAAGCTGCCAAACCACAAAACCAAACCAAGCCTGCTGCCAAAATTAAAGGAGAGCAAGCATGAAAACCGTCGTTTGGATTGTCATTCTGTTTGCCGCCGCCGTCGGTTTAGCGTTGGCTTCCGGCATTTATACCGGCAACGTGTATGTCGTGGTTGAGCAAACCATGCTGCGTATCAATCTGCATGCCTTTGTTTTAGGCCTGCTGTTGAGCGTATTCGTCTTGTATTTCCTGATTAAATTCGTGTTCGGCCTCTTAAATATTCCGGCGCGTATGCAACGCTTCGGCATTGCCCGCAAAGGCCGTCAGGCTTCTGCCTCTTTGAACAGCGCAGGTTTGGCATATTTTGAAGGCCGTTTTGAAAAAGCCGAACAAGAAGCCGCCAAAGTCTTGCAAAACAAAGAAGCAGGCGACAACCGCACCCTGGCTTTGATGTTGGGCGCGCACGCTGCCGACCAAATGGAAAACTTCGAATTACGCGACCGCTACCTGCACGAAATCGAACACCTGCCACAAAAACAACAGCTTTCCCGTCATCTTTTGCTGGCCGAATCTGCACTGAGCCGCCGCGATTATCCGACTGCCGCACAAAACCTTGAAGCCGCAGCAAAAATCAATAGCAACTTAAGCCGCCTGGTCCGCCTGCAATTGCGTTATGCCTTTGATCATGGCGATGCTGCAGATGTCTTGGCAAAAGCAGAAAAACTGGTTAAAGCCGGCGCCATCAACGATTACGAAGCCGAACAGTATCAAAATTGGGCATATCGCCGCCTCTTAAGCGAAGTAACCGATGCAGGCAGTCTGAAAGCTTGTTTGAAACGCATTCCTGAAAGCTTGAAATCAGGCGAATTGTGTGTCGCGATTGCCGAAAAATGCGAGCGTTTGGGTTTGTATGCCGAGGCGGTCAAATGGGTTAAAGCCCATTATCCGCAAACCCGTCAGCCTGAGCTTTTGGAAGCATTTGTCGAATCCGTGCGTTTCCTAAGCGAGCGCGAGCAACAAAAAGCCATCGACTTGGCAGATTCTTGGCTGCAGGAACAACCCGACAATGCACCACTGTTGATGTATCTTGGCCAACTGGCTTACGGCCGCAAACTCTGGGGCAAAGCCCAAGGCTACCTCGAAGCCAGCATCGCCTTGCAACCCAGCGTATCCGCACATTTGGTCCTAGCGCGCGTGTTTGATGAAACCGACCAACCGCAAAAAGCGCAAGAACAACGCAATCTGGTTTTGGAAAGCGTAGCCGAAGAAGAACATCCGGCAGCACTCCCTCAACCCAATTGATGTGCTGATTTCGCATTAAGTAACAGTATGAAATCTACAATAAAACCAACCATTTAATCATTTCAGACGGCCTCAATACATATCTAAGGCCGTCTGAACTTTGTCCAACACACCAAATCAGAAAGCCTATTTATCATGACTGCTCTGAAAAACGACACTTTCCTCCGCGCCCTGCTCAAACAGCCTGTCGAATACACTCCCATCTGGATGATGCGCCAAGCCGGACGCTATCTGCCTGAATACAAAGCCACGCGCGCACGCGCAGGCAGCTTTCTCGATTTGTGCAAAAACACCGAGTTGGCAACCGAAGTTACCATCCAACCTTTAGAACGTTTTGATCTAGACGCGGCAATTCTGTTTTCCGATATTCTGACCGTTCCCGATGCCATGGGTTTGGGCCTGTATTTTGCCGAAGGCGAAGGCCCGAAATTTGAACGCGCCTTGCAACACGAAGTCGACATTGCAAAACTGCAAGTTCCTGACATGGAAAAACTGCAATACGTCTTTGATGCCGTAACTTCCATCCGTAAAGCACTAGACGGCCGAGTTCCGCTGATCGGCTTCTCAGGCAGCCCATTCACACTTGCCTGCTACATGGTTGAAGGCGGCAGCAGCAAAGAATTCCGCACCATCAAAACCATGATGTATTCACGCCCTGATTTGCTGCATAAAATCCTCGACACCAATGCTCAAGCCGTTACCGCCTACCTCAACGCCCAAATCGATGCCGGCGCACAAGCCGTACAAATTTTCGATACTTGGGGCGGCGTGTTGAGCGATGCCGCATTTAAAGAATTCAGCCTGAAGTACATCCGACAAATCGTTGCCGGACTCAAACGCGAAAGCGAAGGTCGCCGCGTGCCTGTTATCGTATTTGCCAAAGGCGGCGGCTTATGGCTGGAAAGCATGGCAGAAATCGGCGCAGACGCATTGGGCCTGGACTGGACCTGCAACATCGGCGAAGCCCGCCGTCGCGTCGGCGAACAAGTTGCCCTACAAGGCAACTTCGACCCGTTTGCCCTCTTCGGCACACCGGAGTCTATCCGCGCCGAAGTCGCACGCATCCTCGCCGACTACGGCAACGGCAGCGGCCATGTATTCAACCTCGGCCACGGCATCAACCAACACGCCGATCCGGAACACGCCAAAATTTTGGTCGATACCGTACATGAATTATCCCGTCAGTATCACCGTTAATTAAAACAACTCAAAGGCCGTCTGAAAACAGAAACACGATTATCGTGTAAATTTGTTTTCAGACGGTTTTTCTATATACTTAATATCTGAAGCTTATCAGCTGACACCTTCAAACTTAAAAACACATCCACTCCCGCTACCGAATATGAATTTTTTTAAAGACATCACCTGGACCGAAATTTTCATCTTCGCCCACACCTGCGCCGCACTCGTCTGCATGCTGCGCGTGTTGTACAAACAAAAAAACATCGGCTCAACCTTTGCCTGGCTGATTATCCTATTCCTTTTCCCCGTATTCGGAACCATCGCCTACATCCTTATCGGCGAGCCTCGTCTAGGCACCGCCCGCGCCAAACGTACCGGCGAAATGAACCGCTTCTACCGCAACTTTGCCGCAACCCATCTAGCCGATATCTATCTCGACATTGCCGACCAAGTCAAATCACGATACCACGGCATCAGTAAAGTTGCCGAAAAAGGAACGGGGCTGGGTGCAACCAAAGGCAACGCCATGAGCCTGCTCTCTACCACAGATGCCATCATCGACAGCATGCTTGCGGACATACGCGCCGCAACCCATTCCTGCCTGCTGGCCTTTTACATTATCGAACCCAAAGGCCGCATTGAAGAAATTTTAAATGAAATTCTTGCCGCCGCAGATCGAGGCGTTGACTGCGCCATTCTGGCCGATGCCGTCGGCAGCAGGAGTTTTTTTGAAAGCGATTGGGTAGAGATACTGCGCCAAGCAGGCATTGAAGTACATACCTCATTGCCTGTCGGCATTTGGCGTACATTATTTACGCGTACCGACCTGCGCAACCACCGCAAAATCCTCGTTATCGACAGCAAAATCGGTTACACCGGCAGCTTCAACCTCGTCGACCCGCGCTATTTCAAACAAAACTCCGGCGTCGGAGAATGGGTCGATGTCATGATGCGCTGCACAGGGCCTATGGTTTTGGAACTGTCTGCCGTCTTCTTCGCCGACCTTGCCGTCGAAACCGATGAAAACCTCCAAAACGTACAAACATACCTCAACCAAGCCCAAAGCCTGCTGCCCCAAATCCTTCCTGAAAAAATGCAGCAAGACGATATCGTTGCCCAAATCATTCCATCCGCCCCCGAGCAAGGCAGCTTCGTTATTTACGAAACCATCATCAGCGCCATCTATGCCGCCACCAAACAAATCACGATTACCACCCCCTACTTTGTCCCCGACGAGCCGCTTCTCATGGCATTAACCGTTGCCGCCAAACGCGGCGTCAAAGTGACCCTGATACTGCCTGCCAAAGTCGATTCACTGATGGTTCGCTACGCCTCACGCGCCTACTACCCTATGTTGCTGGAAGCCGGCGTCAAAATCGCCATGTTTGAAGGCGGTCTTCTACATGCCAAAACCATGACTATTGACGAAGACTACTCCCTCTTCGGTACGGTCAACATGGACATGCGCAGTTTCTTCCTCAACCTAGAAATCAGCCTCGCCATCTACGATCGTGATACCACCAAACAAATCTGCAACCTCCAACGCAGCTACCTTAAAAACAGCAACTACATTGCCATCAAATCATGGCAACAACGCTCCAAACTCCGCGACCTCGTGGAAAATGTCGTCCGCCTGATGAGTCCTTTACTGTAAAACATAAATATTTAAGCCGTCTGAAAAATACTTTTCAGACGGCCTTTTTTATATATAAAAATTATATCGTTCTTTTATTTTAAATCAGATGCTTAAGCGATCATTTACACCAACCAAACAAACCAATACCTATCCCTATTCCAAACTGCATGGTTACAAATAATTTGACAAAATCATTTTTAGGGATATAATATTTCTCATATATGATTTTTATTATATATATATTTATTTATAGATAATTCATTCTGAAACAAGGAGCAATAAAATGAAACGAAACTTGGGTACTTTGGATCGCGTAATCCGTATTGTTATCGGCGTAGCGCTGATTGCTGCAGCCGCTACCGGACACATTGGCTGGTGGGGTTGGCTGGGCATCATCCCCCTGGGTACAGCACTGATTGGCAACTGCGCGCTGTACAGCTTATTGGGCATCAACACCTGCCGCATCAACAAAAAATAAAGAAGGCAAAACATGAGTACGGTCGGACAACTCCCGCAAATCAAGCCTTCCGAAGCAATGGCAAAAATCCGTGAGGGCGCGTTGGCAGTGGACATCCGAAGCCAAGCCGAATATCGGGGCGGGCATATTGGTGGCGCATTATCCCTTCCGCCTGAACAGCAGCGAGACAAACTGCCCGATGATACTGCCCCATGCCTGATTTTTTATTGCCTGAGCGGTAAACGTACAACACGGGCAGAAACAATATTGTCAGCGCTTGGCCAAGGTCGAGAATGTTATATTCTAGAAGGCGGCTTACTTGCATGGAAAGCTGCAGGGCTTCCTATTGTTGCCGACCGTGCCGCACCGGATATCATGCGGCAGGTGCAAACCATTGCGGGCAGTTTGATTCTATTGGGCGTGCTGGCAGGTTGGCTGGTATCGCCTTGGTTTTATCTGATAGACGTGATGGTCGGCGCAGGCCTATTAACGGCTGGACTAACCGGATTCTGCGGCATGGCTCGCCTGCTAGCCAAAATGCCATGGAATCATTAAGCAAAGGCCGTCTGAAAGTTGCTGCTGAGGCCATTATGACTGATAATTCGACCTCCTCATTTGCCGAAAAGCGTGAAAAATGACCATTGCCGACAATCAACCGCCCTACGAAGAAGCCACCGCTTTTCTCAAACTACTGGCCAATCCCAACCGCCTCGCCGTATTGTGCAAACTACATGAAAGGCCGCACAATGTAACCGAGTTGGCTGAATCATCCGGACTCCCGCAAGCGGCAATGTCCAGCCAATTAGCCCTACTGCGTGAAGCCGGTTTGGTATCGTTTGAAGTGAACCATCGGGAACGGCAATATTACATTGCCGACCCGAGGATAACCGAGATGATACAGTTGCTGTATTCCTTTTTTTGTGCAGAAAAATCTTAAAATGTTATCGAAATAGGATAGCCAAAAAATCTATCCATTTATAATTTTAAAGGCCGTCTGAATCTTTTTCAGACGGCCTCTACTATAATTTTTAGTCTTGCCATATCATCTCGTGTTTAGAACCATAAGTAATCTTCTTGATATTGCTTTCAAGAGCAATTTCTTTATCTAATGTTCCTGAGTATTCCGAACCTGCTAATTTTTGAAATAAAGTAATATTCAGCTCATCGTTGCGGCTAGTTGTTTTGATATCTGAAATACCCATTGCACTATTGCCTAATAAGCCTGTCAAATGAACCCGCCTATAACCCTTAGCTTCATTGACTGTAATTTTGAAATTCCCAATATCGTCCAACTTGATTTCATCATTGGCAAAAAAGCAGCCGGATAATATCAAGCCTGTTACTCCCAGCATCATTACCCTCATTTTCATAATAACTCCCTGATCGATTTAGCAGCCTTAGACTCAATTTTCAATCTCCGACAGTTTCAGTATTTTCAGACGGCCTTTTTATACTGCTTCTGTATTCACACTTAAAGCATGCATGCGTGCCGCACACTCCCCTGTATGTAGGTTTGAAGTGCACTATTTAAAAACATGATGAGCGAGGATATTTGGCTGCACAACGGCTGCCTGAAAATCAGCCCGAGCCGCCATGTCAAGCTGGAAGCGTGGGATGCCATTGATGCAGACGATGTAATTTTATCATTGGATAACAGCCCTGAAGAAATCGGAGCAGGTTTAAAGTTGGCATTGAGCCCCTGCCGATAATATTTGGGAAAAGGTCGTCTGAAAGCCGGAAAACCGTTTCAGACGACCTTTGTTTAATATGGTGCCTGTAATTGATAATTAGCCTGAATGTGTACCACGCAGCCTAAGTTTTCTGTTTTGTATAAATTTATGTTATTCGATATTTAACCCATTAAATTTACGCCAGCGGTAAAACTCAGTCTTTGTATTGTTTATATTTGCATCTTTTAAAGCAGGTAATGCAATAACTTCATTAATGCTGGGTACGCAACCAGTATTATTATAGTACTCTTGGCAAGCATCCCATACGGCTTTACATTTACCTGCTTTCATGGGAGCTGGAATACCATTTTGTATTATGGGTAGAGTTTTAGCAGATTTAGCTTGTGATTGGTTTGTCTCAATTAGTTGATCCAAGCCAGTATCTACAGTAGTAGAAGGGGTTTGGCAGTCTATTAATTCAACAACTTCTGAATCTTCCCGTTCAATATATTTTATAGCTAATAGCCCACTCAACATCTCATTTGACCATACTATTCTATCTTTTACAAATTTGTAGAAATTATCATTCCTCCATAAGATTAAATCATCTATTATTTTTTCTAAAGTAAGAATATCGTCAATTTCGTATTCTAATTTAATATCATTAATTCCTTTTGGCGTTGCAGCTCCCCAAATTAGGATAGTCCCATCTATTTTTATTTCTTGTTTGCCAATAGATGCGGAAATAATATTTTTCTTAGCAGCTTCAAGAAATGCCATAAAAGCTTTTTTAGCTTTAATATGGTGAGATAATTGTTCTTTTTTATTTAAAATAAAGAATTTATAATTCTGAAACTCTATTTCACATTTTTGCTCTACGATATAGACTTTCCTGCTTTGCTTATGCTGGAAAGTAAAATCTAGGGTATAAGTCTCGCCTTCAAATCTAATGGATGGTCTACCTAAGTCTTCGTAATGACACTTTTCATCCGCCGCCCAAATTCTGACAATATCTTCAGAAAAAATTCCAAATAGGCGCGATAAATATTTCCCTCGTTTTCTATCAGCTTCATCTTGCTTGAATAAAGACACGAAATCCATTTTGTTAGCTCCTAACATAGTTGTTAATAATTAAAATATTAAAAAACAGATACAAAAGAATTTTAGCTGTCTGTATAAATACTTTCAGATAACCTTCCCTGCTCCCAACCTACGAAGTAGATTCTTCACCGTCTTAATTCGCGTCTCCACATCTTCCATCTGAGCCGTAAACCTCAATTTATCCGCTCCTGCCAGCCGGTATTTTTTATCTGTCTGAATCAGCAGGATGATTTCTGTCGGGTCGATTTGGTGGTGTTTGCCGAAGGTAACGGTGACGGCTTCGCTTGTCGCGTCGATGGCGTCTATACCCAATTCTTTTGCGGCGAGCCGCAGGTGGTGGCTTTCGATGAGGGTTTTGACGGGTTGTTCGGGCAGGCCGAAGCGGTCGACGAGTTCTTCGTGTATGGCGTTGATTTGCTGCACGGTTTCGCAGACGGCGAGGCGTTTGTAGAGGACGAGCCGTTCGTGGATGTCGGGGCAGTAGCTTTCAGGCAGCAGGGCGGGGCTGTGGAGTTTGATTTCGGTGGTGATGCCCAGCGGTGCGTCGAGGTCGGGCTGGCGGCCTTTTTTGAGGTCGCGCACGGCTTGTTTGAGCATTTCGGTGTAGAGCGTGAAGCCGACCTGTATCATTTCGCCAGATTGTCCTTCGCCGAGGATTTCGCCTGCGCCGCGGATTTCCAAATCCTGCATGGCGAGGGTGAAACCTGCGCCGAGTTCGTCTGCCGCCGCGATGGCGTCGAGGCGTTTTTCTGCGTCTTTGGTGATGTATTCGGGCGTGAGCAGGTAGGCGTAGGCTTGGTGGTGGCTGCGGCCGACACGCCCACGAAGCTGGTGCAATTGTGCCAGTCCGAATTTGTCGGCGCGGTTGATGATGATGGTGTTGGCATTGGGGATGTCGATGCCGGTTTCGATGATGGTGGAACAGAGCAACACGTTAAATCGTTGCTGTAAAAAGTCGCGCATGACTTGTTCCAGCTCGCGCTCGCGCAGTTGTCCGTGCGCTACGCCGATGCGGGCTTCGGGCAGCAGGGTTTCCAGCCGCTCGCGCATATTTTCAATCGTATCCACTTCATTGTGCAGGAAAAATACCTGCCCGCCACGTTTGAGTTCGCGCAACACGGCTTCGCGCACGCTGCCTTCGCTGAACGGTTTGACAAAGGTTTTGACGGCGAGGCGGCGGCTGGGTGCGGTGGTAATCAGCGAGAAGTCGCGCAGACCTTCGAGCGCCATGCTGAGGGTGCGCGGAATCGGCGTGGCGGTCATGGTGAGGATGTCAACATTGGCGCGCAGGCGTTTGAGCTGCTCTTTCTGGCGCACGCCGAAGCGGTGTTCTTCGTCAATGATGACTAGCCCTAAGTTTTTGAATTTGATGTCGTCCTGCACCAATTTGTGCGTACCGATAACGATATCGACCGTGCCGTCCGCCATGCCTTCCAGCGCGGCTTTGGTGGCTTTGCTGTTGTTGAAACGCGAAAGACTGGCGACTTTCACGGGGAAATCGGCGAAGCGGTCGGCGAAATTTTGCGCGTGCTGCTCGACCAAAAGTGTGGTCGGAGCGAGTACGGCGACCTGTTTGCCGCCCATCACCGCCACAAACGCGGCGCGCAGGGCGACTTCGGTTTTGCCGAAACCGACATCGCCGCACACAAGGCGGTCCATCGGCTTCGCCTGCGTCAAGTCTTTAATCACGGCGGCAATGGCGGCGGCCTGGTCTTCGGTTTCTTCGTAGCCGAAGCCGTCGGCAAACGCCTGATAGTCCAACTCGTTGATTTCAAACTTGTGTCCCGATTGGGCGGCGCGTTGGGCGTAGAGATTGAGCAACTCAGCGGCGGTGTCGCGCGCTTTTTCGGCGGCTTTGCGTTTTGCCTTATTCCACGCGCCGCTGCCGAGCTTGTGCAAGGCGACGTTTTCATGCGCTTGGCCGGAGTAGCGGCTGATTAAATGCAGTTGCGAAACAGGTACATAAAGCTGCGCTTCGCCCGCATATTCGAGCAACATCATTTCGTTGGTTTCGCCGCCCAAATCCATCGTTACCAAGCCCATATACCGCCCGATGCCGTGTTCTTCGTGCACGACGGGGTCGCCGATGTTGATTTCGGCAAGGTCGCGCAACAGGCCGTCTGAAACGGAGGCGTGTTTCTTACGGCGGTTATGGACGCGCGAACGGGCGACGTATTGGTAGAGGTCGGATTCGGTGATGACGGCGATGGCACTTTGAGCAGCAACTGCTTTGCCCTCTCCCCAACCCTCCCCCACGTGGGAGGGAGTAGGTTGCTGTCGGGCTTGTCCGTGCAGATCATTTGCGACGGGATGCAGGCTGCTTTCGGTTTTCAGGTCGTCTGAAACGGCTGCTGCATTCTGTTTCCTCTCCTGTGGGAGAGGGTTTGTTGCGGCTGTGGAAAATTCGGTTTGGTCGGCAACCGTTTTGCCTTCTTTCTCGGCGGCGGGAGTAGGTTGCTGTTGGCTCGGAGATTGTGGCCCGCCCAGTTTGAACCCGTATGCCAACGGCGCAACCGTAATCATCAGCGGCTCGTGTGCCGATAAAAAGCCCTGCCAGTCGGATACAGGTTTGGCCTTTAAACCGTTTTGCTGCAAGAAGCCGAGCATGGTTTCGCGCCGTCCCAAACTTTCAGCGCACAGCAAAATTCGTCCGTCAAAGGCCGTCTGAAAATCCTTCAATGCCTGCAACGGTTCATCTGCTTGGCGGTTGACGGCAAGGTCAGGCAGAGTATGTTCCTTGCCGGAAACATCGGGCAGCACCTGTCCGTAGTTTTTCAGACGGCCTGCGAATACATCGGCAGAGAGATACAAATGCTGTGGAAGCAAAGGCGGATAGGTTTCGTCGCCCTGCGCCATGGCGTAACGCGATTTAACGTCGCTCCAAAAGCGGTTTGCCTCGGCATGAACATCGCCCAATGAAACAAACAGCGCATCTTCGCCGATATAGTCAAACAGCGTTTCCAGCTCGTTTTCAAAAAACAGCGGCAGGTAGTATTCCACGCCCGCGCCGAAGTGGCCGTTGCTGACGGCTTTGTACACAGCCGCATCGTTCGGATTGCCATCGACTTCTTCGCGGAAGCGACTGCGGAAAATCTTTTGCACCTCGCTGTCGGTGGGGAATTCGTGCGCCGGCAGCAGGCGGATTTCGGAAACGGGGGAGATGGTGCGCTGCGTTTCGGTATCGAAAGTTTTAATGCTGTCGATTTCATCGTCGAACAAATCGATGCGGTAAGGCATCTCGCTGCCCATCGGGAACAAATCAACAATGCCGCCGCGCACAGCGAACTCGCCTGCCGCGACAACGTGGGAAACATGGTTATAACCTGCATCCACCAAATCGGTTTTCAGACGGCCTATATCCAAAGTCTGCCCTGTTTTCAGCCAGAACGTGCGCCCTGCCAGAAACGGCACAGGCGGCAACTTCTGCATCGCCGTGGCAACCGGTACGAACAACACGTCCGCCACGCCGCTCTTAATCTGCCACAACGCCGACAAGCGCTCCGACACCAAATCCTGATGCGGCGAAAAACGCTCGTAAGGCAGCGTTTCCCAGTCCGGCAGGAACACCGCCGTATCGTGCGGACGGAAAAACCGCCATGCCGTCTGAAGGCGCAACGCCTGTTCCGCATCTTGGGTCAAGACAACCTTGAGCTGCTTATGCGGCAGATAACGCGCCAAAGCCAAGGGCAGCGAGCCTTGAGACAGATTGAGCCAACGGGATTTTTCACGAGGTTTGGGAATCGGATAAGTCATGACAAAACAGTTTGTAATAAGTAAATACAAGCACCATAGGCCGTCTGAAAAATTTTCAGACGGCCTTTAGCGATCAAATAGATTTTCAATTTTACTGGATACAGGTTTAAAAGAATATAAGGCCTTACATTCAGACGGCCACGCCGGCCAGTTTTCCAATAAATCCGGTTATCACCAATGCCGCAACGCCCCATAAGCACACGCGCAAAACGGCAGGAACGACAGGCGCGCCGCCAAGTTTGGCGGAGACATAGCCCAGTCCGGCCAGTCCGCATAAAGTGGAAACTGCCAAGGCCGGAACAATGGCACTAGAAGCCGTCAATGCGACCAGTAAAGGCAAAATCGCGCCGGCACAAAATGAAGCGGCAGAAGCCAGCGCGGCCTGCATGGGTTGTGCGGCAGAGGTTTCGGTAATGCCGATTTCGTCGCGCGCGTGGGCGGCGAGCGCATCGTGTTCCATCAAGGCTTTGGCCACCTCTGCGGCAAGTGGGTCGGACAAACCGCGGCGGCGGTAAATTTCAGTCAGCTCTTCCAACTCCGCATCAGGATTATTTGCCAATTCGTAGCGTTCTTTGTGCAAATCGGCTTTTTCCGTATCCGATTGGCTGGACACTGAAACATACTCCCCCGCCGCCATTGACACCGCGCCCCCAATCAGCGCCGAAACGCCCGTCAACAGCAGGGTTTGGAAATCTGGCGCGGCTGCAGCTACGCCCGTTAACAGTGAGGCAGTGGAAATCAGGCCGTCATTGGCACCCAATACGCTTGCCCGAAGCCAGTTGTTGCGGTCGCTGAAATGGCGTTCGCTGTGGTATGAATACATATATACTCCGATAAATTGGCTGTTTCCAGATGATGATAACATTGTATTGTTTTTTGAAATCAATGTCAGTTTATCCCTTCAAATCAAGCATTCTTAAATCTTTCTGCTGCCATTTCAAACCATAAAAACCAACACTCCTCTTTGGATTTTTTCAGACGGCCTTAACGCTTTTACAAGCAAATTTATTGTTCCAAGTCATGGTATTATCACAAGGCAGATTTGTGCTGCTTGGTTTATCTGCTTAAAGATGCTATCTTTATGAATCTTTCCACTCCTCAATCCATTGAAAGGATGTATCATGGCCGAAGAAAACAAAATCAAAGTAAACGATTTGCCTGAAGATAAAAAAGAGCAAACCGAAGAAACCGAGCTGCCCGTTATCAACAACGAAGAAAAACGCGGCGGTCACAGCGAAGGCGGCTGCTGCGGCGCATGCGGCGGCTAATCTTCTCGACAAAGCCTCAAGGCCGTCTGAAAAGTCTTACTTTTCAGACGGCCTTTTCCTTTCTAAACACTTACAGGTAAATCAATGAAAGGATGCAGGAGAAGAATTTAAACCCAACCGCGTTTGTGCTACATTCACATCTTTACAAACCACAACAATCTGCACACGCAGACACACAAGGAAGAAAAAAATGTTTTGGTATATCGTCGGCTTTTTCGCCATTATCGTTTCCCTACTCGCTCTCTGGGTCAACGCCAGCGCGTTCGGTATGCAAGAGGACGGCACGCCGCAATCCGAATACGAAAAAATGTTGGGCCTGGGCGCAAAGCTGAAAGACAAAGATACAGTTGCCAAGGAACGCGAAGCGGCGCGCTTTCATCCTGACGATTAAGCCTTATTAACTGGACAATCTTGCCGAACTGGGCTAATGTTCCAAACGCATAATGCACACCAACACAACTATACGAGAAGGTAAGAGAAATGACTGTACGAATCGAACACGATTTATTAGGCGACCGCGAGATCCCTGCTGAAGTATATTGGGGTATCCATACTTTGCGCGCCATTGAAAACTTTAAAATTTCCACACAAAAAATTTCCGACGTACCGCAATTTGTCCGCAGCATGGTCATGGTTAAAAAAGCCACTGCACAAGCCAACGGCGCATTGGGTGCCATCAAGCCGGAAATCGCGGCCGCCATCGAAAAAGCCTGCGATGAAGTATTGGTCAAAGGCCGCTGCCTCGACCAATTCCCGTCCGACGTTTATCAAGGCGGTGCCGGCACTTCGGTCAACATGAATACTAACGAAGTCATTGCCAACCTCGCATTGGAAGTCTTGGGACACGAAAAAGGCCACTACGACATCGTCAATCCGATGGACCATGTCAACGCCAGCCAATCCACCAACGACGCCTACCCTACCGGCTTCCGCCTCGCCGTGTATTACAGCATCGGCGAATTGCTCGACAAACTGGCCGTCCTGAAAAACGCCTTTGCCGCCAAAGCCGAAGAATTTAAAGACGTTTTGAAAATGGGCCGCACCCAGCTTCAAGATGCCGTGCCGATGACGGCAGGACAAGAATTCCAATCTTTCCAAGTGTTGTTGGAAGAAGAAATCCTCAACCTCGACCGCACCCGCTCCTTACTGCTTGAAGTCAACCTCGGCGCCACCGCCATCGGTACAGGCGTGAATACGCCTAAAGGCTATGCAGCTTTGGTTGTTGAGAAACTTTCCGAAGTCAGCGGCCTGCCTTGCAAACTGACTGAAAACCTGATCGAAGCAACCTCCGACTGCGGCGCATATGTGATGGTACACGGCGCATTGAAACGCACGGCCGTCAAACTGTCCAAAATCTGTAACGACTTGCGCCTGCTCTCTTCCGGTCCGCGCGCCGGTTTGAAAGAAATCAACCTGCCTGAATTGCAGGCCGGTTCTTCCATCATGCCCGCCAAAGTCAATCCCGTGATTCCTGAAGTCGTCAATCAAGTCTGCTTCAAAGTCATCGGCAACGACACCACCATCACTTTCGCAGCCGAAGCAGGTCAGTTGCAGCTGAACGTTATGGAGCCGGTAATTGCCCAATGTATGTTTGAAACCATTTCCCTCTTGGGCAATGCCGCGGTCAACCTGGCCGACAAATGCGTCAAAGGCATTACGGTCAACCGCGAAATCTGTGAACACTATGTCTTCAACTCCATCGGTTTGGTCACTTATCTGAACCCATACATCGGCCACCGCAATGGCGACTTAGTCGGCAAAATCTGCGCCCAAACCGGCAAAGGCGTGCGCGAAGTCGTACTGGAGCGCGGTTTGTTGAGCGAAGAAGAGCTCAACCGCATCCTCTCTCCAGAAAACCTGATTAATCCTCATCTGTAATCAGGATTGAAATCAAAGGCCGTCTGAAACTTTAAACATTTAAAGTTTCAGACGGCCTTTTCACATTGATATTGATATTTATCGAATTTTTTTGCGAAATTCAGAATTAAAAGATAGCCTGACCGTCAGGTTTGATTTAACATGGTGTTGCCCCAGCCTGTTTCTTCCTTAAGGTTATGCCGGTAATGATGCCTCAAAAGAAACCGGATATTGGAATAACATCTTCATTTATTAGGAAAACCAGATGAATCAAATTACACGCGAACAAATGCTGCAAGTATTCGAAAATCGCTGCTCCACCCGTTATTACGATCCCAACAAAAAAATCAGCCAAGAAGATTTTGCAGCGATTTTAGAATTTGCCCGCCTCTCGCCCAGCTCTGTCGGCTCCGAGCCATGGAAATTCTTGGTGATTCAAAACAAAGCCCTGCGTGAGAAAATCAAGCCTTTCAGTTGGGGGATGCAATTCCAACTGGACGACTGCAGCCATCTGGTGATTATCCTTGCCAAGAAAAATGCCCGTTACGATACCCCGTTCTTCCGCAGTGTTGCCGAACGCAGGGGCCTGCAAGGAGAGCAGCTGGAAAAAGCATTGGCAAGATACAAAAGCTTCCAAGAAACCGACATTAAAATTGCCGATGACCAACGCGCACTCTTTGACTGGAGCGGCAAGCAGACCTATATCGCTTTGGGCAATATGCTCACAGGCGCAGCGGCCATCGGCATCGATTCCTGCCCAATCGAAGGCTTCAACTACGATAAAATGAACGAAGTATTGGCAGCGGAAGGCCTGTTTGATGCCAACGAATGGGGTGTATCCGTAGCGGCAACATTCGGCTATCGTGCCAAAGAAATCACCAAAAAATCACGCAAACCGATTGAAGAAATGGTGACTTGGGTCGAATAAATCTTTTAGATTCATGGGGCGGCGAGTATTGTCCTTTTTACTTTTTAAAAAGTGAAGTAAATTCCGTAACAACAAATACTTCTAAATTTAAAATCGAAAAGGCCGTCTGAAACCATGTGTCAGAAATCCTAGATTTCATTTCACACCGTTTCAGACGGCCTTATTTGATACGCTTCTACTTAAAACGATACTTTCAAACTGCCGTAGAAGGCACGGCCATGCTCGTTGTAGGTCTGAGCGCCGTTGCCGGTGCGGTACAGTTTTTTGTCGAACAGGTTGCTGATGCCCCCGCGCACGGCCACGCGTTTGTTCCAGTTGTAGCCGGCGTTGATGCCCCAGATGCCGTAAGAAGCAACTTGTGTCTGACTGTCGGACAGTTTGGCGATGTTGCCCTGTCCGTGCAGTTCGATGTCGTTTACGGCAACGCTGCGCGGTTTGGTGCGGCCGTAATGGGTAAAGGTCAGGTTGGCGTCGAAACGTTCGTTCGGCGTCCAGGCCAGCGTGCTGTTGATGGTGTACTTCGGTACCAGCGACAGGGGGTTGCCTTTCGCATCTACGGATTTGCGCATGTAGGTGAAGTTATTGCTCCATTTCAGCGTGTCGTGTAGGGGCAGTACGAGGTTGCCTTCGATACCTTCGATGGTGGCTTTGGGTGTGTTCGACCATTCGAGCAGCCAGTTGCCGTTGCTGTTGATGGCAAGCGGGCGTTCTCCGATGACGATTTTATTGCGGTAGGCGTTGTGGAAATAGGTGGCGGAAGCCTGCCAGCCGTTGCGGGTGAATTCTGCGCCAATTTCTTTGTTGACGCTGGTTTCGGGTTTCAGGTTGGCGTTGCCCATGTAGTAGCAGCTCAGGCTGCGTCCGCCTGCGGCCAGCGGGCAGCCGAGTCCGCGGGTGTATAAAATAAATTCGGGGTTGCTCTGATACAGGTTCGGGGCTTTATAGGCACGGGCAATGCCGCCTTTAATCAGCCAGTTTTCGCCGATTTGCTGCGAGAAGTTTAATGCGGGACTCCAATTGCCGCCGCTGACGCTGTTGTGGTCGAAGCGGAGTGCGGGAATCAGGTGGGTTTTGCCGGTCAGAGAAATATTGTCTTCAATGTAGGCAGCCCAGTTGCGCTGGGAGGTTTTGCCGCCACGGTGTTCCGATACGCCGGGGAAGGTGTTGACAATCACGCGCGGCGGCCGGCCAGAGCCGCCCGGAATGCGGTCTATCAGACTTTGCGAGTTGGAGGCGGGATCGTCCAGTTTGCTGTCGGTAAATTCCGCGCCAACGGTTAGGACGTTGTCCACGCCGAGTTTGAACGGAATATTGGCTTCGCTGCTCAAACGCAGGTTTTTCAGACGGCTTTGAACGAAATTCAAGCCTGTGTAGCTGCCTTCGGGGCCGCCTGCCAGGCCTTCGGGCAGGTGGCTGTTGGTGGTGCGTTCGTAGCTGATGATGTTTTTGGTGTCGCCCCAATCCCATGCGCCGTCATGCGTCAGTGAGAAGGCGGAACGGTAGAGGCGGGCGGTTTCGGCTTTGGAACCAACCAGGCCGTTATACAGTGCCAATGTGTTGGCCGGCGGGTTGCTGTTTTGCGTGTCGCCGTTGTAGATGTTGCCCTGGCGGCTGTAGCTGCTGTCGAAAACCAGGGTTTGCGACGGGCTGATTTTCCATTGCAGACGGCCGGCAATGTCTTTGTTGCGTACGCCTTCCACGCCTGCCGCAACCAGCCTGCCGCTGCGTCCGGCGTTGATGTCGGCGGAGTCGGCATCGGTTTTATTCAGGTTGCCGTAGATGCGGAAACCCAATACGTCCTGAACAATCGGGCCGCCGAGGTTAAAGCCGATGCGGCGGGTTTCGCCTTCCTTGCTGTCTTGCGGCTGGTTGGCATACAGGTTGATTTGGCCTTTGAATTCTTTCGGTACTTTTTTGGTAACGATATTGACCACGCCGCCCATTGCGCCGGAGCCGTAACGGGTTGCCGCCGGACCGCGCAAGACGGTAATGGATTCGATTTCTTCAACCGGCACCCAGTTGCTGTCGCCACGCGTATTGCGTTCACCGCGCATACTGATACGCTCGGACTGGCGTGAATTAACCGGCTTGCCGTCAATCAAAATCAAAGTGTTTTCAGGGCCCATACCGCGCAAGTCGACTTGGCGTTTGTTGCCACGCTGACCTGTTGCCGTATTGCCGGTCAGGTTGACACCCGGCATGGTGCGGACAAATTCGGAAATATCATTGGCTGCAGGGCGTTTGTCGATGTCATCTTTAGAAATACGCGATACGCCGAGCGATTGTTGCAACTGCTTCTCGGCAGTAACGTAAACGGTATCGACTTCAGCCTGCTCAATGGCTTTCTCTTCAGCTGCGTGTGAGAATGCACTAATTAACGCCAAAGGCAAAATGGCGAGTGTGAATGTCTTCATTGCATTGTTTCTCTTGGTTTTGTTTGTTTAAAATTAAAATGAAAATTATTTTTGATTTTAAATAAACTTAACAGAGTTTTCAATGCAATTAAGAGTGATTTACAATTAATATTTAAATTTTGTTAATAGAATTAACAAAATACCAAACAACTAAAAAGGCCGTCTGAAACAGCATGAAACGAAATCCGAGATTTCCATCATACCGTTCAGACGGCCTTATTCAATTTTTAATTATTTGCCTGCTGCTTTTTGCAGAATAGCATACAATTCGTCTTTGAGTTTGAGTTTGGCTTTTTTCAGCTCTTCAATCTCTTCGGCACCGCTGGTAACAGGGTTGTTAACCAAACCGGTGATTTTATCGTCCAGCTCATTGTGCTCGTCAAACAAACGAGCAAAGTGTGCATCTTCTTGTTTCAGTTTAGAAATCAAATCGCGATATTCTGGAAACATTTTGTTTTCCTCTCTTGTTAATTAAATAAAAAAGTACTGCTGTCAAAAACTAGGACGAATCAATCTTTAGCTTCATTATAACAAACACGGGCGTTTTATCCAGTCTTTTTTAAGTCGAAACTGTTTTACATCAAAATTAATAATATCAACATAAGTTAGCGCCAAAATAGAAAGAAACGGCTTTATAGACGGCTTGCCGACTTGGGCATACAATCGGGCTTATGCGTTTACACAATGGCCGAACCACCCTATTCCGTCATATCAACGGCATGGACGGACAATTTATCCTGCTTGAGAACCATCCTTCATGGATGCCGGTCAATGATGCCGATTTCAACCATGCCGCGCCACTGCCCGACGGTTTGGCCGTGCACGAAGAATCGTTTTATCCATTTGAAAAAATAAATGCCGAATCGGCAGACAATATCAAAATCTTCAGCGAAGAAGCCCTACGGCTGGAGAAAGAACGATTAAATGCGATAGCCCTGGTAGAACTGGCAAAAAATCTTAAAGCCGCTCAAGCGGAAGCCGATTTAGCCGCGCTTCTGGAAAAAATGGATTTTCATTTAAAACAAGATGATATTTTCAAATAAACCCTTCAATCTCAGGCCGTCTGAAACCAAACACCTGACACAATTATTGACAATGCAAGAAAAATAGTTCATCTTGAACCAATCCGCAGCACTCCATCCTATATTTTCAACCCATCACAAAGGAATCGAGAACATGTTTTCAAAAAGCGTTACCCTCGCACAATATGACCCCGATTTGGCAGCCGCCATCGCCCAAGAAGACAAGCGCCAGCAAGACCACGTCGAGCTGATCGCCTCTGAAAACTACGTCAGCTGTGCCGTTATGGAAGCCCAAGGTTCGCAATTGACCAACAAATACGCTGAAGGCTATCCTGGCAAACGCTACTACGGCGGCTGTGAATACGTTGATATTGTTGAACAATTAGCGATTGACCGCGTAAAAGAACTGTTTGGCGCCGCCTATGCCAACGTTCAACCGCACTCCGGCTCGCAAGCCAACCAAGCCGTGTACGCTTCCGTTTTGAAACCGGGCGACACCATTTTGGGTATGTCTCTGGCACACGGCGGCCACTTGACCCACGGCGCAAGCGTTAATATCTCCGGCAAACTCTACAACGCCATTACTTATGGTTTGGATGAAAACGAAGTTCTCGATTATGCCGAAGTAGAACGCTTGGCTCTTGAACACAAACCCAAAATGATTGTGGCCGGTGCATCTGCCTACGCGTTGCAAATCGACTGGGCAAAATTCCGTGAAATCGCCGATAAAGTCGGCGCATACCTCTTTGTCGACATGGCGCACTATGCCGGCCTGATTGCCGGCGGCGAATATCCTAACCCCGTGCCATTCTGCGACTTCGTCACCACCACCACCCACAAAACCCTGCGCGGCCCTCGCGGCGGTGTGATTTTGTGCCGTGACAATACGCATGAAAAAGCGCTGAACTCTGCCATTTTCCCAAGCCTGCAAGGCGGCCCACTGATGCACGTTATCGCCGCCAAAGCCGTAGCGTTTAAAGAAGCATTGCAACCTGAGTTCAAACAATACGCAAAACAAGTGAAAATCAATGCTGCCGCCATGGCGGAAGAGTTGGTTAAACGCGGTTTGCGCATCGTATCCGGCCGTACTGAAAGCCACGTTTTCCTCGTTGACCTGCAACCGATGAAAATCACCGGTAAAGCCGCTGAAGCCGCTTTGGGCAAAGCACACATCACCGTCAACAAAAACGCTATTCCGAATGATCCGGAAAAACCATTCGTTACCTCCGGCATCCGCATCGGCTCCGCCGCCATGACCACACGCGGCTTTAACGAAGCCGACGCGCGCGTATTGGCAAACTTGGTTGCCGACGTATTGGCCAATCCTGAAGACGAAGCCAACCTCGCCAAAGTCCGTGAACAAGTGACTGCTTTGTGCAATAAATATCCGGTTTACGGCGCATAAGCATTTCCGACTTGGATAAAATATTAGGCCGTCTGAATATTCAGACGGCCTTCTTTTATTTCAACTTTTCTTTTAAATTTCAAAACTGTTTATTTCGCTGACTTTGCGTATCATGCCTGCCGCGACAGTATGGTTGGTGGCTTCGTCAATCAAAATAAACGCGCCTTGTGCATGGTTATCTTCGTATGCGGCAGCGGCGAGTGGCTGCTGGGTTTTGAAGCTGATGCTGCCGATATCGTTGAGCTTGAGCGTTTCTGCGGATTCGGCAGCGCGGTTAAGTTTGTCTACTTCTCGTAATTTCTCAAACTTAGTGCTACTTTAAACAGGCCGTCTGAAAATGGGAAAGAATTTTTGGTTGTTAAAAAAGCTGTTTTCGTTATATCGCAAAGCTATGGGATATTGCCTCACGCCATCCGTTTTCTCCGTGTCGCCAACCAACACACAATCGATCCTAAGCACACCATTCCCGCTCCCTTCCAAAACGTCATGGACAAAGGCGCGCTAATCAAAAACGAGGACACTACCGCAGACAATACCGGAATGAAATAAGATGCGCCGGCCAATACGGTCAGGTTGCCACGCGAAATACCGATATTCCACACCGCATAGCCCAAACCCATACAAGCTGCAGCGGCAACGGCATAGCCGAGCGATACAGTATCAAAATTCAACGTATTCGCGCCGCTGAGAAAGTATTCGATCCACAACAGTATCGACACCAGCGCAAAGAAGAAACCGACGCTGCTGCCCTCTGCTTTCACCCTTGCCGTAAGCGTGCAATACGCCGCCCAAAGTACGGCATCTACAAATGCCATGATATAGCCGCCGGGATTGGTGCGGACATTTTGGTAAATACCGGAAACCGACAAGCCGACATCGCCGCCCAGTACAGTGGCAATCCCCAAAAACGACAGCACAAAGCCGATGACTATCCACCATTCTGACGGCTGTTTGTTGAAATATACCGCCCCGACGATGGTAAACGTCGGCCACAAATAATTCACCATGCCGATTTCCACCGCCTGTCTTGCGTTTTGTGCAAAGCCAACCGACAACGACAAACACAATTCGCAGCCGACAAAAAACACGCTTGCCCAAAACAAATAGCTGCGGTTGTAATTGCGCAAATGCGGCCGTCCGAAAATCAGCCAAATCAATACAGTGGACAGGGTGTACATCATTGCCGCGCCGCCCACTGCCCCCATATGCAGACTCAAAGAGCGTATCAGAGAAATGACGAAGCTCCACAAAGCAACAGCAAGCAGCCCGATGGCAGTGGCTTGTTTGGATGAAATATTTTGAGATAAGAAATGAATCATGGCGTATGTGTTGAAGATGGTTTTATTAGGTTTATCGTAGTTTGAATATATCGTTTCTACATTAATTATTTTAACGGTTTCAAGGCCGTCTGAAAATGATTGTTTCAGACGGCCTTCTATTTGCAATTAGTCCTAAATATGACTATAATCCGCATCCAATTAGTCAATATCGAGACCAATTTATGAATCAGCTCGACCAACTCAGTATGCGCATCAGCCATATAGACAGCGCATTTGACCAATGGATTAAACAGCAAAACACCAACTACAATACCTTTGCCGTTCTCTACACCTTAGCCACCGAAGGCAGCCGCACTCAAAAATACATAGGCGAAGAATGGAGCCTGCCCAAGCAAACCGTTTCCAGCACATGCAAAACGCTGGCGGAACAAGGCTTGCTGACATTTCACGAAAGCGAACAAGACAAACGCGAACGCCTATTGTCGCTAACCGAACAAGGCAAGGAATTTGCCGTACCATTGGTGCAAAACATGCAGGAATTCAGCAAACGAATTTTTACCGCCTTCGGTGAAAAACGTGCAGCCCGACTGTTTGCCGATTTGGACGCATTGGCCGAATTAATGGCGCAAACCCTCAATACTAAATAAGGAGGGCAACCATGTGGAAAATGTTGAAACACATCGGCCAAACACACCGCCGCAAACTCATCACAACCTTCTCTCTCGTCGGCTTGGATAATCTGCTCTTGCTGGTATATCCCGTGTTTGGCGGCTGGGCGATTAATGCCGTTATGGAAGGCAACGTCTGGCAGGCAATGTTGTATGGTGTGGTGGTTTTATTAATGTGGATAATCGGAGCCGCCCGCCGAGCAGCCGATACGCGTACGTTTACCCAGATCTATACTGAAATAGCCGTCCCGGTCGTTTTGGAACAGCGTAAACGAGAAGTACCGCATTCCGCCATTACCGCGCGCGTTGCCCTATCGCGTGAATTTGTCAGTTTTTTTGAAGAACACCTGCCCATCGCTGCTACTTCCTTAGTCTCCATCTTCGGTGCATGTATGATGCTGCTGATATTGGAATTTTGGGTGGGCGTATTGGCTGTCGCGCTACTTGCCCTGTTTTTATGGTTGCTGTCGCGTTTTGCCGCCATCAGCGAAAATCTATATTTCCGTTTAAACAACCGGCTTGAACGCGATAACCACCTTATCCGCGACGGCAACAAGCATCAGCTCTACCGCCACTATGGCTGGGCTGCCAAACTACGCGTGCTGATTTCCAACCGCGAAGCCTTAGGCTATCTCAGTATCGGCATGGCGATGAGCGTATTGTTCGGCTTCGCCTTTATACACATGACGCTTAAAGGCTATGGCAGCGCCGGCCATATCTATTCCGTCAGCACTTATTTATGAATGTTTGCAATGAGTTTGGACGATGTACCGCGCTTGGTCGAACAATACTCCAATCTAAAAGATATCGGGCAACGCGTTGAACTCTCAGAAGAAAACAATCTTTCCAAGGCCGTCTGAAACCTTAACACACTATCAGGACATATTATGAGTTGGTTTTATTTAATCTTAGCCGGTATGATGGAAATCGGCTGGCCATTGGGCTTGAAGCTGGCACCACAGGAAGGCTACCGCTGGCATGGCTTTGCCGCTGCGCTTGCCTGCATCGCCGGCAGCGGATACCTCCTTTACCTTGCCCAAAAAAGTATTCCGATGGGTACAGCCTACGCCGTCTAGACAGGCATAGGCGCGGCAGGGGCGTTTCTAGTAGGCGTTGTATTTTTCAACGATGCCGCCAACTTCGGCCGCTGGCTCGGCGCATTTCTCATCATCTCCGGCGTCGTAGTGATGAAACTCTCCAGCGGAAACTGAAAATCTCGTTTCTATTAAATCTAAGGCCGTCTGAACGAGCATGTTCAGACGGCCTAATACCTTCCCGAATATAACGAAATCATCTTAAATTAAAACCAAGCATTCTTTCCTTTTTTCAGACGGCCTGTTTAAAGAGCCTGCTCGGATTGTTATCAATTCACCCGGTTTTGCATTATAATTGTGCAAATTTGACTCACTCGAAAGAAAATAAATTGGAAGGATTACAACAACTTGTAGATTTATTAGTGGGTTTTGTCGATTGGATATTGAAATTACTGGCATTCTTGTTTTAAACTACGTTCCATTCTTTTATACATTAAAGACGTATTTTCATCATGCAAACCGCGCAACGCTCTGCTACTTTCTTCTATTGGTACCACACAAACGTGCGGTACTTTTTTGCGCTTGTCTGAAACAGACCAAATTGAAAATACGCAAATTAGAGCCGCCTTATTTGAGCGGCTTTTTTTATACCCATCATGGCCGCTTAAATCCACCCATTTTTAAGAAATAAGGAATACAGCCATGACCGCCTCAACTAAAATCCACAGCCAAACCCAAATGTTACACATCTGCCGCATGGTCGTTGACAGCAACAGCCACCACAGCATGCTCAACATACACACTTTGCCAGATTCGCCTGACAGCCTCATCAGCGAAGCCCTGATTCCGCAAGTGCGTACCATCGCGACTTTGATTGCCGCAGAGCGCCACGACTTCAATCAAAGCAGCCCTAACGTTTTTACTGATGAAGCGGATTTCTTCGCAGCACGTATTTTGGTTCTAGGCGTACGCCGTTTCCATTTGGATATTACCCTGCTGCCTATGCTCAAAACCGCCAACAAACGCGCCGAAGCTTTCGCCAAACGTCATCACATGCCCTTCTCTCCCGCTGAAATGCAAATGTCTCTGCACACCCGCCGCCCTGCCAACCTGTTGATTATCGAAACCGAACACGAAATGCCTGCACTGGGCAATCTGGCTGCCAACAGCCGTGCATTTGCAGCGCAACTTTCCAATATTATTTTGTAAAACCACTTGAAAAACAGGGGAATGGTTTAATATTAGGCAAACACACTCCGCCGAAATCTCGGCAAAGACAAACCTCTCTCAGGAAAAACAATGAAAAAACTGATTGCCTTAGCCGCCCTTTCCACTTTTGCCCTCGCTGCCTGCAAAGACAATACCCAGGCGCAACTTGAACAGCAACAAAAACAAATCGAAGCATTGCAACAACAGTTGGCACAACAAAACGGCCAACAAGAAGACAATACGGTTTACCAGCTCACGCCCGAAGCCGTGAAAGACACCATTCCTGCCGAAGCACAAGCCAACGGCAACAACGGCCAACCGGTAACCGGTACAGACGGCCAACAATACATCTATGACCAATCCACCGGCAGCTGGCTGCTGCAAAGCTTGGTGGGCGCGGCAGCCGGTGCATTTATCGGCAACGCATTGGCCAACAAATTCACACAGGCGCGCAATCAAAACAGCCCGATTGCCCGTCAAGCCCGTGCCAACTATTATCAAACCGCACGTCCAAACGGACGCACCAGCCAACAGCTGAATACGCGCACCCTGCGTGCCCAACAGCAAAATGCGCAACAACAAAACGCTCAACAGCAACAGCGTTACCGCGAAACCGCGCGCCAGCCTTCCAACTACCGCCGACCAAGCATGGGTCGGGGCTTTGGCCGCCGTCGCTGATTCGGTTTATATTCCATCTTTGATATAAACGCTCTCAATATAAAAGGCCGTCTGAAAATCAGATTTTCAGACGGCCTTGATATTGGATGGGACAAACCGATTAGGCTTGTTTGTTCCAACGTTCGATAGATTCTTTGATGACTTGTTTCGCTTCTTCTACATCGCCCCAAGATTCAACTTTAGTGGTACCTGCTTTTTTCAGGTCTTTGTAGTGGTTGAAGTGGAACTCGATTTGTTTGATCAGTTGTTGCGGCAAATCGGCCAAAGTTTTGTAGGCGTTGCCGTTGTTGCGGTCGTCGGCTGGAACGCAAACGATTTTGTCGTCCACTTCGCCGTCGTCAACGAATTTCATCACGCCGATAACGCGTGCTTCCAGGAAAATACCGGTTGCCAAAGGCTGCTCGGTAACCAGCAATACGTCCAATTCGTCGCCGTCTTCGTCCAAAGTTTGCGGAATGAAGCCGTAGTTGGTCGGTTTGGCGAAAATTGCCGGTTCAACGCGGTCGAGTTGGAACGCGGCCAGTTTGCGGTTCCACTCGATTTTGTGGTTGCTGCCCGCGGGGATTTCGTTGACAACGTTGATGATGCCGCCGTCCACGTCGCCCGGGGTCAGGATTTTGTTGAAGTCTGCCATGATGGTTTCCTTTGATTTTAAAGAGAGTCAAACGGCGAAAGTATAGCAAACCCAAGGCCGTCTGAAAATGTGAAACTGTCGTATTCAGACGGCCTTTTTGGCATTCAGCCTTTTGACCAATTCTAAAATTGCGCGTTTATTGGAAGGGGAAAACACTTTTTCCGCCGCTTCTTCCGCACTAAACCAACCGTAGGCAACGTGTTCATCCGGTTGCAGCATGATGGGCGTATCGCGCGGAATTTCGGCGGAGAAGATGTGTTCGCGGTTTTCAAAAACGCCTTTGGGATAGCGATGGCGCCAGTGATGATAGATTTCATAAACAGTGCTGTCGTGCCAGTTTTCCAGCTGCCCGTCTGCAAGGCGGATACCGGTTTCTTCCCACACTTCGCGCCATGCGGTTTCTTCGATACGCTCGCCCTCTTCCAAGCTGCCGGTAACCGACTGCCAAAAACCTTGCGGCGCCGTGCGTTCAATCAGCAGGATATTGCCGTCTTTATCATGCAAAACGACCAAAGCAGAAACAGGATACTTCAAAGGCTTACCGCTCATGACTTGTCCTTGCCGGATTGATTGGGGAGGCTGATTTTTTGTAGTAAGTAAGCCAAAAGGTTTTCCATGTATCACTCAAAAATGGGAAATTGATATTCAGACGGCCTTTGCCGGAAATCCGCAAAGGCCGTCTGAAATTATACCTGATTTAACTGCGCCAGTTTCCGAGACACCAGCTCTGCTGCTTCTTCCGGCGAGTTGGCCTTCAACCCTACTTCGCCAAAATACGAAATTTTAGGCAAATCACACAAAAACTTATCGACGTCTTGCGCCGTCAAAAAACGGCCGTGCAAATCAAATCCGACATTTAAAGCACGCCCTTTGATTGCCGCCACCCTGTCATGCAAATGGCCGTACAAGTGATACCAGCCCTGATAGCAGCCGTCCCATTCCTGAATCGGATAGTGAAAAAGAACCAGCGTATTCTTAATTTCCGGCAATTTGAGTTTCAAATACGGCCGTATGGACGACAGCAGCGGATGGCCGTCATGCTTGGTTTGGCTGCGGAAAAAATCGGCATGCTGCCGAATCACATAATCATGATTGCCATAAATCAAGTGATGTTGCCCGTTCAAACGCGACAAAACGCGCTCTATCTGCTTATGGTCTTGGGCAAAGGAAAAATCGCCCAAGTTGTACACCGTATCTTCAGGCGTAACGGTTTCATTCCATGTCCTGATTAAAAATTCATCCATCTGCTCCACGTTATCGAACGGTCGAAATTGCGGGCAGAATTTGGCGATGTTTTTATGTGAGAAATGTAGGTCTGATGTGAAGTAGATTTTGCTCATGCCGTGCTTTCTGCGTTGCAAGCTTGAATCGTATCACGCGCGGGCGTATGCTGAATAATGTTTATTATATGCTTCAAGGAGTTTTTATGCGTTTGGTTATTGCCGCGCCGGCCAACGGCGCAATATTGAAAGACGCACTCAAAACGCATTTGCAAAACGACCCGCGCGTCAGCAACTTGGTCGATTTATCTTCACCCGAAGGAAGCTATCCGCAACTCTCGTTTGCCGCGGCCGAAGAAGTCGCGGCAGGACGCGCCGACCGTGCGCTGTTGATTTGCGGTACCGGCGTGGGCACGGCAATCGCCGCCAATAAAGTGCGCGGCATACGGGCGGCGACGGCGCACGATTTACTCACGCTCCGCGGCTCGGTGGAAAACTATGATGCGCAGGTTTTATGTATGGGGCAAAACGTGATTGCCGCTCCGGCTGCTTGGGCATTGGTCGATATCTGGTTGGATTTGCGCCACGACACAAACAGCGGCTATGCACCTAAAGTCGGCGAGATTGAAGCATACGAGCGCGAAAAATAAATACGTGTTGCTCCATATATTTTCAGACGGCCTTGTTACGTTTCGCTTTGCTGTAGAAACTAGTAGCATTGTTTACAGTATTTCCAGGAGAATACTGAAACATGAACATGCACAAAAACACCC
>ERZ773250.86-NODE-86-length-60848-cov-4.381837_pt1 | contig 60848 bp, 52 predicted proteins | sample MGYA00511258_ERZ773250 | MGnify/ENA primary metagenome ERZ773250 (study PRJEB29015, sample SAMEA2738164) | human oral metagenome | biome: human oral; feature: human-associated habitat; material: saliva | place: China | collected 2187 ... | reverse complement strand
CCTGGCGTAAGATTTTGAAGCCCCAAAGGGGCGCACAAAATCCACAGCCAGGAACAGGGAGTCGCCAATGACAAGGTTATATTTGCCTAAGCCGTTTCCAGCCAACAACTAAATACTTTACTGCAATATAAAAGACTATAATGAACTGTATTAGTTCGTTATAGTCTTTTTTCATATCAATGTTTAGTTTGCTACTTTTACTTCTAATGACTGTCCACGAACTTTACTTGGATCCATTGCTTGGACAAGTGTTTCAGGTGTTACTTCTAAATCGGTATCTTTTTGGACCGTTACTGTAAATAATTGTCCAGGTTCATAGTAAATATTTTCACCACGCATAAAGAATCCGCCTACTATAGAGACAGCAGCGGTAACTGCAACAGCACCACTATCATCTGAACCATATCCATTTACATATCCATTTAGAGGAATATTTACATCATTAAGTGTACGAATTGATGGGATGTCTATAACTAATCTACCGCCACGACCAAACATACCATTGCCATGAGAGTCAAGAACTTTACCTCTTACTTCTTCACCTTTAGGTATGATTACGGTACCATTTAGGATTAGGTTATCTACAGTTTTAAGAACAAATGTAGTATTTTTCTTGCTCTTTTTAGAACTAATTGGTTGTGTTAATTCTAAGGTAATAGCCGTATCTTTTGGTATATAGAGGTTTCCTTTAGGTATTGTGCCGATAGTCATGGATTGTGGAGATAAGATATTTTGAATTTTATTTGTGATACTATCTGGATTCTCCTTAACTTGTTTTTCTAATTCAGGATTAATAGTAGTTTTTATAGCTACATTAATATCATGTGTGTGTTTCGCATCTACTGTGGTAGATGAAAGGCTAGAAACTAATACTCCTAGGGCTAAAGCAATAATATACTTTTTAGATTTCATAGAATATACCCCCTTATAAAATATATTGTACTTATATTTATAGGATACCATAGACAAGAATATTTCTCTACATAGAAATTTGTGCCCTAAAATATCAATCAGTATAATATATTAAAGTTAACATAAATAACAATTCTCATTTCTAATTGTGTATATTTATGTATATATAGCTTTAACCTATATATGTATATAGTTTATATCCAATTGACTACATAGGAATAAGAATATACAATAGTAGACGTTACTATAGGTCCAAGTTGGAACAATAGCTGTATTTAATCTATAAATATATTGCAACACATATATTGTAATTATAAGTTAAAAAGATATATTTATAAAATTAGATATATAGATTATCAATATATAACATCTCATACATTAATCATTAATATATCACAACAGATATATTAAATATCGGCACATAGTAAATAGTATATAACAAGCAACTACTAGTATATATAGAAGATAACAGGGAGGGGGCATAAGACATGTACCAACATGTAACAGATTTAATTGGCTCGACGCCTTTGGTGGCATTGGATGCTTTTACAAAGCTACATCAATTGAATGGCCGTTTGTTAGGAAAATTAGAATATTTTAATCCATTGGGCAGTGTGAAAGACCGTGTTGCTTATGGGATGATCAAAGAGGGCATTGACTCTGGTGTAATACAAAAAGATACGGTGCTGATTGAGCCTACCAGTGGTAACACAGGGATTGGATTAGCTTTCGTAGCAGCTCAAATGGGTCTTAAGTTAATTCTTGTTATGCCCGACACGATGAGTGTGGAGCGACAGCGTATTGTCAGAGCATTAGGCGCGTTAGTAGTACTTTCACCGGGCATAGAAGGGATGAAAGGAAGCATTCGTGTGGCTGAGGAGTTGCAACAGATACATGGTAATGCGTTCATCTTGCAACAATTCACGAATCCTGCGAACCCGAACACACATTATGAGACTACTGGTCCTGAGATTTGGAAGGACACAAATGGAGAGGTAGATGTGTTTATTTCTTCTATTGGTACTGGCGGAACTGTGACAGGAGTGGGTCGCTATCTAAAAGAGCAAAACCCAAATGTGCAGATTATCGGCGTAGAGCCGACGACATCTGCTGTACTATCTGGCAAGGAAGCAGGCCCTCACGGGATCCAAGGCATTGGTGCAGGATTTATCCCGGATGTATTAGATACTAAGCTGTTAGATAAAATTGTCACAGTTTCTACAGAAGATGCCTACGCATGTACGCGGACAATCGCTAGAACAGAGGGCTTGTTACTAGGCATTTCTTCGGGGTCTGCCTTACAAGCGGCCATACAGATTGGTCAGGATCCTGATTATAAGGATAAGAATATTGTTGTATTACTACCTGATGGTGGGGAGCGCTATTTATCGACAGGAATTTTCGATGCTTGAAGTATTTTAGCGTATGACTCTTAAGTTTTATTTATAGAGTTGAGATATATCATATTTTTAGGCAGAGTATGGTCGCTATTTCTAAAGGTAGATAGGGAATATTAGCAAACTAACTGGTTATAATTAGTGGCGTCTAACAATATGATTGCAGTGCTATGGAATGAATCATGACGATGGAGGATATATGAAACGAAAACGATATAGAAACTGGCTCATCGCCATGATAGGCATTGTATGTATAGGGACTTTCACAGGATGTATGAAAGAGCCAAAAATAGTAGGTAATGAGGTGCACATTACGAATGTGTCCTATGATAGTACGCGTGAGTTTTACGAAGATTATAATCGCTTGTTCCGTGAGCATTATAAGGCACTCACTGGAAAGGATGTGCATGTCACGCAATCTCATGGTGGTTCCAGTGCGCAGGCACGGTCCATCATTGAAGGGAATGATGCCGATGTTGTGTCATTAGGATCTTCGCAAGATATAGAGATGCTGAACCGTGTGCATTTGCTTGATACAAATTGGGAAGAGATGTTTCCTAACCATTCAGCGCCTTATACGTCGACCATTGTATTCTTGGTGCGTAAGGATAATCCTAAGCACATACGTGATTGGGAAGATTTAGAACGGTCGGGTATTTCCATTGTAGCTCCAGACCCTAAGAGTTCTAGTGCGGCTTGTTGGATATTCATGGCAGCTTGGGACCATGGACTTAGGGCATACGGCACAGAAACAGGTGCCAAAGGATATGTGAAATCTCTCTATGACCATGTGAAAGTCTTAGATGCTGGCGCTCGTAGTGCAGCGACGACTTTCGTAGAAAATAAACAAGGCGATGTGCTGTTGATTTGGGAAAATGAAGCCTTGCAAATTGTGAAAAATTACCCAGGTCAATATGAATTGGTGACACCGAAAACAAGCATCGTTGCAGAGCCAAATGTGGCACTTGTAAAAGGAATTACAGACCGAGATCAGACTACAGAGGTGGCTCGTGATTATATTCAGTATTTATATTCCGACGAGGGACAACGATTGATTGGCTCCTATGGGTTTAGACCGTCCAATCCAGCTATCTTACAGGAGTTTTCTTCAACCTTTAACCATAGGATAGAGTTAACAACGATCCATGCTTATGGCGGTTGGGATGCAGTATATAAAAAGTTTTTTGATGAAGGTGGGGTATTTGATGAAATCTATGGAACCTAATATATCGTGGCTTTCACGAATGATACGCCCTACATCGACACGGATTATTCCAGGCATGGGATTGTCTTTAGGCATTACCATCGCCTTATTATCGATCTGTATTATTATCCCCTTAGGGTCGGTGTTTTCCCATGGTTTGTCCTTACCTTGGGACACGTGGAAAGTGTTGCTTACAAAAGCGAATGTAGTACAAGCTTTTAAAACTAGCTTGGGGACAGCGGCTATTGCAGCAGCTATTAATGTGGTCTTTGGATTTATCTTGGCTTGGGTATTGGTGCGGTATACCTTCCCAGGGAAAGCCTTGCTGAATAGTATGATAGAACTCCCCTTTGCGCTACCCACAGCGGTGGCAGGGATTACTTTATCGAAACTGTATACCGATACAGGTTGGTTTGGGTCCATCTTATCACAGTGGGAGATTCACGTGGCCTATAGTCAAATAGGTATTGTAGTAGCCCTCGTATTTGTAGGGATTCCCTTTGTGGTGCGGTCCTTGGAACCGGTGTTAGAAACCTTAGATCCTATTTACGAAGAGGCAGCTTTCATGATGGGAGCGAGCAAGTTTAGATTATACCGACAAGTTATTTTTCCTGAATTGTTACCGCCCTTGTTGACGGGTTTTAGCTTGGCTTTTGCTAGAGGGATTGGCGAATATGGTAGCATTATTTATATTTCAGGGAATAGTTTTAAAAATCACACGCAGGTTGTGTCCTATGTGATTATGCAAAAGTTAAATTATGCTGACTATAGCAGTGCTACGGCCATTGCCATTGTGCTATTAGGCATTTCGTTTTCAATATTATTAGTAGTGAATCTGATTCAGAATCATCACGCAAAGCGTATTAAAGGGAGGTAAGGAAGCTATGAAAGGACGATACGGTTCTACCTTGTTAATTCTATTAGCTTGGGTATTCATTATTTTTATGCTCCTTATTCCTATGCTTTCAGTAGTGTTTCAATCCTTATCCTTAGGTTGGAAGTTCTATGTGCAGTCCATTAGCACCGTCTATGTGATGAAATCTTTGGGGCTGACCATTTTGGTGATGGTCATTGCTATGTTGGTGAGTGCTATCTTTGGAGTGGCAGCAGCATTTGCTGTATCAAAATTTGATTTTCCTGGTAAAACATTGATAGCTACTTTGGCAGATATACCTTTTTCTGTATCGCCAGTCATTGCGGGCCTAGCCTTTTTACTCACTTTCGGTCGATTGGGATGGTTAGGGCCCTATATCAATCAGTTCAATGCGTGGACAGGGTTAGATATTCGTATTGTGTTTGCTATACCAGGGGTTATCTTGGTTACTGTATTTATGACGATGCCCTTTGTATTCCGTGAAATCTTGCCAGTCTTGTTGAATCAAGGACGAGAAGAAGAGGAAGCAGCCGCTTTGATGGGGGCTTCTGGATGGCGTATTTTTAAGGATATCACCTTTCCTCACATCAAATGGCCTTTGTTGTATGGAATTATCTTGTGTGGTGCCCGGGCTATGGGCGAATTTGGTGCCGTGGCAGCCGTATCTAAGGCGAGGGGCTCTACGTTCACCTTGCCATTAGAAATCGATGCTCTCTATATGTCTGGTACTGAAAGTGCCGTGGTAGCATCCTTTAGTGTATCGTCGGTGCTGATTCTATTGGCTTTCATCATGATTGGGTTGCGCACCTATGCGGCGCATAAAGCTAGTCATCGGTAATAATCGTCATCGATACAGGTAGAGGGAGGAAATACATGTACGTTAGTTTATCGAATATATATAAAAATTATGGAGATTTTCAGGCTTCGAAAGATGTGTCCTTATCCATTGAGAAGGGGAACTTGGTAGCCCTCTTAGGTCCTAGTGGTAGTGGGAAGACGACCATATTACGGATGATTGCTGGATTGGAAACGCCAGATCGAGGCGATATCTATATCAATGGTACACGGGTCAATGACGTGGCGCCTGCAGATAGAGGGATTGGTTTTTTGTTTCAAAGTTATGCCTTATTTCGCTATATGACGGTCTTTGATAATATTGCCTTTGGCTTGACTGTAAAGAAAGTGGTCAAGGAGGAAATTCGTCGCCGTGTAACAGAACTCATTGAACTTATTGGCCTTAGTGGATTAGAAGATAGATATCCGAGTCAACTGTCCGGCGGACAGCGGCAACGGGTTGCCTTTGCGAGAGCGTTGGCACCGAATCCAGAGGTATTGCTCTTGGATGAACCCTTTGCAGCCATCGATGCGAAGGTAAAAGAAGAACTTCGCATGTGGCTACGCAATACGATTCAGCAAATCGGGATTACTACGATCTTTGTTACACACGACCAAGAAGAGGCGTTAGAAATGGCGGATCAAATCGTGGTGACCAACAAAGGTCGTATTGAACAAGTAGGAACACCGCAGGAGATCTACTGTAATCCAGAGACTCCTTTTGTGGCTAAGTTCTTAGGTAAGTCTTCTGTGGTAGAAGGGTATGACGTATTAAAGGGCTTTCAGAAAATAGACAATGTAAAAGAAGCCTTAATTCGACCAGAATATATCAGCATTCATCCTCAAGGGTCATTACACCGCTATCGCAGTGTGGTGGAACTAGGTCATATTGAACATATTTTATTCAAAGGCAATCGTTTGGAAGTGACGGTCCGGATTGGTGAGTTAGTACTGGTGGCGAATCATACTATCGATGGACATGCTTTCAAAGTAGGTGATGCGGTGGATGTGTTGATTTCAAGAATCTGTATTTACGATGAGACGGATACGTATCTAGTAGAAAATGAAGGTATGAATACAAGTAGCTTGTTCTATATTTAGAAATCTACAAGGCGCCTAGATACACGGGGTATCTAGGTATCTAACATATAGGGTAGTGCAAAAGGTCTAGTATTTGGCGTATAGGACGAAGCTTTCATAAGGTATAAATAAAATAGAAACAATATATACAAGGGTATATACGCATGGAAGGAAAGGGTGCATAGGATGTTAGGAAAGAAAGAGCGACTGCGCACAGATGTGCTGATTATCGGCGGAGGGACGGCTGGTTGTTATGCAGCGTTAACCATAGGAAAAGCCAGCGATGCTCGTATCATCGTGGTAGAGAAGGCTCATATTAAACGAAGTGGCTGTTTGGCAGCAGGGGTGAATGCTATCAACTGTTATATTTTGCCCAATCGTACAGTCCAAGATTATGTGGACTATGCCACGAAGGATGCGGAGGGCATTGTACGAGATGACTTGTTGCGTACGATGTGCGAACGAGTAAATGGTACAGTCCATGAGCTAGAACGATTAGGGTTGGTAATTTTGAAAGATGACCAAGGCAACTACGTGGCTCGTGGAAATCGTAATATTAAAATTAATGGTGAAAATATTAAGCCTATCTTGGCGAGTGCCGTAGAATCTTTAGAAAATTGTCAGGTGATTAACCAATTAGTTATCACGGATTACATTGTGAAAGATAACCGTATCTATGGGGCTGTAGGATTCCATAAGGAAACGGGCACCATCTATGAGATTGAAGCGACCTACGTGATCTGTGCCACTGGCGGTGCCTCTGGGATTTATAAGCCTAACAATCCGGGGTTCTCTCGTCATAAAATGTGGTATTCCCCATTCAATACAGGGGCGGGCTATGCGATGGGGATCTTGCAAGGGGCGGAGATGACGACCCTAGAGATGCGCTTCATTGCCCTTCGTTGTAAAGATACTATCGCACCTACAGGGACTATCGCTCAAGGGGTAGGGGCGAAACAAATTAATAGTCTTGGTGAGAACTATGAAAGTGTATATGGCATCACTACTTCCCAACGTGTGTACGGTACTGTACAGGAACAGGTGGAAGGCAGAGGGCCTTGTTATTTAGGAACGAAGGGGATTTCTCCAGACCAAGAGCAAGACTTACTGAAGGCCTACCTCAATATGGCGCCAAGCCAAACATTGCGTTGGGTAGAACGTGGACAAGGACCTGCCACAGAAAATGTAGAAATTGAAGGTACAGAGCCATATATCGTAGGCGGTCATACGGCAAGTGGTTACTGGGTAGATACACATCGAGAAACGACTATTACAAATCTATTTGCTGCTGGTGATGTGGCAGGGGGAGCTCCTCAAAAATATGTAACGGGAGCCTTAGCAGAAGGTGAAATTGCGGGCGATGAAATTGTACGACGATACCAAACTCAAGGCGAAGTACAATCAGTAGAAAATGAAACGTGGTATAAGGAAGGAATCGATGCTATCGTAAAACGATATGCTGCACAACAGGGTGCTAATGATGATTCTGCTTTAGCCCGTATTGAAGAACTGGAACAACGATTACAGGATATTATGGATGCCTATGCCGGAGGCATCAGCCAAGCCTACAAATACACAGAAGAAAGCTTAGGCGTTGCGAAATTAAAATTAGAAGCCTTAGCCAAAGACGTAGAGCAACTACAGGCAAGCACATTACATGAACTGTCCTATCTCTATGAATTGCGAGATCGCATTGTGGTGGCCCGAGCCTTAGTGGCTCATTTAGAGGGACGTAAAGAAACACGTTGGCACAGCTTTGGAGAACATGGTGACTACCCGAATTGTAGCGATGAGGGATTGGTGTACATTAACTCCGTATATCAAGATGGTGAATTTCAGGTCTTTCAACGGCCACTAGTGGAAAAGGGGGATACTTATGAGCATACAAATTAATAAGGATACTTGTATCGGTTGCGGTAGATGCCAACAAGTATGCCCTGGGACATTAATCTATAAAGATGAGGCGAAGAAAGCTTACATCGCCTATCCTTCTGATTGTTGGGGCTGTGTGTCTTGCGTAAAAGAATGCCCTGTAGGAGCTATTTCCTTTTTCTTAGGAGAAGACATGGGTGGTAAGGGGGCTACCATGGTGGTAACAACAGAAGGTCATTTGTTGCATTGGGATATTACGAAAATAGATGGCAGTGTTCAAAGGATTACAGTGAATTCAAAAGAAAGTAATGCTTATTAAGGAGGTTAATATGAGTCAATTCTCTCATTTAGATGAATTAGAAGCGGAAGCTATATATATTATTCGTGAGGTAGCCGCACAATGTGAAAACCCAGTGATGCTATACTCCATTGGGAAAGATAGTTCGGTAATGCTGCATTTAGCAATGAAAGCTTTTTATCCAGCAAAACCGCCATTCCCATTCTTACATGTGAACACTACTTGGAAGTTCAAAGAGATGATTGAGTTTCGTGACAATGTGGCAAAGAAACTAGGCATCGAAATGCTAGAGTACATCAACCAAGACGGAGTGGATCGTGGTATCAATCCATTCGACTCTGGTGCGGCCTACACAGATATTATGAAAACACAAGCTTTAAAACAAGCTTTGGACAAATATGGATTTGATGCGGCCTTTGGTGGCGGTCGTCGAGACGAAGAAAAATCTCGTGCGAAAGAACGTATCTTTTCTTTCAGAAATGAACAACATGCGTGGGATCCAAAGAACCAACGTCCAGAGATGTGGAAACTATTTAACACAAAAATCAACAAAGGGGAAAGCATGCGTGTATTCCCTATCTCTAACTGGACAGAAACCGATATTTGGCAATATATCAAACGGGAAAACATCGACATCGTACCATTGTACTTTGCAGCAGAACGACCAGTGGTAGAACGTGATGGCAACTTAATCATGGTCGATGATGAGCGATTCCGCTTGCAAGATGGTGAGACCGTAGAAAATAAATTAGTGCGATTCCGTACATTAGGCTGTTACCCATTAACAGGTGGTATTGAATCGAATGCGACGACCCTAGATGAAATCATTGAAGAAACATTGAGTGCTGTATCCTCTGAACGAACTACAAGGGTTATTGACAGTGAAGCGGCAGGTAGCATGGAACGACGTAAACGGGAGGGCTATTTCTAATGAAAAGTTTATTGAAATTCATTACATGTGGCAGTGTAGATGACGGAAAATCTACATTGATTGGACATATCTTATACGATTCCAAATTATTATATGCAGACCAAAAGGAAGCCCTTGAATTAGAAAGTAAGGTGGGCAGTCGTGGCGGTAAAATCGACTACTCCTTATTGCTAGACGGTTTGATGGCAGAGCGTGAGCAAGGCATCACCATTGACGTGGCGTATCGCTATTTCACAACGGACCATCGCAGCTTCATCGTGGCAGACACACCTGGCCATGAAGAATATACACGTAACATGGCGGTGGGAGCCTCCTTTGCGGATTTGGCGATTATTCTAGTGGATGCGAAGCAAGGTGTATTGGTGCAAACTCGTCGCCACGCTCGTATCTGTGCTTTGATGGGGATCCAACATTTTATCTTTGCAGTGAATAAAATGGACTTAGTGGACTATAGTGAAAGTCGCTTCCAAGAAATCCAAACAGATATCCAAGCATTACAACAAGAATTGCAATTGGCAGACATTGCTATCATCCCTGTATCGGCAACAGAGGGTGACAATATCACTGTTCATTCTCCTCATATGCCTTGGTATAAGGGCAATACTTTACTAGGCCATTTAGAAACAGTAGATATCCAAGCTTTTGAAGAAGAAGGATTCTATTTGCCAGTACAACGTGTATCTCGACCAGACCATACGTTTAGAGGTTTCCAAGGACAAGTGGAAAGTGGTACCCTTCGTGTGAATGACACAGTGTGCGTTTTGCCAAGCGGTGAAACGGCAGTAGTAAAATCCTTAATTCGAGGTTTTGATTCTGTTGAGGAAATTCATACAGGGGAAGCGGTGACAATCCAATTAGACCGAGAAGTAGACGTGTCCCGTGGTTGTGTCATTGTGAATGGCACAGAATTACAGGTCAGTGCGAAGTTAGAAACTACCTTGCTTTGGATGGATGATACCACCTTGCAAGAAGGTAGAGAATACCTTATCATGGCAGGTACAAAACTAGTATCTGGAGTAGTAAGCAAAATCCGGTATGCTGTGGATGTAAACACTGGCGACCATGTGGAACGTGATGGATTGAGTAAAAATGAGATTGCTCGCTGTGTCTTAACCTTGCAAGAACCGATTGTGGTGGATACTTTCAGTAAGCATAAAACATTGGGTGAGTTCATTTTAATCGATCGTGTGAGCCATATGACAGCGGCCTGCGGTGTGATCCAAGATACCCTTGATAAAGGGGAAGAACTATATACATTTATTGGCGATTCCGTTCGTGGTCGTGGTGATATTTTTGAAGAGTTCTACTACGATGTGGAAGGATTGACAGTCGATAAAGTGCGCCCAGAATGTGCTACGTACCGTGTGGGTGATACGATTCCACTAACAGGAGATAGCTACCAATACCCAAGTACCTTTGATATCTTAATTTTACGTGATAAAGTATATATTTCCGTACGAGATGGGGTCATCACAGACATTGCTCCATTGCGTGAATATACGTATCAAGGTGTGCCATTGCTAAATGGTCGTGGCTTTGGCATCGAGGTACAATCTGCAGAGGAATACGCTCAGTTTATAGCAGATATTGAGGCATCCAAGAATCTCAATGAGACATTCGCGAAATGGTTGACTTTCACAAGCTACCGTCATATTGCTTTCAAAAAATAAGTTATATTGTTAACCTTGCAAACCTACACAAGGTTGCCTATTGTCCTAAACCTCTCTACAAGGTATAATGAAGTAGATTGTAATACGAAGTAACAATTGTACTTACGTAGAGAGGAAACTGAAAACAAGATGAAACAAGTTATGATCAGTACGGACCATATGAGTCATGTGTACCAAGACGAAATGGGCCGTGAGGTACACGCCTTGCAGGATGTGAGTGTTCACATTCATGAAGGTGAGTTTGTCAGCATTATCGGGACAAATGGGAGTGGTAAAAGTACCCTTGCCAAACATTTTAATGTCCTATTACAGCCTACATCTGGTACCGTTACCGTTTTAGGAATGGATACAAAAGAAGAGCATTTAATTTGGAATATTCGCCAAAATGTGGGCATGGTATTCCAAAATCCAGATAATCAAATCGTGGCAGCTATTGTGGAAGAAGATGTGGCGTTTGGGCCTGAGAACTTAGGCGTGCCAGCTCCAGAGATTCGCAGTCGTGTGGATGCAGCTTTGGCCGCGGTAAACATGTCGGACTATGCCTTGCATGGACCTCATCTATTATCAGGGGGACAAAAGCAACGTATCGCCATTGCCGGTGTATTAGCGATGAAACCGAAATGCATCATTTTAGATGAGCCAACGGCGATGTTAGATCCGAAGGGGCGTAAGGAAGTGATGGATACGGTGTATCGCCTCAATAAAGAAGAAGGCATCACTATCGTGTATATTACGCACTTTATGGAAGAGGCAGCTTTGTCGGATCGTATCATCGTGATGAAACAAGGTAAGGTCATCGACGAAGGGGCCCCGAAAGATGTGTTTATGAATGTAGATACCCTAAAAGGTCTTGGACTAGATGTGCCAGTGCCGTCTGAAATTGCAGTGCGCTTACAAGAAAAAGGGGTAGCTATGCCAAAGGGCATTACTACCAATGAAGAACTAGGGGAGGCCATATGTCAATTCAATTAGAACATGTAACCTACACCTATGGACAGGGAACCCCTTTTGAAAAAACGGCCTTGCACGATGTGAATTTGACCATTCACGAAGGTGAGTTTGTAGGCATTATCGGTCATACTGGGTCTGGTAAATCTACCTTAGTACAACATCTGAATGGCCTATTGCATCCTACCTCAGGTACCGTAACAGTCAACGGGGTGGATTTAGTAGGTAAAACAGAAGAGGTAAAACAAACACGTCACAAAGTAGGCATGGTATTCCAATACCCAGAGCATCAACTCTTTGAGGAAACCATCGCTAAAGACATTGCCTTTGGACCTAAAAATCTTGGTTTTGATGAAACAGAAGTAGATCGTCGTGTGCGAGAAGCGATGCAATTCGTAGGCTTAGACTACGATACCTATGCAGAGCGGTCTCCCTTCCATTTGTCGGGTGGACAAATGCGCCGTGTGGCCATTGCAGGGGTCATTGCCTTAGACCCAGACTATTTAATCCTTGATGAGCCTTCGGCAGGTCTCGACCCATTTGGACGAGAAGAAATCTTTGGAGAAATTGTGAAATTGCACAAGGAAAAAGGAATTACTGTTATCCTTGTGTCGCATAATATGGAAGATATTTCTCGCATGGCGAATCGCTTGATTGTGATGCACCAAGGGCAAGTCTTATTGGATGGTAATCCTATCGAGATTTTCCACAATGACCGTGAGAAACTACAGTCTGCCGGTGTGGATGTACCGCCATTATCGCAAACATTGCAAGCCTTGGCAGAACGAAATATTCCTGTCAATATTGACCGTGTTCATGTGCATGAGGCAGTAGCAGATATTTATGACTATCTCAAGGAGGTGCACCATGCTAAGTAATATTACCATCGGCCAGTACTTTCCAGGAGATTCCTTGCTCCACCGCATGGACCCACGGGCTAAGATTATAGCGACCATGATTTTCATCATTGCTATCTTCTTTGCGGACAGCTTGGTGACCTATAGTATTGTGGCAGCCTTTACTTTTGCTTGTTTGGGGCTGTCTCGTTTGCCAGTGCGGCTCGTATGGCTGTCCATTAAACCACTATGGATCATCATTGTATTCACCTTGGCCATTCACGTGTTCACTACGCCGGGAGAATACTTGTTTACCTATGGTTGGCTACACATCAGCCGAGAAGGGCTCAATTTGGGTGGTCTTATGGCAGGACGATTGATTTTCTTAATCGTATTCTCTTCCTTGTTGACGTACACTACGTCGCCTATTCGGTTGACAGACGGTATTGAAAGACTGTTAAATCCGTGGAAACGCTTTGGTGTGCCAGCCCATGAATTAGCGATGATGATGACCATTGCTTTGCGATTCATTCCGACTTTGTTAGAGGAAACAGATCGCATTATGAAAGCCCAAGAATCTCGTGGTGCTGATTTTACTACAGGATCCTTACTAAAACGAGCTAAAAATATGGTGCCTTTATTAGTGCCATTATTTATTAGCGCTTTCCGCCGTGCCGATGAATTGGCAGTGGCTATGGAATCTCGCTGCTATCGAGGCGGAGAGGGGCGTACTCGCTTGAAAGAATTGCAATACAGTCAATTAGATACCTATGGTATTGGTGCCGTGGTGCTTGTGAGTATTGTATTAGCTGTATTACGCTGGGGATTTGGTATATGACAAGAACCATACAGCTCATCGTCGCCTATGATGGTACAGAGCTCTGTGGCTATCAACGGCAACAGAACGGACCTACAGTACAAGGTTATTTAGAAGAAGCCTTATCTAAGGTTTGTAATGAGCCCATCACGATTTATGGAGCCTCTCGTACCGACGCAGGTGTCCATGCTAGAGGGCAAGTAGTGGCTTTCACCACGACTGGGAAGATTCCTGTAGACAATCTGATGCGTGCCCTCATCGCCCATATGCCACCGTATATCGTGGTTCGTGAGGCACAGGAGTTACCGTCTGATTGGAATCCACGGAATTATGTGAAGGGGAAAGAATACATTTACACCATTCATAATGATGCTGTGGTAGACCCACTACAATTGCGCTATGCCTACCATGTGCGTAAACCTTTGGATATAGAGGCGATGCGGCGCGCGGCACAGGCCCTAGAGGGGACACATAATTTTAGTACGTTCAAAGGCCATAATACGACGGTACAAGACCCAGTAAAGACCATGTATGCGGTGAAAGTCATCCAACAGGGGACGACGGTGCGTATCCATGTGTTAGGAGATGGATTTGTGTACCACATGGTGCGGAATATGGCAGGATTTTTGGTGGATGTAGGCTTAGGTCGCTTTCAACCAGAAGACGTGCCACGTATCATTGGGGCGGAAAATAGACAATTAATCGGAAAAACAGCACCTGCCCATGGACTGTGTTTAGATGCAGTGTTTGTGGATAACGATAGTTTGGTACAAGCCGTATCGAGATTGTCAAACTACTAAGCTAGGGAGTTTAAGATAGGTATATTAGAGTTAATAGGGTATAATAGAAGTATATAGTGAAAGATATACGGAGTATATCCTGTAATATCTGAATGTGCTTTGTACGTGCTTAGTATAGGGCTAAGAGCTTAGGAGGTTACTATGAAAGAAGACGGAATCCATACGCATATTGCCATTAAAATGCCAGAATACATTATCGATGTAGATGAATTGGTGAATGACCCAGTGAATCGTCGCAAATTGGCGAGATTCATTATGAAACGCCATTTAGATATGGATAAAATTATTGAAGAATTTGTGAATAATCCAGAGAATGAGCAAGAATTAATGCGCTTTGCCGCATCTGTGGTATTCTCTAAAACAGGTCGCGATATGAACGAATATAGCGAAGACTTGTTGCCATTGTTTTTTGAAGAAGCAGTGTACGAAGACGATTTATTGTAATTTGTTCTGATTTTAAATGATTTTAATATTTAATGAGCCTAGTATGTAGCTAGGCTCATTGCTATTCAAACCAACTCGTTCTGTCCTATAGCCTCAAAATGTACAATACTAGTAATTGGTAGTCATGAAGGATGGGATAGTATTGAATGGGTAAATAGAAATGTAAAAGGACTGTAACACATGTATTGAATACATGTATACAGTCCTTTTTGTAATCTACTTTTTTAGGGTCTATAATATATCTTGGGGGGACAGCAAAAGCGATCCCCTCCCAAGGTATATTTTTTTTACATAAAAATAGGCATATATGGTTGGTAAGGGAATCCAACACATATATGCCTATAGTTATATTACTATGTAATTAGCCAAAGAATACATATTTAGCCAATACAATGGCACTCATAACATACACGAACCAGTGTACTTCTTTATGTTTTCCAGTGATGATTTTAATAATTGGATAGATAATTAAACCGGCAGCTACACCGTTGGCGATGCTGTATGTGAAAGGCATCAAAACGATAACTAGGTAGGCAGGGAAACCTTCTGTCCAATCGGAGAAGTCGATTTCACGAATGGATTCCATCATCAAGGCGCCTACAAGAATTAATACAGGCGCAGTGGCTGCATTCGGCACTAAGGCGATTAATGGAGCAAAGAATAAGGAAAGAATGAACATAAAGCCGCAAGTGACAGCAGTTAAACCAGTACGGCCACCAGCACCAACCCCGGCAGCGCTTTCAACGAAGGCTGTAATAGTACTAGAACCAAGCAGAGCACCAAAGCTAACGCCGAGGGAGTCTACAATCATCGCTTTTCCCAAACCAGGGAATTTGCCAGCTTTTGGATCGGAAATACCAGCTTTAGCCGTGGTAGCAATCAATGTTCCCATGGAGTCAAATAATTCGACAAAGGTGAACGAGAAAATGATGGTTATAAGCCCAATTTGGAAAGCGGAACCGATATCCAGCTGCATGAATGCAATTTTGCTGAAATCAGGAATCGCCATAAATGTCAATGTTTCAGGTAGGGTAGCAATGCCTGTTACATAGGCGATAATGGATGTGGTAATGACACCAATGAGCAAAGCGCCAGTAACACGGCGTGCCATCAAAGCTGCTGAGAAGAATAACCCAAATAAAGATAAGAGAACTTCTGGGTTTTTGAGATTTCCCAAACTTAATAATGTTTCAGATGCTCCAGGAGACCCATGCCCTTTGGCAGCGATAATATCATGCAATGTACCTGGTTGTAAGGACAGGGAAATGGTCATTAATCCAGATAGTTTTAATCCGATAATACAGATAAATAAACCGATACCTACAGTGATAGCAAACTTTAAGGATGCAGGAATCACTTTAATAATCAGCAGACGTATATTTGTTACAGTTAATATAAAGAAGACAAGACCAGATATAAAGACGGCACCCAGCGCTGTTTGCCAGGTTAACCCCATACCAATAACGACCGTAAAGGAGTAGAATGCTAAGAGCCCTACACCGGGTGCATAGGCTAATGGATAGTTAACAAATAGTCCCATAATCATAGTAACCAATCCACCACCTAAGGCAGTAGCGATTAATACGGCATCTCTGTCCATCCCAGCCAATCCTAATAAATTAGGTGCTAGTAGCAAAATGTATGCCATGGTAATGAATGTAGTGAGACCAGCGAGGATCTCTGTTCGAACTGAGGTGTTCCGCTCTTTCAGTGCGAATAGCCTTTCTAACATAGTAAAACCTCCTTCTCTATAACAAATTATGTTTACATTATAGCATGGCAAACATGAGAAAAAAAGATAATTGATAAAAATTTGTGATAAAAATCACATACTTGAGAATTGATATACATATGATAGAAAGATAGGTAATAAAATAGGCATATATGGTTAGAATACAATAAAATTCATACCATATATGCCTATATTTATTTAGTTGAGTAGTAATGAGAATCGATTAATCAAAGAAAATATATTTTGCTAATACAATAGCTCCTAATACGTACATGAACCAGTGTACATCTTTATGACGACCGGTGATGAATTTCATCAATGGATATACGATAAGACCGGCTGCTACACCATTGGCAATGCTGTAAGTGAAAGGCATTAACACGATGACTAAATACGCAGGGAATCCTTCTGTCCAATCGGAGAAGTTGATTTCACGGATAGCTTCCATCATCAAGGCACCAACCAAGATGAGTACAGGGGCTGTCGCTGCATTGGGAACTAATGCGATTAATGGAGCAAAGAATAAACAAAGAATGAACATGATGCCACAGGTAACAGCAGTTAGGCCTGTACGACCACCAGCACCAACACCTGCAGCACTTTCAACGAAAGCAGTAATCGTGCTAGCACCTAACATCGCGCCGAAACTAACACCTAGGGAATCTACAATCATCGCTTTACCAAGTCCAGGGAACTCTCCTTTCTTTGGATCTGCAATGCCTGCTTTGGACGCTGTTGCAATTAGGGTGCCCATAGAGTCAAATAATTCCACAAAGGTAAAAGAGAAGATAATCGTAATTAAACCAACATGGAAGGCAGAGGCGATGTCTAGTTCCATGAAAGCAATTTTGCTGAAATCAGGAATCGCTACAACGCTCAAGGTATCAGGCAAAGTGGCTACTCCCGTAGCATAGGCAAGAATGGATGTGACGATAACCCCAATCAATAGGGATCCTGGTACACGACGAGCCATTAATGCGGCGGAGAAAAATAGGGAGAACAAAGATAAAAGTACTTCTGGATTGCCAAGATTACCGAGTGTTAACAATGTTTCTGATGCGGCAGGTGCTCCATGACCTTTTGCAGTGACGATATCATTCAATGTACCAGGTTGTAAAGACAAGGCGATGGTCATAAGACCAGATAGTTTTAAACCAATGATACAGATGAACAAGCCAATGCCTACGGTAATGGCAATTTTTAAAGAAGAAGGAATAGCCTCAATGATAAGCTGACGAATTTTCGTTAGTGTCAATATGAGGAATACAAGACCAGAAATAAATACAGCACCTAATGCTGTTTGCCAAGTCAATCCCATACCGAGGACTACGGTGAAAGAATAAAAGGCTAATAAGCCAACACCAGGGGCCAAAGCAATAGGATAATTAACAAACAGCCCCATGGCGATAGTGACTAAACCACCTCCTAAGGCTGTAGCAATTAATACGGCATCTTTGTCCATGCCGGCTAAGCTTAGTAAGTTGGGTGCCAATAGCAAAATGTATGCCATGGTAATAAACGTAGTCAGCCCCGCAAGGACTTCTGTACGGATCGTAGTATTTCGCTCTTTCAGAGCGAATACGCGTTCTAACATGGGAAACCTCCTAATCATTAAATAAAAATGCTCTTTTATTGTAGCATAGAGGAAGTGATAAGGATAGGTTTTTTGATAGAATATATTCAAAAAAATTATAAAAGTTAGATAATTATATAAAAATAACTAATAAGTTGTGTCAATGTATGCTAGCAGTTGACATTGGTTTTCAGCGTGTGTAAATATACAACGAGATATTGTATATATGACTATATTGCGTGTTAGTTATGCATTTTGCATACTAAATATGTACACAATCTATATAGACAAATTTCGTTGTTATAGATATAATAGAGACTAGGAATAAATCCTACTTTTGAAGAGGTATTATCTATGAAAATTTCTACTAAAGGTCGATATGCATTACGTGTTCTAGTGGACTTAGCAGAACATAGCGTAGATCGGAATGTATCTATCCGCGAAATGGCGGAGCGCCAAAGAATTTCTGATAAATATTTAGAAGGAATTGTAGCACGATTAAGTGCGGCAGGATATGTAAAAAGTGTGCGTGGTAAATACGGTGGCTATCAATTAACCAAAGAACCAAAAGACTATACAGTCTATGATATTCTTGCGGCTACAGAAGATTCCATTGCCGTTGTGGCTTGTTTAGAGGAAGAAGTGAACACATGTCCAATGAGCGATGGATGTCGTACATTACCATTATGGGAGCATTTACAAAACCATTTACGCGAGTATATGCAAAGTTTAACATTACAGGATGTCATCGACCGACATTTCTCAGTGTAAGTTTGAAAAAAGGGTAAGGGAAGTTAGAAGTGAAAAAAGAGAAGGAAACATTAGACGTAGAAACCCATGTAGGGTTTCCCTTGTATGCAGCAGCCAAAGAAGTATTTCGGGCATGCCAACCAGAATTGACTAAGCTTGGATTGACCTATACGCAATATTTAGTAATGTCTGTTATTTGGGAATTAAAAACGGTGAATTTAAAAGCTATCGGAACTAGATTGTTCTTAGATTCTGGCACATTAACACCATTGTTAAGAAAGCTAGAATTAAAAGGCTTAATTCTTCGTGAGCGTTTTAAAGAGGATGAGCGTTCCATGGTGATTACCTTAACAGCAAAGGGACAATCATTACAGAAAAAGGTTCGTCATATTCCTGCATTAATCGAATCAAAACTTGGCTTAGAACAAGAGGAAATGCAAGTATTGCAAGAGCTATTGTTTAAAGTACTGCATCATGTAAAAGGCTACAAAATCTAATTAGATGTACTTGTAAGATGAGTAGAGGATAGTTGATACCATATCAACTATCCTCTACTTTTGTTTCTTCCTATACAGAGGGATTTGTTGGGGCCTAGTAGTAGATGTGTTACAATAAGGTTACAATCTAAAGTTAGTAGAGGATGTGAAATATGAAACGATTACAACAAACAGGCATGGTAGCAGTGTGGATTCTTACTATAGGAATGTCACTGCTAGCTATTTGCTATACCATGATTATTCCTTTCCTTCCCGTATACCTGCTAGAATTGGGAGTAGAACAGGAGCATTTGGCCCTTTGGTCGGGATTGTCATTTTCCATTTCTTTTTTTATTTCTGCTGTTATGGCTCCCATTTGGGGACGACTAGCGGATCAACATGGAAAGAAACTAATGGCTATTCGGGCGGGAATTTTAATTGGCGTATCCTATTTATGGGGCGCCTTTGTACAAGATGAATATCAATTTTTGTTAGTTCGTGCCTTCCAAGGCTTTGCCAATGGATTTATGCCAGCTGCCATGACTATGGTATCGCTGTCGGTGCCGAAAGAACGAGTAGGCACAGCGATGGGTATTTTTCAGATGGGATTGGTCCTAGGGAATACAGTAGGACCTTTAACAGGAGGACTCACAGAACTAGCGGTAGGGATGCGACCGGTGTTTATGGTGGCAGGCATTACCTTATTTATCGTGACCGTTGCCATCGCTATCTTTGTGAAAGAACCACAAGTTGAAAGCGCAGCGCCAGTGAAAGTCACTTCTTTCAAAGAAGATTTACAAGAGGCAAAAGGCAATAAGGTATTGCTCCATATTTTAGGCTTATATTTTCTCGTGCAATCTGCCATGCTTATGCTACAACCTATCGTGGCCATTTATGTGGGCGAATTAAAAGGCTCTATGGAGGGAGCTGCTATGTTAGCCGGGTCTATCCTAAGCGGTGGAGGTGTGATGGGCATGATTATGACCAATGTGTGGGCAGCCTATGGACAACGACGAGGATACTTTAGGGTTATCTCCTATGGACTGTTGGGTACAGGAACTGTATTATTATTGCAAAGTTTACCATTTGGTCTCTGGTGGTTCGGTATTTTGCAATTGCTCATCGGCGTATTCATTGTGGGCATCTTCCCATCCCTGGGCTCAGCCATGACGGTGAATACCGATCCGTCAGTGCGTGGTCGAGTGTTTGGACTTGCCACGACATCGCAACAATTGGGAAATATGATGGGACCTTTGTTTGCCAGTGTCGTCGCTACGTACTGGGGAACGTCTTATGTATTCCTGGTAGCAGGCATAGGGATGATACTCATTGGCTATGTAGTATTGAAAGTTCATGGAAATCGTCCCAATATTCTATAAGTTGATAGACGTCATATACCAAGTGTGATATAATTCACACATACATGACATGCTTTATACGCATGGTGCTTTAAACTTCATACGGCAATTGTATAAGGTTATACACGGAGGTGGTTCTATGCAAGACACATTGATTTTGAAAGGACATATTCTGTACACACCGAATCCAGCACAGTTGGTAGCCATACCTCATGGATACATTGTAGCTGTAGATGGTGTGGTTGTGCACTGTAGTGAAACTTTGCCAAGCTCCTATGAGGGATTGCCTGTAGTTGACTATGGAGATCAACTTATTATTCCGGGCTTTGTAGATACCCATGTCCATGCACCACAATATTGTAATCGTGGTCTTGGTATGGATAAAGAGTTACTCCCTTGGCTTGAAACGTATACATTTCCAGAGGAAACGAAGTTTAAAGACCCAGAGTATGCCCGCCTAGTGTATGGTGCCTTTGTACGTGATTTATGGCGACATGGCACAACCCGTAGTATTCTATTTGGCACGATTCACAAGGACAGCACAATAGTGTTAATGGAACTGTTGCAAGAAGCGGGATTATCCGCTTTAGTAGGCAAGGTAAATATGGATCGAAATAGTCCAGACTTCTTGATTGAAACTACGCAGCAGTCTTTAGCAGATACGAAAGCGTGGTTAGAAGCATCGAAATCATTTGGCCCCCTTGTAAAACCAATTATTACACCACGTTTCGTGCCGACCTGCACGAGTGAACTCATGCGTGGATTAGGGGAATTGGCTAAGGAATATGATGTGCCAGTACAATCGCATTTGTCGGAAAATCACGGAGAAATCGAATGGGTCGCCTCCTTGCACCCAGAATCACCAAGTTATGCAGATGTGTATTATGAACATCAACTGATGGGACAGACTCCGACAGTAATGGCTCATTGCATTCATTTGAGTGACGCAGAAATGGATCGCATGGAAGAAACGCAGACCATGGTGTCCCATTGTCCATATTCCAATGTCAATTTGTCCAGTGGTATTGCACCGATTCGTAAATTGTTAGATCATCATATTCCAGTGGGATTAGGGTCTGACATTTCAGGAGGTCATGCAGTATCCATGGCGAAAGTATTGATGGAAGCTATTGGCTTATCTAAAATGAAATGGGTAGAAGTAGATAATCAATATGCACCGTTAACCTTAAGTGAAGCCTTCTACTTGGCTACTAAGGGTGGGGGAACATTCTTTGGCAAAGTAGGTAGCTTTGAAAAGGGCTATGCATTAGATGCCCTTGTCATCGATGATAGATCTATGTTTGATGCGAATGAACGGTCTTTAGAAGAACGATTGGAACGATGGATATATATTGGTGATGATCGCCATATCATGAAACGCTATGTGGCGGGACGCTTGCTAGAAGAACCAAAATAATATACATAGATACAAGAAGAGGAACGTTGATCGAATCGGTCAACGTTCCTCTGTTGTATTACAGTATTTTGTTACAGTCCCTTACTGAGTAGGTATGTTGTTAGACATATATCTCTAGTCTAGTGGTATACAGGTCTAAGAGTCTATACTTGCTCTTCTAGTTCTGTATCTGATTCGGGTTGAAGTGGTAAATGGAATCCGAAGACGGTGCGTACGTCTGGTGTGCTTTCTACTTCTAATGTACCTTCGTGAAGTTGCACAACATTTTGCACGAAGAAGAGTCCAAGGCCGAGGCCTTTGTTTTCTTTTGATGTACGAGATGGGTCTACTTGGTACAAACGGTCCCAAATCATAGGGATACTTTCAGGAGGGATACCGATACCATCATCTTGGACGAAGATATGGATAGTATCGCCTAAGGAAACTTCAAAATGGATGCTATGATGAGCAAATTTTAAAGCGTTATCTAACAGATTTGCCATAGCTTGTTGTAATAAGATTTGATTGCCATGGACAACGATTGCTTCATCAATATGGCTAGTAAAGGTTAATCCTTTTTCCTTACTCAATAGCGTATAGGTGTGGACTAATTGTTGGGCTACCTCTGAAAGAGGAACTGGCACCTTATCGATATTGGTTAAGCTATCCAGGCGTGCTATTTCTAGTAATTGTGACACCATATCAGCCATGCCCTTACTTTGAACAAAAATATTTTGAAAGCTTTCCTTAGCTTCTTCTAAAGAAGATACATATTGGCGGGCGTAATCACTTTCTGCTTGAATTACGGCGATAGGAGTGCGTAATTCATGAGAAATGTCAGAGTTGAAACGTTTCTCCCGATTGGATGCTTCTTCCAAACTGCTAAGCATATGGTTGAAAGTAGATGCCAACTGATACATAGTGTCTCCCGATTGAGGGATGTTTTCGATGCGTTCCGACAAATCTCGTTTCAATGAAATCTGTTCTGCTAAGTTTGTTACAGTGCGCACTGGTTTTAAACCACGCTGGATAATCCAATACCCGCCAATGGAGGCAACAGTGACAAATAGGATACCTCCTAGCAATAAAGCTAGGAACATATTGTTAGATTTTCTGTCTAGAAAACTCATTGGCACAACGCCACGAATGTAGCCTTGTACGCTTGGAATATGTTGGATAGGCGCATCATAATACAAGAAAGAATGAGTATCCTCATTGACGACTGTTATGCCATCAAAAGAAGGAGGAGCTCCTTTTGGAAAACGATCTGGTGGACTACCTCGTAGGACGATGCCATTATGGGAGTACACCAATAGAAAGATGCCGTCATCGAAGGGTTTGTATTTTTTTGGATTATTAGCTGCTTCAATAACGCTTTTTTGCAAGTCCGTACGGATTTCATTTTGATCCGAAATGTGGGTAAATTGAATGACGAACGTAGCAAGGAGACCAATCATGAGCAAGAGAAAGATGGAGTACCAACTAGTGATTTTATAGACTAGAGGAACACGTGATAGAAAGGCCTCTATAGGATGCCATATAGGTTGTATGAGACCATGGTACATGCGATTGACGATAGTGCGCATGACTTATTCCTCGGTACGGAATACATAGCCGACGCCACGGACAGTTTGAATTAATTTTTTTGTTTCATCGATGTCAACCTTTTTACGCAAGTCTTTGATGTATACGTCGATAAGGTTGGAGTAACTTTCATAGTCGTATTCCCATACATGGTCAAGAATTTGTTGACGAGACAAGACGATATTTGGATTGCTAGCTAAATAGAATAAGAGGTCAAATTCTTTGGCAGTTAACGTTAAAGGTTCGTCGTTAAGAAAGACGGATCGACTTTTATGGTTGATGCGTAAAGGACCAGCAATGATATCTTCTACCGCTTGGTTGCGACCACGGCGAGCCAAGGCGTAGATGCGGGCGATGAGTTCATCAAACTCAAAAGGTTTGACTAAATAGTCATCGGCACCTAGGTTTAAACCAGACACTTTATCTTCTAAGGCATCCTTGGCAGTTAAGAAGAGGACTGGTGTTTTGTTGCCTTCCGCACGCATTTGTTGTACTACGGCATGACCATCCATTTTTGGCATCATAATGTCCATAACGATGACATCATAACTGGACGTAGAAATATAGTCTAAGCCATCTTCTCCGTTATAACATTGGTCTACAATCATAGATTCCACTTTCAAACGTTTGGCGATAATATTATTTAGCATTTCTTCATCTTCAACAATTAAGACTTTCATAAGAGCTCCTTTCATACGTTAGTATATAGTTGTATTGTATCGTATTTTCTACATAGTTTAAAGAGATATTAAGAGTAGTATAGAGGTTGTACATGAAAAGACCATGAATGATTGCTTTATACGATAGGGTCACCTATAATAAATATAGAAATTATGATTTGTTCTTCCCGAGGAGTGGTTATTATGAATATTAGAACGATAACGGCCTATGCCTTATTGATTGCCCTTTGCGCCATAGGTGGACAGATTCATTTTGGGGTGTATTCCATTGGATTTGATTCGTCCCCAGCTTTTGTAGGAGCTTTGATGCTAGGACCGGTAGCGGGTGCTGTGCTCGGTGCTTTAGGTCATATAGCAACAGCGGCTTCTACGGGCTTTCCTCTCAGTGTGCCTATCCATGTGGCGATAGCTATCATTATGGCAGGCACGGGAGCTAGTATTGGATATATAACGAAACGAATGACTTCATCTTTCTCTTATGTAGTTAGTGGTATAGTAGGATATATCATTAATGTAGGTGTCGGCCTTGCCGTGATTGCTTGGATGATGCAAAGTATAGAGGTGGTGGCTATTTTATTTGTGCCATTGTCCTTGGCCTATGCATTGAATTATGTAGGGGCCGCTCTTGTAGTGAGTCAATTGAATCGAGTGTTTGGTGGTAAACGACATGCGTGATATAACGAGACTTTCCTTGAAAGAGGGGGAAGACTGGATCATTGCCAGTGATATTAGCAGTGGTATTGGGTTACAAGAGCATGATGTGCTAGCCGTTCCTTATGCCATGGTGGGCGCCTTTGCAGCTCGTGTGGCAATGCTCGAAATTCTATGTGCTAGGGGTACGGTGAAAGCCATACAATACCTCATTGGGGGAGACTATGATACGGTGGTGACCTCTGTGGTACAGGGAATTCAAGAGGAACTGGATACACTTGGTATTGATGTGCCCATTAATGGTAGCCATGAAAGTAATATGAAAGTGAGCACTACGTCCGTAGGGATTACGGCTCTAGGAGTAGGGGCGCCAGAAGTGCGTGGCAAGGGGGAACCCTATGCTGTGTACGTATTAGGGAAACCCTTAGTAGGCAACGAAGTGTTAGAACAACCAGAGTGGATTGTGACCTATGATGAGGTCCGACGGGTTTTAGGGCATCCTAGTACATCTAGGGTAGTCCCTGTTGGCTCTAGAGGTATCCGTCAAGAGTTGACGGTGGTCAGCTATTTGGAAGGGGCATCCATAGAATCTATAGAGATGACTGATGATGAGTTAGACCATAGTGGAGGTCCTGCTACGGCTGTGGTCGTTGCTGTTCGTACTAGTGGTGAAACAGCGTGGTTAGCTGACTTTCCTAGGGCACAATATGTAGGTCGTCATAGGTAATAGAAAGGATATAGATATGAAACAGTTACGATATTATATAGCATTGGCATTGGTAGCCGGCGGATTGACAGTAGCCCAAGCAGAGGCGAATCCCTATGGTGTAGTGAGTCCTCCTGATTGGGAATACCAAGCACTCATGACCTTGGTGAAACATGGAGCGATTACGGATACAAAAGGAGTAGACTTAGGGTCACGAGCGTTCACTAGAAAAGAACTCATTCCGATGATGGCAGATGTGGTGGCACGTCGTGAGACTATGAATGAAAGCGACCGCATGTTGGCATTGCGGTTGTACAATGAAAATCGTCGTTCCATTATGAATTATGAAATTGAACGAGAAGAAGCAAAACAAGGTAAAGCACAGGTGGATAGTGCGGATGAGGGGACCCCAATCGCAGTAGAACCAGCCTTGACGAAAGAAGAAATCCAAAAGAAAATGGAAGCCTTCCAAATCGATACATCGGCTTTACCAAGCCGTAGCGGTGTACAAGTACGTACTTCTCAACTAGGAACATCGCAGCGAAGTCATTTAGAATTAGTAGTGCCTTCAGCGAAGGATCAAGGGAATGTAGCTTTACAACCAATTGATGGAGAAGTACAAGAGGCTATGGCTGGCGGTCAATGGGATGCGTCCAAAAAGGAACAACAACCACTTATGAAAGCGGCTAAACAAGAATGGGTTCTACTGCAAAAAGCAGAACGTAAACAGGAACGCTTAGATACAAAAGCCCAACGCCAATTAGAGAAAGAACAACGAAAACAAGAAACATTGGCTAAGAAAGAGCAACAACGTTTAGCAAAGGCGGAGCGAGCTAAGTTACAAGCAGAACAAAAGTTAGCGAAGCAGCAAGCAAAAGAGCAAGCTCGACTAGCAAAACAACAGGCTAAGAAGGAAGCGCAACTAGCCAAACAGCAAGCTAAGGAGCAAGAAAAATTAGCGAAACAAGAGCAAAAAGAACAAGCTAGATTAGCGAAAAAAGCTAAGAAATAAGGGAAATAGATTTGATATTATCGAAGAAATTCGGTATACTTAAGATTAGCAATCCATTTGGTGTACTTTCATCATGAACCGGAGGAACTATGATTATACGAGAAGAGAAAAAGCGTGAATTTTATACGGTCACAGCTCTCGTGCGTGAAGCCTATATCAATGCAGATCGCAGTACAGGACGAGAATATAAACTAGTGGAATTGTTACGCGAGTCCGAGGCGTATATTCCTAAGTTATCCTTAGTGGCTGTTATCGATAATGCCATTGCAGGGTATGCTATGTTCTTGCGTGGTAAAGTAGGCGATCAGGACGTACTTATCTTGGGCTTACTGGCAGTAGCACAGTCTATGCGTGGACATGGTGTAGGGGGTGCACTCATTTTAGAAGGCCAACGTTTGGCACGTAAAATGGGATACTCTTACTTATTTGTACATGGTAGTAATGTATACTATCCACGGTTGGGTTATGATTTTGCGCACAAATTTGGCGTAGAACCGCCAGCAGGATTGGACCGGGACCATATGATGGGGATTCAGCTTGATGCCCATGCAGAGCCTTTACAAGGTGTATTGGAATATCCGGAACCATTCAAAACCCTAGAAATGTTCTAGGTGACTACGACCTATGTCGTAGTAGGTATTAGATAGACAGTTCGAGATCCTCCTGTCTGTAAACAAAACTAAGGAGTTATAATGAAACAATTTAACAACACACAACGATTGACGATTTCTGCCATTTCCATCGCTATGTATTTGGCGCTTATGATCGGTACACAAGGCTTTGCCTTTGGTCAGTATCAAGTGCGCATTGCCACAGCGCTATATGGATTGTCAGCCATCTTCCCATTCACCATTCCAGCCTTTGGTATTGCGAACTTTGTGAGCAATACAGTAATGGGTGGCTTTGGTTTAGTGGATGCTATCGGTGGAGCCATCGTAGGATTATTGACAACAGGTCTAATCGTCCTTGCGAAGCGTCAAGGATTAGGCAACTGGGTATTGATCCCTATCATTACCTTTGTACCAGGATTGATTGTACCAATTTGGTTGTCCTATTTCTTGCCAGTTCCGTACTGGGTATTAGTGAGCTCCCTCGTAGTAGGTCAGTTCGTGTGTGGTGTGGTGAGCTACTTCCTCATCAATGCATTGGAGAAAGTAGTGTATAAAAATAAGGAGGCGTTAGTTCGTGAGTAGTGGTCGTAATGCAGCAGAATTACAAGGTGTTCATGCTTTAGGTAGCCATACGGACTATCCTACAGATTATGCACCGCAAGTGCTAGAAGCGTTTCCTAATAAACATCCAGGGAATGACTATTTTGTGAAATTTAATTGTCCGGAGTTTACTAGCCTTTGTCCAATGACGGGGCAACCGGACTTTGCAACGATTTATATTTCCTATGTACCAGATGAAAAATTGGTGGAAAGTAAATCTTTAAAATTATATTTATTTAGTTTCCGCAACCATGGAGACTTTCACGAAGATTGTATCAATATCATCATGAAAGATTTAGTGGCATTGATGGAGCCTAAATATATTGAAGTGTGGGGCGAATTTACACCACGTGGTGGCTTGTCCATTGATCCGTACGCCAATTATGGCAAACCGGGCACCGATTGGGAAGCCACAGCGAAGGAGCGTTTGCACTTTCACGATATGCAACCAAAACGTGTAGCGTACCGTTAATTACATACATACTATTGCCAGGTCAATCTGTTGAGGGACCTGGCAATTTTACTAAGTGCTTTAGACATGATAGGATAGAGATAGATGAAACATGTTGAGAGGAAAAGGAGTTGGACATGCAACCACAGTTATATATTGGCGGAGCCGGTACGGGAAAGACCACGGCTTGTTTCGCAGAGATAGAACGAATTTTACAAGACCATCCAGACCACCAAATCATAGTGCTTGTGCCGGATCCTGCCACGTATATGATGGAACGCAAGCTAGCGGAGTATCGTAAGGAAAAAGGGTTCACTACCGTGCGCGTAGTGGGCATGACACGGCTAGCCTATCAAGTGTATCAATCCTTGGGCAAAGTGAAAGAAAGCGGTTTGTCGGAACTAGGCAAAAAATTAGTTCTTCGGGTGCTATTAAAACAATCCGCAGGAGAGTTGGACCTGTTTAAACAAGCGGCGAAACAACCTCATTTTGGAGATGTCATTCAAGGACTGTTGACGGAGTGCAAAGCCTTTGGAGTAACGCCGAAGGATTTGTCAGGAGTTGTGGAACAAGTAGATTCCATGGTGTTGGGTCGTAAATTACAAGAGCTGTCCTTGCTATTAGAACGCTACGATGCAGCCTTGGAAGAGTTGGGCGTTCAAGATTCTATGGAAGAATTAATCGACCTATTGCCACAGTCTCCGCTCATGAAGCATTGCCATGTCTTTGTAGATGGATTCCATTGGTTTACGCCTTTGCAGTATCGCTTGATTCAACGGTTGTTTTCCCTTAGTGAGTCTTGTCATATGACGATTAGCTTGCCATCCTTAGAGGAAGAGGTACACAGTCGCAAAGGATCCATGTATTTCCGGGTCTGGGAGACGTACCGAGATATGATGACTTGGTATCCAGAGTCGGTGGTTCATACAATGACCGAGGTCTATCGAGGAACCCCTGTATTACAGCAGTTGAATACACAGTTTTTCCGGACGCCCATGAAACCGAACACAACCGATGATACGTTGCCTATGGTGAGTGCTTACAATCGAGAACGGGAAGCGGACGCAGTGTGCCGGAAGATCTTGGCATACTGTCAAGAGGAAGGTCATCGGTGGAAAGACTGCACCATCATATTACGGGACATGGAGTCCTATGGTGATGTACTGGAAAAAGCGTGCCTAAATTATGGCATTCCTTTCTTCTCGGACCAACGGAAGATGATGACTAGCCATCCACTGGCGGAGTTTTTACAAGGTATCTTCCATGTGTATCGTACTTTCTTCGACCATGATGCGGTGTTTCGCTTGCTGAAAACAGATTTTGCTCCGTTCACTCGTGAAGAAGTAGATCGATTAGAGAATTATTGCTTAGAATACGGGATTCAAGGGGCGGCGTGGTTACGAGATATGTGGAACTATGGTGACGAAGATGATGAGCGACGGGCTGTGATGCAAGATTTACATGACCGTGTGCTGCACCAGTTACTACGCCCTATTTACGATTTCTGTAAACTGCCACATACGGGACAGGAGTGGAGTGAGTTTCTCTTCCAAACAATGCAAGATTGGCGCATTCCAGAGCAACTGAAAGTCTGGTATGACGAGGCAGAAGAACGTGGGGATGTGCAAGAAAGTGCTAGCCATGTACAGTTATATAAACATGCCATTCAATTGTTAGAGGAGTGTGCATCTGTAACGGGCACAGAGGAATTAAGCGCTGAAGAAATGGGGCTCATCATCGAGGAAGGTCTCAGTGAAGTGACCTACTCCTTAGTACCGCCATCCTTGGACCATGTGACGATTACCACCATCGACCGCAGTTATATGACAGATGCTAAGGAAGTCTTCGTGCTAGGTCTTAATGAAGGCATATTCCCTCGTAAAATGGGGGATGAAGGGATTCTGCGTGACCAAGAGCGGACGGCATTAGCAAAGGTAGGTGTGCAGCTAGCGGCGGGTGCTTTAGGGCAAATGTTTAATGAAAATTTCTTGTTCTATTTAGCCTGCACCCGTGCTAGCCAAGGACTGCACCTGTCCTATGTGACCTCCGATGAAGAAGGATCCAAGATGGAACCGTCTTTGGTGGTACGACGCCTACAACAATATGGCTATGTGAGAGACATAGATCAGGCACCACTATCTATGCCAGAGGGGCGAGAACAGGAGTACCTATGGCGACCATCACAAAGTTTAGGACTCTTTTCTAGTCGTATGAGTGCTCTTATGAAAGGTGATACAATTTCTTCCACTTGGTGGAGTCTCTATAACTGGGGATTGGAAACGGGCTACCGAGGCGAGGTGTTCTTTGCCACACGAGGTATGTTTGACTCCAATGCGGTGCCACGCATTGAACAGTCCATTGTGCGAGGGTTATTGCTACGCAGTGATGCCTTAACGGGTTCTGTTACACGATTAGAACGATATCATCGTTGCCCCTACAGTTTCTACGCCCAATATGCGTTACGATTAGCCCCGCGGAAGGTGAAATCCTTTGGAGCTCCTGAAATCGGTACATTCCTCCACGATACATTGCGCTATTTAGGAGAGTATCTATTGAAAGAGGGTAGACAGTGGCGTGATCTAACAGAGGAAGAACAAGAATCCTTATGCCGTGAAGCGGCCGATGCGGTGATGGGTACAGAGGAGCGAGATGCCTACGAAGCACAACTGTATACTCGATTGACATCTACTCTATCGGCTACGGTATCACGCCTCGTAGATTGGTCTAAGAAAAGTGAGTTTTCTACCACAGAAGTGGAACAAAGTTTTGGTATGGGCACATCTAGTTGGCATCCAGTGCGCATTCCATTGGGCAAGAACTACGGTGAAAGCATCGTACTGCGTGGTCAAATCGACCGTGTCGATGAGTATCGAGGACCTCTTGGCCATTATGCGGCGGTCATCGACTATAAATCGGGGGGCACTACGGTGCGAGCCGATGAAATTTACTACGGCTTGAAATTGCAGTTAATGACCTATCTATTGGCACTGGAAAAGAATACACAGGATCGAATTGGCACGGCGGCGGCTCTCTACACCTACGTGCGGAATCCGCAAGTGAAACTGTCAGAAGTCGTAAATCATAGACGGGCAGAGGAAGAAAAAGCTGATATCCAACAGTTGAAAAATAGTGGATACTTTGTTGACGGTGACGTCTTACAATCCCTAGATGTGACAAGGGCTTATCAAAGTAACTCCCCCTATGTACCGATTGTTTTGAAAAAGGATGGCACTCCAGATAGTCGCACATCCAAAAGTTTAAAGACTATAGAACAATTTGGTCTTATGAAGGAATACACAAAACAAATAATTTCCAATAGCGGTACTCAGATGATGGATGGGGAGTTCCCTATCAGTCCGTACCAAAAGGATAAACGGCGACCTTGTGAATTTTGCGAGTTCCAAGCCTTATGTCGCTTTGATGGAACCCGCAACAGATATCGTTATATTAAGACTATGACCGAAGAGGAAGCATTGGAGAAGATGGAAGGATTACAAACAGGAGGGGCTACCTATGAAATGGACTGATGCGCAACAGAGCGCCATTGATGCGCCTAGACCGGGGCAGTTACCGTCCCAAACAATCTTGGTGTCGGCAGCGGCGGGGTCTGGGAAAACAGCAGTCCTCGTAGAACGTATGATACAACGCTTGAAACGGCGGGAGTTAAGTATTCAAGAGCTGATGGTGGTGACGTTCACCAAGGCAGCTGCTGCAGAGATGAAAGCCCGCATCGGTGTGAAACTAGCGGAAGAGTTTCAAGCCACAGGGGACGAGTATTTAGAAGAACAATTGAATATGTTGCCGTCTGCCCATATTTCCACATTGCATTCCTTTTGCCAATGGGTTATCCGTAGTTATTTCTATAAACTAGACATTGATCCGTCTTTCACCATCGGCAACGAAGGTGAATTGGCGCTCATGCGCTACGATGTATTGGACAAGATTTTGTTAGAAGCCTACGAGCAAGGGCTGTATAACATTTACGACGTGAGCGACATGTTCAGCACGGAACGTTCTGACCAAGTTTTGCGGGACACGGTGTTTCAAATATACAACTTTGCCTTGGCTCAAAGTCAGCCTATGCGTTGGTTAGATCAGGTGTGTACTACCTATGAAAGTGCCTTACACCAGACCTTATTGGAAACCACCTGGGGTACACTATTTTGGGACGAACAACAACGTCAAATTGAATATCTTCTAGAACGTTATGAAGAGGCACAGCGCTTGGCGACCTTAGGTAATGGATTCGACAAATGGATGGAGAAGGTCAGCGAACTGCAAACCTTACTGCAAGCCATGCAAAAGGCAGACACTTGGGATGCTATGCACCTAGGTGTTGTCGGTATTGAGGGATTTAGTTTCCCTGTACTCCGTGCCACAAAGGCCATGAATGAAAGCGACCCGGCTATCTTGAGCGAAATCAAAGCCATTTTGTCTGAAGGAAAAGACATCTTGCAAGCCATGCCGAAAGGTGTCTTTGCCATTACCGAAGCAGATTGGCAAGAGCAAATAGAATACTTAGTGCCCTTGGTGCAGGGTATCATCGGGCTAGTGAAACGATTCCATGGAGACTTTCAACAGGCAAAGCAAGAAGCGGGCATGATCGATTTCTCCGATTTGGAACATCTATGTTTAGCCTTGTTAGTGGACTCTGAGTCGGAAGAGGCATTGCAACCATCTGAGGTGGCGCTAGAGTTACAAGATACGTTCAAAGAAGTGATGGTTGATGAATACCAAGATACTAACGGTGTACAAGAAGCGATCGTAAACTTAGTATCTCGTGGAGATAATCGATTCTATGTAGGCGATGTGAAGCAGTCTATTTATGGATTTCGCATGGCAGATCCCCAGTTATTCATGGAGAAGTACCATCGCTTTGACCACGATGTGAACGGTGTGGAACGGCGCATCGATTTGTCACAAAATTTCCGTTCCCATGAAGCCATTTTGAATGTGACGAACTTTATTTTCTCTCAAATCATGACCGATGAGGGAGCAGGGCTCACCTATGGTGAGGCAGAGGCGCTCCATACAGGTCGTATCGTAGAAGAGGCGCCACCAGAATGGGTAGGTGGGGACGTGGAAGTGCACGTTCTCTGCTGTGATGAGGATAAGGCGCAGACAGATACGGAAGAAGGGGAAGACCTAGAGAATGATGAAAAGGAAATGCTCTTTGTAATCCGTAAAATCCAAGAGTTAAAGAACAACGGTACCTTGGTGCAAGATAAAGACGGCACCTTCCGTCCTATGGAATGGCGAGATATTGTGCTCTTGAAGCGGTCTATCTCTGGATCTGCCAGTCGTATGATCGACCTTTTACGGCGAGAGGGAATTCCTGCCTATGCGGAGGAGAAATCCGGTTATTTCAGTGCTATGGAAGTACAATTTGTGCTGTCCTTGTTGCAAATCATTGACAATCCAGAGCAAGATTTGCCTATGGCCATCGTCTTGCAATCGCCCCTTATTGGGATGGATGCGAATGATCTAGGGCGACTTCGCTTGTCCGTAGGGGAGAACAGCTTGTGGAGCGGGTTACGCCCCTTTGTGGAAGCATCTCAGAATGCAGGGTGGATTCGCTTTGTGGACTCCATGGACACATGGCGTACTATGTCTCGCCGTCAAGGCATTACCGATTTAATTTGGCATATTTACGATACCTTGCACGTAGTGGAATACGTGAGCGCTATGCCGAATGGGTTGGTGCGTCGTGGCAATGTACTGGCTCTGTATGAACGAGCTAAACAATATGAAAGTGGCAATTACCGTGGCTTATTCCGGTTTTTGCGCTTTATTGAAAGTTTGCAAGCATCGGGAGAGGACTTGAGCGTTGCCAAAACGGTGAGCGAAGCGGATAATGTGGTTCGTATTATGACCATCCACAAAAGTAAGGGATTAGAGTTCCCTGTGGTGTTTCTCATGGGCACACAAAAGGGCTTTAACAAAATGGATTTGAACCGGTCCTTGCTATTGCACAAAGAATATGGAGTAGGCTTAAAAGGATATTTCCCAGATTTGCGTGTTATGTATAATTCGGTGCCATGGATGTTCGTGCGCCAAGCTTTGGAGGAAAACTTGAAAGCCGAAGAGGAACGTATCCTCTATGTGGGGTTGACTCGGCCTAAAGATAAACTCTATATTACAGGCTATATGAAAGGGTCTATCAATGGTTCTACAGATCGGCCTGCCACGAAGAAAATGGGTGAATGGGTAGCGCCTGTCTTACAGTGGGGTGAAAGTGCTTTCACGAAAGAGCAGATTCTAGGATGTAATTCCTATTTAGATTGGATTTTGCGGAGTTTAGCTCGTCACGTAGCAGGGGGCACACAGTTGCGCCAATTTGCAGAGGTAGAAAGCCCGCAATTCCCAGATATACCGTACAAAGATTGCCCTGTGTCTTTCCACGTTCATGACGGAAATGACTATAGTGTTTCACAGGAAACACCGTCCGTAAAGGTGGACATTCTGGAACAAGTACGTGCCCAATTACCAGTGGAAGCACCACCATTGGATCCTATCGTGGTGGACCGATTGACCTCTGTGTATCCTTATGAAAGTTCTACAGAACGAGCAGGAAAAATTTCTGTATCTGAAATCAAACGACGCTTTGTGGAACTGGAAGAATTGGCGAAACAGATGATTGAACCGAATTATCGGGGAGAGCAGGGCGATGGTAGCCTAGAGACGGAGTCTACACAAGTAGATAGTTTCACGGATAACGTTGTACATGAAGATAGGTCTAAAGGTTCGGATGATTTCACCGAAGATACTTTAACAATAGGTATTATGACTGATTTGAGTAAAGCGGAGGTGGATGTAGCTGCGCAGAGCGGCATAGAAAATAGTGTAGGGAATGGCGCAGAGGATATGTTAGAAGAAGCTCCAGCAGACCTTGGCCCTTTTGATGTGTCCTTATCCTCCATAAATGAGGCTATACCGATTCGCAGTGGTGCCCGTTGGGGTACTCTCATGCATGAAGTGATGCAATGGTTGCCCTTACAAAGTTATACTCGTTCAACCTTAAAACAAGCCTTAGATACCCTTGCGTTACAAGGATACTTGACGGATGAGGAACGAAAGGCAATCAGCGAAAAACGGATTTATGATTTCTTTCAGTCTCAGTTAGGACAACGATTGTTAAGAGCGGAGCGAGTGGAACGAGAATTACCATTTAGTATGCTATTCCCGGCCAATCGAGTATACCCAGAAATGCTAGACGGAGAAGACTTGTTCCTACAAGGTATCATCGATACGGCATTCTTAGAAGATGACGCTTGGGTGTTGGTGGACTACAAGACCGACCGCTTAGACGAAGAGGCTCTAGTAGAGCGTTATCGCATTCAGCTCATGCTCTATAAAGAAGCTTTGGAGCGATTGACACAATACCCTGTAAAAGAGGTATACATCTATTCCTTCCGACTGGAGCGAGCTATACCGGTATAACATTTCTAGCAAAGTAATGATAAGAACCCCATCCATATATTAGAATATAGCTTACATACCTTGTAATGGTATTAACAAGTACAATCAAATACAGGGTTCTTATATACATGAAATACAAAAATATATAACAGAGAAAAAAAGAGGAACGTTGCACACATAGCGTCAACGTCCCTCTTTTTTATATGTTAATCATATACTTTATGGGCTATGACTGTTATAATATATAGTACAGATCCCCAATATAAAGGGATAGCGCACAGCATATGATAAGCATGAAAAAAGGGTCCCGAAGGACCCTTTCAGTATAGTATTATTCGTTTTCGTGACCTTTATGCCACCAAGTGATGCCTTTTTGAGTTGGTAAAATAGCACGGTCGAAGATTGGATCTTCAATGCCTTTAGATTTTTGGCTTACGTAGTCTTTTAGAGCGATGGTTACCAATTTACCTAAGCGCAAGATAGATGTAATGTTGCAAAGCACTAGGAATGCCATGAACAAGTCCGCTAAGTTCCATACAAGGTTCAATTCAGCGATGCAGCCAACATAAACCATGATGATAACTAATGCACGGAATACATTAATAGCAAATTTATTATTTTTCGTCATGTGCGCAATATTCACTTCGCCATAGAAATAGTTACCGATAATGGAACTGTAAGCAAACATGAATACGAACAAGGCGATAACCGCAGGTGCCCAAGCACCTAATTGATGACCAATACTATGTTGTACAAGAGCGATACCAGTTAAATCACTGTGCACATATTCGCCAGATACAAGAACGATGAAAGCGGATGCAGTACATACAAACATAGTATCTACGAACACTCCAAGGGACATGATTAAACCCTGTTTTACTGGGTGATTTACATCAGCAGAAGCGGACGCATTTGGCACAGAACCTTCACCAGCTTCGTTGGAGAACAGGCCACGTTTAATACCTTGCATTACAGCTGCACCGATGAAACCGCCTGTAGCAGAATCAATAGTGAAAGCCTGTGTAAAGATTGCAGAAATCACAGTTGGTAATACAGAGATGTTAGCAATCACGATGTACAAAGCAATTAAGAAATATAAACCTGCCATGAAAGGCACTAAAAACTCAGCTGTTTGAGCGATACGTTTGGCACCACCGAAGATAACTAGTGCAGATAGGGCTGCTACGATAAGCCCTGTTGTGGACGCATCGATATTCCAAGGTTGTACGGCAATAGCGATGGTGTTAGCTTGTACAGAGTTATAGATTAGACCGTAGGTAACGCTGATTAAGATGGCAAATAAAACAGATAAGAATGGGCTGTTCAAGCCATGGCGAATATAATAGGATGGACCGCCACGGAAGGAGCCATCAGGTAAACGTTCTTTGTAGATTTGGCCTAATGTGTTTTCAATGAAGCTAGTAGCCGCACCAAGAAGAGCGATGAACCACATCCAGAATACAGCGCCAGGACCACCTAAGGCGATGGCAATAGCGATACCCGCAATATTACCAACACCTACGTGAGAGGCAACACTGATACAGAAGGCTTGGAATGGAGAAATGTGGTGGTCACCTTTACTTTTTTCTCCTGCCCCAGATTTTAAAATACGGAACATTTCTGGTAGTTGTCGTAATTGCACGAATCGTGTGGTCGCCGTAAACCAAACTCCGGCAATGATAAGGAGTGCGATGATGATATTATTCCAGAGGAATCCGTTCACATCGCCCAAGAGTTGAATGATTTGTTCTTGCATAAGGACATCCTTTCTTTCTATGGACATAGCATATTTTCTATAGTATATCATAGGAAGATAGGGAAATGATAGAAAGTTATAACAATCCCAGAAAATTTGTGAAAAAACATCTATCCATGAGGGGTAAAAGGTGTTACAATGAATCGATAAATAAATGAAATTGCGTCACTACATCCGAACCCATTCCGTACGGACTAGTGGCGCTAGCGGTTTTTGACGACACGGATACTTGAAATGCTCAAGTGATGTATGGAAAGGGGCTTGATACATGAAAACCACCGCTAAAAAAATGTCTGTATTCCAACTGACATCCATCGTGGCAGCCAATATGTTGGGTGCTGGAATTATTATGCTACCGTCTCAATTAGCACAGGTAGGCACCATTTCTATCCTATCTTGGATAATCACTGTACTAGGGTCCTTGACCTTAGCCTATATTTTCGCCCAATGTGGTTTATTTACAAAGAAAGCAGGCGGCTTAGGTGGCTATGTAGAATATGCCTTCGGTAGGACAGGCCATTTTATGGCGAACTACTCCTATGCAGTGTCCTTGGTGATTGCCAATGTAGCCATCGCCATATCCATTGTAGGGTATGGGGCTGTGTTGTTTGACGTACACCTTTCACCATTAGAAGTGAGTTTAGCAACCATCGCGTTGCTCATGGTGGCAGCTTTAATCAATGTGCGTGGTAATAAGAGCACAGGGCGCATTAGTAACATTACCATTTGGGGAACGATGTTGCCAGTCCTATTTATTGGCGTGTTTGGTTGGTTTTGGTTCGATCCAGAGATGTTTGTGTCTGTTTGGAACCCACAAGAACTGCCCGTATTTGATGCGGTCAGTCAGTCCATTTCCCTTACTTTGTGGGGCTTTTTAGGCTTTGAGTCGGCAGCGGCTAATGCAGATGCTGTTGAAAATCCTAAAAAGAATGTACCTATAGCGACATTTTTTGGCACGTTGGCAGTAGCCGTGGTGTATATTGTATCGACGAATATTATGGCGGGCATCATTCCTAACATCGAGTTAGTGAATTCCACCGCTCCTTTCGGGTTAGTGTTTGCTTACATGTTTAATGGCACAGCAGGCAAAATCGTGATGGCTCTCATGGCAGTATCTTGCTTTGGGGCGATCATGGGATGGCAATTTACTTTGAGCCGTGTGTTTAAAAGTTGTGCAGAAGCAGGATTTTTTCCTAAAGTATTTGCCCGTGTGAATCGTGTGGATTCTCCGGTGCGAGGTATTTTTATTCTTTTGGCATTGCAAGGTATCTTAGCTTTGATGACCACCGATGAAAGTTTGAATGAACAGTTTGCACAGCTTGTTAACTTAGCGGTAGTGACCAATGTATTCCCGTACATTCTTTGCTGCGTGGCAGTGAATAAGATGTTATCTGTTGAGGGCGCTAGTACGGGATTACGTCGCCTCATCTATGTGATGAGCGCCGTAGCTATTGCCTACGATAGCTATGCGATATACGCTTGTGGTGAAGTCCCTGTACAAGGCGGGGCCACCGTTATCCTGTTTGGGTATATAGCATACCAAGCTGCCTTCCATTGGAGACCTCGTCTAGTGAAAGCTATTGGTAAAAGCTCTGCTTATTAATAGCAACATACATAGTTTGAAAATGAAGATTTCATGAATTTTAATTTTCTTCATTTTTTCTTCATGAAGATTATATATAATTGAACATGTGATTGATTATTACGGTATTAAATCTATAACATTTAATACTGTAATTTTTGATTTAGGAATTATAAACAATTTTATAGATTATTTTATAGTGAAAAGGTAAAGGAAGAGGAAAAGAACATGTTAAAAACAACAGGAAAACAACAAACATTAAAAGCGGCAGTGTTGAGTGCTGTTATGGTTATGAGTGCTATTGGCATGAATGTAGCTGATGCTGCATTGAATGAAGCGGGTACTGGCGCTGATAACAACGTAGCGTTTGGTGCAGGATCAAATGCAGGTGGAAAGAATAGTACTGTTATTGGACCAAATGCTAATACAAATGGACAAAATGCAATAGCCATCGGGACAGGAGCATCTGCAGGTAGTGCAGGAACGGAGGCACAATCTGGTGTGGCAATAGGTGGTAGTGCAAATGCGAAGAGTAATCGTGCAGTAGCAGTTGGAGATAGTGCACAAGCTTCTTGGTATGGTACAGCTCTAGGCTCTAGATCTATTGCTGCCGCAAATAGTGTAGCTATCGGTGGTGGCGGAAGCGCAGATAAGTCTTATGCTGTCGCATCATTGGGTAACTCTGTAGCGTTGGGTTCTTTTGCTAGAACTACAGCAGGAGTAGCTACTAAAGAGGCGTCTGTTACATCAGATGATACTATATTAAAGCTGACAAACTTTGCTGGAGATAAATTAGCAAAGGGCACAGGATTCGTTTTATCTGTAGGTGATAAAGGTAAAGAACGCCAAATTCAACATGTGGCAGCAGGTCAAGTAACTGCTGATTCAACAGATGCTATGAATGGTAGTCAATTATATTCAACTCTAGCTACACTAGCTAATGTGGCTGGTTCTGTTAAAAATATCGTAGGCGATGGTGCAAAGGTTGATGAGAATGGTAAAATTACTGTTACGAATATTGGCGGTACAAAAAAATCTACTATTTCTGATGCAATCAAAGCTGGTAAAACAGAAGTAGCAGAAGGCAAGAATGTAACTGTTACTAAAGGCGAGGGTGCTGACGGACAAGCTATCTATACAGTAGCTGTAAAAGACGATATTACATTAAACAGTGTGACAACTGGTACTACAAAAGTGGATGCTAAAGGTGTGACTATTGGTGATAAAAACTATGTATCTGCTGATGGATTGAATGCAAATGATCAAGCGATCAAAAATGTAGGTGCTGGTAAGGTAGCGGCAGGCTCCAAAGACGCCGTGAATGGTAATCAATTGTATGAAGTTGATGAAAAAGTAACAGAATTAGGAAAAAAAGTTGCGAAAGTAAAAAATACAGCAGAATCTTTAAAAACTGCATTAGGTGAAAGTGCAACTATTAAAGATGATGGCTCTGTAACAGTAACTAACATTGGTGGTACAGGTAAAGATACTGTTGATGCTGCTATCAAAGCAGTAAAAACAGAAGTAAAAGCTGGCGATAATGTGACAGTAACGCCTTCCACTAATGGAAAAGACGGACACCCTATCTATACAGTAGCTGTGAATAAAGATCTTACAGTAGATACAGTCACAACAGGAGCTACAAAAGTAGATACAAATGGTATCACAATTGATAATAAACAATTTGTTACAAAAGATGGTATTAACGCAAATGATACAAAAGTTACTAATGTAGCTGATGGTAAAGTATCAAAAGATTCTAAAGATGCAGTTAATGGTAGCCAATTATATACAGTAAAAGAAAATATTGAATCTACAATTAACCAAAAATTGGGAGATATCAATACAGCAACTACAAATATTAATAATAAAATTGATGGTATTAACCAAAATATGAATGCCTTAGAAAATCGTGTGAACTCTCGTATGGACAAAGCAGTAGCTGGTTCTGCAGCGTTAGCAGCATTACATCCATTGGATTTTGATGAAAATGATAAATGGAATGTAGCTGCTGGTTATGGTAATTACCGCAGTGGCAGTGCAATGGCATTAGGTGCTTTCTACCGTCCTAATGAAGACACTATGTTCAGCATTGGTGGCGCTATGGGCAATGGTCAAAATATGGTTAATGTAGGTGTGAGCCTTAAACTAGGTCAACATAATGGCGTATCCAAGTCTAGAAAAGCTATGGCCCAAGAGATTGATGACTTAAAAGCTCAGTTGCAAGCACAAAATCAAAAAATTGCTGTGTTGATGAATGCTATGGCAAATATGCAACAAGGTAAATAATCCATAGGTTCTCGTATACTGTGTTACATTTAGTGATATGCAATACTATATGAATAATAATTGCATAGAAATTACAATAGTATCATTTAAAATAATAGAGGAAAGTTGATATTTTTGATCAACTTTCCTCTATTGTATTTAGATTCATTTTGTTGCAGTCCTTTATAGTTAAACAGGGTAACAGAGTAACAAAATGATTTGCTCTATCTATGGTTTTAGGAGACTGTCTTGATTATCCTATATAATCTATATTTCGTGTAGTATGCTTATAAATATAGGAAAGAATCAAGATGATAATTGTTTTATATATTGTCTAGATTACATGTGTTTATAACGATGTCATCAACCGATTTCAAGAGTCGAGAACCCCTTGTATTAATGGATTTATTGACATTTGCGAAATGAATATTTTAAAACTTGATTTTAAATATCTAGTTATGCTATATTTGAAAAGCAATATACATAATAAAAGTATATGCTAGGTTTGTTGTGATCATGCATTATGCATTTCACATAATACTAATTATAGGTAAAGGACTGACACTTGTGTCAGTCCTTTCCTATTAATATTGTATGAAGTTAAAATTCAAAAAGATAGAAGCTGGAAGTTGTTGAACTTAGCATTCTTTGATAGCCAATTCAGCTGTGCAATGTGGACAGCGTGTTGCATCGTCAGCAATCGCTTCACGGCAATAATCACATTTACGGACTTCCACTGGCGCTTCTGCAGGTGTAAAACGCTTGATTTGGCTGATAATTGCGAAAATACAGAAAGCAATGATGAGGAATTCAAACACTGTATTCAAGAAAAGACCATAGGCTAGTACAGGGATACCAGCTGCTTTTGCTTCTGCTAAGGTAGTAGGAGCACCACTAGTAGTTAAAGGGATAAATAAATTGGAAAAGTCTACTCCACCTAATAATAAACCGATAGGCGGCATAACCACATCATTTACTAAAGAAGTAACAATTTTACCAAAAGCAGCACCAATGATAACACCGACTGCTAAATCTACTACGTTACCGCGCATGGCAAAGTCTTTAAAATCTTTAAAAAAACTCATACTAATCTCCATTTCAAAACTTACAAAATAAAAATATAATCTATATTATACCATAAATACATCGAAAAAGATAGATGTAAAAGTGTAAATTAAATATTGGGTAAACGATGTTCCATAGATTGCAAAAAGCTGTCATACAATATGGGGGAGAGACCAATGGATGACAGCTTTTGTATTAACGATGATGATCAACTTCTTGAATATTTGCATAGTTCCGATATAATTCATTAGGTAATTTAGTGGTAATAATAGACGCTTTATCAATGGTGGCAAAGGTTACAGATGAAATGCGATCAAACTTGGATGGATCTGCTAAAATGAAAGCATTGTGACATTTTTGCAATGCTTTTTCTTTTACAGACGCATCAAGAGGGTCTTCTGTAGTAAAGCCAGATTTAAAACTAATACCATGAGTGCCAAAGAATCCTTGGGTAAAGTTATACGATTCCAATTGATTAAGGGCTACGCTACCGACGATTGATGAGGAAATGGGATTTACAGTGCCACCTAATAAGATGACTTTCAAATGACGTGATGCCAAGTGTGTAGCATGGTGAATGCCATTTGTTACAAAGGTTGCATTCGTATGCTGTAGATAGTGTAATACCATTTCTGTTGTACTGCCCGCATCGATAAAGATGAACCCAGAGGAGCTCACAAGCTCAGAAGCAGCTAGAGCAATAGATTCTTTCGCATCACGGTACATGACAGATTTAGGAACCATATCAATGTCCGTTGTTGTATGATCGATTGTGAGGCTCGCAGCACCACCGTGAACCTTTTGTAATAAACCTTTGTTGTGGAGATAGGCTAAATCTCTGCGTATTGTGGGCGCTGAAGAAGATAAAGCTGTTACCAGTTCATGTACGGTGACTACACGATTTTGTTTCAAGCGTCGTAAAATAGCAGAATAACGTTCTTCAGGAAGCATAGTAAAATCACCTCCAATATATGATTAACCTAATACTGCTTAGGAAAACGTACCTATTATTTTTCCTATATTCATGGTAATATAAATGACAAATAAATTATAGTAGTCTAAGGTGGTTTTCATCAAAATGTATAAAAGTAAAGACTATATTTTGCGATAAATTAAATATCCGCTCTGTGCGGATAGAGATTAGATAATACAGATGAGGAGATACGTATGAAAATAACAAAAATGCATGGTTTAGGAAATGATTTTATCGTCTTTTTCGATGATGGTACAAGCCAATTTGATGTGACAGATATGGCACAACGTCTTTGTGATCGTCATACAGGTATCGGCGCAGATGGTCTTGTTATTGTCATGCCTTCTAAGGTAGCAGATGTGCGCATGCGCATTATTAATTCTGATGGTAGTGAAGCAGAAATGTGTGGCAATGGCATTCGTTGCTTTGCAAAGTATGCGTACGACCGCAAGATCATTGATAAAGAAGTATTCACGGTAGAAACGCTAGCAGGTATTATGACACCTACTATTATTGCAGAGGATGGGGTGGCTAAACTGGTGAAAGTAAACATGGGCAAACCGACTTTCCCAGCAAAGGATATTCCCATGGAGATAGAAGCAGGCAAAGTGATTGACTATACCATTGATGTAGATGGCACATCCTATGTGGTGAGTTCTGTGTTGTTAGGGGTGCCGCATACAGAAGTGTTCGTAGAAGATGTAACGACAGTTCCGTTGACAGTATTAGGGCCAAAGATTGAAAAACATCCACTTTTCCCAAGAGGGACGAATGTAAACTTTGTACAAGTAGTGGATGAAAATACCGTGAAAGTCCGCACTTGGGAACGTGGTGCTGGAGCTACCTTGGCATGTGGTACTGGATCTTGCTCTAGCGCTGTTATGGCGCATGAAAAAGGGTTAACTGGTCGCTCTGTAGATGTGGAATTATACCTTGGTACGTTGCACATCGACTATGATGAGGACGGAACAGTGTATATGACGGGACCGGCTGCAGAGGTATTTACGTTAGACTTAGAGAATGTAACTTGTTAGATAGATGCTAACAGGTAGAAACATAAGAAGGGTGAGCGCTTAAATTATATAAATAATCAAGATATAATGACATCGCCATGTAGTCTTAGGAATACAATATATGTTAACGATAAAAGAGGAACGTTGATCAAATCGTATCAACGTTCCTCTTTTTCTATGTACCATCATGAAAAAATAAAATAATAGTATGGCTTTACATCAGATATGCCACCTTGTATTAGAGCTAGCTGCTCTAGTGCATTGCTAATTAACGCATGCCTATGATTTAGTTTTGAGTTGGATTTTCTTTCCAAATTTCTTCACAAACGCCGTTTGTGTTGTAGCATGTAATTTATCTACGGTTACAATTAATCCATCTACATTTGGTGTAGGGGTCACAGCTAGTATGGTACCATGGGGCTCTAACTGACGATACAAGTAAGCGGCATCGGTTTGTAAATTATCAAAGTCCCCTAAGCTATAGGTACCCGTTGTAATGATGTGATTATCTAAGAAATGTTTATCTTTGATGTAAGCCGTTTCTGCAGTAATGGCTTTCACATCACTAGAAGAGGTGAAGGAAATGACTAACTTGCCGTCACGCCAGAACATGGCTCCACGGTTGTGGAAATCATAGTTTTCACCAAATGTTTTTTTGATCAGACCTCGTGCGGTTTCTTCCATTTGCTGTTGCTGAATAGTGTGTTGAATAGCAGTCGCTTCTTTGGAGAAGAGTAAACGATAGGTAATTTCTGCAGCTTCTGCCCGTGTTACATATTTTTCAGGATTGAACAAACCGGTTGTGCTGTAGTTGATAAATCCAAATAGAGCTAATTCACGTACCGAAGATTGCGCCCATGGAGCAATGAATTTTTGATCGCTAAAGTGAATTGTATCTAATGCAGTAGGGTCTTCTGTTCGGTATCCTTGGTAGTGTAAAAACTTATCTGCCACAACGGCAAACTCTTGGCGAGACATATACTGTTCTGGACGATAGGTAGAATCGCCATAGCCACTGATGATATTAGCCCTTGCGACGCTTTCAATGGCTAAGGAAGACCAACGATCAGAGGTGATGTCTGAGAAAGAGCTAGCTAACATGATGGAAGGCGTATCACCGAGCATCTTGCTGAATAAGGAGGCAGCTTCTTCACGAGATAAAGGGTCATTCGGTTTGAATGTACCATTACGATAGCCACTCATGAGACCTTCTTTTGTCATTTTTGTAATTGATTCAAAGGCCCAAAAATTAGCTGGTACATCGGTAAAACGATATTTTTGGATTCGATCAAAAGTAGGAATACTGTTGGGCTGTGAGTAGGTAAATGTATTAGGTGCCACAGGAAGCACACTGGTGGAGAGTGAGGTTGGAGCTTGTGCTTGGGCTAGTATGATAGGAAATGTAGTTAAAAAAAGTGCTGTCATTATACGTTTCATAAAAGACCTCCAGATCTAGAGAATCGAATTGTGTTCTAGTATGTTTATCATACCATATTTGAAAGATTCGCTCCATGTGAAAAGAGTGATATTTATCAATAAATTTACTATAGAAAAAGTTGAATTATACATTGATAGTTATTTCTATTATGAGTTTTGGTTATAGAACTAATTTTGGGTAGGAATTAACGAATGAAAAGACATGTGTGTTTTAATAGAAGATTTGATATGTATTAAAATACATAAAAATTATATAAGCCTTGATGCTATAAGGCTTGATACGACTAGGGAAAACGTGTGATTTTTGCTACAAAATGGCTGATTGATAATGAATAGCAAATAGGTATAAAAATGGCTTCTTGCTAATATTGCAAGTCTTTTGTAATTACAGAAAATTTACTATATAATAAAATCATCAAAAAACTATTTAGCATAGACTGTTCTAAATAGTACATAGATGGAATACGATTGTTGCATTTTGCCAATCAAGTGATAGTAGTTTACTTTAAAGTTGAGGATGTGAAAAAATGAAAATTCATTTATTTCAACAATGTTTGATTGATATGTTCTACCCTCATGTAGGCATGGCAGGTGTAAAGGTTCTTGAAAACCTTGGCTGCGAATTAACAGTTCCTAAGAAGCAAGTGTGCTGTGGTCAGATGTTTGTTAACTCTGGTTATAACGAAGCTGCAAAAGGAGCTATCAAAAACACAATTGAACAATTCGAAAATGCTGATTATGTAGTGAGCATGTCTGGATCTTGTGCGTTCGCTATTCGCGATGAGTATCATCATATTTTAAAAGATGAACCAGAATGGTTAGCACGAGCTGAAAGATTGAGCTCTAAAATTTATGAGTTCACACAATTCATCGTTGACGTATTAGGGGTAACTGATGTGGGTGCTCGCTTTAATGACAAAGTGACATACCATAAATCTTGCCACGTAACACGCTTGATGGAAATCAAAGAACAACCTATGAAATTATTAGCAGGTATTCAAGGTTTAGAATATTTACCATTGCATCGTGCTGAGCGTTGTTGTGGATTTGGTGGTACTTTCACAGTAAAAAATCCTGAAATTTCCGCTGTTATGACAAAAGAAAAAGCGTTGAATATCGCTGATTCTGGCGCTAACATTGTAGCAGGTTCCGATATGGCTTGCTTGATGAATATTGAAGGTATGTTAGATCGACTTTACAAAGAAGGCGAAATTGATCGCCATATCCGTGTGATGCACATTGCGGAATTGTTGAATAGTCGATAGGAGGAGTCACCATGAGTAATATTTTATACGATACACGTCCGTTTAAGACACGCGTTAACGATGTGCTTGCTAATGACTTCAAAGTGAAAGCCATTCAAACAGCACAGGATGTATTTTATGAAAAACGTAAAGCTGTAGTAGATCAAGTTGCGGAATGGGAAGAGTTCCGTCAAGAGTCCGCTGATTTGCGTGACCATGTGTTGGCTAACTTGGATTACTATTTAAACCAATTTGCGGAAAATGCTGAAAAAGCAGGTGCCCATGTGCACTTTGCGGCTGATGATAAAGAAGCGACAGCGATTTGCATGGAAGTACTTCGTGCAAAAGAAGCAAAAATGGTTGTTAAATCTAAAACAATGGTTTCTGAAGAAATCGGTTTGAACCATGAATTAATTGAAGCCGGCATCGAAGTAAATGAAACTGACTTGGCAGAATTTATTTTGCAAACAGCGGACTTCGATCCTCCATCTCATATCGTAGTACCTGCCTTGCACTTCGAGCGTAACCGTATTCGTGATACATTTGCTAAAAAATTAGGTTATGAAGGCACTGAAAATCCAGAAGAAATGACTCGTTTTGTACGTCGCTATATTCGTGATCGTTTCTTGCGTGCAGATGTTGGTTTCACTGGATGTAACTTCGGCGTAGCTGAAACTGGTACTATTACTATCGTATCTAACGAAGGTAATGGTCGTATGGCAAGCTCCATGCCTAAAACGCAAATTGCATTGATGGGTATGGAACGTTTGGTGCCAGACTTTGCCTCTTTGGATGTCATGATGGAAATGTTGATTCGTTCCTCTGTAGGTGCTAAAATTTCTAACTACTTCTCCATGATCACAGGTCCTGCTCGTGAAGGGGAAGCAGATGGTCCAGAAGAATTACACATCGTTATCATCGATAACCGCCGTTCTGGTATTTTAGGTGGCGATTTTGAAGAAATGTTACGTTGTATCCGTTGCGGTGCTTGCATGAACATTTGCCCAGTATATCGTCATATTACAGGTCATGGTTATGGCTCTATCTATCCAGGTCCAATGGGTGCTGTATTAACTCCATTATTGGTTGGTTATGAAGAAGCTGGCGATCTTCCTTACGCGTCCACATTGTGCGGCGAATGTTGGGAACATTGCCCAGTAAAAATTCCGTTGCATGAATTATTGTTGAAACATCGTCAAGTGATTGCTGATAAATTACAAATGCGTCCAGCTCTTGAACGCAGTATCTTCCACACAGTGGCAGGTGTATTTGCGAATTCTTTCTTGTTCGATATGGGTACTAAAATGGGTGCTATCGGCATGAAATTAATGAGTAACAATGGACATATGGCAGATTGGACGAAAGTATTGCCAGTAGTTGGTGGCTGGGTGAAAGCAAAAGACATGGGCTTGCTCAAAATGAGTAAATTCCGTGATGAATATGCGAAACACGTAGCACAAAAGGGAAAGGAGAAATAAAATGGATCAAGCAAAAAAACAAGCCTTTTTAGGTCGCCTATCTCGTGCGTTAGGCCGTGACTCAATTCCTACATCTGTAACACCTTTTGATTTTTCAAAAGGCCCTCAAGAGACTATGTATTCTGACCTTAGCCATGAGCAAGTAGTACAGATGTTTAAAACAGAAGCAGAACGCTTGGGTACTAAATTAATCGAAGTGGACGCATCTCAAGTAGGCCAAGCTTTGGTAGATGAAATCGTTGCTCGTGGTGGCGGCAGTGTTGTGTACCCTAAATCTGGAGAAGTAGAAACATACGGATTAGAAGAAGCTTTCAAACAATTAAGCGAAGATCAAGCTACATTCTATCAATGGGATGCTACTAAAGGTCGTGAGGCGAATATTGAAGTAGCCAAAGATTCTAACATTGGTATTACATTCCCTATCTTGGGTATTGCGGAAACAGCAACAGTTATCCAACCAAGTACAGAAGAATCTGGTCGTTCCTTGGGCTTATTGCCTTTAACGCACATTTCTGTATTGCGTGAAGATACAATTCATCCACGTATGACACAAACGATGGCAGAATTAGCAAAGATTTATCGTAATGATCCAGCTAAGTTCCCTACAAATGTGGTTCACATCTCTGGTCCATCCAACACAGCGGACATCGAGCTTGTTCGTGTCGTTGGTGTTCACGGTCCAATCAATGTAACATTCATCTTAGTAAAATAAGATCGATAATTTGATACAATGAATATATATAGGGTAGTTGATAGTACATCAGCTATCCTATATTTTTGATTCTATAGGCTTTTCGTGCTATAGGACAAAATGGGGCTATAGTCAATGTAGTGAACACCCTTATAGCAGTAGACATCACATTTTACGAAAACTTTGTTGTATACTTTAACATGATATATTGACAAGTTTAGTGCTATGGATATAATAGAATCTAATACTGTGCGAACTCATATCCCTATGCTATGAGTTACGCAATGACAACATAGTTATAGGAAAGGAGTAATAGATGTTATTAGCAGAAGAAAAAGTTGCCACAGCCACAGCGGCAGGTGCTGAAAAGGTGGCAGAACATGTGGAGGAAAGTATTTCCTTTGTTAATCATATGCAATCCTTATTACTGGAATATTTACCTAGTATTATTTTGGCCATCATCGTGTTGATTATAGGCCGCTATATCGCTCTATTTGTAAGACGTGTATCAGTACAATTGATGAGTCGCACCGGTTATGATCAAACAGTGCGTAGCTTCGCGTCTCAAATTATTTACTACACTATCTTGTCTGTAGTTGTATTATCAGCGTTATCCCTAGTGGGATTCCCGACGAATAACTTTTTAGCTGCCTTTGGGGCCTTCGGTATCGCCATTGGTTTAGCCTTACAAAATAACATGTCTAACTTGGCATCTGGTTTGATTATCTTGGCTTTCAAACCATTTAAAGCAGGGGACTGGATTTCTGTAAATGGTGTAGAAGGTTCAGTGAAATCTATCCATCTCATTAACACAGCCATTGCTACCAAAGAAAATCGTATTGTATTCATCCCTAACTCGGCGATTACGTCTAATAACTTGATGAATAGTAACTATGAACAAACGAGATATATTACGTTTGTATTTGGTATTAACTATAATGCGAACCATCACCGTGCCATTGAAATTATTAGAGAAATTCTTGCGAGCACAGGTAAGGTTCATAATATGGATACATTAGAAATTGGCATCAAAGAATTTGGTGATAGCTCTGTGAATATTGTGGCATATCCTTTGATTAATGCGGACGAATTTAGAGAAGTCTATTATGGCGTCATGTCTGAAGTAAAAGATCGCTTTGATGCAGAGGGCATCGACATCCCGTATCCACAACGTGTAGTGCATATGGCTAACTAATACTCTAAGGTGATAGCTACTTGTTTGGGTGCATTCGTATGTAATGAAAGGGAGGAGATTCTATGAATGGAAATCTATATGAATCTATGAAAGCTGCTGTAACCGAATTGGCTACGGTAGCGAAATTGCAAGGAGGTAAATTGCTAGTAGTAGGGTGCTCCACCAGTGAAGTACGAGGAAGACATATTGGTAAGGACTCTTCTTTGGAGGTGGCATCGGATTTATTTAGAGCTCTGTCTGAGGTGCAAGGTGAATATGGCTTCGATGTGGCTATTCAATGCTGTGAACATCTTAATCGGGCCTTGGTAATGGAACGTCATGCTGCAGAGGCTAGAGGCTATGAAGAAGTAAATGTAGTGCCTGTACAACATGCAGGAGGTTCTATGGCAACTACAGCCTATGCCACATGGTCAGATCCTGTGTTAGTGGAGTGTGTAAAGGCTGATGCAGGTATTGATATAGGAGATACTTTCATCGGCATGCATTTGAAACATGTGGCAGTACCTGTGCGTTTAAGCGTAATAGAAATTGGCGCAGCCCATGTAACGGCGGCTCGTGTGCGACCTAAATTTGTAGGTGGCGAACGGGCGCAGTATAATGAAACATTAAAGTAAGAACTGTGAGGTAATTATGGAATTTTATACCTATGCCTATGTGGTGCAACGAGGAGAGTTTACATCTCTGTTGCAATACATTATGACATCTATTTTGCTAGTAGCATTGCTAGTAGTAGGTGTAAAAGTTATGTATAATCGCTTTGATACTAAGTTCCGTGACTTAGGAATTATCATTGTATTGGGGCTTGTGTTTTTATTGGGTTTACAAGTTAATGATTACACTCGTGATATTAATAGTGCAGAAGAATCAAGCTACATGGTGCAATTTTTAAATAATTTAAGTGAACGTGCCGATGTACCTAAGGATAAGATTCGAGTTAATACATTGCGCGTGCAAGATCGTATGATTGTCAGTATTGAGGAAGCTTATTTCGAGGTGACTTTCACTATGAATAAGGATGGTTATTCTTTACGGCCTGTGGAGATGATTAATAGTAATCCTAAGGTAGTAGATGTGAAGAAGGATGGGCAATAATATGTTAACAGGATATACATTAGTATTTATTAAGCTAGCCCTTGGTATTTTAGCTCTCATTTTGCAAATGAACTTGATGGGTAAGGGAAACTTGGCGCCGAACTCGGCTTTAGATCAGGTACAAAACTATGTACTAGGTGGTATTATTGGTGCTGTTATCTACAGTGAAAGTATTGGTATCTTGCAATTCTTTCTAGTCCTTATCGCGTGGACTATCGTGGTCATGGGCTTGCGTTTTCTTAGCGCTCATGTGCGATGGATTAAAACGCTCATCGATGGACGTCCTAGCATTGTTATTGACCGGGGTAAGATTCGTGTTGGTGAATGTTTGAAACGTGGTCTTCGTGGCAGTGATTTGCAGTTGAAGCTTCGCAGTGCAGGGGTTACCCTTGTGAGCGATGTACGCCGTGCTGTACTCGAGCAAAACGGGCAATTAACATTAGTCATGAACGGTGATGATATCATTCGCTACCCAGTGATTGTGGACGGAGTGGTAGACCCAGATATACTAGAGCTTGCCGACAAAGACATGGCTTGGTTGGAAGAAGAAGTACAAGACCAAGGATATTCTATTAGTGATATATATGTAGGAGAATACTCCAAAGGTCATCTAATTCTGCATCCTTATGAAGGGCGCAGAGGATAATACCATTGTATTTTAGGAGAGAATGGTGTATACTTGGAGCAGAAGGAATGAATCTTTCTGAGAGCGTTGTAGAAAATCATTCATGAACTCAAAAAAGGACGGTGGCAGCCGTCCTTTTTTCTTTCTACTTTCTATTCTTATAATACTTCAGAATTGCATATGTTAAAAAATTAACAATCAATCCTTGCAGAATAGGGGTAAGAAAGTTAACCCACCATACGAGAGCGTCGTAATCAACCTCCATGAACTCACCTCCTTTCGTTTAAAGAGGATACTTAAAGTATAGCATATTTTATGAGAGAAAGGGGTATAAAGCCTTGAATAGGACAAGGAAAACATGTATAATAATAGGGTAATAGCATTGGAATATGACAGTTCTATGGGGCTTGTGCAAGGAGAGCCTGTGAACCATGTCAGGCCTTGATTGGAGCAGCATTAAGCGGTAACTCTCTTGTGCCACGAGGAAACCTATAGGGCTGTCAGATTCGAGTGCTATGGTAAAGCAGCTAGCTTAGCTGCTTTTTTTCATATCTTAAGGGAAAGGAGGGGCTATGAGTTATTTAGCGTTATATAGACGATGGAGACCGAAACAGTTTACCGATGTAGTCGGTCAACACCACGTGTCGGATACATTACAACGAGCCATTCGTGAAGATAAAGTGGCCCATGCCTATTTATTTGCTGGTCCTAGAGGTACGGGTAAAACGAGTATGGCAAAGATATTTGCTCGCGCTATTAACTGTGAACAGGGGCCTACAGACACACCTTGCGGTCACTGTGAATCGTGTCAGCAAATGTTACAAGGACAAGCCTTGGATGTGATCGAAATTGATGCGGCTTCCAATCGAGGTATTGATGAAGTGCGTGCCTTGCGAGAACAGGTGAACTTCTTACCTGTGGTAGGTCATAAAAAAGTGTTCATCATCGATGAAGCCCACATGCTCACCAATGAAGCGTGGAATGCTTTGCTGAAAACCATCGAGGAACCGCCGAGCCATGTAATGTTCATTTTCGCTACTACAGAATCTGAGAAGTTACCAGTTACTATTTTATCTCGTTGCCAGCGCTATACGTTCCGCCGTATTACAGCTAAAGATATTACAGCTCACTTATTGCATGTAGCAAAGGAGAGTAACATTTCTCTTGATCCGGCAGCAGCACAAGTTATTGCGGTCCATGCAGATGGGGGCTTGCGGGATGCCTTGAGTATTCTGGATCAATGTTCTGGTATGACCTCGGATATGATTACAGCTCCTCTAGTAGAGACTATGATTGGCTTAGTGAGCAAATCTTGGGTTCTCGATATGGTAGATATATTGAAAGCCGGTAACGGAGCAGCATTACTGCAAGCTGTAGATGAAGCGCTACAAATGGGGCGCGATGCTCGTCAAATTGTAACGGCTTTAGTGGAACATCTGCGAGCTATGATTGTGGCAAAAGTATTGCCTGAGGCGGAAGAATTATTAGCCTATGATACGCATAAAGAGCGATTATTAGCGCAGACCAATGAGTTATCTATGGAGGAGATCGGACGCTATATCAATGTACTTCAAACGGTACAAAACAATGCAAAACAAGTAGATAACCCACGAGTGATTGTAGAAATGGGATTGCTTTCGCTATTGCAATTAGGAGGAGGTACGTACCAAACATTAGAAGGGCGTATGACAACGATAGAGCAATTTGTAAGTCGTCAAGAAGATGCATTGCTCCAAAAGCTGAATGAGTGGGCAGAACAGCGACCTGTAGTAGTTGCCAAACCTGTGGTTGAATCTGCACCACCTGTGGCAGATACGGATGTATATGATGGTGTTCTAGAGGAGATTCCCCATCCAGTGGAGGATGATGTGTTATTGCCATCTGTCTCGCCGGTGAGAGCTAGTTCTGCAAAAGCAACATCTCCTTTACCACCACCTCGTATAGCTAAGGTGGTTGGCTCTGGTGGTAAAAGTCCATTGCCACCCCCGTTGCGAAAGAAAACATCTCCAACGGTGACACCTAAAACGACGACATTTGACACGGCACAAGAGACGACTGTAGGACAGGGAATGGTCAGTCCTCATGAATATAGCACGATTTTAGCAAACGTGATAAAATGGTTGAGAGGCAAGAATTATGGATTGCTAAACACTATCTATCAGCAAGGAACCTTGGTGTACTTAGACCAAGAGCAAGCTATCTTGGTGTTCCCTACGCCGATTGCGGGTCCTATCTTGGTGCAACAGCAGCATGTAGAATGCGGAAAACAAGCGTTCCAACAAGTGACAGGACGACCGATTGTGGTGAAAGCCATCGATAAGAAGGATCCAAAACTGCAGGTGTATTTAGAGGCAGCAAAATCCTTTGGAGGAACTTCACAGCAAGGGGGACAGTCACAACCAACGATAACAGCTCCTGTGGTGGAACGTTCTAGCGAACCCGAGGAGATAGTACAACCGACAGTTGTGACGCAAGAAGTGGCACTGACTGCATCTCATGAGGAGATACCAGCTGTATCCAAAGTAGAGCAAACGCCTGAGAGTAGTAAACCTACTTATGTAGGGACAAATACAAATTCAAAGGTAGGCGCCGGTAGTGACCCTACTAATGTAGATGGTATTATTGATGATTTTCTTACAGTCTATGATAATCCAGAGGAAGTGCTAAATCCATACTATCAAGCAAAAGGAGATGGAATGCTTTCAGAAGATGGCATAGACGAGATACGAAAGTTGCCGAAATGGTCTTCAGCAGAGGCCAGTGATGAAGAAAAACAAGAGCCCCTACTCTATGATGCATTGCAGCATATGGAGGCCAGTGGGTATGATATTTATGTTAAAGAAGTAGACGATTTGTCTAATAGTTAAGGAGGTTCACTATGTTTGGTGGCGGTAATATGCAAGGTATGTTGAAAAAAGTTCAAAAAATGCAAAAGGATATGGAAAAAGCACAAGAAGAAATTAAAAACACCGTGGTAGAAGCATCTATCGGTGGTGGTGCCGTATCTGTAACAATGAATGGAGAACAAGAAGTATTGTCCATTAAAATTGCTCCTGCTGCAGTAGATCCAGAAGATGTGGAAGCATTAGAAGATTTAATCTTAGCAGCTGTGAATGAAGCGAACCGTAAAGCAAAAGAAGTGGCAGAGAAAAAATTAGGGGCTGTCACAGGAAACTTGAAACTTCCTGGAATGCCAGGTATGTTCTAATATGACAAATCCTTTAGAACGATTAGTAGAAGAGTTGCGTCGCCTACCAGGTGTGGGGGCTAAATCGGCTAGACGATTAGCATACCATTTGATTGAGGCAGATGCAGAAGATGTACAACGCTTGGTAGAAACCATCCTTGCAGCGAAAGAAGCCACACATAGATGTTCCCAATGCTTTAATTTATCTGCTCAAGATCCTTGTGAATTTTGTGCTAGCTCTAAACGGGACCGGTCTATAATCTGCGTGGTGGAAACATCTCGTGATGTCATCGCCATTGAGCGCAGCGGTGACTATAAAGGGTTATACCATGTGTTGGAAGGGGCTTTGTCCCCTATTGATGGGGTTGGCGTAGAAGACATCCGCTTGAAAGAGCTTATGTTGCGCCTTCAAGATAATACAGTGCAAGAGGTTATCATCGCCACAGATCCTGATGTAGAAGGGGAAGCAACGGCTCTATATATTGCTCGATTATTGCAACCTACGGGGATTAAGGTCACTCGTATTGCCCGTGGTATTCCTGTAGGCGGGGATATTGAATACGCTGATGAGGTGACCTTGAGCGGTGCTGTATTACATCGTCAAGAAATGAGGTAATGATGGATTACGTATTACAAGCTGTAGTAGCTATTGTTGTAGCTTGGATGATTATTAAGGTAGCATGGTTTACCATCAAACGGGTAGCAACCAATGTCTTTTTAGGTATGATTACCTATGCAGTGATTACAGAAGTATTCCATATTCCCTTGGATATGAATATTATGTTGTGGGCACTAACAGCCGTGTTAGGGCCTATACCAGTGCTAGGATTAGCGTACTTTCATTGGTGAAATAAGGAGCAACTATGCAATCAAATACTGTGGTACTTAATGACATTCAACAACAAGTTGTACAGGAATTAGATAGAAATATTGTATTGCTAGCTTCTGCAGGAACGGGAAAAACAAATACATTGTCCTATCGGGTGGCACATATCTTGGAAACGGGACGTGCCACTGGAGATCAAATTTTGTGTTTAACATTTACGAATAAAGCGTGTCGTGAAATGAAAGAACGCATGATTGCGATTGTAGGACAAGAGGCAAAAGCTGTGAAAGTATCTACGTTTCACAGCTTTTGTTATACTATTTTGCAAGAAGAAGCAAAATTACAAGAAGATTTGTTTAAAGAATTTCTCATCTTTGACGAAGAAGATGTAGAGGAATTATTAAGCGAATTTTTGCCAGACCTTGTGAAAGCTTATAGCAGAGAACAAACTATTGCATCCCCAAAAATACATGCAAATACAATTCGTGAGGTTATCAGTGCTGTAAAAGAGCACCGATCTAAATATCAATATTATTCTTCTGATATAAGCAATGATTACAGGCGTACAATGGAGCAAATGAAACGGGATGAATCTGTTTGGTATAGCATTATGTCAGAGGAGACAGCTGCATTTTTAGATGAAACAGGTCTACAAGTGTTGATGGAATACGAGTACCGCTTGCGAAACCTCAATGGATTGGATTTTGCTGATTTAATTACTCGAGTACACCAAATCTTTCAGCGTCCTGAAGTGGCCAATCGTTGGCGTCAACGCTATTCGTATATTGCAGTAGATGAAATGCAGGACACTAGCGCATTAGAATATGAAGTAATGAATACTATGTGGGAAGGCAATCATATTTTGCTGTGTGGGGACTACTTTCAAACGATTTATGAATGGCGTGGGTCTAATCCGATGACATTGATTGATCGATATCGCAGAGATTATAACCCCATAGAATTGGTGTTTGATATAAACTATCGGTCGAATCAGATGCTGTTTAAAGGGGCCTTTTCCATGCTGAAAGATATGTTCCCGCAACGGGTGCGAGAGTTGTATCGAAAAGAGCCGAAAGCGATAGCCACACAACAAGGGGAGCCTATTTCCATATTTGCGGCTGAAGATGCCTATGATGAGGCTAAGTATATATTTCAGTCTATCCAACAGCTGAGAACTAGTGAAGAGATGCCGCCAGTAGGAATTTTAGTGCGCACCAATAAACAAGCTGTGCGATTAAGTGAACAATTTAAACGATGCAATCAATCTTTGCCAGAAGAGAAACAATTGAAATTTATTTTGGCAGATGAGCTGAAATTTTTTCGCCGTTTAGAAATCAAAGATATGATGGCATTTTTTAAATGCTTAGTGAATCCTTGGGATGTGATGAGTACAAAGCGCATCATTAGAACCTTTGTGAAAGGGATTGGTGATAAGCGCATGGAAGAATTAGAAAGTGCAGAAGTGAGAAAAACTGGCTTACGCATCACTGATTTTATGAGCACGAAAATCTTTACTCGGGAGCCTTATGAACAATTAGAAAAGGGGCTAGTGGCTAAAGATATCGTTGTGTTTGATGTAGAGTCTACAGGCGTGAATATTATGGAAGACCGTATTGTGCAGATGGCAGCCATCCGTATCGATGAAGAGGGTAATCAAATTGATAGTTTTGAACGATTCATCAACCCTGGCGTACCTGTAGGGGATTCAGAATTAGTCCATGGTTTTAGTGATGCGTACTTACAAGAGGTTGGGGGCGATGCACGAACTGTATTGGAAGCATTCAGACAGTTTGCAGATGGATCCATCATAGTAGGCCATAATGTGCAATATGATATGGGTATATTGGAGCAAGAGTGTAGCCGTCATGATGTTGCTATGCCAAGAATACAAGCCATCTATGATACCTTAGATATGTATCGCCGTTTCTATCCTAATTTGCCAAACCATAAACTAGAGTTTTTAAGTGGATACTTTCCGATTGATCATCAATCTACCCATAATGCGATGGATGATATTATAGCGACGGGTAAATTATTGGTGTATGCGATGAAAGAAAACATTCTTCCCACAAAAGCACAGCGCATGGCATTTGTAAATAAGTATAGAGATACATTTGCCAATATTGCTGCCTCTATGGATGCTTTGCGTAGCAAGTGGGCTACTAGTAAGCCTACAGAGATCGTAGAGTATATTATGAATCATATGGGTGTCTTGGGGCATTACCAAAAGAAAGTGCAAGAAGATCCTACAGGGCAATGCCGTGTACAAAGTATTCGTGAGCTATACCGCATTATGAAAGAGTTAGAAGCGGAACATCCACACTATGTAGGACGTGATGGAGTCAAAGAGATACTAGAAATGTCTGCCCTTCACTCAGGAGAGGGCATGTTCCGAAGAAAAGGAGATAGTCGTATCCCCATAATTACGGTCCACCAAGCTAAAGGCAGTGAATTTGAACATGTTTTTATTGCTAGTGCTCATGATGGGGGACTCCCTTTTTATTATGCTGTTAGAGATGGTAAATTAGAAGAAGAAAAACGTATTTTTTATGTAGCCTTAACCCGTGCTAAGAAACACTTGACCATCACCTATGCAAAGGTCAATGCGAATGGATACTTTCAGCAACCGAGTCGATTTCTAGCTTCTATTCCAGAGGAGTATGTAAAGCGAGTCACGTATAATCGTTGGTAGGGAATTTATAGGGAATGTCTACCCTAATGTTTTCAATCTATGCTATAATAGAGTGTAAATAGCTGTATCTTAGACGCCTATTTACGAAGATAATACTAATAATGGAAGAACTTTTATAGTGGGGGCTTTCAAAGTAGAAGGCAGTCGTTACTATAGAAAGTTCTATGATGTAATGGAGGCAATTCATATGGGAACCAATGTAGCAACAAGTATGGTAATTGGCACACAATGGGGCGATGAAGGTAAAGGTAAAATCGTTGATTATTTATCTGAACGTGCTGATGTGGTAGTACGTAGCCAAGGTGGTAATAATGCAGGTCATACGGTGGTGGTAGACGGTAAATCTTTCGCATTGCGTTTATTGCCTAGCGGTATTCTTTACGATGATAAAATGAATATCATTGGTACTGGTGTCGTTGTGGACCCTAAAGTATTGTTGGAAGAAATTGCAAACCTTGAAAAAGAAGGTAAAAGTGCAAAATCTTTATATATTTCTGACCGTGCTCACGTGATTTTACCGTATCATAATCGTTTAGATGAAGCGGAAGAATCTGTAAAAGGTGATGCTAAAATCGGTACTACAAAAAATGGTATCGGTCCATGCTATGCAGATAAAGTAAATCGTATTGGTATCCGTATTTGTGATTTAATGGATCCAGTTGTATTTGAGAAGAAACTTAAATTCAACGTAGAATTGAAAAATAAAATGTTAACAGCCGTATATGGTTTTGAGCCAGTTAACTTTGAAGAAATCTTAAAAGATTACCTAGGCTATGCAGAACAATTACGTCCGTTTGTAAAAGATACAAACTTTGCCGTTATTGATGCAATCAAAGCTGGCAAAAAAGTATTGTTTGAAGGGGCACAAGCAACTATGCTTGACCTTGATCATGGAACATATCCATTCGTAACAAGTTCCCATCCAGTAGCAGGTGGTGCCTCTGTGGGTGCTGGTGTAGGACCTAACTACTTAAAAAATATCTTTGGCGTAGTAAAAGCGTACTCTACTCGTGTTGGTGAAGGGCCATTCCCATCTGAATTATTAGATGAAACTGGTGAATACCTTCGTCAAACAGGTCATGAGTTTGGTACGGTTACAGGCCGCTCCCGTCGTTGTGGTTGGTTAGACTTATCCGTTGTATCCTATGGCGCAGCATTGAACAGCTTAGATTACTTGGCTATTACGCGTCTAGATATCTTAGATGGTTTGGATGAAGTGAAAATCTGTGTAGGTTACACACGTAATGGTGAGCCTGTACAAGGATTCCCTGCTAGCTTAGATGTATTAGCAGAATGTGAACCAGTATACGAAACATTCCCAGGTTGGAAAACAGATATTTCCGGTATCCGCAAGTACGAAGAATTGCCAGAAGCAGCACGTCGTTATGTAGAGCGCATTGCAGAAGTTACTGGCGTACAAGTAGGTATCGTTTCTGTAGGTCCTGGTCGTGATCAAACGATTGACTTAGTGAATGTATTTGCGTAATCGCAATAAACCATGTAGAGACCCGTTTTGGGTCTCTATTTTATTTGTTGCAGATTCTATGTATATTTGAAAGTAAGGAGATTCCATGATTAAACGATTATCCCTAGCGCTCTCTCAGGATGTGGCAGAGCTCCTGAAAGAGTATATAACATATCCCATGGTGGATGTGACTACAGCAGACTTTACAGAAGTGTCGGCCATTGTAGTCAGTGATGCCTATGTGAAGGACATAGTGCATCATCCACAGGTACAAGCCTTTTCGATTCCTTTATTTGTTATTACAAAGGATGGAGAGGCTCTCCTTAAGGCTGGTGATTATTTG
>ERZ773250.83-NODE-83-length-61112-cov-5.059633_pt1 | contig 61112 bp, 46 predicted proteins | sample MGYA00511258_ERZ773250 | MGnify/ENA primary metagenome ERZ773250 (study PRJEB29015, sample SAMEA2738164) | human oral metagenome | biome: human oral; feature: human-associated habitat; material: saliva | place: China | collected 2187 ... | reverse complement strand
GCCGCGCTGCTTTTGTGGAACTCAGGGTCTGCCTTAGCCGAGCTGTCAGGCTGCTCGGGCGTGGGCTTTACTGGGGGAAGCGCTGCTGGACGCTCGCCAGTAGGGTCTCGCGGAAGTCGGGGTGGGCGATGCTCACCAGTGCCAGGGCACGCTCGCGTAGCGTCAGCCCCTGCAGGCGAACGGCACCGTACTCCGTGGCGATGTAGTCCACCTCGTTGCGTCCCGAGGTGACGGTAGCCCCTGCGCTGAGTGTGGGGACGATGCGGGAGACTGTCCCGCCCTTGGCCGTCGAGGTGAAGGCTAGGATGGAGCGCCCGTTCTTCGCACGGCGGACACCGCGGAGGTAGTCCACCTGCCCGCCCGTCCCGCTGAACTGATCCTGCCCTATGGCCTCACTGGCTACCTGTCCACAGAGGTCGATCTCGAGGCAGGAGTTGATGGAGACGAAGTTCTCATTCTGCCCGATGATGTAGGGATCATTGGTGTAGTCCACGGGGTAGAGCTCGATGTCGGGGTGCTGATGGACGAAGTCGTAGAGCTCACGCGAGCCCATGACGATGGAGCTGACGACCTTGCGGGGGTGTAGCGTCTTGCGTGCGCCCGTGATCACCCCTCGGCACATCATGTGCATCACCCCGTCGGTGAACATCTCGGTGTGTAGCCCTAGGTCCTTTCGGTCCCCCAGGCACTGCAGTACGGCGTCGGGGATGGCTCCTATCCCGATCTGCAGGGTGTCGCCATCATGGATGAGTGCAGCACAGACCTCGCCTATGCGCCGCTCTACCTCCCCGATCTCGGGCTGCGGGATCTCGGTGAGGGGACGGTCGACGGGGATGATGTAGTCGAGCTCGGTGACGTGTACGAGGTTGTCCCCCACGATGAAGGGCATCTGCTCGTTGACCTCGGCGATGATGACCTTGGCCTCCTCGATGGCAGCCTTGGTATAGTCGCAGGAGACGCCCAGCGAGCAGTAGCCCTCGGCGTTGGGCGGGCTAAGCTGTACGGCGGCGATGTCTACGGGATAGAGCCCTTCGCGGAAGAGGCGCGGTACCTCATGGAAGTGGCAGGGGAGGAAGTCAGCCCGTCCCTCGCGCACTACGGGGCGGCTGTGCTTGTCTAGGAAGTTAAGCCTGCCGCGTGCATGCCCCTCCATCTCCGGGCGTAGGTGCCAGGGGGTAGCGAAGTAGAGCATGTGGAAGATCGTAAGGTCGCGGAAGTGCTCGCGCTCGAGGAAGAGCGCCTCGGCGATAGATTCGGGGGCTGCTACGGCGTGGCCGAAGGCGAGGTGGGCGCCGTCGTGGACGGCTGCGCGGACGGCAGCACGAGCTGTCGTCGTGTGTGTAGTGTAGTAGGACTTCCAGTCCAAGGAGTCATGCTTGAGCTGTCTCATCGTGCCTTTATGTTGGTACACAAATATACATATTCTGCGCAAGAAATTATCTGCCCGAAGTGACTCCCTGCGATGGGCCTAGCGTCTCCGCTTTCGGAGGCTAAGCGCGAGGGGCTCCTACCGCGCTAGTGCGGTAGGAGCCCCTCGTATAGTGTGCTTGGCGTAAGTGCCTTAGAGCTGACGGACGAGTTCGCTGAAGATACGTCCCATACGCTCGGAGGCAGCGTTGGCAGCGCGGATGACATCCTCTCCGTCGTTGACGAAGTCGTCGTCGAAGTGCCAGCCCTCGTTGGTGATGACCGACATACCGAAGACGCGGATGTCTGCATGGCGGGCTACGATCACCTCGGGTACGGTACTCATCCCGATGGCATCGCCACCGACCTGACTCCAGAAGGTATATTCGGCTGGCGTCTCATAGGAGGGGCCCGTCAGGCCTACGTAGACCCCTTCGTGCGTGGGGATGCCGAGCTCCTGGGTGATGGCCTTAGCCTTGGTGATGAACTCGCGGTCGTAGGCGCGCGTCATGTCGGGGAAGCGGGGGCCGAACATCTCTGCGTTGGGTCCGATCAGCGGGTTGGGCAGGTTGTTGATGTGATCGCGGATGATCATCAGGTCGCCGACGCGGAAGTTCTTGTTGATCCCGCCAGCTGCATTCGATACCAGGAGGTTCTCGATGCCGAGGAGCTTCATCACGCGGATGGGGAAGGTCACCTGCTCCATGGGGTAGCCTTCGTAGTAGTGGAAGCGTCCCTGCATGCACAGCACGGGTACGCCAGAGAGCGTCCCTGCGATGAGGTTCCCCTTATGCCCGATGGCGGTAGAGTGGGGGAAGTGAGGGATCTGGCTGTAGGGGATGACAGTAGGCTGCTGGAGCATCTCGCCGAGCTTACCCAGGCCACTGCCGAGGATGATAGCGGTCCTGATGTCCTTAGGGAGGCGTGAGGCTAGGTAGTTGGCTGCCTCGTGGTAGTGGTTGTCAAGCATATCGTTCTAATGTGTCTCTTGCTGTGAGTTACTTCGGCTGCTGGGGCTGCCTCTTGCAGACCCCAAGGCCGTAGCAAATATACTAAATCCCCCACTTACCTGCACTTACCCTGACGCTTCGGCTCGCCGCTCTTTAGCTTCATAGCCCAAAGGATGCGCCCTTAGCCCGAGCTCCACCCTGTGGGGCTGTCTCGGGATAGGCGAAGTCGCAGCCCTGGCTGAGCAGGGCTAAGGCGGGCTGTGCAGCGGGCTCGGAGGCTTAGCCCAAGCCCTTCAGCGGAGGGTGAGAAGTGGCGCAGTGAGCTGGCTGCCTCGTCTAGCCGCTCTGAGGGGTATCCCTCAGCTGGCTGACTGATATCCCTCAGCCCCTTGATGGACGTCCCTCAGTGTGCTGACTGATATCCCTTAGGAGGCCTTAGAGCTAACTCTCGAGCTTTGTGCTCTAGTCGCCCAGCGCTTCAAGGGCTCCTTCGTCGTATCGCTCGGGCGCTGGAGCGTCCCCCCGAACGGTCAAAAGCCGTATCTTTGCGGAAAGACTTATTAAGCAGTATTCTAATGATGGGAGTAAGCAGCACCAAGGAGCAGGAAGATAAGCAGCTCGCACTCGACCGACGCTATCTGCGTATGGCTAAGATCTGGGCGGAGAACTCCTACTGCGAGCGCCGCAAGGTCGGCGCCCTGATCGTCAAGGATAAGAGTATCATCTCGGACGGCTACAACGGCACGCCCGTGGGATTCGAGAACGTCTGTGAGGATGAGGCCGGACTGACCAAGCACTATGTGCTCCATGCCGAGGCCAACGCTATTACTAAGCTCGCCAGCAGCACTCAGAGCAGCATAGGCGCTACCGTCTACGTCACCGATGCCCCCTGCATCGAGTGCGCCAAGCTCATCATCCAGAGCCATATCGTCCGTGTCGTCTACAGCATAGAGTACCGTCTGCGTGACGGGATCGATCTGCTGGAGCGTGCGGGCATCCAGGTGGACTATATCCCGCTCGAGGACGAGGCCTAGGTCTCCCCGCCCGAGGACACACACGACCGATAAATAATACACCGTATATATAAGGGTATGCAAGAATTCAAGGACGCAAACGCCCAGCCCTCCCAGCCCGAGGCCCCAGCCCCCAAGTCCAGAGGAGGGCGCCTCCTGCGCTGGCTCGCCTACATCACGATCATCTGCCTCCTCTTCCTCGGGGGCATCTTCACGGGAGTGTACCTAGGTCTAGGTCGCTCCTCCGCTGGCCTCGGTAAGCTCGGGACGATCTACGGGCTCATAGAGCGCTACTATGTCGATTCGGTAGACTTCGATAGCCTGCAGGAGCAGGCCCTTCCCCTCATCCTCTCTCAGCTCGACCCGCACTCGGTCTACCTCAATGCCGAGGCTAATCGTCAGGAGACGGAGGGGCTCGAGGGCTCCTTCGCAGGGATAGGGGTGCAGTTCAATACGCTGCTAGATACCGTCGTCGTCGTCCGTGTCATCGAGGGAGGGCCGAGTGAGCGTGCTGGCCTGCAGCCTGGGGATCGCATCCTCAAGGCGGGGAGCACTAATCTCGTCAAGGACTCCATCACCACCGAGGAAATCATGAAGGCACTGAAGGGTCCTGAGGACACCGTCGTGCGCCTGCTCATCAAGCGCGGGACGAAGACCTTCGAGAGCGCTGTCGTGCGCGGTGCGGTGCCCGTCTCGAGTATCGATGCCGCCTATATGATACGTCCGCACGTGCTCTATGTGCGGCTCAATAAGTGGGGGGCACAGACGCCTCAGGAGTTCCAGCAGGCGTGGGCGGATCACTCAGCCCAGGGGATAGAGCGTATCTTGATCGACCTCAGAGATAACGGCGGGGGCTACCTGCAGGCAGCTACGACGCTGCTCAGCGAGTTCCTCGACAAGGGCAACCTCCTCGTCTACAACCAAGGGGCGCATTACCCACGTGAGAACTTCACCAGCCCACGCACGGGGCGTCTGCGTCAGACGCCCGTGACGGTGCTCGTGAATGAGAATAGCGCCAGCGCCAGCGAGATCTTCTCGGGCGCGATGCAGGACCTAGACCGCGCCCTCATCGTAGGGCGTCGCACCTTCGGCAAGGGGCTCGTCCAGGTACCCTTCACCCTCTCGGATAGCAGCGTGCTGCGCCTGACCGTAGCCCGCTACTACACCCCCTCGGGGCGTAGCATACAGAAGAGCTATGCCAAGGGACTAGAGGCCTACGCCGAGGACATCGAGGAGCGCTACCTACATGGCGAGCTCTTCTCGGCCGACAGCGTCTCGCGTCCCGATACGACGCGCTACTATACCCGCATGGGGCGCGTCGTCTATGGCGGCGGCGGGATCACGCCCGATATCTTCGTCCCCCGTGACAGCACGGGGCTCAATGCCTACTACGTACGGCTGATGCGCTCGGGGACGCTGATGCGCTTCGCCTTCACCTACGCCGATGCGCACCGCACCGAGCTCCTGGCGCACAAGACCGCCAGCGCCCTCGACAAGCACCTGCAGAGCATAGGTGACCAGCTGGTCTCCAGCTATGCTGTCTACGCCCAGCGCTACGGAGTACCCCAGCGTCCTGGGATGCTGCTGGAGTGCGCTCCGCTCCTACGCCGTGATCTCATCGCGCTCATCGCAGACCTCATCGGTGGGGATAGGAACCTCTTCTATGAGCTGCGCAACGAGCGTGATCCCGAGGTGATCAAGGCGCTGGAGATTCTCGAGTCGCCCGACTGGAAGCCTAAGAAGAGCTAAGCACCGCACCCGCCATATCATGGAGTCGAAGCAAGAGCTACGTCAGAGACTACGTGCAGCCAGCAGGCTACTCACCGCTGAGGAGCGTGAGCGCTGGAGCGCAAGTATCGTCGAGCAACTCGCACAGCACCCCCGCTGGCAGGCCGCTCGGCGTGTGGGGCTGTATCGGGCACTCCCCGACGAGCCCGACCTGAGCTCGCTGATGGCCCGCTCGGGCAAGGAGCTCTACCTCCCGCGCGTCGTCTCCGATACGGAGCTCGTGTACCTTCCCTACAGCCCAGGAATGGAGCTGGAGCGCTCGCGGCACTTCGGTCTCGAGGAGCCCGAGCTAGAGGGCGCACAGCCCATAGCCCCCGAGGATCTGGAGCTCCTGATCATCCCAGCCCTGGCCTTTGACCGTGAGGGCTACCGCCTGGGCCGCGGTAAGGGCTACTACGACCGCTACCTCAGTCGGACGGAGGCCTATCGCATCGGGGTCAGCTACGGCATAGAGCGCGTAGACCGACTACCCCGAGAGGATTGGGACCTTCCGATGAACGAATTGATTTACCCCTAACGCATCCTTATAGATACATGCTGCGACGCACTACCCTCAGGCTCGGCTCTCGCCTCTACAGCCTCGATACTCCGCTCGTGATGGGGATTATCAACGTGACCCCCGACTCCTTTTACGCGGGGAGCCGTGTCGGGGGGGAGGAGGCGCTGCATGCGCGCATCCAGCAGCTCATTGCCGAGGGGGCCAGCATCGCCGATGTCGGAGCCTATAGCTCGCGTCCAGGGGCAGCTGAGGTGAGCCCCGAGGAGGAGCGTCAGCGCCTGGAGCTCGTCCTCAGCATCCTACGGCGCGACTATCCCGAGCTACCCGTATCACTCGATACCTTCCGTGCCGACATCGCACGCTGGGCAGTCGAGGAGCAGGGCGTAGCCTGCATCAATGATATCTCTGGTGGGGCACTCGACCCCGCTATGTGCCGCACGGTGGCCGAGCTACAGGTAGCCTACATCCTGATGCACATGCGCGGGACACCGCAGGACATGATGCAGCAGACGGACTACACGGACGTCACGCTGGAGGTCCTCGACTACTTCATCCAGCGCGTCGGGGAGCTGACGGCGCTGGGGCTACACGACCTGATCCTTGATCCAGGCTTCGGCTTCAGCAAGACGCTGGAGCAGAACTTCGAGCTCCTGGAGCGCCTCGGGGAGCTGCACCGCCTCCTGCCTCAGCCCCTGCTGGTAGGCATCTCGCGCAAGAGTATGATCTATCGTAGCCTCGGGATTGCCCCCGAGGAGGCACTCAATGGGACTACGGTACTCCATACCCTAGCCCTAGAGCGAGGCGCCTCCATCCTGCGCGTCCACGATGTGGCGGCGGCTGTCGAGGCCGTGCGTCTGTGGCAGCAGCTCCAGCCCTACAAGCGCACTGACGAGGCGCTCCACTACTACGAGCGGCGCGACTCTGCGATACCCCATGGAGCTGCCGAGCCTCGCTAGCGTGCTCCCTTCATCCTACTAGCTCATCTCGACTGACTATATGCTTGCCTGGCTACAGATCTCGATCAAGGATATCATCGATATCCTCATGTTGGCGACCTGCCTCTACTACGCCTACGTGACCCTGCGCTACTCGGGCTCCCGCTCGCTCTTCTCGGGGATCATCGCCTTCGTCGTCCTTTGGCTGCTGATTTCCCAGGTGCTCCAGATGCGCCTCATGGGGGCGCTCCTCGACAAGTTTGCCAACATCGGTGTGCTGCTCCTGGTGATCATCTTCCAGGAGGAGATACGCAAGATCCTCGTTACCATAGGCTCGGCCCAGCGCTGGCGTCGCCTACGCCGCCTGCTGCGTGTAGGGCAGGAGGAGCAGTCTGAGGCGGAGTACATCGCTCCGATCGTCTTGGCTTGTATGAATATGGCGCGTAAGAAGACGGGGGCACTCATTGCCGTGCAGGGCTCTATGGACCTCTCGTCCTATCAGCACGCGGGGGAGCGCTTCACTGCCAGCGTCAATGCACGACTCATCGAGAACATCTTCTTCAAGAATAGCCCCATGCATGACGGGGCGATGATCATCGCCGGGGGGAAGATCTGTGCCGCGGGCTGCATCCTGCCCGTAGCGAGCAACCCCGACCTCAATAAGGACCTGGGGCTTCGTCACCGCTCGGCCCTTGGGCTGGCGCAGAAGACCGATGCCAAGGTCATCATCATCAGCGAGGAGCGCGGTACGATCTCTCTGGCCTATAGCGGGGAGATCCTCGTAGACATCACCCCAGAGGAGCTGCGCCAGCTACTCACCCAAGAATAGCCGTCCTCATGCTCCGACAGACCTTCCTCCGCACGCGCTGCCTCCTTGCCCTGCTCTCGATCGGGCTCTGCCTACTGGCTACCCCGAGCCTACTAGCACAGACCCCTGGCTACCAGTATGCCGCCTATACGTCGGGCTACAATGCGCTAGCCGACACCGTCACGCGCTTCCCCTCGCTGACCAAGCGCATCCAGACGCCTCGCCTGACGACACGCATCTTCGCCGCTCCAGAGCATGGGGCTGTGGAGCTGACCAATGGCGGCACCTATCTCATATCAGGGGGGAATGTCATCGGGGGCTTCTACTACCGCAGCTCCCAGCCTCAGAGTACGCGCCTCAGGACCACCGACCAGGCCAATAGCGTACAGGAGATCTCGCGGGTTTGGCTCTATGGCAAGCAGCTGCGAGCCTCGACCGAACTCACGCAGCTCGATATCATGGACCTCTCAGGCCGTAAGCTCCTCTCCGCCCGCGGCAGCCGTGAGGTCCCCCTACAGCTGCCCGCAGGCGTCTATCTCCTGCGTGCGATCTTCCCCACACAGACCCTCGTCTGCCGTCTCACGGTACGCTAATCCCTATGATCCTATGCTAGTGACGAAAAGACTTCACCATCGAGCGCTCCTCCTGGGGCTGCTTCTGCTGCTGCCGCTCCTGGCGGTCACCCGAGCCCAGGCTCAGTGGCGCCCCGATATCCTCGAGGGCTACAGCTGCCTCACCATAGACCAAGGGCGAGACTACTCTGGCCCCGTCACGGCGACGCTCGTACGGCGCGACACGCTCCTCGAGGCGCCGCGTGCCCTGCTGTACGTCCATGGGTACAACGATTACTTCTTCCAGTCCGCCCTCGGCGACAGCATCACACGGCACGGCTATGCCTTCTACGCGCTAGACCTGCGCAAGTATGGGCGTAGCCTCTCCAGCGGGCAGGACCCCTTCGAGGTGCGCCACCTGAGGGAGTACTACGCCGACCTAGCCAAGGCCATCCAGCAAATCAAGGCGGGGGGCGCTCGGGACCTCGTCCTCATGGCGCACTCTACGGGCGGCCTCATCACCAGCCTCTACCTAGAGGACACGCATAATAGCGACAGCATCCAGGCGCTGGTGCTCAATAGTCCCTTCCTTGACTTCAACTTCAGCAAGGTGCAGGAGCGGCTCGTCATCCCCATGCTTGATGGCATAGGCCGAGTAAGCCCTCGCACCATCGTCGCTGGGATCTCCGAGGAGCCTGACCTCTACGCGCAGAGCCTCCTGAAGCGCTACCACGGGCTATGGGACTACAACACGGAGTGGAAGAAAGCTAAGGGGCACACCATCCGTCTCGAGTGGCTGCGTGCCATACGACGCGGCCACCAGCAGGTGCAGCGCGGCCTCAGCCTGCGTATGCCCATTCTGCTGATGAGCTCCGACAGCTCGATACGCGCTCGTGGCGCTTGGCAGCCCGCCTACGGACGTGCTGATCTCGTCCTCGACGTAGACGACATCCAGCACTACGGCCTCATGCTCGGGGACAAGGTGCAGCCCGTCCGCATCGTAGGCGGACTGCACGATCTCTTCCTCTCGAGTGATAGTGCGGCCTACGCGGAGGCCTATCATCAGCTCTTCCGCTTCCTCGACCAACTTCCCCCACAGCACTAAGTAATGCCCTATCCCGATAGCTTCGACATACGCAATCAAGAGGTGCTCCCGCAAGAGGAGCAAGATATAGACAAGGCGCTACGCCCGCTGTCCTTCGCTAGCTTCAGCGGTCAGGACAAGGCCGTGGAGAATCTGAAGGTCTTCGTCCAAGCCGCCAAGCTGCGCTCCGACGCGCTCGACCACGTCCTGCTGTATGGGCCTCCAGGGCTGGGCAAGACGACCCTCTCACACATCATCGCCTCGGAGCTCGGGGTCGGCATCAAGGTCACCTCGGGCCCAGTGCTCGATAAGCCCGGGGATCTCGCGGGTCTCTTGACCTCCCTCGAGCCCAACGATGTGCTCTTCATCGACGAGATCCATCGCCTCAGTCCCGTCGTGGAGGAGTACCTCTACTCCGCGATGGAGGACTACCGCATCGATATCATGCTGGACAAGGGCCCCAGTGCCCGCTCCATACAGATAGACCTCAATCCCTTCACCCTCGTCGGGGCTACGACGCGTAGCGGCCTCTTGACGGCGCCCCTGCGTGCCCGCTTCGGCATCAACCTCCACCTGGAGTACTACGATGTCCAGACGCTGGCGGGGATCGTCCTACGCTCGGCCGAGCTCCTCGGCAGTCCCTGCGATACGAGCGCTGCCGTCGAAGTGGCCTCACGTAGCCGCGGGACGCCGCGTATCGCCAACGCCCTGCTGCGCCGCGTCCGTGACTTCGCCCAGGTCAAGGGCGATGGGCGCATCGACCAAGCCATCGCCAGCTATGCCCTCGAGGCACTGAATATCGACCGCTACGGCCTGGACTATATAGACAACAAGCTACTGGGCGTCATCATCGACAAGTTCGCGGGCGGTCCCGTCGGGCTGAGCACGATCGCGACGGCGCTCGGCGAGGACTCGGGGACGATCGAGGAGGTCTACGAGCCCTTCCTCATCAAGGAGGGCTTCATCAAGCGCACGCCCCGCGGCCGTGAAGCGACAGATCTCGCCTACAGCCACCTCGGGCGTACGCCGCGAGTGCGACCAGCCAGCATCTTCTTCGACGAGGAGTAGTAGAGCGATCACTAAGCTAAGGACACACAGCTATGGGTACCTTCAAGTCTCTGGTCAAGGACACCGCGCTCTATGGGCTGAGCAGTATGTTCGGCCGCTTCCTCAACTGGCTGCTGACCTATGTCTACGTACGCGTGATGCAGCCGGAGGAGTTCGGGCAGATGACCAACCTCTATGCCTGGACGGCGCTCCTGATGATCCTCCTGACCTACGGGATGGAGACGGCTTTCTTCCGCTTTGCCAATAAGCACGAGCGTCCCGGGGATGTCTACGTCACGACCCTTACGGCTCTGGGAACTAGCTCCAGCCTCTTCGTGCTGCTGGGCTGGCTCTTCCTCGACCCCTTGGCGGCGGCGCTACAGGTCGAGGGGCAGCGCCAACTGCTGAGCCTGCTGCTCCTGATCGTCGCCTCGGACGCCTTCATGGCGATCCCACTGGGCTACCTGCGCTACGAGCAGCGGCCGTGGCGCTTCACGATCATCCGCCTGAGTTTCGTCTTCTTCACCATCTTGGCGACCCTCTTTGCCTTCTATGGCCTGCCCTGGCTCTCGGCGCATTACCCGCAGCTCGACCTAGGCCTAGATCCACGCCAGGCGGCGCTGCCCATCATCCTAGGGATCAATCTCCTCGGGAACATTCTGCAGCTGGTGATGCTGCTCCCCACGCTGCGCAAGGCTCGGGGGCGGCTGGACCTCGGGCTACTGGGGCAGATGCTGCGCTATGCCCTGCCGATGCTGCTGCTCGGGCTAGCGGGCAACTTCAACAACCAGGCTGACAAGGTGCTCTTCCCCCTGCTCTTCGACGACGTGCACTACGCCCACACGCAGCTCGGGATCTACGGCGCCTGCTACAAGCTCGCCGTCGTGATGGTGCTCTTCACCCAAGCCTTCCGCTATGCCTACGACCCCTTCGTCTTCGCCGAGACCAAGAAGGGGGACGAGGCGGCACGCCGTGCCTATTCCTCGGCGATGGCCTACTACGTGCTCTTCACGCTCTTCATCTTCCTCGGGGTGATGAGCTATATCGACGTACTGAAGTTCCTCATCAAGCCTGCCTACTACCCAGGGCTCGTCGTCGTGCCCTGGATCATGATGGGGCAGCTGATGTTCGGTGTCTACTTCAACCTCTCCCTCTGGTACAAGGTCACCGACCGTACCTACTGGGGGACGATCCTCTCGGTGCTGGGCTGTGCCCTCACGGTGGTGATGATCGTCCTGCTCGCTCCGCGCTACGGCTTCATGGCCTGCGCCTGGGCCTCCGTAGTGGCCAATGGCGCCGTCATGGTCGCCTCCTACTTCCTCGGGCAGCGCTACTACCCCGTACGCTATCAGCTGGCGAAGCTCCTCGGCTACAGTCTCCTTTGTATGGCGCTCTATGCCCTCGAGCTCGGCCTCACGCAGCTGCTGCCCGAGGCCGTCTATCTACGCCTTGGGGCCAATAGCGTGCTGCTGCTCCTCTTCGTCCTTGTGGTCGGCTACTACGAGCTGCCTCGGGAGCAGCTGGCCAAGCTCAGACGCCGCTTCTCCTAGTCTCTAGGCCCGAGGGTCTACCCTTACAATCACAGCATTATCCCAACTATAGTTACTATGGCTTATATACAGAAGGTACGAGGCTTCGAGCCTCAGATCGGCGAAGGCTGCTTCCTCGCCGTCAACGCCACCATCGTCGGTGATGTCGTCCTCGGCGAGGGCTGCAGCGTGTGGTTCAACGCCGTGCTCCGTGGCGACGTCAATTCGATCCGCATCGGGCGCAACGTCAATATCCAGGACGGCACCGTCGTGCACACGCTCTATCAGAAGTCTACCATCGAGATCGGCGACAACGTCTCGGTCGGGCACAACGTCACGCTCCACGGCTGCAAGATCGAGAACCTTGCGCTCATCGGCATGGGCTCCGTGGTGATGGACCACGCCGTCGTCGGCGAGGGCGCTATCGTCGCGGCAGGCTCTGTCGTCTTGGCCAACACCATCATCGAGCCCTACACGCTCTGGGCTGGGACCCCTGCCAAGTTCATCAAGAAGGTCTCCCCGGAGCAGAGCAAGGAGCTCAATGAGCGCATTGCCAACAACTACCAGATGTACGCCTCGTGGTTCGACCAGGAGGAGAATGCCGCCCCGCGCTAAGTCTACCCCTCTCATACGATACTACTATGCAGCTAAAACTAAGCCTGGTGCTAGCCCTCGGACTCACCTCCGCCCTCAGCACCTCCCTCTCGGCGCAGTCCACCAAGGACGGTGCTATCACGCCACGTATCCTGGAGTCCCTACGCAAGAGTGAGTCCAAGAGCCCCAGCGAGCAGGCGCTACACAACGCCATCGCGCTGCAGGGCATGAAGGACTTCTTCGTCAACCCGAAGCGTCCCCGCGAGCTGGAGGACAAGTTCAGCATCGAGGTCAAGAGCCAGGGCATCACGGACCAGAAGCAGAGCGGTCGCTGCTGGCTCTTCACGGGGCTGAATGTGCTACGTGCCCAGCTGATGGCGCGTGAGCAGTCGGGCAAGTTCTTCTTCTCGCAGAACTATGGCTTCTTCTGGGACCAGCTCGAGAAGGCCAACCTCTTCCTCGAGGGCATCATCGAGACCCGTAAGGCGAGCGATGAGGACAAGAAGGTCGAGTGGCTCTTCAAGCACCCGCTCAGCGACGGCGGTCAGTTCACGGGGATCTCGGATATCCTCACCAAGTACGGCGTCGTACCTGCGGAGATCATGCCCGAGACGGCCTCGAGTAATGACACCCGCCTGATGGGGCAGATAATCACCCGCACCCTGCGTCAGACGGGGATGGCCCTGCGTAAGGCCGCAGCTAAGGGCGAGAGCCTCGCGCAGCTGCGCGAGCGCAAGGAGACTTGCCTCAAGCAGGTCTACCGCATCCTGAGCCTGAATCTGGGCGAGCCCCCTACGAGCTTCAGCTACACGCTGCGCAACGCTAAGGGCGAGTCGATCTCTACCGACACCTACACGCCGCAGAGCTTCTACCAGCGCTTCGTCGGTGTCGACCTCAAGGATCAGTTCGTCATGCTGATGAATGACCCCTCGCGTCCCTACTACAAGACCTACGAGATCGACTTCGACCGCCACAGCTACGATGGGCGCAACTGGACCTACGTCAACCTCCCCATGGAGGAGATCAAGCAAATGGCCATCGCTTCGCTCAAGGACAATACGATGATGTACTACTCCTGCGACGTAGGCCGTGAGCTCGACCGCTCTAAGGGCATCGCTGCGCTCAATAACTACGACTATGCTTCCCTCTTAGGCTACGACTTCACGATGGACAAGGCCGAGCGCATCAAGAGCTTCGACAGCGGCTCGACACACGCCATGACGCTCAAGGCCGTAGACCTGGATGCCTCGGGCAAGCCTACTAAGTGGAAGGTCGAGAACAGCTGGGGAGAGCAGTCGGGCGTCAAGGGTCATATCATCATGACAGACGGGTGGTTCGACGCCTATACCTTCCGTCTCGTGGTGAACAAGAAGTATGCGACGGCCAAGGTACTGGAGCTGCTGAAGACCAAGCCCGTACAGCTCCCCGCTTGGGACCCTATGTTCGCACCCGATGCACCCTAGGCTCTAGGCTAGGCTTCGGCTTGACCTAGCACGAACCTCGCTCTAAGCACTGCGCCCCCATGCTCCTCGAGGAGTATGGGGGCGCGGCTTTATGGTCAGGGAGGATCGGGGCTAGGCGCCGACAGCCTGCTTGGCTGGGGAGAGGCTCGATCGGTAGAGCTTGAGGTCGCGCTGTATGGTCATCAGCATGGAGGAGGTGAGCCAGACGTTTTGGCCTAGGCCTCGTATGCGCTCTAGGCGGGTGATGGCGAGCAAGGCCAGCTGATAGAGCTGCTCGCTGAGGCTCCCCGTGATCTTGAGCTGTGCCAGGGCCGAGGCGATGATCATGCGGTCGGTGCTGCGTAACTCCTTGAGGCTAGGATGCGCCTCGGCGCTCGCTGCGGCGTCGATACGGCGTAGCTCCTCCACGCTCTCGCCGTGGGGAGGGTAGTAGGCAAGGGAATGGAGCTTGCGTAGAACGTGGGCGGGGAAGTCCCTAAGGTCGGCCTTAGGACGGCGGCGCAGTACCTCCTCCATCTCCCACAGGGCATCGCTGCCCTCATCGCTGCCGAAGGGGACACTGCGCTCGGTATTGGAGTAGTAGAAAGGGGAGGTAAAATACTTACGGTAGAGGGGGTGGCTCGTCAAGGGGTGGAGCCCCATCGTGTCGTCGTCATAGTAGTAGATCTCCATAGGGTCGAACTCAGGGTAGTCGCTGTAGCCCTTGTCCTGTCTGTCTTGGCTCAGCTTCGCAGCCTCCTTGAGACAGCGATCCTCGCTGGGGAAGCGATACATCTCGTAGTGACCAGAGGAACCCTTCTTCCCCCAGTTGACCATGAGGTCCACCCCCATGGTCTCTATTCGCCAGAATTTGTCGGCACGGCTATCCTGCAGTTGCATTGCCTTCTTCATCGTCTCTTCATAGCTTTACAGCATGCGCCTCCTAGGGGCTGTCTGTTGTGTTCGTGTATGGCCCTAGCGTGTCTTCACGACTCGCTATGTGACAAATATACATAATCTTATATAATTCAGTCCCCGCACCTAGGAGCCTCTTCCCCTGGGGCTAAGTTCCTGCTCCGAGAGGCTCCACCGAGTAGGCTATCCGTGCCCCGACTAGGGACTTCCCGAGCTGCTCCCTAGACTGGGGCGCGCTGAGTGATAGCCCTCCGCCTAGCTCATGGGTATCAGTCAGCGTCCTGAGAGATAGCCCTGAGGCAGCTGACTGATATCAGTGAGCCCCCTAGAGCTTAACCCTCCTAGGCATTCCTCTCTAGGGGCTGCAGCAGGCTTCCCCTAAGTAGGGAGGCTACAAAAACAAGCTCCCCGAGGATACGCAGTCGTATCCTCGGGGAGCTGATGCCACTGGGGCAGTATCGCGTCTAGGCTGTGGCGCTAGAAACTGAGCTTGACGCCGAAGTAACCTGAGCGAGGGGTCGTGGGGCCGTAGATATAGGCGCTGTCACGATTGGGACCGAAGTCGTAGTCGCTCTGGAAGGAGTTGAAGAGGTTGCTGACGCCCGTGTAGAGCTGCACCTTGCTCTTGAAGAGACGAAGGTCGTAGCTGATCTTCATCCCTAGGTCGAAGAAGGACTGGGAGCGGGTCAGCTCGTTCCAGTCTACGTCTACCTTCTTGGGGTCAGTACCATCCATGATGGGCTTGCCCTGAGCGTCCGTGAGGGCGAGCTGGTAGCCCTCGATGCGCTGGCCAGCAGCGATCGCCTGGCGGTCGGTGACGGCAGAGTTCTGCCCCCACTTGACGGCGTGCGGGACGTACATCGAGCCCGTGAAGGTCCCCGTCAGCGCTATGTTGAGCGGCTTGATGGGGTTGATGCCGATGGTGAAGTAGCCGTAGGCAGAGGGGGGGCGCATGATCTCCTTGCTGGTCATCGAGACCGTCTGCACCTCGTCATCCTGTGCGACGGGGTCAAAGGACGATCCATCGGCCTTGGGGACATAGCTCAGGTAGGCGGCGTCGGAGATGTTCTCCTTGACCTTGCTACGTACGCCCCATTCCTGTGCGACGTCGTACTTATTGCTCGTCAGCGTCAGTCCGCCCTGGAGTGAGAGCCAGCTGTAGCTGAGCTTCCCCTCGAGGTTCACCCCGAGGATCTTGGCTCCCGAGGCTACCTGACGGCCCTGATCATCGATGCCGTAGTTGTGGCGCGTGAAGTAGGTGATGCCATCGCGCGTGCCCGTCTTATAGTTGGTGAAGACGTCCAGCAGGCGCGTGTAGAAGCCCTCGAGGAGGATGTTGAGGTGCGTCTGCCCGATGCGGAAGTACATATCGTTACTCAGGCTGAAGGAGTGCGAGACCTCGGGACGGAGGTCATCAGCGTTCACCACCTTCTGCGCCTCACCATTGACGACGCCTACGTGTAGGTCTTCGTCGAAGACCTGAGGAGCGCGGAAGCCCTTGGCGTAGGTGGCACGTAGGTTGATGTTCTTCGTGGGGTTGAAGCGTAGGGTAGCGCGTGGGCTGAAGATCGCCTTCTTGACGGCAGAGTTCTCATCCAGACGCGTACCGAGGAGGATGCTCCAGCGGTCGTTCTTCCACTCGAGCTGAGCGAACTGGCTGGCGTTCTTGATCACCTGATGGAGGGCGGGGGAGAGAGCAATGGGATTGGAGGAGGGGTCGTAGCCATCAGCATTGCTCTTCTCCGTCGTCCAGCCACGCAGCGGCATCTCGTCGTGCAGTCTGTCGTAGCTGTATTCGACCCCAGCCAGCAGCTGGGCGGGCATGAAGAAGAGGCGCTCGAAGTCGTGTGTGTATTGCCCCCCGACGACGGCCGTGAGCCCGCGCGTCACCCCGTAGTTGGTACCGTAGTCCGAGCTGTGGATGGGGTAGCCGAGGCGGCCTGCAGGGACGGTCTTGCCCCCGACGAGTACCTCATTGCCGGCCTTATCCTTAGCCTTGGGCTCACCGATACCCCCGTAGTAGCTATTTCGGGTAATGTGCTGGCCGGAGGCGTAGACCTGGAAGTGGCTCTTGAGGTCGGAGGTGAAGGCGTCGAACTTGAGGTTGGCACTGTAGACCGAGTGGCGTACGGACTCTGCCACGCCTGCCACGTGCTCGGGCCAGTCGATATGATCACCGCCACGACGGGCCTCTGCGAAGGTGTGCAGCTCGGCCGTCACGCGCGTCAGGTCACTGGGGCGGATGTAGCCACGCGCACCGAGGGAGCGGGAATCGAGGCGGCCGAGCTCGCTGTAGCCGTCGCCATTGACGTCGTACTCCTTGCGGTAGCGTGCCTGTGAGAAGAGCATTGCCCCGGCACGACCGTCAGCACTGACTAGCGAGCCATTGAAGGAGAGGTTGTTGTCCAGACTCTTGAAGCCCGAGAAGCCAGCACTCTCGTTGAAGCTGAAGCTATTGCTGGAGGGATCCTTGGTGATGACATTGATCACCCCTGCGATGGCGGAGGAGCCGAAGAGCGCCGAGCCCCCACCACGGACGACCTCTACGCGGTCGATCATGTTGGCCGGGATCTGCTCGAGCCCGTAGACGCCAGCCAGCGCGCTCATGACGGGGCGGCTGTCGATCAGGATCTGTGAGTAGCGGCCGTCGAGCCCGTTGATGCGTACTTGGTTGAAGCCGCAGTTCTGGCAGTTATTCTCCACGCGGACGCCAGGCTGGAAGATCAGTCCCTGAGCTAGGTTGTTGGCATTGGCGTTCTCGAAGAGCTTCGTGTCCAGCACCGTGACGAGCGTCGGAGCGAGGCGGCGCAGGGTAGCCTGGCGGTTGGAGGAGACTACGACCTCGTCGAGCTTCACGTTGTCCTCCTCTGCGTCGAAGTTCACCTCGATGGTCTTCCCTGGCTGTATGGTGATGCTACGCTCCTGGCTGAGGTAGCCTAGGCCGCGCATGACGAGCGTGAGGTGCTTCTGCTTGAGGTTCTTCAGGAAGTAGTGCCCTGTGGCATCGGTGGCCGTGCCGTAGGTGCTGCCCTTGATGGCAATCGTGATACCTGCTAGGTGCTCGCCCGTCTTGGCATCGACCACGTGCCCTATGACATTGGCGTCACTAGGGACCTTGCTCTGTGCCTGGAGCTCGGCAGGCAGCCCCACGGAGAGGAGGGCTAGGCCTAGCAGCAGTAATAGCGAATAGATCTTTCGCATAGAGGATGAATAAGATAGAGTGTTAATACTAGGTGCTCTATAGCGCGGTAAAAGTAAGGATAATTAGCCCTCATGCTTTAGGAAGGAGGGCTAAAATACGTACCTCTAGGTAGGCTGCGGGATCAATATACCTAGATGAGTGGAGGGCGCTTAGCCTCCTTCACCCCCTATAGGGGGTGTCGTCTGGCTTAGGAGGGGTGGAGGTGATATGGGGCGCTTAGTGCTCCGCCCCTCTGCTCCCCTGCAAATGCAAAGCGCCCCTCCGCCTAGGCTAGGGCCTAGAGGGAGGGGCTGAGGAAGGGGCTGGAGCGTGCTCGGCTAAGGCTTGAGCCAAAGCATAGCCCCGATGAGCAGGGCCAGGAGGAAGACATTGCGTGCCGTCCGAGCAAGCACGCTGTTGAGCTCCGCCCCGCGACTCGTCTGGAGCGCACGATGCGTCTGGCTGAAGAGGAGCACGTAGGGCAGCAGTAGAAGCATGCCCCAGAAGGAGTAGATAGGATAGAGAAGCCCCATCGAGAGCAGTCCGCAGGTGAGGTAGAGCCTAGGGGCAAAGTCCTGTCCCATGCGTACGATGAGGGTGCGCTTGCCTGCCTTGCTGTCCTCGGCGACGTCTCTGTAGTTGTTCACGACGAGGATATTGACGCTGCTGAGACCTATGGCTGTGGCCAGCTGCCAGAGCGTCTGGTCGAGCACATAGCCGCGTAGGATGTAGAAGCTCGTCACCGTGGGCACCCAGCCGAAAAAGACGAGGACGGCAGCATCCCCCCAGCCGTGGTAGGACAAGGGGTAGGGCCCGCCCGAATAGGCGAAGACCCCTAGCACGACAGCGAGCCCGACGAGCAGTAGCCACCAGGAGCTAAGCGCGATGAGCCAGAGGCCACTCGTGAGCAGCACAGCGAGGCTCAGGTAGAGGGCTATGCGTACCTCCCGCTCGCTGATGAGCCCGCGGGATAGGGGACGCAGAGGTCCCTTGCGCTCGTCGGTATCCGCCCCTTTGCGATGGTCGATGAGGTCGTTGGCGATGTTACTGGCTATCTGTGCTGCGACCGCGACCAGGACGAGGAGCAGCGTGCGCAGTACATCGATAGCGCCGAGTGAGGCTGCGTAGAAGATAGCCACGAGTACTGAGCTCAGGCCAGAGAAGAGCGTCTTGGGTCGCGTGAGGCCGATCCAGAGGCTCAGCTTGGACGGTGTGGAGGCGGACTGCTGCATGGCTTAGCCTGGACAAGCAGCCCCGAAGAGCTGGCGGCTAAGGGCGAGCAGCGTGCGGCGCTTATCGGCAGCCGAGACCAGCAGCGAGAGGTTGTAGTCGCTACCGCCGTAGGAGATCATCCGCACGGGGATCTCCTCGAGGGCCTTGAGGATCTGTGCCTCGAAGCCGATGTTCTCCCACTCCATGTCCCCCACGACGCAGATGATGGTCAGCTCACGCTCTTCCTCGACCGTCCCGAGCTGCTCCAGCCCTCGGCGTACCTCGCTGGGGAGCTGGCTGCGCTCGATGGTCAGCGAGATCGAGGTCTCAGTGGAGGCGATCATGTCGATGGGGATGCAGTGGTGCTCGAAGACGGAGAAGACCTTGCCGATGAAGCTCCAGTGCGAGAGCTGATGGCTGCTGCGGACACGCACCATGGTGATGTTGTCCTTGGCACTGACGGCCTTGATCATGTCCTTGTCCGTATCCATGGAGATGAGCGTCCCTGGGGCACTCGGCTCCATCGTATTCAGCAGGCGCACGGGGATGCCGTGGCGCTTGGCGGGCTGGATGCAGGTGGGGTGGAGGATCTTGGCCCCGAAGTAAGCGAGCTCGGAGGCCTCCTCGAAGTGCAGGCGACGTACTGGGCGCGTAGCGTCGACGTAGCGGGGGTCATTGTTGTGCATGCCGTCGATGTCCGTCCAGATCTGGATCTCGTCGGCGCGCAGCACCGAGCCCACGAGCGTCGCGGTGTAGTCGCTCCCCCCGCGCTGCAGGTTGTCGATGTCGCCGAAGGCATTGCGGCAGATGTAGCCCTCGGTGATGAAGAGGCGTGTCCCCTCGGGGGCGCGGCTGATGAGCTCCTCGAGGTGCGTGCGTATGTAGTCCTCGTCGGGCTCGGCCTGCTTGTCGGTGCGCATGTACTCCAAGGCGGGCAAGCCGATGGCCTGCACGCCGCGGTCGGCGAGGTGACGCAGCATCATCGCGGTGCTCAGGAGCTCGCCGCGCGCCAGTATCTTCTTCTCGTCGAAGAGGGTGAAGCTCTCGGCGTAGCACATCTGCTCGAGGAAGAAGAAGGTCTCATTGACCAGCGTCCAGGCCTTGTCGTAGCTCTGTGGATGGGGGAAGAGCAGGCGCGTCTCAGCCTCGTACTTATGCTTGAGCTTGGTGAGGATGGTCAGTGCCTCGTGTTGATGATGGGCCATCAGCTGGTGGCCGATCTCTACGAGGGCGTTCGTCGTCCCTGCCATGGCGGAGAGGACCACGATCTTTACTTCGTCCGTAGCCGTGATGAGGTCAGCTACATGGGCTATACGCTCGGCGGAGGCCACAGAGGTGCCTCCGAACTTCATTACTTTCACCAGCGATGTCTTTATGAGGGGGATTAGGGGGTGGGGCGCTACTTGTGCCCTTCGAGATGGATGCAGCGTGCGGGGAAGCGCTCGAGGACGAGGTGATTGTGTGTGGCCATGATGACGGCTGTACCTCGCTCGGCAGCTAGGCGCTGCAGGAGCTCCACGATGGCTAGACCACTGGCGCTATCGAGGTTGCCCGTAGGCTCATCGGCTAGGATCAGCTCGGGGTGTCCGATCAGGGCACGTGCGATAGCTACGCGCTGCTGCTCGCCGCCCGAGAGCTCGTGGGGGTACTTGTAGTTCTTCAGCTCAAGGCCTACCTCACGCAGAGCCTCCTCGATGCGGCGGGCACGCTCGGCAGGGGGCTTGACGCCGTAGGCGCGGAGCACGATGTCGAGGTTGCCCTGCACGGTCATGTCGGGCAGGAGCTGGAAGTTCTGGTAGACGATGCCGAGGCGCTGACGCAGCTGGGGGAGCTGTCGGCGCTTGATCCGAGTGAGCTCGTAGTCAAGTACGCGCGCCGTGCCCTTAGCTATGGGCAGCTCGGCGGTGATGGTCTTCAGGAGCGTGCTCTTACCCGCGCCTACTGGGCCTACGAGGTATACGAACTCGCCCGCGCTGAGCTCTAGGTCGAAGTCCTCGAAGAGGATGTGCTCACGTCTCGCTATCTGTACTCCCTGGTAGCTTAGGATCGTTTCTTCTGACGCCATGTCCTTATTCTAGTTGTCTTATCAGTCGCACAAAGATACGCAAAGCCCTGCACCTAGCCTTGGTTCAGCTCCTTGTGCTCAGGGTAGTAGCCGTACTCGAAGCGCGTGGCGCGATGGCGTCGGTACCAGGCTAAGGCATAGGCCAGCGCCCAGACGAGGAGGCAGAGCCCGAAGCTCAGCCACCAGCTGCCGCGCTCTGGCTGCTGCATCCCCTCGGCGCGCGGGTAGGTGAAGAAGGCAAAGCCCCCTAGGTAGAGGAGGATCAGGAGGTAGCTCAGATGGATGCGTCTCATAGCTCGGGGGAGGAATTGCTAAGTCTTTGCTTGAGCTCCAGGAGCTCCTCGAGGTAGTGGCGGGAGCTCGAGAGGCGGGGCACCTTGTGCTGCCCGCCGAGCTTGCCCTGCTCCTCGAGCCAGCGGTGGAAGAGCCCTGCGGGGGCGAGCTCGAGCTGTAGGGGCAGGAGCGTCATGTCCTCGTAGCGCTTGGCATCGTAATCGGAGTTCGCCCGTCGCAGCTCCTCGTCGAGGATACGTGCGTAGGCGGCGAGGTCGCTCGGGGGCTGGACGAACTCGATGATCCAGTCGTGGTAGCCCTTACCCTCATCGAGGAGGAAGTGCGGCGCCACCGTGTACTCGGCGACCTGCACGCCCGTACGCTCCGTCGTCCGCGCTATGGCCGTATCGGTATTGGTGACCATCAGCTCCTCGCCGAAGGCGTTGATGAAGTGCTTGGTACGTCCCGTAATGACGATACGATAAGGGGCGGTCGAGGTGAAGCGCACCGTATCCCCGATGAGGTAGCGATAGAGCCCCCCGAGGGTCGTGATGACGAGGGCGTAGTCTCTATCCTGCTCTACCTCCCACAGCGGGATCGCCCGCACGTGTCCTGCGACAGAACCCTCGGCGCTGTACTCCAGCTCGTCCATGGGGATGAACTCGTAGAATACGCCGTAGTCAAGCATCAGCAGCATGCCATTCTCGCTCGGGTCGTCCTGTATGGCGAAGAAGCCTTCGCTGGCGTTGTAGGTCTCCTCGTAGCGCATCCGTGGAGAGGGGATGAGCTCGCGGTAGATACTGCGGTAGGGGCTGAAGCTGATCCCTCCGTGGAAGAAGACCTCCAGCTGGGGCCATAGCTCACTGATGTCGCCCGCGCCTGTGTACTCCAGCAGCTGACGTAGCAGCACGAGCATCCAGGAGGGGACGCCCGAGAGGCTCCCGACGGGTGCCTGGGCGACCTCACGTACGATGGCACTCATCTTGGCATTCCACTCGCTCATCAGCAGCGTCTCGCGGCTCGGCACGCGCAGCCAGTTGCCCAGCAGGGGCATGTGCTCCACGAGGATAGCGCTGAGGTCGCCTACGGAGGCTTGGCTGCCGAGGCTCATCGGGCTGTGGCTGCCACCGAGGACGAGCCCCTTGGTGGAGAAGAAGCGGCTGTCGGGATAGTTCCTCAGGTAGATCCATAGGGCGTCACTGCCGCCGCGGTAGTGGCAGTCCTGTAGGTGCAGGTAGGGTACGGGGATGTACTTGCTGCGGTCGCTGGTCGTGCCGCTTGACTTGGCATACCAGCGGCAGCCTCCAGGGATGAGTACGTCGCGCTCACCTCGGATCATACGCTCGATGTCGCCCTTGACGGCGTCGTACTCCACGAGCGGGAGGCGCTGCGCAAAGTCTCTATAGTCGGTAGCTCGGCCTAGGTCATAGCGCTCGCCGAGCTCAGTGCCACGCACTCGGCTAAGGATGTGGCGCAGCTGGGCACGCTGTAGGTCCTCTGCCTCGGCGGTGTAGCGCTCGATCTTGCGAAGGCGCAGCTTGGCTGCCTGATAGACGAGTTGTGTCTTGAAGTCCATAGTTAGCTCTCGGGGTGGCTGTACCTCATAGGCGCTCACCCCGCTAGAGCAAAGATACAAGTAATCTGCCGCCCCTGCGTCTGGACGCTCGTCTGACGCTCGGGGAGGGCGCCCGCTTTACCCTGCCTGTATGGGCAGCGATGGGAGAGCTAAGCCTCGTCAGCCTGTAGATATAAGGGGACGGGAGTGTGAGGGATATCAGTCAGGGCGCTGAGGGACGGCAGTGACGAGTGTGAGGGGTATCCGTGGCGAGGCTGAGGGATATCCCTCAGCGTGCTGGGTCAGGGCTGTCGCCTTGCTGCGGCGCCTTGCGGTTTGTGCCGGGAGCGCTTGTGGGCTGGCTGCACAGCTTTTGGGCTAGCGCGCTCTTCGCTAGGAGACAAAAGAATACCGCCTAAGCCTGCCGTAGAGGCAGACTTAGGCGGTAGTGAGGGCTTGGGCTGAGAGGCCTTACTTCAACCCTATACGGAAGATGCTTCTAGTCGAACGTCGCTAAGTCCCCAGCAAGGATTCCGCAGAAAAGGAAGAATAGGATGAAGCTCAGCAGTGCCAGTACCACGGTACGGATGAGGAGGCAGAGGACGAGGCCCATCCACGAGGCTCGGCAGGTGATCGCGATCGCGTCATCTACGTCCCGAGGCAGGATGGCGCGGTCGTTCTCCCCGATGTAGGGCTTGTCGATCAGTTCTCCGTGGTACTCGTGTGGGCCTCCGAAGCGCAGACCTAGGGCAAAGGCTAGGGCGGCCTCGGGGTAGCCCGAATTGGGGCTTAGGTGGTGCTTCCCGTGACGCCATACCTTGGGCAAGAGCGCTAGATCGCCCGAGGCAAGGAGCATCAGCAGCATCGTCAGACGGGCGGGCAGGAGGTTCACCAGGTCGTCGAGCTTGGCCGAGAAGTAGCCGTAGGCGCGGTAGCGGCTGGTGAGGTAACCGACCATGGAGTCCTGCGTGTTGATCATCTTGTAGCTGAGGATACCGGGCAGTCCGAGGAAGGCCCAGGAGAGCATGGGTGCGATGACTCCGTCACTGAGGTTCTCCGCGAGGGTCTCGAGGGCAGCCTTGCGTACTTCTTGGTCGCTGAGCTGCGCGGTATCGCGCCCGACGATACGCGCTACCTGTCTTCGTCCTTCCTCTAGTCCCTGGTCGGCTGCAGCGAAGACCGCCTTGACCTCCCGCTCTAGGGTGCGCCCAGCTAGCATATAGAAGCAGAGGGCGATGTACAGCAGGTAGGGGACAATGGAGAAGGCAAGGAAGACCGCCATTCCCGAGAGGAGGGAGCCTAGGGCGAAGACTAGGAAGACGAGCAGCCCATTATACAGCGCCCCTTTGAGACGGCGGTGCGCGCCTTGATTGAAGCGCTTTTCGCCCCAGGCGATCCAGCGCCCGAAGGTGATGATCGGGTGTGGGGCGCCCTCGGGATCCCCTAGCTTGCGGTCGAGGAGAAAGGCGAGGAACATGGGCAGTACCCCAAGGAAGATAGGGATCCAGAAGAAGGGATAGAGGTCCTTATCAAAGAGGATCCCGAAGAACTCACCAGTGACTAGGAACTCGGCGAGCTCAGAGAAGATACTGGCCATACGCTAGCGCTGGGAGAGGAAGTCGTGAGGGTAGGTGTAGCGGATGTTCCCCTCGTCATCAATCAGGAGCAGGGAGAGCTCGGAGTCGGGGACCAGGCGGCTCGAGGCCTCGTAGCAGGCGTCGACGATGCGCAGCATGAGGCGGTCGAGGTCCTCGGGGCTGAGTCCGTTCCACAGCTCACGGGCGAGTGTGAGGCCATCAATAAGGCTGTGCGCTGCCTCGCTACAGCCTGCCTCCTCGGCCATGCGGTGGATGAACTCCTTATTCATCACGACCTTGCGGCTGTGGGTGTCCATGTTGCCCTCGGCGAGCTTTACCGCCTTGCCCAGCATGATGCCCATGTAGACCTTGGGAATGGAGAGGGTGGAGAGCTTCTCGAGGGTCTCCCCGATGAAGTTGCCGTACTGGATGAAGGACTGGAAGGGAAGCTCGGGGAAGGCTCCCTTGAGGTACTTCTCGCTCTTGGCGCCCGAATTGATCACGACGGTATCAGCACCTAGGGCCAGCGCCACATCCACCTGACGGACGATAGAGGCAATGAAGGCCTCCGAGGAGAAGGGCTTGACGACGCCCGAGGTGCCGACGATGGAGATGCCGTCGAGGATACCGAGACGGGGGTTGAAGGTCTTGCCGGCGAGCTCGCGCCCCGCAGGGATGCTGATGGTGATATCTACGCCACCCTCAGGGTAGGCACGGCGTACGACGGCCTCCATCATACTGCGTGGCACGCGGTTGATCGCGGGGCCGCCGATCTCCAGGCCTAGCCCTGGCAGGGTGACACGCCCTACGCCCTCGCCCTGCAGGAAGCGTATACCGCTGTGCTCCTCGGTCAGTACGACCTCGGAGTAGATCTCCGCTAGATGAGTGACGTCAGGGTCGTCGCCCGAGTATTTACGGGCCCGAGCTCGGTAGCCGCGCTCTGTGGGCTCGACGAGCTCTATGGGGAGCTCGACTTCCTCCCCTGAGGGCAGGATGATCGTAGCCTGCTCTAGCGCCTCTCCGTCATGGAGCAGGGCGTGCAGAGCCGCCATAGTGGCTGCCGTGGCTGTACTCCCAGTGGTGAAGCCCGTCTTGAGCGGGAAGAAGTCTGGGGCTAGGCGCTGCACGGCCTTGCGCAGCCCTACAGGGCCGTAGACATACTGGTAGTGCTCGGGCAGCGCTGGGCGGGTGATCATATATACGGGGACGCCCGCAGCGAGGGCAGGGGCGATCTTCTCCTCGAAGAAGCCACTCTCTCCGCTCTCCTTGGTGATGACGGCGTCGGGCTGTATGCGGTCAAAGAGCTCCTGGTCCTCCCCTGGCTGGAAGTAGACGATATGGTCGAAGGGGAAGCCCGCCGCCTCTGCCTTCTCCCGCGAGTCCTCTCGGTCGAGGATGCGGAAGTAGCTCTCGTGGCGCGACCAGAAGGGCTTCAGAGGAGCGATGGTATTGACGCCCGTCAGCGCAAGGAGGCGATGGCAGGGCTGTGCCTCGAGCTTGGCGATCATCTCCTCATAGCTGGCGCACTCGATGACCTGCCCCGTACGCTCGCTGTAGCGCCGCTCGTAGCGGATGACGGGGATACCGAGCTCGGCCGTCACCTCACCGATCGTCTTGTGGAGGACGGCGGCGAAGGGGTGGGCTGCGTCTATGACGAGCTGTATCTCCTGCTCGGTGATGAACTGGCGCATCACCTCATGCGTCATCGCGCCCGAGACGCGCTTGCCGTGCACCATCTCGAGCTCCTGGAAGGCTCCCTTGGTAGAGTAATAGTATTCTTTGCCCGACTCATCGAGGACGCCACATACGATGCGTCCCTCCGTCGTGCCACCGAAGATAAGTATCATTATAGTTATAGCCTGCTGCTTGCTTGATAGAGTTAAGTCTTGGTCTCGAAGATCCGGGCACAAAGGTAGCACATTCTCCTAGCCTCTTCCAATGCACCCTGCACGGAGTGCTTGTGGCTACGCCGTGTCAAGGCACGCACTTGCTCTCAGTCGTACCGCGTGGCTGCTCCTCGATGAGGGAGGTGCTGGCGCTCACGAGCTGCGAGGCTAGCCTACCCACTCCTATATATAATAGGACTCGCCCCCCTAAGGATGACCTCAGGGGGGCGAGTCGTTAGCTTGCTAGGAGCGAGCTCTTAGGAGAGCTTTTCCTTCAGAGCAGCCAGAGCATCGAGGTCACCGAGGGTGGCCTTCTCCGTAGCGGCGTTGGTAGCTGCTACAGCTGCGCTAGCATCCTGATGGCGCTGCTGACGCTCAGCACGCTCGGCGCGTTCGCTGGCACGAGCTTCAGCCTTAGCTTCGTCTTCGAAGGTGCGGCTGTGCGAGACGATGATGCGGCGTGCATCCTTGTTGAACTCGATGACCTTGAAGGGAAGGACTTCGCCCTTGACCGCCTGCGTACCATCGGCCTTGACCAGGTGCTTAGGCGTAGCGAAGGCTTCGATACCCTCGGGCAGAGCGATGACAGCACCCTTCTCGACGATCTCGCTGACCGTACCTTCGTGGATGCTGCCTACGCGGAAGTTAGCTTCGAAGGCATTCCAAGGGTTCTCCTCGATCTGCTTGTGGCCGAGCGAGAGACGACGGTTCTCCTTGTCGATCTCCAGGACGATGATGTCCAGGGGAGCGCCGACCTCGGTGAACTCATTGGGGTGCTTGACCTTCTTGGTCCAGGAGAGGTCAGAGATGTGCACGAGGCCATCAATGCCTTCCTCGATCTCTACGAAGACGCCGAAGTTGGTGAAGTTACGGACACGTGCCGTGTGGCGCGAGCCGATGGGGAAGCGCTTGTCGATGTTCTCCCATGGGTCTTCCTTGAGCTGCTTGAGGCCGAGGCTCATCTTGCGCTCTTCGCGGTCGAGGCTGAGGATGACAGCTTCTACCTCTTCGCCTACCTTCAGGACATCCTGAGCGGAGCGGACATGCTGGGTCCAGGACATCTCGGAGATGTGCACGAGACCTTCGACGCCGGGAGCGACTTCGATGAAGGCACCGTACTCAGCGAGGACGACGACCTTACCCTTGATCTTGTCGCCCACCTTGAGGTTAGGATCGAGCGAATCCCAGGGATGTGGCTGGAGCTGCTTGATACCAAGGGCGATGCGCTTCTTGGCTTCGTCGAACTCGAGGATGACGACATTGAGCTTCTGGTCGAGCGATACGACTTCGCTGGGGTGCTGTACACGGCCCCAAGAGAGGTCCGTGATGTGTACCAGACCATCGATACCACCGAGGTCGATGAAGGCCCCGTAGGTGGTGATGTTCTTGACGACCCCTTCGAGGACCTGGCCCTTCTCGAGCTTGCTGATGATCTCAGCCTTCTGTGCCTCGAGCTCAGCCTCGATGAGGATCTTGTGCGATACGACGACGTTCTTGAAGTCCTGGTTGATCTTGACGATCTTGAACTCCATGGTCTTGTCTACATAGGCATCGTAGTCACGGATAGGACGTACGTCGATCTGTGAACCTGGGAGGAAGGCTTCGATACCGAAGATGTCGACGATCATACCGCCCTTCGTACGGCTCTTGACGTAGCCTCGTACCACTTCGTCCTTCTCGAGGGCTTCGTTGATACGATCCCAGCTGCGTGCGATGCGAGCCTGTCGGTGCGAGAGCACGAGCTGGCCCTTCTTATCTTCTTGCGATTCGATGAAGACTTCTACCTTGTCGCCTACCTGCAGCTCAGGGTTGTAGCGGAACTCGGAGGCACTGATCGTCCCCTCGCTCTTGAAGCCGATGTTGACCGTTACTTCGCGCTTGTTGATAGACGTGACTGTACCTACTACAACCTCCTGGTTCTTCACCTTGCTGAGGGTGCTTTCGTAGGCTGCTTCCTGCTCCTGGCGCGAGCCAGTGCCGAAGACTTCTCCCTGCTCAAACTCATCCCAGTTGAAGTCCTGGAGTGGCTTGATAGCGTTCAAATTTTCCATTGAGTTAAACATACTAATTATTACACACGAGTTACCTCTCGTCCGCCCCTGCCGTACCGCTCGCGTGGAGCTGCCGCGCAGACGGGCGGGTGAAAAGTGCCACAAAGGTATAAAAACTATCTGATACTACCGCACATAGAGCGCACACGAAGCCTACTGACTGCCACCTCGCCTCGAGCGCGCTGCTCTAAGGGCTGGGGAAGGCCTGCACTTCGTCCTTTGAGTGAGGCTACTTGCCCTAAGCGATCGCCACTCCTCTGGTTAGGCTACTGAGGTAGGAGAAGCAGCCTCTACCTTCTCGATATTTCCTTGTAAGTTGTTGTTTATTAGATTGCTAAGCGTACTCTAAGCATGCTCTTAGTGCGGCCCGAGCTAAGGCTCAGTGTGCCGGCACCCTTGTCACAGCGCTGTGAGGGATATCCCTTAGCCTCCTGACTGATACCCCTCACAGCGCCTCACTGTCGTCCCTGAAGGGGCTGACTGGTATCCCTCACGGGCGCTCCCTACATAGCCGAGCGCCGCTGGGGCTGAGGTGCTGGCTCGTCTCTCCGTAAGCTAGGCTAAGGGCTAAGCGAGCAGTATGGGGCCTTAGCTCCAGCAGGGAAGCGGCGTTTGCTTGCGCTAAGGAGCCTTATTCCGTATCTTTGTCCTGTTGCTTTTGAGTCAATTTCGATTAACTTATTCCATTATGATACAGCATCCTCTCCCACCATTCGAGCATCGGCGCGCACTGCGGCACAGCTGGCTGCTCCTGACGCGCCGTCGGGGGCTCGTATGGCTGACCTTCCTCTATATCTTCTGCCTAGGCAGCTTCTGGGTATGGAGCATCCTTCCTCTCGATAAGCTGCTGCTGGGCCCAGAGCAGGGGAATAGCTGGCTATCGCTGTTGGGCTACATCCTCCCCATCCTCCTCTGGTGGTGCCTCACTCAGCTCCTTGACCTCAGGCTGACGCAGACGACGCTCGGGATGATCAAGACGGGGGACCGCAGCTACCGCCTGCCCTGGAAGGAGGCGCTACGCCGCTGGCTGCCCTATATGGGGCTAGCCTTGGTGCTGCAGCTGGTCTTCCTTGTCGGGGGCAGCCTGATGCTCGTGCCGGGTGCCTACCTCCTCTTGCGCTTCAGCTTTGCTCCGAGCCTGAGTGTAGACCAAGGCCTTGGGCTAGGAGCTGCGCTGCGTGCCTCGTGGCGTCTGACGGAGGGTCACTTCTACCTCCAGCTCGCGGCCTTGGGTCTTGCGCTGGGGCTTAGCTTCCTCGCCTCGAGCTTCGTCCTCGGCATTTATATCTCCTATCCGGTGCTGCGGCTCTACTTTGCCCAGCTCTATTATTATCTGCGCGCTGAGGGCGTGCCTCATGCAGTAGAAGGTGCGCAGGCCTAGCCTCACGCGCCTACGTCGCCGCCTGCCGCGACTAGGGACGAAGCTGCAGCTCGGACAAGGCCTCAAGCGAGCCAAGCGCCTGCTGCTGAATCAGCGTGGCGACGGCGTGCACTCGCCCTTTGCCTTCGGGCTAATCCATCGCGTGGTGCGCAACCGCCGTCCCTATTACTGCTTCGCTCCGCTGCGTGAGGAGCTCCGATCCAGTGCGCGTAGCCTCTCTCAGGAGGCGCTGCGTAGCCCTGCAGCGCTGGAGCTCATCTACCGCCTCCTGCAGGAGCTTCGCCCCAATGAGGTCGCCTACCGAGCGGCTGCTGTGAGCATGCTGCCGCGCTACCTGGAGCAGTCGGGCTTGCCTTGCCTCGAGCTGGAGCCTCAGAAGCAGGAGCTCGCCCCGCGGAGCTGCCTCATCCTCGAGAGCTGGCCTACGGAGGGTGCGGAGCTGGACGAGCTGACGCGCCAGCTCCAGGAGCTGTGTCAGCAGAGCCCCGAGCTGATGCTTTTCGTCCATCTGTCGCGGCCTCGCTTCGGGCAACAGCTCGAACAGCTACGCGCCGAGCTACAGCCTCAGCTGGTGCTGGATCTACTGGACCTCCAGCTGTGGTTCTTTGACCCCAGCCTTACCCCTAGCCGCTACAAGGCTGTTTACTAGCCTCGGGATATCAGCGACCTAAAAAGCGAAGCCCCCGCATCTGAGGAGATGCGGGGGCTTTACTTTTATATAGGGCCTGGTCTAGAAGAGCTCGCTGAGGAGCTGCTCGGTGGCTCCGCGCTGCTCGGCGAAGAAGCGCTCGAGCTGCTGGGCTACCTCGCGGCAAGCGGCCTCGTCATCGAAGCGCTGCAGTAGGGCAGCGAAGTCCTCCTCGCTATGGAGTACGAAGCCGAGGCCGCGCTGGATGAGCTCGCGCACCTCACGATGCTTGTGCACCTCGGGCCCGAAGAAGACGGGGATGCCGTAGACGGCTGCCTCCAGCGTATTGTGCACGCTCTTGCCGAAGCCTCCCCCGACCCAGGCGTAGCGCCCGTAGCGGTAGATGGAGGAGAGCAGCCCGAAGCAGTCGATGATGAGGCAGTCGTAGTCCCCCGTCGCTCCCGCCTGCAGCTGGCTGTAGCGCATGGAGGGGCGGGTGAGCTGAGCCTCAATGGCCTGGAGGTGCTCCTCATGGATCTCGTGGGGAGCGATAATGAGCTTGTACTCCGAGTCGAGGCGGTTGAAGTAGGGGAGTAGGATCGCTTCGTCCTCGGGCCAAGTGCTGCCCGCAACGAGTACCTTGCCCTCTAGGGACGCTGCCTCGGGGATCGCTCTGGCGGCGCTGGCGATCTCGATGACGCGGTCGAAGCGTGTGTCCCCTGCCACCGAGACGGCCGTGATGCCGTGTCGCTGGAGCAGCTGGCGTGAGTCCTCATCCTGTACATAGAGCCGCTCGAAGAGCGTCAGCAGGCGCAGGTACCACTTGCCCCAGGGGCGGAAGAAGAGCTGGTCGGGGCGGAAGATCGCCGAGATCAGATAGGTCGGTATCCCACGCTCCCGCAGCTCGTAGAGCATCGTCGGCCAGAAGTCGTACTTGATGAAGATGGCCTTGGACGGGCGCGCGAGGTCGAGGAAGCGGCGTACCGAGGAGCTGCGGTCGGAGGGGAGATAGACGACCACATCGGCCCCCGCGTAGTCCTGACGTACGGTGTAGCCCGAGGGACTGAAGAAGCTCAGCAGAATCTGATACTCGGGGTGCGTGCGGCGCACAGCCTCCATGAGGGGACGCCCCTGCTCGAATTCGCCGAGCGAGGAGGCGTGGAACCATACGACGGGACGTGCCGCGTCCAGTCGCCCGAGGCGCAGCGGCGTGTCCTTGCGCCCCTCGATGATGAGGCGTGCCTTGGGACTGAAGCGTGCCGCTAGGTGTAGCCCTGCCGAGGCAAGGATACCCGCGAAGCTATAGAGCGGATTCTTCAAACTCGGTGACTTAGCCTAGCTGGTTAATCGCGCGCTCGAGGCGACCTAGGGTCTCCTCCCTGCCGAGGAGCGCTGTGATGTCGAAGAGGTGGGGACCCTTAGCAGCACCTACCAGAGCGAGACGGAAGCAGTTCATCACTGCCCCGAGGCCGTAGCCCTCACGCTCGATCCAGGCCTTGACCTGCTCCTCCGTGCTGCCTGTGGGGAGCTCGGGCTCGAGCCCTGCCAGCAGCTCTGCGAGGGCACGCATCTGGGCGGCGCTATCTTCCTTCCAGCGCTTGGAGACCGTCTTGGGGTCGTACTCCGTTGGCGCGACGAAGAAGAAGAGCGCCTGCTCGAAGAGCTCGGGCAGCGTCTGGGCACGCTCCTTGACGAGCGCAATGACCTTAGCGACGAAGGCTTGATTGTAGCTGATGCCTTCTTCCTCGAAGCGCGGACGCAGCAGCTCCGCTAGGCGCTCGTTGCATGCCTCCTGGATGTAGTGATGGTTGAACCACTTGCCCTTCTCGTAGTCGAACTTAGCCCCAGCCTTGCTGCACTTCTCGATGTTGAAGTACTGGATCAGCTCCTCCATGCTCATGACTTCGCTGTGCTCCATGCCGGGATTCCAGCCCAGGAGCGCGACGAAGTTCACCACGGCCTCGGGCAGGTAGCCGCTCTCGCGGTAGCCTGAGGAGACGTCGCCCGTCTTAGGATCGACCCAGCGCAGGGGGAAGACAGGGAAGCCGAGGCGGTCGCCGTCTCGCTTGCTCAGCTTGCCATTGCCCTCGGGCTTGAGTAGCAGCGCTAGGTGGGCGAAGCGGGGCATCGTGTCCTCCCAGCCGAAGGCACGATAGAGGAGCACGTGCAGCGGGGAGCTGGGGAGCCATTCCTCACCGCGGATGACATGGGAGATGTCCATCAGATGGTCGTCCACGATGTTGGCCAGGTGGTAGGTGGGCAGATCGTCTGCACTCTTGTAGAGAACCTTGTCGTCGAGCACCGAGCTGTTGAAGCTAACGCGCCCGCGGATCATATCGTCGACCTCGACCTCCACATTGGGCTCGACGAGGAAGCGTACCACGTACTGCTGGCCTGCTGCGATGAGGCGCTCGACCTCCTCGGCGGGAAGCGTCAGGGAGTTGCGCATCGAGCCGCGCGTCGTAGCGTCGTACTGGAAGTTGGCCTGCGCCTTGCGCTGCGCCTCGAGTTCCTCGGGCGTGTCGAAGGCGATGTAGGCCTTACCTGCATCGAGGAGCTGCTGCACGTACTTGCGGTAGATATCTCGGCGCTCGCTCTGGCGGTAGGGACCGCAGTCGCCGCCGTAGCTTACTCCTTCGTCGAAGTGGATCCCGAGCCACTGGAGGGCCTCGATGATGTAGGCCTCCGCCCCGGGGACGAAGCGCTGGCTGTCGGTATCCTCGATACGCAGCAGGAGCTCGCCGCCGTGGCGCTTAGCGAAGAGGTAGTTATATAGTGCTGTGCGCACGCCGCCGATGTGGAGTGCTCCCGTAGGGCTGGGGGCGAAGCGTACGCGTACCTTTCTATTAGTCATCGGTAATGAGGTGTTAGATGTGTGGGACCGTAAGTGATTACTGGACGGAGGGTAGGAAGAGCTGCCAGCCGCTATGCTCGGCGAGGAGCTGCTGCAGCTCGGCGAGTGGGGCGCGACGAGGCTCGGCTGCTAAGGGGCAGGTCGGAGCCTCCAGTCGGAGCGTCCCCTCGAGGAAGACCGTACGAGCGCACTCGCCAGTGAAGGGCTCGAGCTTGAAGCCTCTATGCTCGAGCGGACGCACCAGCACCATGGGGCAGAGCAGGGAGCCTACCTGCAGGTAGTGGCTCACGTAGCTAGGGGGAGGAGTGGGCATCATACCAACGTACTAGAAGCTGCTCTCCGTATCTGCCGTCGTCGGAGGTGGGGGGACGTCGTTGCCTAGAGGAGGGGCATCCCGCAGGGTATCTGCGCGCCCTAGGCTGGGAGGTGGTGCCGCGAGCGCTGCCGTAGAGTAGCGAGCAAAGCTGAAGCTGTCGATCGCCCAGAAGCCGCGCTTGGGGAGCTGGGGGACGTAGCCTACGACTCGGCCGAAGGAGGAGCGCATCTGCTTGCCCTCAGGGACGCGGAGGCTGATGCGGTAGAGCTTGCCTGGGGCCTTGAGCTCAAGCGTCTTGCGTACCACCGTAGAGTCCGTGCAGCATAGGCTGAGCTCCATGCGTAGCGCTCGCTTGGTCTGCGCAGGCTGCCCCGCAAGGCGCAGAACGAAGGCCAGCTCCGTGCCCGCAGCGTAGCTTTGGTCGGGCGTGTAGCTGAAGCTCCGCTCTAGGTAGGCCTTCCCCGCGTGGAAGCTGACGCTATCCCGCAGCAGGTTTACCGAGTCAACGTTGCCCGCCTGCCACTGCCAGAGCTTGGCCTGGATGGTGGAGAGGCTGTCGCTACGGGCCTGCAGGAGCTGCCGCCGCTGCTCGAGCTCCTTGTGCGCTGCATCGTAGATGTCCTTGTAGCTCTCGAGGTCATGCTGGCTGTACCATACGAGCGAGCTATCCCAGTCGGCGAGCGTAGCGTCGTGGCGACCAAGGATAGCCGCATAGCCCACTAGGCGCAGGCTGTCCGGGAGGCTGCGCTCGGCGAAGTTCTGCTCGGCGATGACCATCTCTGGTAGCAGCTCCTGCATCGTCTTGACCCCAAGCCGCTTCCAGGGCTTGGAGCCGCAGCTCGAGAGGAGACTGAGGCTTAGCACAAGGCCGCAGCCTAGCGCTAGGGAGGATATGTGACGCGAGGGACAAGCCATACTACTGGGCTGGGCTGTCTGTCTCCTCAGTGCGTTGGGGCGAGAGGAGCTCTAGGGCGAGCGAGAAGCTGCGTCTGTAGAAGAGCAGCAGGAGCACTACCCCGACAGAGATGCAGGCGTCAGCGAAGTTGAAGATCGGGCTAAAGAAGATGAAGGGCTCCCCCGCGTGCACCGGGCTCCACTCGGGATAGGTGGTGCGGATGATGGGGAAGTAGAGCATATCTACGACCTTGCCGTGGAGGAAATCCCCGTAGCCCGAGCCCCAGGGTACCAGCTGCGCCACGGCGCCTCTACTGGAGCTGAAGATCTCGCCGTAGAAGAGGCAGTCGATGATGTTGCCGAAGCCTCCAGCGATGACCAGAGATAGGGTGAGCAAGAAGCCAAGCGAGAAGCGCTGCATCCGTATGATGCGGATGAGGTAGTATAGCCCAGCACTCATCGCGATGATGCGGAAGAGCGTCAGTAGCAGCTTGCTCCCTATCGTGATGCCATAGGCCATGCCTTCGTTCTCCACGAAGTAGAGCTTGAACCACGATGCGATCTCGATCATCTCGCCCTCTACCATAGAGGTCTTGACCCAGACCTTGGAGGCCTGGTCGATGATGAGGAGTAGGAGGATGAGCCCGCTACATAGGGCTAGAGCCTTGCTAGTGCCCTTGCTTGATGTCATGTTACTTCTTCTCGTTGAGCTTGGCCTCGATGCTTAGCGTCGCATGGGGGACAGCACGTAGGCGCTCCTTGGGGATGAGCTTCCCCGTCTGGCGGCAAACGCCGTAGGTGCGGTTCTCTATGCGGCGCAGTGCGGCCTGTAGGTTATGAATGAACTTGAGCAGACGCTCGGCCATACGCCCTGCCTCGCCCTTGGAGAGGGAGGCAGCACCTTCGTGCACGGCCTTGAACGTCGGGAGGGTGTCTGCGACGTCATTCTCAGAGGAATTAGTAGCGCTCTCACGCAGCTGCTCGTAGTCACGGATGGCCTGCTCGAGCTTGGCCTCGATGAGTTCGCGGAATTCCTGAAGTTCTTCCTCAGTGTACGCAGTCTTTTCGATACTCATAGGATAGGGGTAGTGGAGTAAGTCCCACCATACGGCCCCGAGAGGCTGGATGGTGGGACGAAGTACGGTTAATTGACTCGTTGGATGGCTATAGGTAGCTGCTTGTCGTCTAGCTCTAGCTCTGCTGTGGGCTTGAGGCTAGCGCTCTGGGTGAGGCTATCGGCCTGTACCTCCTTGGCTATGTAGGAGGCATATGCAGCGAGCACACGCGTGAGCTCGTCGTCCTCGGGGAGCACGATCGTGATGCGGTCGCTGACCTCGTAGCCGCTCTGCTTGCGCAGGTTCTGTATGCGGTTGATCAGCTCGCGCGCCGTGCCCTCGAGACGAAGCTCCTCGGTGAGCGTGATGTCCAGGGCTATGGTGAGCGTCCCCTCGTTGGCGACGAGCCAGCCAGGGATGTCCTCAGAGTAGATGTCTACGTCCTCGCGCTCTATGACGACGGGCGTGTCCGCGATCGTCAGCTGGAGGGAGCCCGTGCGCTCGATGGTGGAGATTTGCTCCTGGCTCAGCTCGGCGACGGTGGCCGCGATGGCCTTCATGATCTTGCCGTAGCGTGGGCCGAGGCGCTTGAAGTCAGGGCGTATCTTCTTGACCAGGACGCCGTCGCCGTCGGAGACGAACTTGAGCTCCTTGACGTTCACCTCGCTCAGGATCAGCGGTACGACGGGCTCGATGGCGAGCTTGTCCTCCTCGTTGACGATGGGGATGAGTAGGTGCTGTAGGGGCTGGCGTACCTTGATGCTGACCTTGCGGCGCAGGGCGAGCACCATCGAGCAGATGGACTGGGCGAGGGCCATGCTACGCTCCAGCGAGCTGTTGATGCAGCTGCGATCCGCTACGGGGAAGTCCGCTAGGTGTACCGAGCTCTCGGTAGCATCTGCACGGCCCGAGACGAGGTCGCGGTAGAGCTGGTCCGCGTAGAAGGGCGCGATGGGGGCCATGAGCTTGGCGACCGTCACGAGACAGCTGTAGAGCGTCTGGTAGGCGGCGAGCTTGTCCGTCGTCATCTCCCCAGCCCAGAAGCGGCGGCGCGAGAGGCGCACGTACCAGTTGCTCAGCTGCTCGGATACGAAGTCGTTGATAGCACGGGCGGCACGCGTGGGCTCGTAGTCGTTGAGGTCGCTGTCTACCTCGAGGATGAGGCTGTTGAGGCTGGAGAGGATCCAGCAGTCGATCTCGGCACGCTCGCTCAGGGCTACCTGTGGGGTCTCGGTGTCGAAGCCGTCGAGGTTGGCATACAGCGCGAAGAACTGATAGGTGTTGTAGAGCGTGGCGAAGAACTTGCGGCGTACCTCGTCGATGCCCTCAAGGTCGAACTTGAGGTTGTCCCAAGGCGAGGAGTTGCTGATCATATACCAGCGCAGCGGGTCGGAGCCGTACTGCTCGATCGTCGCGAAGGGGTCGACGGCATTGCCGAGACGCTTGCTCATCTTGTTGCCGTTCTTGTCCAGCACGAGCCCGTTGGAGATGACGGCCTTGTAGGAGTTCGTCCCCGAGACCATCGTAGCGATGGCGTGCAGGGTGAAGAACCAACCGCGAGTCTGGTCTACGCCCTCAGCGATGAAGTCTGCGGGGAAGACGCGGCCGCTGTTCAGCAGCTCCTTGTTCTCGAAGGGATAGTGCACCTGAGCGTAGGGCATGGCACCTGAGTCGAACCACACGTCGATGAGGTCGCTCTCGCGACGCATAGGCTTGCCCGAGGGGGAGACGAGGATGATGTCGTCCACGTAGGGGCGGTGGAGGTCGATCTTCTGATAGTTCTCCTCGGTGTAGACCCCAGGCTCAAAGTCCTTCCAGGGGTTCTCGGCCATGAAGCCCGCAGCTACCGCCTCCTCGATGCCGGCATAGAGCTCGGCGACGGAGGTGATGCAGTGCTCTTCCTTGCCATCCTCAGTGCGCCAGATCGGAAGCGGTGTCCCCCAGTAGCGGCTACGGGAGAGGTTCCAGTCCTGGAGGTTCTCTAGCCACTTGCCGAAGCGGCCCGTGCCGGTGCTCTCAGGCTTCCAATTGATGGTCTCATTGAGGCGCATCATCTCCTCGCGGCAAGCCGTGGAGCGGATGAACCAGCTATCGAGCGGATAGTAGAGGACGGGCTTGTCCGTACGCCAGCAGTGGGGGTAGGAGTGCACGTGCTTCTCGATGCGGAAGACCTTGCCCTGTCCCTTCAGTAGGAGGGCGATCGTGACGTCGAGCGTCTCATCCTCATCCCCCAGCGTATCGTCATAGGCATTCTTGACGAAGCGCCCAGCGTATTCCTTATATAGATCTACGTTCACGAAGTCACGGACGAACTGCTCGTCTAGGTGCTCCAGCGGGTAGAGGCGCCCCTGCATGTCGACCATGGGGCGAATGTTGCCCTCGCGGTCCAGCACCGTGAGCCCAGCGATGCCAGCAGCCTTAGCTACCTTGCTGTCGTCGGCCCCGAAGGTGGGGGCGATGTGTACAATCCCCGTACCATCGGTCGTACTGACGAAGTCCCCCGCGATCACACGGAAGGCCTCGCCGTCGGGACGCATCCAGGGGAGGAGCTGCTCGTAGCGGGTGCCGACGAGCTCCTGCCCCTTGTAGCGGGCTACGATGAGGTAGGGGAGCTTCTTGTCTCCAGGCTGGTAGGCGGCTAGTGCTTCCTCACCCTCGTGCTCGGCAGAGACGAAGCTGTGGAGCAGCTGCTCGGCCAGGACGACCGTGATGGGCTCGCCGCTGTAGGGATTGAAGGTGCGTACGGCTACGTAGTCGATCTCGGGGCCGACGCAGAGAGCGGTATTGGAGGGCAGCGTCCAGGGCGTGGTCGTCCAGGCCATGAAGTAGGGCGTGCCGTGCCCGAGGAGCTCAGCCTTCGGGTCGAGGATGCTGAAGAGCGCCACGCAGGTCGTATCCTTGACGTCGCGGTAGGCACCTGGCTGGTTCAGCTCGTGTGAGCTGAGGCCCGTACCTGCAGCAGGGGAGTAGGGCTGTATGGTGAAGCCCTTGTAGAGGAGCCCCTTCTGATAGATCTCGCCCAGCAGCCACCATAGGGTCTCGATGTAGCGGTTGTCGTAGGTGATGTAGGGGTGCTTCATGTCGACCCAGTAGCCCATCTGGCGGGTCAGCTCCTCCCACTCCTGCGTGTACTTCATCACCTCGCGGCGGCAGGCGGCATTGTATTCGTCTACGCTGATCTTCTTCCCGATGTCCTCCTTGGTGATACCGAGAGCCTTCTCTACGCCTAGCTCTACGGGCAGGCCGTGGGTATCCCAGCCCGCCTTGCGATCTACGCGATAGCCCTTCATCGTCTTGTAGCGGCAGAAGATATCCTTGATCGAGCGCGCCATGACGTGGTGGATGCCAGGCATCCCATTAGCTGAGGGAGGCCCTTCGTAGAAGACGAAGGAGGGGGCTCCCTCACGGAGCTGGAGGCTACGGTCAAAGAGGTGCTCGTCCTGCCAACGCTGTAGCACGGACTTGTTGATTCCCGAGAGGTTGAGCCCCTCGTATTCAGGGAATTTGAAGCTCATATAGCGTATCTATTCTATTTAGGTCTAATTGTCTCAGAGGGTGCACGCACGCGGCGCTCTTGCCTCGCTCTGGTCTCAAAAGTGCTACAAAGATACGTTTTTAGCCTTAATCACCCTAGGGGCAGCAAGATGCGTGTAGCTAGGGCGCAGCCCAGTTCACGGCGGGGGAAGAGGTCCTAATTAGCCTTGCAAAGGACTACTCTAAGCTTGTGGGGGTGCTTCGGGCAAAGACTCCCCGCGGGCGGATGCTGGGAGGCCTTTCCTTAGGCTATAGTCGGGGCGCGCTGAGGGATGCCAGTCAGGAAGCTGAGGGGCGTCAGTGAACGCGCTGACTGGCTTCCCTCAGCGCACTCACTGATACCAGTCAGTAGCGTAGACTCTAGGGGAGCGCCGAATAGGACAAGCCGCTGCCCCTCGCGTGAGGAGCAGCGGCCTGCCACATTGGATATAGGTGGAATCGCTCCTAGAGACGACGCGAGCCGTCGGAGATGACTACATCGTAGAACTTAGGCGTACGGCCGTACTTAGCTTCGTAGCGGCTCTTAGCCTCAGCGACGAAGCGGTCATAGAGCTCGTCCTTGATGAGGTTGATGGTGCAGCCGCCGAAGCCGCCGCCCATGACGCGCGAGCCCGTGACGCCCAGCTCCTTGGCTAGGTCGTTGAGGAAGTCCAGCTCTTCGCAGCTTACCTCGTAGAGCTTGCTCATGCCGTGGTGCGTCTCGTACATCTTCTGCCCTACGGTCTCGTAGTCGCCCTTGTCGAGGGCATCGCAGACGGCCATTACGCGGTCTACCTCGCCGATGACGTAGGAGGCACGCTTGTAGTCCTCTTCGCTGATCTCAGCCTTCACCTCGTCGAGCATGGCGAAGGAGGCGTCACGGAGGAACTTGACCTCGGGGTGGCGCTTAGCGATGGCAGCGACGGCAGCCTCGCAGCTCTCGCGGCGCTTGTTGTAGGCCGAGCTAGCAAGCTCGTGCTTGACGACGGAGTCTACCAGCAGCAGACGATAGCCCTTAGGATCGAAGGGGTGGTACTCGTACTCCATGCTCTTACAGTCGAGACGGATGAGCTTGCCTGCCTGGCCGAAGACGGAGGCAAACTGGTCCATGATGCCACACTTGACCCCGATGTAGTTGTGCTCGGTAGCCTGACCGATCTTGGCCAGCTCCATCTTCTCGATGCCGAGGTGGAAGAGGTAGTTCAGCGCGAAGGCGAAGGTGCTCTCCAGCGCGGCCGAAGAAGACATCCCAGCACCCAGAGGCACGTCGCCAGCAAAGACCGTGTCGAAGCCACCGATCTTGCCGCCGCGCTTCTGGATCTCGCGGCAGACGCCGAAGATGTAGCGAGCCCAGGACTGCTCAGGAGCGTCCTCCTCTCTGAGACCGAACTCTGCGCTCTCGCCCAGGTCAAGGGCATAGGCGCGTACGCGGTCGGTGCCGTTGAGGCGGATCTCAGCGACCATGGCCTTGTCTACCGCACCGGGGAAGACGAAGGCACCGTTGTAGTCGGTGTGCTCCCCGATGAGGTTGATACGTCCAGGGGAGGTGAAGAGGATGCCAGGCTCGCCATAGAGCTCGGCGAACTTGCTGCGGATCTGTGTCGTGTCCATGTCTTGTGTCTGTGTTTTGATATGTGTGTGTAGAGGAGACTCCCCATGCTCCAGGAGCGCGTATGGCGCTGAGGAGCATGGGGAGTGATGCTTAGTAGCGTGCTTAGGGGAGCTGCTTGACCTTGTGACCACTCAGCGCATAGAAGAGGAGATAGGCCTCTGCCACCACGACGATGATCCAGGTCCACTGCCAGCCACCGAGACTGTCGGCGAGGATACCCTGTCCGAAAGGTAGGATAGCACCACCGACGATACCCATCATCAGCGCACCAGAGCCAGCCGAGGTGTACTTACCCAGCTTGTCGATCGCCAGTGAGAAGATAGCCCCCCACATGACGGAGTGGAAGAGCCCAGCACCGACGAGGAGGTAGGGATTGTCTAGGAGCATACCTCCGAGGACTAGGAGGCCAGCGCCGCTAGCCGTGATGGTAAGCTGCTTGCTGGCGCTGATGCTGCTGAGGAAGCTACCACAGAGACGACCGACGAGCATCAGGCCCCAGTAGATCGTAGCCAGTAGGGCAGCGTCCTGGGGCTGGAAGCCGAGGCTCTGTCCATAGAGGTTGATGTTGTTCCCGACAGCGACCTCTACCCCTACGTACATGAAGATGGCGACGACGCCGAGGGCGAGGTGGCTGAAGCTCCAGACGCTCTTCTCGAGGACTTCGCCTTCCTTCTTCTCTGCGCTAGCGATCGAGGGAAGGTGTATCTTCATCAGAGCGACGATGAGGCCACCGACCAGGACGATGAGTATGAGGAAGGGGATGTAGAGCGAGCTAAGAGCGATGTCCAGACCACTCTTGCCGGCGAAGATCACCGAAGCTACAAGTAGCGGAGCGATCGTAGCCATCGTAGAGTTAGCCGTACCTGCGATCGACTGACGCGTGACCCCTGTCGTACCCTTCACGTCACAAGCGACGATGTAGGGATTGAGCACTGCCTGCAGGAAGGTCATAGCCGAGCCTGCGACGAAGCCTGCAAAGAGGAAGATGTAGTAGGCTACCGGTATGATCACAGCATTGGGATCGTCCTGAGCAGCCTGGAACTTTGCCAGGTCTACGGTCTCGAAGGTATAGGCTGAGAGCTCATACAGCCCAAAGGCTACGATCAGCCCGAACAGCCCTCTGATGAGCGTCGTCTTGTAGCCCTTCTTCTCGATGCTCTTAGCACTGGGGATACCCATCGCTAGGTAGCCACTGAAGAAGGCGAAGGTGATAAACGTCGTGAGCGCATTGGTCAGTGAGCCTGATTTCTGCAGGAAGGCGGCCTGCATAGGTGCCTGGAACTGCCCGTTTAGGTTCGTGATCAGTCCCACGAGAGCCATCAGCACTACCATGATGACGAAGGGCACGAGGTAGCTCTGCGTCTGTTTCTGTTGTGTCATTACTTACTGTTTATGTGAATGGATTTTGTTAGTTAGCGTTGCCTTAGCCTTCTACGGTGAAGCGGAAGGCCGTCGTGGAGCGGAACTCCTGCCCTGGGTCGAGGCGTGTCGAGGGGTATTCGGGACGATTGGGGCTATCGGGGTAGTGCTGCGTCTCCAGGCAGAGAGCGGCACGCGCAGGGTAGCGGTGGCCGTGCTTGCCACGCATGTTGCCGCTCATCCAGTTGCCCGTGTAGAGCTGCACACCAGGCTGGTCGGTGTAGACCTCCATGACGATCCCTGTCTTGGGCGAGGAGCAGCGCGCGGCGCGACCCAGCTTGCCCAGAGGCTTGTCGAGGATGTAGGTGTGGTCATAGCCGCGTGCCCAGACGAGCTGGTCCCAGGCGGTGTCGATGCGCTCGCCCACGAGATGAGGCTCACGGAAGTCCATGGGCGTACCCTCTACGGCCGCGGGGGCTCCGTAGGGGATAGCTGTCTCGTCGGTGGGGAGATATTCCTGAGCATCTATCTGCAGGCTGTGGTCATGCACGGAGGCATCCCCGTCGCCAGAGAGATTGAAGTAGGAGTGATTCGTGAGGTTGAGGATGGTGGGCTTACTGGTAGTAGCGCGGTACTCGATCGTCAGCTCGTTCTCCTCCGTGAGTGTATAGATGACCTCTACGTGGAGCTCCCCGGGGTAGCCCTCCTCGCCGTCGGCAGCGACGTAGCGGAAGGCGATCTTATTCGTCGCAGTCTGCTCAGCGTCCCAGATGACGGCGTTGAAGCCCTTGATACCACCGTGCAGTGCGTTGGGTCCGTTATTGATCGGGAGCTGATAGCTCTTCCCGTCGAGGCTGAAGCTGCCCTTGGCTACGCGGTTGGCATAGCGGCCACAGATGGCACCGAAGTAGGCTTCTTCGCTATCGAGATACTCCTGGAGGCTGTCGTGTCCGATGACGACATCCGTCCAGCCCGAGCGGCTAGGGACGATGAGGGAGACGAGCTTGGCGCCTTGGTTGATGAAGTGTGCTTCGGCGCCTTGCTTATTGGTGAGGCTGTAGAGGCGGACCTCCTTGCCGTCGACGACCCCTTGGAAGGCCTTGGGGTCGAGTTGTGCTTTGTTGCTCATAGCAAGTGTAGTCTATTGCTTGTATATTAAGGAGCGGATATTGCGACCTCAAATATACAAAAACTTCGTACATAGCCAAGATAAATGCCTACCCTTGGCGCCTAGATCGGGCATATCATCTGCAGCATCCGCGTGAGGAATAGCCCTAAGTCCGTGCCGCTCGTCTACTGGCTAAGCGCCCCTGCAGGTCGCAGACTTACTGCCGAAGTACGCTCACCAGCGTGAGTGAGGCAGCGTAGCGCGGTGACAGCTAAGGTGCAGTGCCTTTGAGGGATATCCCTCAGCCTCCTGACTGCTATCCCTCAGCTTCCTGACTGACGTCCCTCAGCTCCCCCACTGATATCCCTCACGGAGCCTCCCCTGATGCTGTGTGCTGCCTCACGGCGCGTCGCAGCCTCGTCGTCATTAAGAATAGGCCAAGCCTTAGCCTACAACCTAAACGAATAGAGCCCTAGGAGGGTGACACGCGTGACGAGCAGCTGCTGCCGCTGCGATCTGCGTGTCGCCTTCGTAGGGCTCTTTCTTTGCTTAGGCTGTGCTGGAGGCTCAGCCTCTTGAGGGCTTCTTCGTCCCTCGCTCTATATAATAATGGGTAGGGGCTGAGGGGGGATTGGGGGCGTAGCTTAGCCCCAGTCGTGGAGGCTGGCTAAGCGGGCTCGACGTGGATGCTGATATGCGTCTCCCAGCCAAAGCGCTCCATGAGGCTCTGCTCGAGCCTTATAGTCACCTCGTGCCCCTCGTGTACGGTCATGCTTCCCGAGACGAGGATGTCGACCTCGATGGCATAGCACTGACCGAGGCTGCGCGTATGGAGCTGGTTGATGCCCTGCACCTCCTCGGCGGCGTAGATGATACTGCGGATCTCCTCCTCGACCTCGGGGCTGAGGCAGACCTCAGTGAGCTCCTTGCACGCTGGCAGTAGTGAGCTCCAGCCCATGTAGATGATGCATAGGCTGACGATGGCCGCTGCGAGCGGCTCGAGGAAGAGCCCTCGAGGTCCGAGGGCGATGGCTCCCGAGATCCCCAGCAGTACCGCGCAGAGCGTGAGCATGTCGCCTCTGTGGTCGAGGGCCTTGGTACGCAGCGCCGAGCTGTCGAGCCGCTGAGCCCAGCGCTGGGTATAGAGGTAGAGGCCGAGCTTGATGACGAGGGAGAGGGCTGCGATCAGTAGGGTGAGCCTACTCGGCTGGGGGAGGACGAGCCTGCCTAGCAGCAGCTGGAGCGTCGTGCTGAGGCTCCGATAGAGGAGGGAGACCCCGACGCCGAGCATGACGCCTGCCATGACGAGGGTGGCGAGCGTCTCGAACTTGCCGTGCCCATAGTGGTGGTCTTCATCCTGAGGCTTGCCCGAGATGCGGATGAAGATCAGGGCGATGAGGTCGGTGGCGAAGTCGGAGAGTGAGTTGATCGCCTCGGCGATCATGGCGCTACTATGCCCGAGGATACCGACGGTGAGCTTGAGGACGACGAGCAGCGCATTGGAGAGGCTCCCTAGGAGCGTGACCCGTAGGATCTTCTCCGTGCGTGGGGTGAGCCTGCTAGCGCTGCGCTCCATGGCTCGAGCCTATGATGACGGCACTGATGAGGACAGCCTGCTTGACGCGATCTGCCATGCCTATGCCGTCGCGTATAGCCCCCGCGAGGTGGAGTCCAGGGTAGCGGGTCTCGAGGCTCTGGATCTGCGCGAGGCGCTCCTCACTGCCCGCTTCGTACTGAGGGATGGCGTAGCGGTGGCGGAAGATATGGAAGATTCGGGGCGGCGTAGTGAGCCCTAGGATGCGCTCGAGACGCTCCGCGACCAGCTGCTTGATCTCCTCGTCGCTATAGTCGATCACCTCGGGGGCACGCATGCCGCCTAAGAAGATGGAGAGCATCGAGGCCCCTGCGTGGGGTACGCGATCGGGGAAGCAGGCGCCTGGATTGAGTATGCCGAGTACCTTATCATCCTCCGAGGAAGGGAAGAGTCCTCCGAAGGCATGGAACTGAGGTAAGGCTTGCTCCACGCCCCAGGCAACCTGTACAATAGGGGCGTAGCGTAGTGCGGTGATGGGGGTGAGCTCGGCCTCCGAGAGGAAGGGGAGTAGCGTCGGTAGCTCGTAGGCTGGGGCGGTAGAGATGACTTGGCAGGCCTCTAGCTGCTGCTGCCCATCTCGGGTGTAGGGGATAAGCCAGTGGTCGCTCTCGGGAGCTATCTGGCAGTTCTCTGCTCGGAGGATGAGGGCTTCCTCTCCGAGTGCCTCTCCGAGCGTCGAGACTAGCTGCTGCAGGCCACCATGGACGGAGAAGACCTCCCTGGTCGCGAGCCGGTCACGGTCGCTCTTAGGCTCCTTGCGCTTGGCTATGGCTCCGCGGATGAAGGAGCCATAGTTTTGCTCCAGCGCATAGAGCTTCGGCAGTGCGAAGCGGGTGATGAGGCGCTCGGGGTCGCCCGCATAGATCCCGCCGATGAAGGGATCTACGGCGTAGCGCAGGAAGTCCCTGCCGAGGCGACGGCGCACCAGTTCGGCCAAAGGCTCGTTGGGATCGCTCCCAGCTGCACGGAAGGGCTCGGTGAGGAGGCGTAGCTTGTCTCGGAAGGAGAAAAGCGGGGTCTGTAGCCCAGACTTGGGCCCAGAGGGGAGGGGGAAGAGGCTTTGCTTGCCCTTGTGTGTCTTGAGGATGAGGCGACGCGCGGCGCTGGGGTCGGCGATCTGCTTGAGCTCAGGGAACTGCTGGAGGAGCTCGGCGAGCTCGGCGTTCCCAATGACACCCGTACTCGGTCCCTGCTCGAAGGTGAAGCCAGCCTCACGGTGGCTCTGGATCACGCCGCCGATGCGCTGGGCGCGCTCTAGGATCTGTACGCTGTATCCCGCTTGCTGTAGCTGGAGGGCTGCGGTGAGTCCCGTGAGCCCTGCGCCGATGATGGCTATGTCGATCATGCTTTGCCTCTTGGCTTAGTCTTTGACGGAGTGGAGCAGGGCGCGGGCTGCGGCTCGGCTCACCTGGCTGAGCTGGCTGCCGCTCTGCATACGAGCGATCTCGTCGACGCGCTCCTCCTCGGAGAGGTGGCGGATATGGCTGCGGGTGCTGTCGCAGCCGTGCTCCTTATATATGTAGAAGTGGTCTACGCCCGCGGCCGCGATCTGCGGTAGGTGCGTCACGGCCATGACCTGCATGCTCTGCCCCATGCGGCGTAGGATGGTGGCGATACGCTCGGCGGTCTCTCCCGAGACGCCTGTGTCGATCTCGTCGAAGATGATCGTGGGTAGGCTCCTTCGGTCAGCGATCAGCGCCTTGAGCGCGAGCATGAGGCGCGAGATCTCCCCGCCCGAGGCGATGTCGGCTACGGGCTCGGGAGCGATGTCCTTGTTGGCGGAGAAGAGGAAGGTAACTTGGTCTATGCCCATAGCCCCTGGGCTATCGAGCTGCTGCAGCTCGATGAGGAAGCGGACATAGGGCATCCCGAGCTCTCGGAGCGAGCCGAGGAGGGCGCCCTCGATGGCTCGGGCCGCAGTGATGCGTAGCTCGCGTAGCTCGCGCGCCTTGCTTAGGAGCGCCTCGCCTGCCGTGGCGAGCGCTTCTCTGAGCTGACTGAGCTCCTCGTCGGAGCTGGTGATCTGGGTGAGCTGGTCGGACAGCTGGTCCTTGATCTCTAGGAGCTCGCTGCAGTCCTCCACGTTGTGCTTGTGCAGCAGCCCACGGATGAGGTCGATGCGCTCCTGGATGCGGGCCAGGCGCTTGGGGCTAAAGGTGACGCTCTCGCCCTCGTCAGCCAGCGTCGCGGATAGGTCCTGGGCCTCGATGCGTAGGCTCTGTAGGCGCTCGCACCACTCCTCTGCCGAGTTGTGGTAGGCACGTATGCTCTCCACTGACTTGAGGGCGTAGGCTAGGGCTTGGATAGCTCCCGATTCATCATCCTCTAGGGCGGAGACGGCCTGCTGCAGCACGCTCTGGATCTCCTGGGCGTGGGCGAGCTGCTTCTCTTCCTCCTCGAGCCCTTCTAGCTCCTCGGCCTCGATGTCGGCCTCCTCGAGCTGGTCGTAGAGGAACTGTAGGTAGTCCTGCTCCTTGCGCAGGCTCTCCGCACGGGTCTGCGTCTCCTCGAGCTGCTTGGCTAGCGCCTTGTAGGCATGGTACTGCCGCTGGTAGTCCTGCAGCAGCGCGCCGCTCCCGCCGTAGAGATCTAGGACGGAGAGCTGGAACTGGGCATCCCCTAGGAGGAGGTTCTTGTGCTGGGAGTGGATGTCGATGAGGTACTCGCTGAGGCGCTTCAGTAGGCTCAGTGAGGCGGGTGTGTCGTTGACGAAGGCGCGGCTCTTGCCCTTGGCCGTGATCTCGCGGCGGATGATGCACTCCTCTTCGTCGGCCTCGATGTCTTCCTCCTCCAGCATGGCACTGGCAGCAGCATCCAGCTGGGAGAAGTGTGCCTCGATGACGCAGCGCTCGGCGCCCGTCAGTAGGGTCGAGCTATCCGCCCTCTGGCCCATCAGTAGCCCGATGGCGCCGAGGATGATGCTCTTACCTGCTCCCGTCTCCCCCGTGATGACGGAGAAGCGAGGCGAGAACTCTATGACGAGCTCCTCGATGAGGACGAAATTCTTAATGCTGAGTCGTGTAAGCATAATCCGTTACTAGGGGTAAGGAAGATGTGGGGCAAGGGGTAAGGGTGCGCCGAGCCTTGGGTGAGGACCGAAGGATAAGGGTGTAGCCGCGGCTCGGACGGCTGTGTTTAGGCCTCGAGACGCTTGGCGACGAAGTCCGCAATGTCGTGGGCGACGGCCTCCTTAGTCTTCAGTTCGTAGGCCTCGATAGCCCCTTCGCGGTCGAAGAGCGTAACCTTGTTGGTCGGATGGGCAAAGCCTGCGCCAGCGTCTTGCAGGCTGTTGAGGACGATAGCATCGAAGTTCTTGCGCTGCATCTTGCGCTTGGCCTCTTCGACACCCGCGTCACTCTCGAGGGCAAAGCCCATGAAGTACTGCCAGGGCTCCTTGCCGGCGCCGAGGGTCGCGGCGATATCGGGATTCTGCACGAGCTCCAGCTCGAGGCAGTCCTCTCCCTCACGCTTGATCTTGGTCGCGGAGCTGTAGCGGGGGCGGTAGTCGGCTACGGCGGCAGCGAAGATCGCTAAGTGTGCCGTCCCGATACGCTCCTGACAGGCTGCCAGCATCTCCTCGGCCGTCGTCACGGGGATGAGCTCCACGCGCTCGCTAGGCTTGAGGCTGCTGGGGCCAAGGACAAGGCTGACCTCGGCTCCGCGTCGGGCGAACTCATCAGCCAGTGCTATGCCCATGCGCCCCGAGGAGTGGTTTCCGATGAAGCGCACGGGGTCAATGGCCTCATGGGTGGGCCCTGCTGTGATCAGGACACGGCGTCCCTCGAAGTCGAGGCTCTCGGTGAAGTAGTCCTCCAGAATGGCGACGATGACCTCGGGCTCCTCCATGCGTCCCTTGCCTACGAGGTGGCTGGCGAGCTCACCCGACTGGGACTCGATGATATAGTTCCCTCGCTGAGCGAGCAGCTCGAGGTTGTCGAGGGTGGAGGGATGCGCCGCCATGTCGAGGTCCATAGCGGGAGCGATGAAGACGGGAGCCTTCATCGAGAGGTAGGTCGTGATGAGCATGTTGTCCGCTACACCATGGGCCATCTTCCCGATGGTGGCGGCGGTGGCGGGCGCTATGACCATAGCGTCGGCCCACAGACCGATATCTACGTGGCTATTCCAAGTACCGTCTCGACCGCTGAAGAACTCGCTGATGACGGGCCGCGAGCTCAGTGCCGAGAGGGTGATCGGGGTGATGAACTCCTTCCCCGCTGGGGTGATGACGATCTGTACCTCCGCCCCTGCCTTTACGAGCAGGCGCGTCAGAGAGGCTGCCTTGTAGGCCGCGATACTCCCCGAGATGCCTAGTACGATGTGCTTTCCTTGTAGTACGCCCATACTCCTTACTTCGCGATGAGGCTCTGATAGACGCGGGTGAACCAAGCCTTGGTCTCGAGGGGGAACTGTGCGCCCTGTACCCAGCCATAGTAGCCTGGGTCACGGAGCAGCACCTCCCGCAGGCGCTGCCCACGGTACTTGCCGAAGTTGATGATGATCTCGTCCTGCTCGTCGTAGGCTAGCATCCCAGCGAAGTCCACGGTGCGCCCATAGCTGGAGAACTCCGCCAGGGCTGCGATGTCATTCTGCAGCTCGTCGGGGTAGTGATCCAGCTGTGCCTGCAGCACCTCGTAGGTAGCCTGGGTGTCGGCGTCCGCAGCATGGGCGTTGGTCAGCTCCTTGCCGCAGTAGAACTTGTAGGCAGCCTCGAGGGTGCGACGCTCCAGCTTGTGGTAGATCGTCTGCACGTCCACGAAGCGGCGGTCGCTGAAGTCTACCGCGATCCCCGCCCGAAGGAACTCCTCCACGAGCATGGGCACGTCGAAGCGATTGGAATTGAAGCCAATGATGTCGCATCCGTCGATCCACTCGTAGAGGCTACGGGCTACCTGGGCAAAGGTCGGCTGGTCGGCTACATCCTCGTCGGTGATGCCATGCACCGCCGTAGCTGCGGCTGGGATGGGCATGCCGGGGTTGATGCGGCGTGTCTTGGTCTCCTCCTCGCCGTCGGGATGTACCTTGAGTATGGAGATCTCGACGATGCGGTCACGCGTGATCTGCACCCCCGTAGTCTCCAGGTCGAAGACTACGGCAGGGCGTTGGAGCTGTAGTTTCATGTCTGTCTAGATAGCCTGGCGTCTACTCGCCGATGAGCTTCATAGGGATGATGAGCGTGCAGATCTCTATGCCCTCCTCGGTCTGCAGTGGGGTGATGACCCCAGCACGCGTCTGGTCGGTGAGTGCTATCTCGATCTGCTCGCCAGCGAAGCTCTGCAGCAGGCTCTGTAGGCAGTTGTAGTCGAAGCCTATGCGTACGAGACTCCCAGCAGCCTGACCGCTGGCGGGGATGGTCTCCTCGGCAGAGGTCGAGATGTCGAAGTCCTGAGCGGAGATGCGTGCGCTGCCCTCGGTGAAGTCGAAGATGATGAGCGTGCTGGCCTTGCTGGCGAAGAGTGCCACGCGCTTGCTGGCTGAGATCAGCAGCGGCAGGTCTACAGTGATGTGATGGGCTGAAGAGGGCGGGATGACCGAGTTGTAGTTGGGGTACTTCCCCTCCAAGAGGCGTGCCGTGAGCTCGACGTGGGGGAGCTCGAAGGAGACGTTCTGCTGGTTGAATCGGATACGTACCACACCCGTCTCCTTCACTAGGAGGTAGCGGGAGAGGAGCGCTGCGATGCGTGAGGGAAGGCAGAAGGACATCTGCTGCCCGCTCTTAATATTATTGTCCGTATAGCGTACGAGGATGCGTCCGTCGGAGGCTACGGCTACGAGCTTCTCCTCGAAGAAGTCGAGGAAGACCCCGGTCATGATGGGGCGGCGCTCGTTGTCGCTAGCGGCGAAGACCGTCGACTCAATGGCGCGCAGGAGTGCGGGGGCGGGCAGCTCGATGCTGTGCTCGGGGTCGAAGGCAATGGACTCGGGGAAGCTGTCGCTATCGATGGCGAGGAAGCTGTAGTGTCCGTTGCTGTAGACAAGGTTGGCCTTGCCCTCCTGTACCTCCAGCTCGATGGGCTGATCGGGGAGCTCACGTAGAGCGTTGAGGATGGTGTCTGCGCGTACGGCGAAGCTGCCATCACCCTCGAGGCTCTCGACGGAGAGCCTGCTGGTCATGCGATTGCTCTGATCTGCAGCTACGAGGGTTAGCTCTGCTCCGGATAGCGAGAAGAGGATATTCTCCAGTACAGGTACGGCTGCACTGCTCTTGCTATTGATTACCTTGGCTACGGTCTGTAGCTGCTGGTAAAGCTCATTGCTGGATACTACGAACTTCATTGCGTCTATGTTGTATTATGTGTCTCGCAAATATACGCCTTTTGCCCCAATGCGCCCTAAGGCTAAGCGCTCGGGCAGGGGCAGGCTCTTCTCCTCCCTGCTCCTCCCTGGGGCGTAGCTCAAGGGTAGAGAGCCCGCAGCGCGATGCGGGTATAGGGGAAGGGCCGCTGAGGGATATCAGTCAGGAGGCTGAGGGACGTCCATCACGGGTGCGAGGGCTGTCAGTCACGAGGCTGAGGGATATCTCTCGCGGAGCTCAAGGGAGGATGCCGCTTTGCTTCGCCTCCTGGCTCGCTCCGTTGTGACTGAGGCTTGGGCTCGCTGCTGGCGCTCTTCGACCTCCTTGCCTCCCTACGTCTACTCCTTATTATATATAGAAGGGGCTAAGCGGGGGAGAGGGCCTCGGCAAGCTCGATGAGGCGCGTGAGGGTCTTGCGATTGCGTGTCGTGGCGGTGATCTTTAGCTTCTTCTCTACGAAGTTATTGCTGAGCTTAGAGCGGCTGGCGTCCGTGGGAATATAGAGGTAGAGGCGTCCCTGGACTACACGTAGCTCCTCGGAGCCGTAATCCTCTTGGCATAGTGCCGCGAGTCGCTCGGGGTCGATCGTGTCCATCGTCGTGGGGTAGAAGACCCGCTCCTCGAGGTAGTCGGCCCCGAAGGGACTGGAGGTGAGGTGTGCTCGCAGCTCCTCGGCCGTGGTCGTGATGACGCCGAGCTCAGCCCCACAGTAGGCACGTATGATCTCGGCGATACGTGTGGAGGTTTGCTCTGGAGATAGGGGCGAGCGCAGGACGATATTCCCGCTCTGGATGTAGGTCGTGACGTCGGCGAACTCTGCCGCCTCGATGGCTTCACGGAGCTCGGCCATCTTGGGTATGCGGTTCTTGCCACTTGGCATCACGCCTCTGAGGAGTACGATATAGCTATGCATCAGTCTTAGTAAAGATAATGCCCCCGCGTGCTCTCTCGGAGGGAGCTGCGGGGGCATTGTCGGGTGAATAGCCTTAGCCCTCAGTCGAAGGGGCTATGCAGGCGCAGAAGGAGGGGACGAGATTGCGGTCCCCGAAGCCGTTGTCGATACGTGCGACGTTGATCCAGAACTTGTTCTCACGCAGGTAGGGCAGTGGGTAGGCTGCCTTCTCGCGTGGGTAGCTGTGGCTCCAGCTGTCGGATACGACCTCGTACTCGGGGTGCGGGGCATTCTTCAGGACGTTGTCCTCGGCGTCTACGCGCCCTTCCTTGGCCTCCTGGATTTCCTCCCAGATGCACTGCATGACCTCGAGGAAGCGGTCCAGTTCGGCCTTGCTCTCACTCTCTGTAGGCTCAATCATCAGCGTGCCATGGACGGGGAAGGAGAGGGTGGGAGCGTGGTAGCCGAAGTCCATGAGGCGCTTAGCGATGTCGCTCTCATCGACGCCGCAGGTATCCTTGAGACGGCGGCAGTCGAGGATGAGCTCGTGCCCGACGCGTCCCGTAGCACCCGTGTAGACGATGCCGTAGGTATCCTTGAGGCGGACGGCCAGATAGTTGGCATTCAGGATGGCCGTGCGTGTCGAGCGCTCTAGACCCTTCGCGCCCAGCAGGCGGATGTAGGCGTAGGAGACGACGTCGATCCCAGCGCTACCCAGCGGAGAGGCCGCTACGACATTACCCTCGATGGGCTCGAAGTCTACGCCGTAGCCGTGGGTGGGCTGGTAGGGAGCTAGGGCCTCAGTCATACAGATCGGGCCGCTGCCGGGGCCACCACCGCCGTGAGGGATGGCGAAGGTCTTATGCAGATTGAGGTGGCAGACGTCGGCGCCGATGAAGCCAGGGTTGGTGAGGCCTACCTGAGCGTTCATGTTCGCCCCATCCATGTACACCAGTGCGCCGCAGTCGTGGACGCGCTTGCAGAGGTCGATGATGTTCGTCTCGAAGATCCCGTGCGTGCTGGGATAGGTGATCATCATCGCTGCGAGGCTGTCGCGATGCTCCTCGGTCTTCTTCATGAAGTCGTCCCAGTCGACGTTGCCCTGCGCGTCGCAGGCTACGATGACGCACTGGTAGCCGCACTGCGAGGCCGAGGCGGGATTGGTGCCGTGAGCGGAGGCAGGTAGGAGGACCTTGTCTCTATGCCCACCGCCATGCGCCTCATGGTAGGAGCGTATGGTACGCAAACCTGCGTATTCGCCCGCTGCCCCAGAGTTGGGCTGGAGGGAGACGACGGGTAGGCCCGTGATCGTCGCTAGCAGCTCCTTGAGGTTCTCCAGCAGCTCCAGCGAGCCTGCCACCTGGTCCTCGGGGGCGTAGGGATGGATGTTGCAGAAGGCGGGATTGCTCAGCGGGATGACTTCGCTGGCGGCGTTGAGCTTCATCGTACAGGAGCCGAGGGAGATCATCGAGTGCGCCAGGGAGATGTCCTTACGCTCGAGGCGCTTGATGTAGCGCATCATCTCGGTCTCGGTGTGGTACTTGTTGAAGACCTCGTAGGAGAGGAAGGGCGAGGTGCGCAGATGCTTGCGCTGGATGTAGATGCTGTGCTCGCTGACCTCGTCGTTGAAGTTGCTCTCCTTCCCGAGCGCCGAGGCGAAGATATAGCAGAGCACGCTCAGATCCTCGGGCAGGGTCGTCTCATCGATGCTCAGAAGGACGACACAGCCGCAGGGTGCGTAGAATAGATTGACGCGGCACTCTAGGGCCAGCTCGCGCAGCTTGTCGGCGAAGCCAGCTTCCTCAGGCAGGACGACGCAGAGCGTGTCGAAGAAGTCCTCATGCAGCAGACGGTAACCCAGATCGCGCAGCTTGCCCGCGAGGAAGCCCGCGTAGGAGTGTACGCGGCGGGCGATATGCTTTAGCCCTTCGGGGCCATGGTAGACGGCGTAGAAGCCGCTCATCGACGCCAGCAGGGCCTGTGCCGTACAGATGTTGCTGGTGGCGCGCTCACGCTTGATATGCTGCTCGCGCGTCTGCAGCGCTAGGCGGTAGGCCTCCTTGCCCATGCGGTCCTTACTCAGGCCGATGATGCGCCCAGGGAGAGTACGCTTGTACTCCATGCGACAGGCGATATAGCCCGCCGAGGGGCCACCGAAGTACATGGGGATCCCGAAGCGCTGTGCCGAGCCGAAGACGACATCTGCGCCCCATTCGCCTGGAGGTGTCAGGAGCACCAGCCCGAGGAGGTCAGCAGCGACCCCCACCTTGATATCCGCCTCGTGTGCCTTGGTGACAAAGTCGCTGTAGTCGTTGACTCCACCCATAGCCCCTGGGTACTGGACGATAGCGCCGAAGTAGTCTGCCCCGAAGTCAAAGTCCTGCCACTTGCCTAGTACGACCTCTATACCCTGCGGGATGCAGCGCGTGGTGATGACGTCGCGCGTGGAGGGGAAGACATCCTTGTCGACGAAGAGGCGACGGGCTCCTGCCTTCGTCTTGGCCTTGCTGCGCTCATTGAAGAGCAGGAAGGCGGTCTCCGCCCCAGCTGTAGCCTCGTCGAGCAGAGAGCAGTTGCTCAGCGGTAGCGCCGTGAGGTCCGTGATGACGGACTGGAAGTTGAAGAGCGCCTCGAGGCGTCCCTGAGAGATCTCTGCCTGGTAGGGCGTGTAGGAAGTGTACCAAGCGGGGTTCTCCAGCACATTACGCTGGATGACGGGGGGGAGGACGGTGTCGTACCAGCCCTGACCGATGTAGGAGGTGAAGACCTCATTCTTGGAGGCGAGGTCGGCGATATGCTCGGCGAACTCCCGCTCCGTCATAGGCTCGGGTAGGTCGAGGGGCTCGGAGAGACGGATGTTATCGGGGAGGGTCTGGGCGATCAGCTCATCGAGGGTCTTGACCCCGATGGTGCGTAGCATCTCCTCGGCATCCTGGGCTCCTACGCCGATATGGCGGAGGGAGAAGTCATTGGTGTTCATAGGCGAACGGTACTATAGTGATAATGTTAGTGAGTCAAGGTCTGTAGCTGGACTACAGCATACCAAAGGTACATATTTCGCTGTTAGTCCCCAAACCGCCCAGTCGCCTCCCACCAGCCGTCCCAAGACTGCCTCCATAACACCTCCCTTACCCTTCGTCTTCGTCCCGAGCTATACTGTGTTAGGACTCATCTTTAGCCTTCCCGAGCCTCAAAACTTGTGGAGCGAGGGCGAGGGATGGGGCTGACGGAGCTGAAGGATAAGGGGGACGGGCAAAAGTAATATAATAATCGGCGGAAAGTTATATAATAATTCTCCGAAAGTAATATAATAATTGATCAAAAGTAATATAAGAAATCTCAGTGAAGGATATCCCTCAGCTCAGTCCGCCCTAGCTCGGAGCTCGGTGGAGGCCAGCTCGTAGCAGGCCGCAGGGCTTGTCCGAGTCACTGCCGTGCGGTGACTCAGCCTCGTGGTGGCGAGGGCTAGGCTCAGCAGAATCCTTATCTTTGCGTTATCAGTCACACAAGTCAACCTATACATATATATAGTATGAAGCGATGGATTAGCCTTTGGCTCCCCTGCCTCGCCCTAGGGATGAGCGTGCTCGCGAGCTGTAAGAGCTCGGGCAGTAGCGCCCTGCAGCAGAAGGCCACGGGGAAGCCCGGCGAGCTGATGCTCGTCATGGACAAGCAGTACTTCGAGGCTCCTATGGGGCTCAAGCTCTACGACCTCCTCGAGGACGACGCGCCCTCCCTGCCGCAGGCCGAGCCCAGCCTGCGCATCTCGCGTGTGCCGACACAGTCCTTCACGGGCTTCATGCAGCTGGTACGCAATGTCCTCATCGTCGACGTAGACAAGGATCGCTACACCACGACCTCGATGAAGTACAGCTACGACGACTGGGCCAAGGGGCAGGTCGTGATGCGCATGACCTCACCCAGCCCCGACTCGATCATGAGCTATCTGGATAGCAAGGGCGAGGGGATCATGAACGTCTTCGTGCGCCACGAGCTCTTCCTCTTCGGCGAACTGCTAGCCAAGCAGTACAGCGCGCGTGCCCAGCACTTCACCGATAGCCTCTTCGGACGTAACATCAACGTCCCTGAGGACATCCGCAATCAGAAGGTGGCGAAGGACTTCCTCTGGATGTCCAACTCCTCCATGCGCTCGCGTCACGATATCCTTGTCTACAGCTACCCCTACACAGGGCCTAAGAGCATGGGGCTCGATGCCCTCGTGGCTAAGCGCGACAGCGTACTGCGGACCAATATCGCAGGCGAATTCGAAGGCAGCTACCCCTGCACGGAGCAGAACTATGGCCTGCTCTACCGTCGTGTACAGCTCCCTGGCGAGGAGACTCCACGCGCCGAGGTGCGCGGTCTGTGGAAGATGACGGGCGGCGCCATGATGGGTGGGCCCTTCGTCAGCCACGCGATCCTGGATAAGGCCGCCCAGCGCGTCCTCGTCTTCGAGGGCTTCGTCTACCGCCCCAACGAGGACAAGCTGCACCTTATCCGCATGATGGAGGCAGCGCTCTACAGCCTGCGCCCCAGCAGCGTCAAGGCCTTCGACCCTGAGCTCATCCTCAAGGCTGCTTACACTAAGGGCTTCTAGCGAGACATGGCAGCACGACGTATCAAGGTCGCCATCACGCACGGCGATATCAATGGCATAGGCTACGAGCTTCTCTTCAAGATCTTTGCCGATGAGCGCATGACCGAGCTCTGCACGCCCGTACTCTATGGCTCGGAGGCTGCAGCCCAGTGGTGGCAGCGGCAGCTCCAGCTGGAGCAGCCCGTGAGCTGGCAGCTTATCACAGGCGCCGAGGAGGCACGGGAGGGACAGCTCAACCTCATCGACTGCGCAGGTGCGCACAAGGTAGAGGTACACCCTGGGGAGGCCCATGAAGAGGCGGGGATGCTGGCCTTCGAGGCGCTGGAGCGCGCCACGGCTGACCTGCGCAATGGGCTCTGTGATGTCCTCGTCACGGCTCCGATCAATAAGGCTGTCATGCCGCAGCAGCTCTTCCCCTTCAAGGGGCATACCGATTACCTCGACGCCCTCGGGGCGGTGACGCCTGGCGAGAGCCTGATGGTACTCGGGGCTCAGGACTGCCGCGTGGCGCTGGCGACGACGCACATCCCTGTGTCAGAGGTAGCCCGTAGCCTCAGCGAGGAGCTGATCCTGACGAAGCTCCGTCTGATGGAGCAAGGCCTGCAGCGCGACTTCGGCATCATTAAGCCTCGTCTCGCGGTGCTGGCGCTGAACCCACATGCGGGAGACAAGGGGCTGATCGGCAAGGAGGAGGACACCATCATCCGTCCCGCCCTGCAGCGCGCCTCCGAGGCGGGACAGCTCGTCTTCGGCCCTTACCCTGGGGATGGCTTCTGGGGGAGCGCTCAGGTGGACAGCTTCGACGGTATCCTAGCCATGTACCACGATCAGGGACTGGCACCCTTCAAGGCGCTCTATATGAACGAGGGCGTCAACGTGACGCTGGGGCTACAGTTCGTACGCACCTCTCCCGACCACGGCACGGGCTACGACATAGCTGGCAAGGGGATTGCTGACCCCACCAGTCTACGTACGGCTATCTACTGGGCGCTGGATATCTATCGCTGCCGTCAGCGCTATGACGAGGCGACACGCTACCCCCTACGCCGTCACTACCACAATAGAGGTCGCGACGATGAGCGTATAGACCTCAGCGCTGTGCGCGACGACTACTAGCGCCTCTCTCCCCTTAGCTACAATCTATGAGTGCCCCCCCGCTAAAGATCTACACCGCCTCGGCAGGCTCGGGTAAGACCTATGCCCTCGTGCGTGAGTACCTACGTCTCGCCCTCGACGGAGACCCGCGCAGCTACCAAGGCATACAGGCTGTGACCTTCACCCGAAAGGCCACTGCGGAGATGAAGGAGCGTATCCTAGAGGAGCTCCATCAGCTGAGCCAAGGGCGCTCTCGTATGGCAGCCGAGCTCCTCAGGGAGCTCGGCTGCTCCTCGTCTGAGCTGGAGCGTCGCGCTCGCCTCATGCTGCGCACGCTCCTCGAGGAATACCAGCGCTTCAGGATACGTACCATTGACTCCTTCTTCCAGGAGCTCATCCGCAGCTTTGCCCATGAGCTCGGGCACAGCGGAGCACTGCGTCTGGAGACGGATACGGCCTACGTCCACAGCTACGCCATCCAGGCCCTCTTCGCCGACATCGACCAGGGCAAGGCCGACAAGACCCTTAGGGACTGGATCATGCACCTAGCCCTGGACAGCATAGACCAAGGGCGGAGCATACGGGTTGAGACAGGGCTGAAGAACTTCGCAGGGCAGCTAGAGCGCGAGGCTGTGAAGAAGCAGCTGATCGCGGGCACCTTCCCTCATCACGGGGATCTGGACGCTCTGGAGCAGAGCCTCCGCGCCTATCGCACCTGGGCTAAGGCAGAGGTCATGCGCATCCATCGGGGGTTCCTCGATGAGCTGCAGCGGGCAGGGCTGACACTCCAGGACCTCAGCTACGGCGAGCAGGGTGCGCTGGCAGCAGTGCTCCATGCCGCGAAGCTTGAGGGGACGAGCCTCGTCAAAGCTAAGACCCCCCTGACGAGTGCCAAGCGCTGGAGGGACTGGCAGGGCACGGGCTACAGCGCGGAGGGGCTCCTGAAGAAGGGGCAGGAGGGCAAGGCCGCAGGGCTCTCTGCGACGACCTTAGCAGAGCTCGGGGAGGCCTTCGACCAGCTCTGCCGCGACCATGCCCCTAGCCTCGAGGCTGTGACAGCGATGCTCAGGCAGCTGAGCTTCTACCGTCTCCTCATCAAGATCAAGGAGAAGCTGGATACGCTGCGCAATACCGAGCGCCTCAGCGTACTGAGTGACGCGCCTACGCTGATCGCCCACCTGCTGCGGCATGTCGACCCCGGGCAGTCGCCCTTCTTCTACGAGCGTATCGGCACGCGTATCGCGCACCACATGATCGACGAGTTCCAGGATACGAGTCAGATGCAGTACGAGAACTTCCTCCCGCTGCTGCGTGAGGCCGTGGGCAACGGGCAGGACAGCCTCCTCGTCGGGGATGCCAAGCAGAGCATCTACCGCTTCCGTAATGCCGATAGCAGGCTCCTCTCGTCCGTCGGGAGCTACTTCGGCGAGGAGGCCGCCGAGACCATACCGCTGGATACGAACTGGCGAAGCACCCCCGAGATCGTCCACTTCAACAACGCGCTCTATCCCGAACTGGCACGCCTCTTAGCCGATCAGCAGCAGGTTGAGGAGAGCGGGCTCGGGGCGGCAGAGCAGCAGCGGCTGCGCCAGCTCATCGATCAGTCCTTCGGCATCTACAGCACCGAGCAGGTCGCCCAGCAGGTGCCCGAGGCGCATGCCGAGCGTGCGGGGCTCGTCGCGCTGCACTATGTCGACCCCAGCGGAGCACAGGAGGCGGAGGGCGAGGCGCCCGACACCGAGGATAGCGAAGAGGGTGAGGTCGATGCCAGCCGCTACCGATCCATCATCCCCGTCATCCTCGACCTCCAGCACCGCGGCTATCGTCCCTGCGATATCGCTATCCTGGTGCGCGGCAGCAAGGAGGCTCAGGCTATCGCCGAGGTGCTGCAGACGACCGTCCTCACAAGAGAGGAGGCCGAGCGCTGTAGCCTCGACTTCACCTCTCAGGAGGCCCTCATCTTAGGCGGAGCCTATAGTGTGGGCTTCCTCATCGCTGTCTTCCGCTACATCGCCCAGCCTTCATCGCACTACCATCGTACGTACCTGCAGCTCTACTACGAGCAGCTACGCCTGCAGAAGGGGCAGGAGCTAGGGTACGAGGAGGCTCCTCATCTCCCCGAGCTGGAGGAGGCGGGGGAGCTCGCTGAGTCCTTCCTCGCGACGCTGGCACATGCTGGGCGGCGTGGGCTCTTCGAGCTCGGCGAACTGCTCATCCATTACTTCGGCCGCCTACTCCTTGAGGCAGAGGAGGCCTACGTGATCTTCTTCCTCGAGCTCCTCCAGCAGCACGAGGCGCATGAGGGCTCGGATCTAGCGGCCTTCCTCAGCTACTGGGATGAGCGCGGATCGGGGCTGACCATTGTCGCCCCAGAGGACGAGCGCAACTTCCGCCTCATGACGATCCACAAGTCCAAGGGGCTGGACTTCCCCGCTGTCCTGCTCCCTGACCTCGACTGGAAGATCTATGACGGAGGGCGGCGAGCCGAGATGCTGTGGTGCCCCCTCGAGCGGGAGCGCTTCCCCGAGGAACTCCAGCTGCCTATGCGCCGCGATGAGGAGCTGGGGGCGGTGCAGCGCGTGGCCTACGTCCCCGTGGAGGCGACCAGTAGCCTCGCCTATAGCACCTTTGCCCCCGAGTACTATGAGGATCGTGTGAACCGCGCCCTAGATGCCCTCAATCTCCTCTATGTGGCGACGACACGCCCCGCCCGAGAGCTCCATCTGTGGCTGCCTCAGCCCGAGGAGGCCAAGGAGAAACCCCAGGCAAGTACCGTGGCTGAGCTCCTCACGATGCTGGGGCTAGAGGAATTGCTCTCGAGCCTCGGAGGCTCCTCCCCGCGCTTTGTGACGACCCCAGCTACAGATCCACTGGCCTATGGCCTAGCCGAGCTCCCAAGCTATAGCCCGAAGGGCACAGCGGCGGAGGACGGTCTGCCCCTGCGTATCCAGCAGCTAGAGGCCTATCCCTCGAGTCGGCGTATCGCTGTCCTTAGGGAGGGTCTGGACCACTTCATCGAGGACAGCCCCATACGCAATGGCCGTGTGATGCACGGCATCCTCGAGCGTATCACGACGACGGCCGATATCTCCGCTGCCCTGGATGAGGCCGTGCTGGATGGCCTCGTCAGTGAGGAGCACCGCCCCAGCATCCAGGGGCAGCTCGAGACGATCACGACTGCGGAGGCGACGCGGCGCTGGTTCGACGGATCGGGACGTGTGCGTACCGAGGCTACGATCATCGGTGGGGAGCGTCACGAGGTACGCCGCCCAGATCGTATCGTTTTCTATGAGGACGAACAAGGGGAGCGGGTCGAGCTGGTAGACTATAAGTTCGGCAAGCCTCAGCCTGGCTATCCCGCGCAGGTGCGCCGCTACATGCAGCTGATGCGTGCCATGGGCTACGAGCGCGTGACGGGCTACCTCTGCTACATCACCGAAGGGGAGCTCCAGGTCAAGCTCATTAGCTAGTCGTCCCTTCATAAGGGTTCGGCGCAAGCCTTCTGCCTGCTCCTCGCTTTAGTATTACAGCTGCCCCGAGTCCTCTACGGAGGTCTC
>ERZ773250.82-NODE-82-length-61717-cov-8.289254_pt1 | contig 61717 bp, 49 predicted proteins | sample MGYA00511258_ERZ773250 | MGnify/ENA primary metagenome ERZ773250 (study PRJEB29015, sample SAMEA2738164) | human oral metagenome | biome: human oral; feature: human-associated habitat; material: saliva | place: China | collected 2187 ... | reverse complement strand
CTCTTCCGATCTGTAGAGATGGGGTTTCACCACATTGGCCAGGCTGGTCTCAAACTCCTGACCTCAATTGATCCATCTGCCTCAACCTCCCAAAGTGCAGCTTAAGGCGCAGTGCCTTTAAACCGGGCTGACGCCTAGGCTACGGCCAGCCAGGCCGCGTGCACGGTGACCCAGCTTGCGCGCCACCCCAGCTAGACCCTGGGCGGCGCTGGAGCCAGCGGCGGGGCGGCCGTCGTCGGCAATAGAAGCCGGCACCCCACAGTCAGAGCCCTCACGCACATTAATGTCCAGCGGCAGCTGCGCCAGTACCGGCACCTCATAACCCAGCTCGCGGCTCAGGTTAGCGGCCACCTGGGCGCCTCCACCGGAACCGAAAATCTCTAGGGTGGTGCCGTCGGGCTGCTCAATGTAGGACATGTTCTCGATTACCCCAACCACCTTCTGCTTGGTTTGGCTGGCAATCAGGCCGGTACGCTCAGCCACCTCAGCGGCAGCCGCCTGCGGGGTGGTCACCACCAAAATCTCGGCGTTGGGCAGCAGCTGGGCCACCGAAATGGTCACGTCACCGGTTCCCGGAGGTAGGTCTAGCAGCAGCACGTCTAGGTCACCCCAGAACACGTCGGTGAGGAACTGCTGCACGGCGCGGTGCAGCATCGGGCCACGCCACACCACTGGCTGGTGTTCGCCCACAAACATGCCGATAGAAATAACCTTCACCCCGTGGGAAACCGGGGGCACAATCATGCCGTCAAGCTGAGTGGGTACGTGGTCCACACCCAACATGCGGGGGATAGAGAAACCGTAAATATCGGCGTCAACCACGCCAACGTTGAGCCCCTGGGCGGCCATGGCGGCAGCCAAGTTAGCGGTTACAGAAGATTTACCAACGCCGCCCTTACCGGAGGTGACCGCATAGACGCGGGTCAGGCTACCGGGCTTAGTGAAAGGAATTTCCGGCTCGGCCACGCCACCGCGCAGCTTTGTGCGTAGGGCGGCACGCTCCTCGTCGTTCATAACCCCCAGCTCCACCTTGACGCTGGTTACGCCAGCGACGGCGCCAACCTCGCGTTGGGTGTCAGCGGTTAGGGTGTCTTTAAGCGGGCAACCTGCCACGGTGAGGTTCAAACCGATAGTAACTGCGCCGTCGTCGGCAATATCAATAGAACGCACCATGCCCAGCTGCGTAACTGGGCGGCGAATTTCAGGATCGATGACGCGCTCTAGAGCGGCCTCAATAGCCTCTTGGGTGGGTAGTGTCATGAGCTAATACTAAAGCCCAGCTAACACTTCTATAGAAGCAGTGCGGTCATAGATCACATTTGAGATATCTAGCAGCGAAAAAGCTGCCGCTATCAAAAGGTTGTTAGCTGGGCCAATAGACGGCGTCTAGTCGCGCTTGGAAGTAGGGTTGTTTTGCTGTTGGCACTGCTGATCTAACTGTTGCTGCGCATCTAGCTGAGCTTGGCGCTGAGCAAACTCGGCTTGCTGCTGGGCGGCGGCCTGGATCAGGTTACGTTCCTCAGCCACAATCTCCATTAGCAAGTCACGCATCTCTGAACGCACAAAGTCACGGGTAGCCACATCATTCATAGCTAGACGCAGCGCCGCAATTTCACGGGTCAGAAACTCAGTGTCAGCCAGGTTGCGCTCGGCACGCTGGCGATCTTGCTCAGCAGTTACGCGGTCACGGTCATCTTGGCGGTTCTGTGCCAACATAATCAGCGGCGCTGAATATGAAGCCTGAGTAGAAAAAGCCAGGTTAAGCAGGATGAATGGGTACTCATCCCAGGCATAACCCACGCTAGCTAGGGCCACATTCGCAACGATCCAGGCAGTTACGAAAATGGTCATATACAGCACGAATGAGGGTGAACCCATAAATCGGGCGGTGGCCTCAGCAAAACGGCCAAAACCGTCCTTATCGCCGCCGCCGCGCCGCCACGGCTTCCAGCCGCGCTGTGAAGGGTCTAGGGGAGTGTCTAGAGAGTCAGCCATTTGCACTCTTTTCGATGGCCTCATCGGTTACGTCATCGTCAGCGTCACGCCAGTCATCGGGCATGAGGTGGTCCAAAACGTCATCGACGCTGACGGCTCCCACCAGGCGGTCTGCATCATCTACTACAGCCAAGGCGGTTAGGTTATAGGTAGCCAAAATACGGGTAACCGTACCAATAGAGTCACTTGGGGAAACTGATTCCAGATCCCGATCAATAATGGAGCCCACCAGGGTTTGGGGAGGCTCGCGTAGGGCCCGCTGTAAATGCACCACGCCAATAAAACGACCGGTAGGTGACTCTAGCGGGGGGCGAGCCACAAAACCCATGGTGGCCAGGGCCGGGCTACCCTCCTCCTTACGGGCGTGGGCCAGGAAGGTGGCCACAGTGGCCTCGGGAGGCAAAATAATAGGCTCAGTGGTCATCAAACCACCTGCGGTGTAGTCGTCATAAGCCATCAGGCGGCGCACGTCGGCAGCCTCATCGGGCTCCATCAGGGCCAGCAGGGCTTCAGCTTTAGGTAAGGGCAGCTCGGAGACTAGGTCGGCGGCGTCGTCAGGCTGCATAACATCCAAAACGTCGGCGGCGCGCGGGGCCTCAAGCTTAGACAAAATAGCTAGCGAATCCTCAGCCGAAAGCTCCTCCAGGGCGTCAGCTAGGCGCTCATCGGTTAGGGCCGTGGCCACCTCAAGGCGGCGTACCGGGGGTAACTCGTGCAGGGCATCAGCCAAGTCAGCAGGCTTTAGATCCTCCATGGTGGCCAGCAGGGCGCTAACCCCCTGCTCATTGGGGCGTAGCGACAGGCCGATGACGTCGCCCACCTCAACGGTGAAAGTTTCGCCCTTGCGTAGCCCCAGACGCCCAGTGACCGGGCGCTGCACAAATAGGCGCGTCACATTCCAGTCATGGTTGCGGTCTTTTTCGATGCACACGTCGCGAATTTCCACGGTGCCCGACCCGTCACGCAGGGTTACGCGCTTATCTAAAAGCTCACCCACCACCAGGGTCTCTAGTGAACGCTGGGAGAAACGGCGCACGTTAAGTACGCCGGTAGTAATTACCGCCCCCGGTTCCATGGCGGTTACGCGGGAAAGGGGCACAAATACTCGACGGCGCCCGGGCACCTCAACTACCAGCCCAACTGCGCGGGGGGCTGAGCGTAGGTTAATTAAAACGACCACGTCAACCACTTTGCCTACCTGATCACCAAGCGGGTCAAAGACCGCTGTGCCGGCTAGGCGAGCGATGTAGACGCGGGTTGTGGAATGGGTGCGCATAACCTCCATGGTCTTAGGTTAGCCCCCTAGCTATGGCCAGAGCTAACCTCAAAAGTGTGAAAAGATCGGCTAAATAAACCAAATAGTTTTGGGGTGGCACCTCTTTAGTAAGTGCCACCCCAAAACCTAGATTAGCCAGTAAAGACAGTTTTAATGGCTAAATTTCGCCGGTCTTAACTACGTATCAGCCGCGCAGAGAACGTACCCAGTTTTCGACGTCGTCGGTGTCACGCGGAATATCGGCGGTGATGCGACGGGCGCTACCATCAGGGTCAATGACAATGTCGTCCTCAATGCGCACAGCCTGGCCGCGCAGCTCCTCAGGTACCTGCAGGTCATCGGCGCGGAAGTACAGGCCCGGCTCAATGGTGAAGCACATGCCCGGCTCTAGCAGCGCATCCATGTACATTTCCCGGCGTGCCTGGGCGCAGTCGTGCACATCCAGACCCAGGTGGTGGCTGGTGCCGTGCACCATCCAGCGGCGGTGGTACTGGCCCTCAGCCGAAAGTGACTGGGCAGCAGTGACGCCCTCAGGCAGGCAGCCCCAAGACTCTAGACGCTCAGCCAGAACCTCCATGGCGGCATTGTGCAGGTCGCGGAAACGCACCCCGGGCTCGTTAGCCTTAGCGAAAGAAGCATCGGCGGCGTCGAGAACTGCCTGATAAATCTTGCGCTGAGCCTCAGAGAAGGTACCCGAAACCGGCAGGGTACGGGTCACGTCAGCGGTGTAGAGCGAATCCACCTCGGCGCCGGCGTCAACCAGCACCATGTCAGACTCAAGCACGCGCCCATCGTTGTTAATCCAGTGCAGCGTGTTGGCGTGGTTACCGGAGGCGGCAATGGTGTCATAGCCCAGACCGTTACCCTCTTCGCGGGCCACGGCGCCAAAAGCACCCTCCAGCACACGCTCACCACGCCAGTGCTCAGTGGCGCGCGGCAGGGAACGAATCAGCTTTTCAAAACCGGACTTGGTGACCGAGACAGCCAGTTCCAGCTGCTCAATTTCCCACTGGTCCTTAATTAAACGTAGCTCAGCCAAAGCCTCTAGCAGCTTGGCGTCGTTAGCGGCGTTAACCTGGGCGTCTACTGCACCGTTTTGGCTGCGCACCTGGTTGACCAGCTCAGTGACACTGGGGTCGGCCTCGCTAACCACACACAGTTCTAGCGTGCCCGCATCCTTAGCTAGGGCGTCACCTAGAGAGTCAATGTGGGCGCAAGCAATACCGGTGGCGTGCTCAACCTCCTCCAGGGAAGGACGCACCCCTACCCACAGCTCGCCGTAGCGCGGGTCGCCATAAAACTCTTCGCTTGAACGTGAAGCGCGCGGACGGAAGTAAAGCACAGCGGTGTGAGTGGGGCCTTCGCCGCCGTCACGGATGGGCTCAAGCACCAGCACGGCGTCGGGCTCAAAATCAGTGCCGGTACCGGTCAGGTGAGCAAAAGCCGAGTGCGGGCGGAAGCGGTAATCGCAGTCATTGTTGCGCACCTTAAGCGGGCCGGCAGGAATCACTAGGCGCTTGTTGGGGAACAGCTTGCCCAAAGCCTCACGGCGGGCAGCGGCCCAAGGAGCAGACTCGTTACGACCCTGCGTGTTTTCTGGGCGCGGGCCCCAGTTAGAGCCAATGAACTCGCGGAAAGCGGAGTTGGCGGGCTGACGTGAACGGTTGTTACCACGGTCAGCTAAAGTCTGGTTGTCGCTGGAAGCGGTGGATTTTTCCTCAGTCATAAAGCCATCATAAGCCGTTTAACGCGCTGAGCCCTAAGCCGTTAACGCGCTGGGCCCTAAGCTGTTTAAACGCTGGACTCGCGGCGTGGCTGGGCTCGGCGCTGGAAGAGAGGCTGGGAGCTACGGCTCCTAGTGCGGGGGCGGCGAGGCTGGGACCTCGCTGGCAGCGAGGCGTTAAGACTTCTAGGGCCAGCATCCTAACAACCGGGTGAGTCTAACCGCGCCTGGGCTACCTAGGCCATACAATCCAATTGTGCGCATTGATCCTCATACTCATTCAAGTTGTTCCGATGGCACCCAAACCCCAGCACAGTTAATCGCTTCCGCCGTCGAATGCGGCCTGGACGTTATTGGGTTGACCGACCACGACACCACAGATGGATGGCACCAAGCTGCACAAGCAATTGAAGGCACCAGCCTGAAACTGCTGCGCGGCATGGAAATTTCCTGCTCCTACCAGGGAATTACCCTGCATCTGCTCTCTTACCTACACGACCCCGACAATGTGGCTTTAAATCGGGAGCTTAGGCGCTCGCATGAAGCCCGCCATGAGCGCGCCCGCCTTATGGTTGAGCGACTAAGCAAGGATTACCCCATCACCTGGGAAGAAGTTGTCGCTCAGACAGCTCCCGGAGCCACTTTGGGACGCCCTCACATTGCTGACGCGCTGGTAGCTGCCGGGGCTTTTAAAAACCGCAGCGAGGTTTTTGCCGGCCCGCTTAAGCCTGGCTCGCCCTACACCGTGGAGCGTTACGCCCCCGACCCGGTCAAAGCCTGCGCCCTGGTGCGCGCAGCTGGGGGAGTGCCGGTGGTGGCTCACCCGCGCGCCGCTAGCCGCAGCAAGCGCCTGATTCCCGACGAGGTTTTTGCTCGCATGGCTGAGGTTGGTTTGGCTGGTCTTGAGGTTTATCACCGCGATCACGACGACGTCGCCCGTGCGCAGGCCCTGCGTCTTGCTAAGGATCTGGGGCTGGGAATTAGCGGTTCAAGCGACTATCACGGGGCTGGTAAACCTAACCGTTTAGGCGAAAACCTAATGCCGGTAGAGTTCTACGAGCGCGTTGTGGAGCAGGGTCTGCTACCCATTTTGGAGGGGTAGTGGAAATCTTTGAACCCCATGTGTTTGCTACCTCGCTAGCTACGCTGGTAGTTATTCAAGACCCGGTGGGGGCCATCCCGATCTTCCTGTCACTAACTGGAAAACAGTCTGATGCGCAGCGTAAAAGATCTGCCCGCACAGCTACGCTAGTTAGCCTTGGCGTAATTTTAGTATTCGCTTTAGCTGGACGTTACATTCTAGAGTTTCTAGGTATTAGCGTGCCTGCTTTGCAGCTATCTGGTGGTCTGTTGCTACTGTTGGTGGCCTTGGAGCTGCTTACTGACAAAATGGATGAGCATCCTGACCCTGATGCTACCGGCGGAGTTAACGCAGCCCTAGTGCCCCTAGGCACGCCCCTACTGGCTGGGCCCGGTGCGATTGTGGCCGCCATGGTGGCAGCTGATTCTTCTGGCTCCACCGCCGGTTGGATTAGTGTGGGTGTGGCTATTGTGATGTCACACGTGGTCATTTGGCTCACCCTGCACTTCTCCACGGTGCTTAACCGGCTTCTTAAGCAGTCTGGTATCACCCTGCTAACCCGCATTGCCGGTTTGCTGCTGGCAGCTATTGCGGTGCAGATGATGGTGGACGCGGTAGAGACCTTCGTAAAGCAGTTCGGGGCCTAACGCCCTTAGCGGTGGGACCTGCTGCGCGAGCGGCCAAAACCGTTCGCCGTGCGGGAGGCCAAGGGCCCAGCTCAGGGCGCCTGGCGCGTGGCCAATCAAAACCGTATGCTGCTGGCTGCAAAACTAAGAACAAACCCCCGGCTCAACCGAGCACGGGGGTTTGCGGCGTTTAAAGGAGCCTACCTGAGCCAGTGTACTCCTTAGAGCTCACTCAGTGGGTTTTAAGAAGCTACCCAGTTTTTGTGGCTTGGCTAGCAGGCTTAACCAGCAGGCTTGGCTAAGCAGGCTTTTCGGCAGGCTTCTAGCCGGCTTCAAGCTGGTTTTGTCCAGTTGGTTTTACTCAGCTTTAGTGCGGCGAGCACCGCGAGTGCGCTTACGGGGACGACGCGACTTAGCCTGCTTAGTGCGCACGGCGTCGTCGGCCTTACGGTGAGCGCGCCCCCGACCCCGAGAGCGGCCGCGAGAACGGGCGGCAGAGCGAGAGCCAGTGGTGCCCAGATCCTCAATATATTCAGCGCTTAAACCCTCACGCTTACGCTGCGAGCGCGGCAGGCGGTTACCCACATTCTCAGGAATATCCAGGTCACTGTAGAGGTGGGGACTGGTGTGGTAGGTCTCTACCGGCTCCTTGTACTCCAAGCCCAGCGTCTTGCAGTTCAGGCGCCAACGCGGCAGGTCCTCCCAATCCACAAAGGTGACCGCCGTGCCGTGCTTGCCGGCGCGCCCAGTGCGGCCGATGCGGTGCACGTAGGTCATGGCGTCTTCGGGGCACTCATAGTTAATAACGTGGGTGACGTCGTCGACGTCGATACCACGGGCGGCCACGTCGGTAGCTACCAGCACATCCACCTTGCCGTTACGCAGGGCACGCATGGCCTGCTCGCGGGCTCCCTGGCCCAAGTCACCATGCAGCGCGGCCACGGCGAAACCCTGCCTGGACAGCTCCCGGGTGACCGTGTCGGCGGTGCGCTTGGTGCGGCAGAAAATAATGCAGCCTTCGCGCTCGCGGGCCTGCAAAATGCGGCAGATAACCTCCACCTTGTTCATGGCGTGCACGCGGTAGGCGTACTGGGAGACGCTGCGCACTGTGAGGGTGTCGTCTGCGGGATCTTCCTGGGCCCGAATATGGGTGGGCTGGTTCATGTAGCGCCTGGCCAGGGCAATCACTGCGGCCGGCATGGTGGCGCTAAAGAGCATGGTTTGGCGGTCGGGGCGGGTAGCGGCCAGGATTTTTTCCACGTCGGGCAAGAAACCCAGGTCAAGCATTTCGTCGGCCTCATCAAGCACCACGGTGGTGACGTGGTCTAGACGCAAAATGCCGCGATTAATCAGGTCTAGCAGGCGCCCGGGGGTACCCACAATAACCTCCGCACCAGCTTTAATAGCCTCAATTTGGGGCTCATAGGCGCGCCCGCCATAAACCTGGGCGATGCGCACGGTGCGGTATTTGGCGGCGGCGCTGAGCTCTTCAGCTACCTGTTTGGCCAGCTCACGGGTGGGCAGAATAACCAGAGCCTGGGCGCTGCCGGAGGCCGGGTCTTCATCCCAGCCTTCCTCGCCGGGGCCTAGGGTGTCCATTAGTAGCGGGATGCCGAAGCCTAGGGTTTTACCGGTACCGGTTTTGGCTTGACCGATAATGTCTGCCCCATCTAACGCCACCGGCAGGGTTAATGCCTGGATTGGGAAGGGGTGGGTGATGCCGCGTTCGTCGAGGGCCTTGGTAATTTCCTCTTCTACGCCGTACTGGGCGAAGGTTTTGGTCTCTAAATCAAGGCTGTCGGCGGTGGCGCTGATGTCTGCGTCTACCTCATCGGGGCGCACAGCGGTGGCGGCAGCGGAGTTAATTAGGCCAGTGTTTGTGGCCTCAATGTCAGTATTGTTCTCGCTCATATATGCCTTCAACTTTAGGCGCTTTTTTGGCTTTATGGCAGTGTAAATGGGGTAGTTCACGTCAGCGTCTCACTAATGTGAGCGGCTTTGACTAAACTGTTGCCATGGACACTGCTTCTAATGTTTCAGCCTCTGGGGCCCCCGCGTTTAATTTGGTGGCTGGGCTGGTTACCTGGTCTTTATCGGTGCAATCCATTCGCCTGGGCAAGGATGCTTATATGGCTCCCGACATGGTCACGCGGGCCGCGTTGATGCGGCTAAGTGCCCAAACCACGCAGGATTTTAAGGCGGTTTCTACCCGTAGTCGCGAGCTGGGGGTTGATGCGCTAGATAATGCGCAGCCGTTTATGGGGGCGCTGGGTGATTACGATGAGCGTACTCGCCCGGCTGACTGGCCTGAGCGCGTGCTTAAGACTTATTTGGGTATGGGTTTGCTGGGCGACTTTGCGGCCCACGCGGTTTCGCTGCTGCCCCCGGCGCTGGCCTCTGAGCTGGCGCCCTATCTGGACCACCGTGAGCTGGATGCTTTTGCTTCTGCCAGTATTTTGGGTGCAGCCGGTTCTGACCCGCAGCTGGCGGCCCGCTTGGGGCTGTGGGGGCGGCGCGTGGTTGGTGAGGAAGTGGGTACTTTCCACGCTTTGCTGGCACGTTTTAAGGGTTTAGCTGCCGACGACGCCGCCCGCCAGGGCTACCACGACGCCCTGTCTGCTGGGGCGGCCACCCGCATGAAGGGCCTGGGCCTGCGCGTATGAGGCTATCTGCATAAAAACAAACCCCACCGGCTTAGCCGGTGGGGTTTTGTGCGCGCCTCTAGCTGGCGGCGCGGCGCCTAGGACGCCTAAAAAGTGGCGCCCAGCAGCAGTCTAAAGAAGGCGCCTGAAGAATCAGAGGGCGAAGCCCACGCGACGCGGCTCGCTTTCACCCAGCACTACGTAGGCAATAGCGGAGGTGGGCACGTAAACCTTGCGGCCCTTGTCGTCGTCGAGAACTACGGCGGGGGAGCCCTGAGCGGCCTTGATGGTGGAAAGTACGCGCTCTTGGCTGTCATTGGTCTCGAAGGTTAGCTCGCGCGCAACGTTGGTGATGCCGATGGTGACCTGCATGTAAAGCTCCTAATAAAGAAGTAGTGGGCCGGCAGGGAATGCGGGAAATTTACTTACATAATGCTACTGCAATGCAAAAAATACACGAATTGGCGTGTATAAGCTGTGTTCCAATAGTTACATGAGCAAATTCTGCTTAACGCCGCCGTCGCAGCGCTTTGAGCTGCCACAACCAGACGCTTTCACCACTAAAGCCTCCCAGCTAGTTGGCGAAGGGCGAAATTTGGTGGCTTTGGGGGCGCCGGGCAGCGGCAAAACTACTTTAGCGGTGTCCCTGGTGGCCCAGGCGGTGGCGCAGGGACGTCAAGCAGTGTTGCTTAGCCCCACACGCGTGCGTGCAGATCAGCTGCGCACCTATTTGGTGCAAGCTCAAACCCAGCTGGCCAGCCGCCAGGGCCAAGCGGCGTGGCAGTCACCCCAAACTCAGCCCAGCCCAGCTCAGACCGACCCGGCGGCAGACTCAGGCGTCCCAGCGGATAAGTCCAGCCCAGCTCAGACCGGCCCGGCGGCAGACTCAGGCGTCCCAGCGGATAAGTCCGGCCCGGCCCAGACCGGCCCGGCGGCGTCGGTGCAGGTGGACACCCCGCGCGTGTTTACCCCGGCGGCTTTTGCGCTGCGCATCCTAAGCCAGTGGTTTAGCCAGCGTCTACAACCCCTGCCAGCCCCGGTGTTGCTGATGGGCGCTGATGAGGACGCCGCCCTAGAGCAGCTAATTGGCCAGGTCAGCTGGTCTCAACCAGCTGAAGTAACCCAAACACGCGGTTTTCGCGCCCAAATCCGTAACCTGTTCTCGCGCTGCGGTGAGCTGGGGGTTGACTACCAGCTGCTAGAGCAACTGGGCCAGGCCGCCCAGGTACAGCTGTGGTGTGAGGCGGCGCCACTGTTAAAACTGTGGGACAGCCAAAGTGACATCAGCGCCGCCAACCGGGCCATGGCGCTGAAACTAGACACTGCCCGCCTGCAAGATCGGGCCCTATATGCACTAGAGCATTGGTATCAAGCCGATGTAACCGCTCCGCCGCAGCTGCCAGATCTGGTGGTGGTAGACGACTACCAAGACTGCACGGCGGCCACCGCCCGCCTACTGCACGCTTTAGCTGCCCTAAACCTTGGCGAGGCTGAGGGACAAGGCTGGTCGGCTGGCCAGATGCCAAGCGCTGGCCTCGGTGGCGCCAGTGGTGCGCAAGGACCTGGCAGCCGCAGCAGTGCGAATGGATCTGGTGACGCCACTGGTGCGGGGGAGCCTGGCGGCGTCGGCGTGACTAGCCCCGGCGACGTCGAGCACAAGGACGGACGCAGCACCCAAATAGTGGTGTTAGGCAACCCCGACGAGGCGGTTGAAACCTTCCGTGGCGGTGACCCACTAATGCTGGCCAGCGCCGCACGCGACTTTGACGCCGTGGCCCTAACCCTGCCGCAAGTACATCGCGGCTCACGCCAAATCGCTGCTCTAATTGAACTGGCCGTGCAGCAAGTACAGGTAGCCGGATGCATCAGCCAACGCCGCCCCAACTACCAGCATTTGGCGCAAAACAGCCAAAGCGTGTGCTTCAAAATAGCCCCAGATGACACTGTCCAGGTGGGTGCCGTGGCCGCACATATGCGCTCACTGCATCTAGAGCAAGGCCTGGCCTGGGGGAAAATGGCGGTGATTGTGCGCCAAAGCAGCTCGGTGGAGTTGATCCGTCAAGAACTACGGCGCGGCGGAGTACCCCTAGCCCCAGACACCCCTGCCCTACTGCTGCGCAGTGAACCAGCCGCGAAGGCCCTACTTGACTGCGCCCGCGCCGCCCTAGAGCAGCTACTGGGCGTACCGGTGGTGCAAGAAGAAGCAGCCCGCGCCCTGCTACTAAGTCCCCTGGTGGGCTTTAGCGCCATTGAGCTACGTCGGCTGCGACGTATTTTGGGGGAGAGCCCAGATCACCTAAGCACCCGAGTGCTTAGCGACACTGAGCTGTTTGACCAGCTAGAAGCAGCCCCCACCTTGGCAGCCAAAGCTAAAGTAGCCCAAGCCATTAATGAGGCCCTGGCTAAAGAACGCAGCGAAGGGCTAGAGGCCCTGGTGTGGGGGGCCTGGCAGGCCAGCGGCAAAGCCCAATACTGGCGCCAACTGGCCCTAGACATTGAGGCCGACTCGCTGCTACGCCAACGCGCCGATCATGATCTGGACGTGGTTATTTCCCTGTTTAAACGTCTAGAGGTGTGGAGTGAACGCAATCCTTCAGCCCCCGGCCAGCAGTTCCTTGATGAGCTAGAGGCCCAGCAGGTGGCCTCAGACTCGGTGGCGGCTCTAGGGGCGCGTCCACAGGGTGTTTCGGTGCTGACGGTGGCGGCCTGCGCGGGGCGTCAGTGGGAGTTTGTGGCGGTTTTAGGTATCGACGACGGCGTGTGGCCTAACCTGCGCCTACGTGACAGCCTTACCCAAACCGGTTTACTAACCGACATTGTCTCCCAACGTATAGCTGACACTGTCAACTTAGCTAGCTTAACTGCCAGCTTGGACCCCCAAGCCCTGGCTCAAGCCCGCGCCCAGATTTGCAGTGACGAGATGCGCCTGCTGGTGGCCGCCATGTCACGGGCCAACAGTCAACTGTGGCTGGGAGCAGTTAACGGCGGCGAGCAAGGCCCCTCCAGTTTCTTCAACTACCTAAGCCGCCAAAGCGCCATACCGGTTGAACCAATCCAGCCCGGCGGAGCCTACACTTTGCGCGGCCTGGTAGCTACGCTACGTCGGCAATTAATGCTTGATTTAAAACACAACAACGGTACCGAGGCCCCCCAAATCGCCGCGCTACTAGCCGCCCTGGCCCAGCGTGGGGTGCCCGGAGCCGATCCACGCAGCTGGCTGGGAATCGCTGGGGCCAGTCAATTCCTCACCGATCTGCCCGCCCAGCTAGAGAGCCAAGACCGCCTGGGCACGCAGGTGGCCACCCACGCCGTCGTCGCCCTTAAAAAATTGCAAGCCCAGCGCGTAAACCAAGCCCGCCAACGCGGGGCGAGACTCTCACCCTCAGACGTAGAAAACATTGAAACCTGCCCGCTGCGCTGGTACCTGCAACGCCACGGGGGCTCGCCGGCAAGCTCCAGCGCACAGCAGATCGGGGCGCTAATCCACTGGTTGGCCCAGCAAGGTCAAGAACATGGGCTGAGCCGCGAACAGCTACTAGACCTGTTCTATCGTGAACGCTCCAGCCTGCAGCTACCCGGGGGTTGGTATGGGCGCCAAGAAAACCAACGGGTAGAGAAAATGGTGGAAAACCTGGCCCTTTACCTGGCCAACAGTCCCGCAAACATGCAGGTAGAAGTGGAGTGCCCAGTGCGCGCTCAGGTGGAACTAGAAGTGGATGGCGCCCCGCTTAAAATCAAAATTTCTGGGCGCGCAGACCGCCTAGAACACACCAGTCAAGGCATAGATGTAATCGACTTTAAAACCGGCGCCAGTGTGGACTCTGCCGGCGCCCAAACCAACGCTCAGCTGGCCACTTACCGTGTAGCCCTGCAGGCACGGGGCGAAAACGTGCACGGTGGGGCGCTCATCATGCTGGGTAAAGAAAACAAAAAAGCCCAGGTGGATGCTTTAACCTATCCCGGCTCGCGCGAGCTAGCCCCCAGTGACTACCTAGAAACTGGCCAAGGCTGGGACACAGACCTGATCAGCGCCGCCGCCCGCGACAGTTTAGGGCCCAGCTATCAGGCGCGCACCGGAGAACACTGCCGCCACTGCGCCTACCAAGATTTCTGCCCCGCCCTAAGCGATCGGAACTACCTATGAGCGCACCAAAACCAGCAGCCGGGGCCCAGTTTCTAGCCCTACCTACGCCGCCGCAACGCTTAACCCCCGCTCAGCTATTTACGGCGTTGGGTGAAAAGCATATGCCCACTGATCAGCAAGAAAAGGTAATTACTGCGCCCCTAAAACCAACTTTGGTGGTGGCCGGGGCCGGCTCAGGTAAAACCGCCACCATGAGTGCGCGCGTAACCTACCTGGTGGCCAGTGGGCAGGTGGACCCTAGCCAAGTACTGGGTCTAACCTTCACCCGTAAAGCCACCCATGAGCTGCGCGAACGCATCGAAAACCGACTCGGCCAGCTGTATCGCTATCCTGGCTGGACAGCGTCAAGTACTCGTTCTAATGCTGCTGCCCAGGTATCTGGCGGCTTATCCACAGCTGACAGTTCATCTGCAGCTGGTGGGATTGGCGCTGCAAGTAGCAGCCAGGATCAAGACCTCACAGCAGTGGCGGGGGAGGCCACCGTAGCCACCTACAACTCCTTTGCCGGGGCCCTAGTGCGCGAATGGGGCCTAGAAGTAGGCCTGGAAACCGACACCGCCGTACTGACCCCCGCCAGCTCCTGGCAGATCATGTATGAGCTGATGGAAAACTGGGGCCAAGAATTTGAAGAACCCTTCAGTTCCCTAGATTCAGCCACCGAACTAGCCCTGCAGGTAGCCAATTCGCTTAACGAAAACTTACTTAGCGTAGATGAAGCCCGCGAACTGATGGCAGATCTGGGCCAGAACCTAAAAGACCTGCGCTCAGTGCGAGGGGCAGCCAAAGCGATTGACGCCAAAAGCCTGCCAGCCATGACCAAACGTATCCAAGTGCTGGATCTGGTGGAGCGCTACATTGACTACAAACGTGAAAACTCACTGGTGGACTTTGGCGACCAGGTGGCGCTGGCCTGCCGGATCGTTACTGATGAGCGGGTGGGGCCGCGCGTAATCGCCCAATACCGTGACCGCTTCAAAGCGGTGCTGCTAGATGAGTTCCAAGACACCTCGGTGGCGCAAACCATTTTGCTCTCCAGCCTCTTTGCCGGGTGCGGAGTGGTGGCCGTAGGTGACCCCAACCAGGCCATTTATGGTTGGCGCGGCGCCAGCTCAGCGGCGCTAGGCCAGTTCCACCGCCACTTCAGCAACGGAGCCGGCCCGGTGCTGCAGCTATCCACTGCCTGGCGTAACGATCCACAAATCTTGCAGGCAGCCAACCGCATCAGTGACCCGCTGCGTGCCAGTGGTCAGGTGAAAGTAGAAAAACTGGTTAAACGCCCCGGGGTGGGCGATGAGCGCGGCAAAGTGTGGGCTGCCAGAGTGCAAGATGGCCTGGCTGAAGCTGAGCTGATCGCTAAATTCCTGGCCCAGCGTTGGTCTCCAAGCAAATCCATGGCGGTGCTATGCCGTACCCGCAGCCAATTCACCCCGATCGTGGCCGCCCTGATTGAGCGTGGCATCCCGGTAGAGGTGGTGGGTTTAGGTGGCCTGCTGGATGTGCCTGAAGTGGCTGACGTGCGCGCCCTGATGAGTGTGGCTTTAGACCCCACCAGCGCCGACCGCTTAATGCGGCTAATTGACCTGGTAGGGATCGACGCCGCCGATCTAGACGTGGTGTGGAGCTTTGCCCGCGAACTGGTTAACGCCCGCGCTAACACTGGGCAAAGTAGCGCTGAGCCGCTGCTAGCTGAGGCCCTAAGCGAGATAGTGGTTAACTTTGGGGCATTTGAAGCTTTCTGCAAAAAATATGCCTGCGCGCTGTCACCGGCGGGCCTATACCAAGCCAAACGCCTAGGGCGCATACTGCAAGAAGCTAATGGGGCCGCCAACTTGGAACTGGTGGACTTCATCTCCTGGGCTGAGCGCGCCCTGGGGTTGGATGTTGAAGCTGCTGCGCGCGTGGATGTAAATGAGGTGGGGGCGCGGGCGCTAGCAGCGCTGCGAGCCCAGGCGACGTCGTTCAAATCCCAAAACCCTGAAGCTGGGGCGCAAGTGTTCTTAGGCTGGCTAAACGCGGCCCAAGACCAAGAACGCGGGCTGGAACTACCTGAAGTTGAGCCCGCCCCCGGCGCGGTGCAAGTGCTAACCGTGCACGCTTCCAAAGGTTTGGAATGGGACATAGTGGTGGTTCCCGGCCTGGTGGAAGCCAATTTCCCCAGCTACCGTAGCCGGCCTAAAGAGGACTACACGGTGCTGGCAAACAGCTGGATCACCCAGGTGAGCGAGTTCCCCCATACCCTGCGCCGCGACTATGACTCACTGCCGCCGTGCCCATTTATTGGGCTTAGCCCCCAGGCCGGTAAAGATGCAATTTTGGCTGCCGGCGAGGAATACCGCAGTGAGCTTGGTAAATGGGAGGTGGCTGAGGAGCGGCGCCTGGCCTATGTGGCCTACACTCGGGCCCGCAGCCAGCTGCTGCTGACTACCAGCCACTATGCGGCGCTTTCAAAGACCCCCAAGATGACCAGCCGGTTTTTGAAAGAACTAGAGCGTTCACAGATGGTGCAGTTCCTAGCAGATGATGAACGCGACGATGATTTAAGCAATCGCGCCTTAGACCAAAGTTCGGTGTCTGTATGGCCGCACCAGCTCGACGCCCTGGCCGGCCTGGAAGAGCCAGGTGTTGCAGATGCGCCGGGCCAAGCTGTGCTGGGCAAGCAGGCTGGGCTGAGTTTGCGGCTGCGCGCAGCTGCCCTAGTCAGCGCGGCGGGCGGCTGCCAGGGTGCTGGCTCCGAAGAGGCTTTACAAATACCGGAAGGTTTAGCGCCGCAGCTTGATGATTGGTGGCGCCAAGCCCGCCTGCTGCTGCAAGAGCGCCAAATCCGCCAAGAAAACGGGCAGGAAATTGTTTTGCCTAGTCACCTGGCTGCCACGGCCATGGCCAAAGTGGGTAAAGAAGACTTCATCATGTCTTTACGTCGCCCCTTGCCGCCGCCACCTTCCAAGGCAGCGCGGTTAGGTACAGCCTTCCATGAGGAAATGTCGCAGCGTCTAAACAGTGAAGGCACTTTGCTTTCGTTAGCTGAAGCCGGTAGCGACCGCCTGAGCCCCGCCGACCGCAAGCAGGTTAACGACTGGCTTGATAACGTCGCTGAACTGGAGATACTGCAAGGCTATAGTCCCTACGCCACCGAAATTGACCAGGAAATTAGGTTGGCTGGATTCAATGTGCGTTGCCGTATTGACGCCGTGTTTAAAGCGGTTGAAAAAGGCCGCGCCCAGTGGCTGATTGTGGACTGGAAAACCGGTGGTCAGCGCGTGCGGGTAGATCAGCTTTCACTGTATGTGCATGCCTGGGCGGCCAGCCAAAACGTGGATATCAGCCAGGTGCGCGCGGCCTATGTGTATGTGCAAGACGGCCATGTTGATGAGCTGCGACCGCGCCAAATCATTGGCCTAGATGTCTTCAAGGAGCGCCTAGAAACCCTGCGCGCTCAGCACTAACTCAGGCAAACAAACACAGGTAAAATCATCCCTTCCCTATAAAAATTCCATGGGGTTTTATAGGGAAGGGATGAAATGTCAGTATTTGTGGGCGGCATTTCAAAATGTGACTCACAGTTATCAAATGCTGAGCCGGTAATCGTGGCTGGCAAACCTGCGCCGGCGCTTGAGCCCCGGCCCGATATCACTTAGGGCAGCAAGCTCAGCGCTCCTCAGTTTCAATCGGCGCTGTGTCCATGCGGTAGATCTCCGTGGCCGTGTCTGGTGTGGCCGTATGACGCCGCGCCCAGGCCTGGTTTTTAGCACTCTTCTCCCGCTGGGCCAGCAGATCGACGCCGCCAGTAAACTTTTCTTCACTAACGATTTCGATCTGCGCACTTGCAGGCGTGTATGGGCTGTAGGGACTATACGGGCTGCGCACAATACCCAGGCTTGAGGTGTCAAAACCTAGATCTGGGCTAGCTGCGCTAAGCCCCATGAGAGGGCTGTGAACATCCGGGGTTTGCTCCACCGTATCTTGTGCGCTTTTTGCGCTGCGGCCCCCGGTATTTAGATCCAAAGTAGAGCTGCTTTGCGTACTGGGTTCTCGCCCGCGCCAAGTGCCAGCGCTGAACCTCGAACTAAAGCTAGCGCTAAGTTTTGAACCCAGGGCGCCAACACTGAGCTTCTCAGACTTCTTAGCTTCCGGCTGTTTTTCTTCGTCATGGCCAGAAGAGCTACCGTAGCTGCCAGAGTAGGACTCGTAATCTAAATCGTCGTAGTAGTCTTCAGCGGCCCTAATCTCAGAGCTGGACTCGTCTTGGCCCCCAGCATTAGTGTGGTAGCCATCCGCAGTGTGGTATTCATCTGCGCTGTCAGCACTCGCATAGTTCCCGGCGTCGTCGTAATTAGCTTCTTTACCAACTGTCTTGGCATCAGAGTCGTAATCAGTGCTGTAAGTGCTGTCGCCAGACATGTCATCGCCGTCGTCGCTATAAGCGCTGTTGCCGCTATAAGCACTGTCGTCGCTGTCGTCATCAGGGGAAATATCTGGCGAAGCGTTGGAAGCCACCACCGCCATAGGCCTTGAGCGCTCCACAAATAGCTCGTCGCCCACCTGCTCGGCCAGGTCTTCGAGCATTTCTACAGCTTCATCAATGATTGCGTCATCCTTGGTACGCACCCCGTGCAGCAGCCAACGCGCCAGGTTCAGCTCGCTGACCAGTTCCGCGCGCAACCGCAGGTATTTATCCACGCCCTCAATGCGGCCACGGTCATAGGCTTCCTCGATCACATCCAAAGTGTCAATCGGGGCGCTGGAATAAACCCAGGCCAGATCCTCAGCCGGGTCACCTACACGCATTTGGCTTAGCCCTTTGAAAGCCAAAATTGAGCCGCCGCCGGTAATGATGTTCTCTTCGGCCAGGTCACCGTGCACTACCACGGGGTGGAAGCGCCACCACAGATCCTCATCCAGCGCCGACTCCCAGCGGGCCAACAGGTTGGAATCAACCTTGCCGGTCATGGCAGCGTCATCGAATAAAGACTGCCAGTTGCTGCGCACATCGGCGGCAGTGAGCACCGGCAGGCCGGCCTCTTCGATCAGGGTGGGGGGAATTTCATGCAGCTGAGCTAGCGCGCGTCCCAGGCCGGCAGCCAGTCCGGGGCCAGGGCGCAGGGATTCAATAGCTAGCGGGTGACCGGGGATGTGGGAACGGACCTGCACATACGACTTATCTGGAAGAGTCACCCCACCTTCAGGGCGCGGCACGTCAAAGTCCACGTAGCCACCGTCTACACGCCGGCCAATCTGTTTAAGCACCCGCGACTCCGCAATCAGTGCGGCACCAATGGTGGGGTTGGTGGTGTGGATTACTTCCCAGTGCCGTCCTTGCACGTCAATCAGTCCAGTGAGGGTCTGATCTGCGTCTCGGTGCTGGGGAAGGGCCAACCGCGCGGGGATCACATTGGGGGCGGCAACAACCGCCAGCGCAGCCAGGTTCAGGTAGGAACGCTCACGAGACATGCCTATAGCGTAAAACACGGCTTAGTGGTTGCACCCTTGCCGCGCCGCCGCTTGAGGAATAAGCCCCAGTGATACGCCTGTTGCTAGCGTGGCTGGTGGGCTGGTTTGCTGGGTCCTAGGGCCGACGCCGCCGGCACAGTTTGGTCTCGACGGCGCCTGGGGGTCAAGCGCGACGCCGTCGCTAGTACCGGGTAGGCGAGCGCTGGGCCGGGGCGGGCCGCCGTGGGGGACACGCTTGGGTGCCCGGTGATTACCGGTTGGGTGGATGGGGGAGCGTCGGTCGGGGTGGGGGCCAAGGTGGGATCAGAGGCCGGACCGGGCGGCTGTCAGGTGGGCGCCGTCGTCGTTGACGAAGAAGCAAGCAGCAACAAAATAGGACTTTAGTACCAAGTAATGCCCACATGCTTTACCTTAAGAAAGACACAATCAAGTCACAATCGGACAAAGTTCAAAAAAAGTGATGCAGGAAACTAATGGGCGCGTTAGTCTGGAACTGGAAAGGTATTTACCCAGCTCATAGGGGTATCGAGCGGGAAGTTAGGGGCCAAGGTGGCAACAGACTTTTTTGGTACGCAGGTACGCAAAGCTGTGCGCCGGGCCGGAATTGACCCGCTTAAAGACAGCGTCGAGCTCAATAACATCATCAACTACGTGCGTGAAGAATACGTAGCGCGCGCAGATGCTGGACTGGTACCCAGCGATGTTGATTTAGACCAGCTTTCCCGCCAAATCCGCGCCGAACTGACCGGTGCCGGGGTGCTGCAAGGCTACCTGGACGACGATTCCATTGAAGAAGTTTGGGTTAACGGCCCCGGCCAGGTGTTTATTTCGCGCGGTGGACGCAGCGAACTAACCACCACCATCCTCGAAAGCCAGGAATTAGAGCAAATAATTGAGCGTCTGCTGCGCGCCTCTGGACGGCGTCTAGACCTGTCTAGCCCCTTCGTGGACGCCCAACTGCGCGGCGGCGAACGTCTGCACGTGGTGATTCCGCCTATCACCGCAGGTAAATGGGCGGTAAATATCCGCAAACACGTAGCTAAAGTGGCGCGCACAGCCGACCTGGTGCGCTTGGGCTCTTTAACCGCCCAAGCTGCCCGCTTTCTCGACGCCGCCGTGGCCGTGGGTTTAAATGTGGTGGTTTCAGGGGCCACGCAAGCCGGAAAAACCACCATGGTGCGGGCCCTGGCGGCCGCCATTCCACCCCAAGAACGGGTGGTGACCTGCGAAGAAGTCTTTGAGCTGGGGCTGCGTAACCGCGACTGTGTGGCTATGCAAACGCGCAGCGCCAATATTGAAGATCGCGGTGAAATTCCGCTGCGACGCCTAATTAAAGAATCTTTACGTATGCGCCCCAACCGGTTGCTTATCGGCGAGGTGCGTGAAGCTGAAGCCCTGGATTTGCTGATCGCCATGAACTCGGGGCTGCCCTCAATGTCCACAATTCACGCTAATTCTGCGCGTGAAGCCGTGGTGAAACTATGCACTTTGCCGCTGCTGGCTGGCGAAAACGTATCTGCCGCATTCGTTGTGCCCACGGTAGCTAGCTGCGTGGATTTGGTGGTGCATTTAAACCAGGATCGCAGTGGCAGGCGGAGCGTAGAAGAAATCGCTTCACTCTCAGGTCGCGTTGAGAATGGTGTGATAGAGCTTGCCAGTGTCTATAAAACCGATAGCGACGGCGTGCTGCGTCGGGGGCTAGGGGCGCCTGACGCACAGCGCTTTAGCCGCGCCGGTTTTGACCTAAGCGAGCTACTGCGACAGGAGCGCCCATGGGGATAGTCATAGGCCTGATATTTGCGCTGGGGTGTTTAAGCATTCTGGCCGCGTGCACTTCGGAACCTAATCCACGCCTAACGCGCCTAAACGAAGCCATGGAACGCAACTTGCGTCAAGCCGGGGTAGGTAAAACCTCGCCAGCTGCTTTTAGTGCAGGCTGCCTGGTGGGGGCGCTGGTGGTGGGCCTGGTCTTTTTAGGTGTCAGTGGAGCTTGGCCGATTGCTTTAGCATTTGCGCTAATCACCTTGATCATGCCGGTGGTTTGGATTAACTCCAGGGCCCGCAAACACCGCACTGAGCTGCGCACGCTGTGGCCAGACGCAATTGACACTCTGGTTTCTTCCATCCGGGCCGGGTTAAGCCTGCCTGAAGCCCTAGCTAACTTAGCTGAGCATGGCCCGGTGCAGCTGCGCGGCGAATTTGCTGCCTTCGCAGTGGACTATGCGGTTTCCTCCAGCTTTGAAAACTCGCTGGAAGCTTTCAAGCGTCGCAGCGCAGACCCGGTAGCTGACCGCATTGCCCAAGCCCTGGCGCTGGCTCATGAGGTGGGTGGCAACGATCTTTACCAGGTACTACAGTCACTTTCGCAAATGCTGCGCGCTGATTTACACACGCGCGGCGAGCTGGAAGCCCGCCAATCTTGGACAGTTAACGGCGCTAAGGTGGCCGTGGCTGCGCCCTGGATTGTGCTGCTGCTTCTTTCCACTAAACCTAGTGCCGCCAGTGCCTACGCCACCCGCCAAGGTGCCCTGGTGCTACTGATTGGGGCGCTTACCTGTGCGGGAGCCTACTGGCTGATGCTGCGCCTGGGGCGTTTGCATGAAGAACAGCGGGTGCGGTGATGATGCGACAAGTAACTGCACTGGGTTTTGTTATCTGCGCCTTGGGTTCTAGCGGGGTGTGGCTGATTTACCGCGCCCTTTTCCCTTCCCCACCTACCTTGGCTAGCCGCGTGGAACCCTATGTGCATCTGCGTAAACGTAGTGCTAGCGCGGAAAACTCGCGCTCTTTCAGTTCCTTTATGGGGGCCCTGGTGGCGCAGTTGGGGCGGGCGGTAGAAAATACTGGTTCCTCCTCTGGTTCGGTGCGTCGTCGGCTAAACCGCATTAACAGCCCCCTGAGCGTGGAGGATTTCCGCCTGCAACAGCTGGCCTGCGCTGTGGCCGCGCTGGTAGCTACCATCGCCTTTGGGGTGGGGGCGAGCCGTTTCACCCATGTGGCCCCGCTGGGGGTAGTGGTGTTGGCGTTGATCGCAGCGGTTGTGGGACTGTCTGCACGCGACTGGTACCTGAGCGTTAAAGTACGCCGCTACCAAAAGCAGCTGGTGGATCAGTTGCCTGACACGGTAGAGCTGTTGGCCCTGGCGGTGGGGGCGGGGCTGAGTCCGCAAAACGCGATTGAGCGCGTATGTATGCAGTCCAGCGGGCCTATGCATGACCAGCTGCAAGCCACCTTGTCGCAGATGCGTGCCGGTAGCCGCTTGGCTGTGGCCCTGGAGGATCTGTCTGAACGCAATCAGTTGCCGGCCCTTACCCGCTTTTGCCAGGCCATGATTGTGGCTATTGAACGCGGCACGCCTATGGCTGAGGTGCTGCGCGCACAAGCCTATGACGCGCGTGAAGCTGCCCGCCGTGCCTTGATGGAGGAGGGCGGACGTAAAGAGATCGCCCAAATGGTGCCGGTGGTTTTCCTAGTGCTGCCGGTAACGGTGGTGTTTGCGCTCTACCCGGGATTGGCGGTGTTGCACTTTAAGCTGTGAAATTTACGCCCGTCTCAAGGCGGGGCGGGCGCACCCATAAAGAAATTCAAAGGAGAATGACTGATGAAAAACATGGTGGTTAAGGCTGCCTCAAAGCTGCGCGCGCTGCGTGGGGCCGTTGGCTCCCAGCGCGGTGATGTGCCCGGATGGGTGCTGGTCACCTTGATGAGCGCCGGTTTGGTGGTGGCGTTGTGGACTGTTGCCGGCAAGGTACTTGTGGAAGTGTTCAACAATGCCATCTCTAAAGTCGCTGGCATGGGTTAACGACCAGCTGCGCCAGGTTTTCGGGCTACATCCGGTTTCCCAGGCGTGCCAGGCTTTCCGGCTGCGCCAAGTGCGCGCTAACCAGGGCGGCTCTAACCGGGTAGTGCACTCTAACCAGGTGGTGCACTCTAACCAGGCAGGCTCGGTGCTGGTGGAATGGTCGCTAGTGGCGGTGCTGGTCATGGCGGTAACTGCGGCCTTGCTACAGCTGACGCTTAGCTTGTACGTGCGCAATATTTTGGCCGACGCCGCCTCCGACGCCGCCCGTCACGCTGCGTTGGTGGGGGCCAGTGACGCTGAAGCCAATGCGCGCGTACAACAGTTGTGCCACGGGGCTTTGCGTGCCAACTACCCGACTAAATCTGAGGTTTCCCACCTGCAACGCGGCTCAGTATCGCTGGTACAGGTGCAGGTCAGTGCCCCTTTACCGGTGATTGGCTTATGGTCTCCCACAGGTAGCGTGGTGGTGCGCGGCCATGCGGTTGACCAGCGTAGCTATCAGCGTTAGAGGCTCGCATGCGCAAGCTAGATTTTCAACGCGGCAGTGCCACAGTGGAATTTATTGGTTGGACCGCCATAATCGTGATCCCACTGGTGTATTTCATTATTTACCTGTCGTATCTGCAGGCCACGGCGCTGGCTTTAGAGTCGGCGGTGCAGGCAGCTGGTCAGGTGGCTATGCACGCACGCACCCCGGAACAGGTTTCGCAGGCCTACACCGCCGCCCAACTGGCCTTGGATGATCAAGATGTGCAGGCTGATGCCCGCCAAGCCATGCACATTAGTTGCCTTAGCCCAGGTTGCGGCGATGGGCGCGTGAGCATTTCGATTAGCGCCAAAGTGTCCCTGCCGGGAACTGGCCGGGCAGGTCAGGGCTTAGCTCCAGTGAGTTTAAGTGCTACTCGGCAGGTGCAGCTAGCTGATACACGCGGCTGGAAAGGGGCTAAATAATGCGCACCTTACACTGTCAAGTGCCCTCTCGAATGCGCCGGGCCTGTGCGAGCCAGTCCGGCAGCACCATGCTGCTAGGAATTGGGGTAGGGGCAGTGGTGCTGGCTTTGATCCTGATTTTGGCTACTGCCACTGCGATTTACCTTGACCTTAAACGCCTAACCTACCTGGCCGATAACTGCGTGGCCTTAGCGGCCCGTGAAGTTGGCAGTGAGGGTCAGTTAGATGCGCTTGCCGCCCAAAAAACAGCCAGCTCATGCGTGGCACAGCAAGGCAGTGACCCTAATGGCCCTTTGGCTGGTTCTCGCCTTAGCTCAGTTAGTCTTAGTGGTTTAAGCGTGCAGGCAGACAAGGTGCAGCTGCAGCTTTCGGCCCGCACCAGCCCGGCCCTGATTCCTTGGGGGTTGCTGCCTGCCAGTGGCTTCAACCTGCACGCTGACGCCTCTTCTCACCTCAGTTTGCTTCAGTAAGGCTCGACGGCGCCCGGTCCTAAATAACCTGGCCGGCACGCATACGTACCACCCGATCGCACTGGGCCGCCTCAGCGGAGTAGTGGGTGGAAATCAAAATTCCCACCCCACCGGAGGCCAACTGACGCAGATACTGCCAAAGCCGCAGTCGAGCTAGCGGATCCATGCCGGAGGTAGGCTCATCCATAATCAGCAGCTGCGGAGCGTGCATAGTGGCGTTCATACAGGCCAACATGCGCCTAGTAGACAGTGGCAAGTTAGCTACTGGGTTGGCGCCAAAACTGCTGGCCCACTGATCCACCTGGGTGGGGACCTGGCACTGATACTGGCGTGCATTGAAAATCAAGTTTTCACTTGCGCTCAACGATGGCGCCAAACCCACAAACTGGGGCACGTATCCTAAATGTTTACGTGCCTGCAAGCTACCGGGGCGTTGGCCCAGCACGCTAACCTGGCCCGAAGAGGCTGCTTCGAGACCCAAAATAATGCGCATACTGGTGGATTTACCGGCGCCATTAGCGCCAATTAAACCCACAATTTCACCCGGCGAGACAGCAAAAGACACGCCTTTAAGAGCCTCAAAATCGCCAAAACGTTTGCGCAGTTCCTGCACGCTAAGCAAATCCTGCGCTTTGGGGGAGGGGGCCGTTGCTGACTTGCCGCTGCCTGCCTGGGTTGAGCTGGCGGGCTGCGCGGAGACTGGGCTGGCGGGCTGCGGGTGGGTTGAGCTGGCGGGCTGTGCGGGGGCTGAGTCGCTAGCCCCTGCTTGGCTTGATTGACCAAGCTCTGTGCTAAAACCTTGCCAATCGGAGCCGCTTTGGGCGCAAAGCTGCCAGGCAATACAGGCTCGCTCTAGCGGAGCGCTGCGCTGCCAGGGCTCGCCCAAGCTGGCCACGGTTTGCTCATCAAGCTGGGGAGTGCAGGCAATTAGTTGCTTAGCGGTGCCGGTGGCCATCACACGTGAGCCCAAAGTCAAAATAATTTGGCTAGAGTCTTCAGCCTCATCAATATAGGTGGTGGCCACCACCACCGTGGCGCCTCGGGCCGCTTCAGCCTTAATTAAAGACAAAATAGCTGTACGTGAGTCAGGATCAACCCCGGTAGTGGGCTCATCTAGTACCAGCAGCTGCGGCTCAGGTAGGGCCGCCATAATCACGCCCAACTTTTTACGCATTCCCCCAGAGAGGTTACGGGCCAGACGGTCAGTGAAACGATCCAGGTCAGCTGCCTTTAACAGCTGCTGGGCGCGGGCGTCGTCGTAATGACCAAAAATTTTTGCCACAAAACGTAAGTTCTCGGCCACACTCAAATTAGGCCAAGTACCCGAATCGCTAGGCATATAGCCAATCTGGGCAGAGTCCGGCAGGCCGCTCACTTTACCTTGAGTGGGGCGACGACGGCGGTTAAGCAGCGTCAAGATCGCATCTTTAGCACTAGCGCCGTCGCCAATAATGCTGCTGACGCTAGCAGGGGCAAAACTAAGGCAGGTGCCCTCCAACCCCGAGCAGCACGTATTTTCAAAACTAATCATGGCTAACCCCTTAAATGCTGCGCAGCGAACGAGTCAGGCGGGCCGTGGCTGCCCCAAAGAGCACCACGCATTGCAGGGCCATAATGCTAAGCGGCAGCCACAGCTGTACGGCATTAGAACCGTTAAGCATTACCCCGCGCGAAACCTGCACAAACCAGGTCAGCGGCAGCAGATAACCGATGCAGCGCACCCAGGTAGCCATAGATTCCAGCGGGAAAACCAGGCCTGAAAGCAGTGTTTGGGGAATGATGGTCATAATCGCCATTTGCACCGCCTGCGCCGTGGTCTGCGAAACTGTGGAGATCAGCACTCCCAGCCCCAACACCACGCCCAGGAACAGCACCCCGGCCAGCGCAAATAGCCACAGCTGTCCGTTGAAGGGAATATCGAACAGGTACACGCCGGCCAACGCCACCGCGCTCATATCTACAATCGCCAGCATAAAGTAGGGCGAAATTTTACCGGCAATAATTGAGCGGGCCTTAATCGGCATAACCGCCAGCTGCTCCAGGGTGCCGGCCTCGCGCTCACGCACCATGCCGATAGAGGTGATCAGTGTGCCGATAACCGCCATAACCAGGCCGATTAGGCCGGGAATCATTACCCAAGAGGTTTTTAGGTCAGGGTTGAACTCCACATTGATCCAGTTGGTGTTAGTTTCCTGGGCCTGCTTGGCTAGGGCCTGCAGTTTTTGACTTTGCTCCTTAGCGGCTTGGGCGGCTTTAGCGGCTTGGGTGGGGTTAGTGCGTAGCCCCTGTACGCTTTGCTGGGCTTGGGCGGCGGCGCTGGAAAGCTGTTTTAGCTGGGCGCGCATGTCATTTGCCTGCATCTGCACCAGGTCGGCCTTGGCGCTTTGGGCGGTAAAGAGTTTGGCGCCGTTTAAGTAGACATCCACCCGCTGGCTTAAGGTTCCCGCGTTGGCTTTGGGGATAACGACGACGTCGCCGCTGGGCGAGCGCAGTAGCTTTTGGGCCTGGGCGGGGGTGGCAGGGGCCGAAGTGTCGGCCACAAAGTTGAATTTGTCGGCTCCCGGCAGGGATTTTAGATAGCTGACAGTTGAGCTGGCCTGGGGGCCTAGGACTTTGACGTTGATGTGGTCAACGGAGAAGTTGGCGGCGTAGCCGAACACTAGCAGCAGTAGCAGTGGCAGCATGATGATCATGGCTAGCGTGCGCCGGTCACGTTTGAGTTCTTGAAATTCCTTGATAAATAAGGCCCTCATGGTGTGTTCCTTTGCTTGTGTCTGGTGTCCAGTAGGGCAGCAGGCGCGGTATTTCATCGCTTGATGAAAATATTAAGATATTTCATCAACTGTGGAAATACTTGCTCTGTAATGTGACGCGCTATACGGTAGGGACGTGACTTCAGCTGCTAATGCCGTCGGGGGAGCCAAACGTGGCCCGCGCAAGGGTGGGGTAGATAAAGAACAAATTTTGGCTGCCGCGCGCGAAGAATTTGCGCTGCATGACTACAAAGGCACCACCATGCGCTCGGTGGCGCGCCGGGCCGGGTGTGATGCCAAGCTGATTCACTACTACTTTGGCTCCAAAGATGAACTGTTCGCTGAAGCTATCTCGCAGGTAATGGAATCGCTGCAGATTGCCCAGTGGTGGGTAAGTCAAGCCGAGGAAGGTGGGGGTGGGGGAACGCAGGTACTGCGCCAGCTGCTGAACTTTGTGGAAACTAATGAATCGGGGCCAGCTTATGTGGCCATGGTGCGCGCACTATCTTCTGACGAGCGGGTGCGACAAATGTTTCTAGACCGCATTACATTGCGCGTAGCTCTGCCAACATTTACCAGTTTGGGTTTAGATCAGGTGCCAGTGCGCATGAATCTAATTACCATCCAGCTTTTAGGCCTAATAAGTGTGCGCTACATCATGAAGTTTGAGCCTCTAGCCTCAATGCCAAGAGATGAAGTAGCTGCCCTGGTGGGGCCAACGTTAGATCGGTATATGTCTCCAGACCTATTTACTAAGTAATAAAACTGCCCTGCCAATATTTTGGCAGGGCAGGCGTCAGCGGATGCTTTGAATAGATTTTAGGCGGCTACCGGTAGGTCAAGCTCGCTGTTGCGACGGCGCAGCTTTGCGGCCTGACGCTTGGCTAGCTGCTTCATGTAAGCGCGCTTAACGGTGATAACCGTGTATACGCCCACTGCCAGGAAGAACAGGTTGGCTACAGCCGAAGGCCAAGCGTTTACGTAGGCGCAGTTGATAATCAGCAAAATCGCACCCGACATGTTCAGAGCGTTGTACTTTAGGGAATCGCCGGCCCACACGCCGCGCGCCACTAGGAAGTAGGCGGCTACAAGAGCTAGGGAACCGATCCAGCCGATAACGGCGACGCTGATGTCAACAAGGGAAGTCACGCAGATATTTTTACGCGCTTTTAGAATGAAGATCAATTAAATAAAAACGCATTGGGTATGTAGAATTACTTCATGCAGTTGGATCCGCGACGCATGGCTATTCTGCTGGCTGTATATCGTAACGGTGGAATTGTGGCCGCCTCCGATACTTTGCGCATTTCCCCCAGTGCTATTTCGCAGCAGATCAGACTATTAGAGAAAGAAGCCGGAGTGCAGCTGCTAGAGCGCACACCCCGGGGTGCACAATTAACCAATGCCGGCCGACTGTTAACTGACGCCGCAGAACGCATAGAGGCCGAAATCACAGGGGCACAGCGTGAGTTGTTAGCCTCCAGTGGCCAAAGCGTGACCGGTATAGTGCGGGTGGGCTCATTCCAAACCGGTATTTTGGCGCTGCTATTGCCAGTACGTGAACAAATCAGCCAGCTGCATCCAGGTATTGAACTACGCATCTACGAGCTTGATGATGCAGTTTCCCGCCGGCGCCTGCGCAGCGGTGAGCTAGACATGATGCTACTAGAGGCAGATGAATCAATTACTTTCACCCCCACCCGCTCCACCAAAGACATTCCCCTAACCTCAGACCCCTGGGTGCTGGCAGTGCCCCCACACCAGCCTGTGCCAGCCTCGCTTAGCGAGCTAACTAAACTCAACTGGCTGGATATGGATATTTCGACGGCGGGCGGCGCGGCCATGCGGCGCCTAGAGGGGGCCCTGGGTCATCGCTTTAACTCCACCCATGAAATCAACGACTACTCCACAGGCCTAACCATGGTGGCCCAAGGCTTGGGCTACTGCCTGGTACCCCACCTTGCTCTAGGTAGTTTCCCTGCACCTGCCGGAGTTGTCCTACACCACCTAACTGGACTAGGCGGACGCAAAGTGGTGCTGCGCCATCGGGCTACCCGTCTAGAACCAGACGCCGCCGCCAGTGAAGTAATCCGCCTACTAACGGCGAAAGGACACTGACGACGGCGCCTAAAACTGAGCTAGGCTCAGTGGGGTTTTGTTTCAGGAAGTGGCTACAGCTCCAGTAAGCACCAGCACCACAATCACCGCACCCAAAATCACGCGGTAGATCAGGAATGAGGTGAACTTGTTGGAGGAGACGAACTTGAGTAGCCAGGCGATAGTGGCATAAGCGACGATGCCCGAAACCACGGTACCCAAAATGGTGGGGCCCCAACCAATGTCAGAAGAGATGTCTTCACTGGCGGTAACAGCTTCCAGTAAACCTGCGGCCACCAGCGCCGGAATACCCATGAAGAAAGACAATCGAGTAGCGGTTACGCGGTCAAAGCCACGGAACAAGCCCGCGCTGATGGTGGCGCCAGAGCGAGAAATACCCGGGAAAATCGGGGCCAAAGCCTGGAACAGACCAATGATCAACGCATCCATAATGGTCACCTGGCTCATAGAACGGTCCAGGTTCTTCTTACGGTCAGCCAGCCACATCACCAGTGACCACACTACTAGCGCGGCGGCAATAATCCACAGGCTACGCGAAGTGGTCTCAATGAAGTTCTTCAGTGCCAGGCCCAGCACAGCCACCGGAATGGAGCCCACAATAATGCCCCAACCCAGGGTGTAGTCGGGGTCAGTGCGGTGCTCCTTGTTGCGCAGGCCGCGAATCCAGGCCGTAGCAATGCGTACGATGTCAGACCAGAAATAAACTACGGCAGCGAGGATCGCGCCAATCTGGATGATAGCGGTAAACGCGGTCATACCAGCAGAGTTGATCTGGTAGCCCAGCAGTTTTTCCACGATGTTGAGGTGTCCGGTGGAAGACACCGGTAGGAATTCGGTGATGCCCTCAATCACGCCTAGGATGATGGCGTCGATCCAGTTCATGTAAAGGTCCCTCTGGTCAGATAAATATTTGCTTAGGTAACTCTAGCGTGCTTCCAGCGTTATAGCCGTGGCCTTGATAACTGCAAACAGACTAGTGCCCACCTCGATGCCTAATTCTGCAATGGCGGCGGCGGTTAGGCGGGTGCGTAAACGCTGCCCATCAGCTAGGCGCAAGGACAAACTTACTACCGCGCCGTCGCCATCCAAACTGCTAACGCTCACCGGGATAACGTTACGCGGCGAACCTTTAGGTTGTTGCGGGTAAAGCGCAATAGCGTCGGAGTTAATAAGTGCAACCGCCTTGGCGCCCACCTGCCAGGCTGGTTCGTCGGCATTGGCTTGGGGCCACTGGGCCAGGCGCAGACTCAGACCCTTGCCAAGCTTGAGCAGCGGGGTGGCCTCATCCCCAGCCAAAGTGCCGTTTAGCAGGCTGGCCCCCGTTAGGCTGGCAACAAACTCGGTGCTGGGGGTGGAAAGGATCTCGGTGGTGGGGCCTTGGGTGATCAGTTTCCCTGCGTCCATGACGGCGACGGCGTCACTCAGGGAGGCAATATCTACCAGGTCGTGGCTGACCATCACCACAGTGATAGCACGGGTACGGGTGCGCTCGCGTATCCGTGCGCGCAGCTGGGAGCGGGCCTGCACATCCAGGGCTGCCATGGGTTCATCGAGCACCAGCACTCGGGGACTAGTGGCCAGGGCACGGGCTAAGGCCACTCGGGCGGCCTGACCACCTGAAAGCTCGCCGCCTTGACGGTAAGCCAAGTGGCTGGCTCCCACTGCGTGCAGCTCCTGCCAGGCGCGTTGGCGGGCACGACGGCGTCCTTGGCCCTGGCAACGCGGACCAAAAGCCACATTGTCTAGCACACTCATATGGGTGAAAATCCCAGGGTTTTGCGCCAACAGTGCCACAGGACGTTTACCGGGGGAGACGAAACTGCCGTGCCAGCCGGGCTCATCAAGGGTTTTGTCAGCAATTTTTAGATACCCCTGAGTGCGTAGCAGACCGGCAATCATTAAACACAGGGTGGATTTACCACAGCCATTAGGGCCAATCAGAGTCAGGAACTGGCCGGGGCTAACCTCTAGGCGGGCATTATCAATTGATCGCTCCGGCAGCTTAGCCACCAGTTCAAGCTTGGAGCCAGGGGCGGCGGGGGCTGCTAGCTGGCTTGGCTTAGTGCTGACGGCGCCAGCTTCATCAATCTTTTTGAATAGCTGACGCTCAGCCCAGGTGCGCAGGCGGTAAATCCAGCCGCCAGGCAGCGCCGTCAAGCCCACCACCAGGGCGGAAGTAACCACCAGCACCACCGCCAGAGCCATGGCAGTATCCGCATCCGATTCTCGCTCCAAATAAATAGCTAGCGGCATAGTGCGGGTAGTGCCCTCTAGCGAGCCCGCAAAAGTTAGCGTAGCCCCAAACTCACCTAGCGCGCGTCCCAACGCCAAGGCGGTGCCGCGCGCCAAAGCTGGAGCCACCAAAGGCAAAGTGATACGCATTAGCACCGTTAAAGACCCTGCCCCCAAGGTGCGGGCCATGCGTTCAGCCTGACGCTCACGGCTGCGTAAAGCCGCTTCCAAAGTGACCACCAAAAACGGCATGGACACAAACACCTGGGCTAAAACCACCGCCGTCGTCGAAAATGCGATAGAAATCCCGGCCTCTTGCAAGCTAGGGCCAAGCCAACCCCGGCGTCCAAAAGTAGCCAGCAACGCAATACCGGCCACAACCGGGGGCATAGTCATAGGCAGCACCACCACAATGCGGGCCAAACCCACTCCCGGCCACTGGCGCGCTAAAGCTAGCGCCAAAGGCACCCCTAAAATCAGGCTGACCAGGGTGGATATTAGGGCGGTGCGCAGGCTAAGCCACAGTGCGATTTGGGCACTTTCACCGCCCAAAAGGGTAGGAATTTGCCCCCAAGGCACGCGCAGCCCTACCCCGATAAGTGGCGTCACAATCGCTAAAGCGGCAATTATGCCTAAGACACGTACGCTTAGCGGCAGGGAGGACAAAGAGTTATCGGTGGGGCTGCGCATGGTGGTATTTACCGGGTCTTAAATGGCCTGAACCGGGCCTTATTTGGTGGCGGGCGCGCCGAAGCCGGCCTTAGCCAAAATAGCCTGGCCGTCCTTGGAGTTGACGTAGTCGATGAAGATCTTGGCGTCCTTGTTGTTGGCGGCGGACTTGGTGGGGGCGATCAGGTAGTGGTTGACTACGCCGTGAGAGTCGATCTTGATGGTTTCAACCTTGTCACCGCTGGCCTTAGCGTCAGTGGTGTAAACCAGGCCGGCGTCAGCCTCGCCGGTTTCCACCTTGGTGCGTACGTCGGTTACCTTCTGCTCTTCAGAGACAGGCTTGAGGGTGATGCCGGCGGCCTTGGTCAGCTTAACCGTGGCTGCACCGCAAGGCACGGCCGGGGCGCAAATAACCAGCTTGGCGTTATCTAGGGAAGCGTCCAGGCCGGTTACTTTAGCGGGGTTGCCCTTGGGAACAATCAGGGTTAGCACGTTGGTGGCAAACTCGGTTGGGGTACCCACTACGCCCGCCTTGGTGGCGTCATCCATGGTGGACTTGTTGGCGGTGGCCAGCACCTGGGCGTCGGCGCCATTGCTGAGCTGGGAAACTAGATCCTGGCTGCCTAGGAAGGAGAACTTAACCTTCAGGCCCGGGTTGGCAGCCTCCACCTTCTTACCAATCTCGGTGTAGGTGCCCTTCAGCGAGGCAGCCGCAAACACGGTGATGGTGCGCTCACTGGCAGCGCTGGTGGTAGAGGAAGAGCTGGGGGTAGCGCCGCCAGAGCAGGCGGCTAGGGCCACAGCGGCAGTAGCTGCCAGAACTGCACTGGCAACTTTACGCAGCGATGCGAACATATTTACTCCTTGAAACAAAGCGGGCCGATAAAAACGGCCCCACTAGGGATAATAGCGTTTTTATCGGCCCGCTAGGGCTTTGGTTAGGGGCGAGGCCCTAACTGTATGGATGGCGGCGCGGCCTAGGCGCCCTGGCCTGAGGCCCAGACGCCCGGGGCTATAGCCTAGGCACCCTGGGAGGGAGCTTCAGCAGCAAAGCCAGGCTTGGAGGCGTTGCCAGTGCCCTGAGTGTGTACCGGCTGCCAGCCGCGACGTACCGGGTCAGCCTGGATCGCAGGCTTACGTGAACGGTAAATCACGTAGGGACGGTTCACATAGCCCACCGGGGCGCTAACCACGTGCACCAGGCGAGTAAATGGCCAGATTGCAAACAGCAACAGACCAGCAATCACGTGCAGCTTGAAAGACATGGGCACGTCAACCATCAGTTCCGGCTTAGGCTGCAGCAGGAAAATCGAGCGCAGCCAGGGGCTAACGGTTTCACGGTAGTCATAGCCCCCGTGCGGCCCAAACAGCTGGGTGGTGACGGTGGCGTAAGCACCCAAACCAATCGGTAGTAGCAGCAGCACGTACATGATCTTGTCGTTAAGGGTGGTGGCCGCGCGCACGCTACCAACCACGAAACGACGGTAAAGCAGACCAACTAGGCCCACAATGGTCATCGCACCAGCCACTGAACCCATGCTGACAGCACCCAGGTGGTATAGGTGCTCGGGCACACCCACCGCTTCAGTCCAGCTCTTGGGAATCAGCAAACCAACAATGTGGCCTGCAGCTACAAACAAGATACCGAAGTGAAACAGTGGGGAAGACCAGCGCAAAATCGCTGATTCATTCCACTGGCTAGAGCGTGAAGTCCAGCCGTACTGGTCTTTCTTATAGCGCCAAATCAGGCCGCTAATGAGCAGTGCAAAAGCGACGTAGGGCAGGACCACCCACGCCAGTAATGCGGATGTAGACATATTCTCCTCTTTTCGGGCGTGGATTTAGACCTGCACGGCGTCCACAGCGGGCGCCTCATTTTGGGCTGCAAGCCTGGGTGCAGTGGTTGGGAAGGGCAAAATATTGGTTACCCCCACCGTTTCAGTGGGCGGCCCTGCGTGAATCAAGGCCGCCACCCGTGCGGCTGTAGCTTCATCCACCGGCGCCAAGGTGGCGCTTAGGGCCTCAATAATTGCCGCATAGGGGCTGTGGTAGCTGCGCAGCGCCCGCAAAAGCACCTCAATGCCCTCACGGTGGCTGCCCAGCAAAATAGCGGCGATTTCGTCGTCGCTACGAGCCGACAACTCCAGCACTAAAGGCAGGTAATCTGGCAGCTCATCGCTGGTTTGCTCCCAGCCGGCGCCGGCTAGAGCCTGTTTAAAGGCCAGCAGCGCGGCGCCCCGGTGGCGGGTGTCGCCCACGGCGTAGTAGCTCAGGTACAGGCAGCAGCGACGACGGCGGTCGAAAGTTTCCACATAGTGCTCAGCTAGGGCGCGTTGACCTAGCTGGGTGGCTGAGGCCAAAAACCGCTCCAGCGGGCCGGCTACCTGCTCAGGTAGCTCAGCCAACGCGTCACGGCAGGCATTAAGACGCTGGGGAAAACTCTCATCTGGATAGTCCAACAGCAGCGAACACACCATATGGGCGGTGCGCCGCTGAGTGTCGCTTAGCGCCAAGGCGCCTACGGCAGCAGGACTCATTGGCGTGCTCCGGTGGTGGCCGGGGCACCGGGCCCAGTAGAACCTGCGGTGCGACGTGAACGCACGCTAGGTAGCGGCAAGGACACGCGTCCGTTGCGGCGCACATCGGCGCCGTGGAAGCCGCTCACATCGGTGCAGCCACTAGCGCAGGCACTGGGGGCGCCTTCACCAAGCAGCGCGGCGACGTCGTCGCCCATAGCCTCCATGCCGCGAGGTACCTCAGGGCGGGTGGTGGGCACTACGAAACGGTCGTCGTACTTGGCGATAGCCAGCAGACGGTACATGCGCTCCAGGGCCTGACCATCCATACCCACGCTGGCGGCAATCTGCGGGTCAGGTTCCTGACCCAGGTTGCGCGCGCGCATGTGTGAACGCATAGCGGCCAGGCGGCGCAGCGTACGCTCAATCAGGTTCACGTCACCGGCGGTAAACAGGCCCGCCAGGTACTCCATAGGAATACGCATGTCGGCCACGGCGCTTAGCAGCACGCGGTGATCTTCAGCGTCAAAGCCGGCGTTAGCCACCTCATCAACCACCGGGCTGAGCGGGGGCACATACCAAACCATGGGCATGGTGCGGTATTCGGGGTGGATCGGCAAAGCCACCTCATAGGTGTTGATCAGATCCCAGATGGGGGAGGACTTAGCCGCCTCAATCCAGGTGTCCGGAATGCCGCTGGCACGGGCGCCAGCCACCACCTGCGGGTCACGCGGGTCGAGCATAATTGAACGCTGCGCCATGTACAGATCCTGGGGGTCTTCCACCGCAGCGGCCTGAGATACACGGTCGGCGTCGTAGAAGATAACACCCAGGTAGCGCAGGCGCCCTACGCAGGTTTCCGAGCAGATCGTGGGCTGGCCGGCCTCTAGGCGCGGGTAGCACAGGGTGCACTTTTCAGCCTTACCGCTGGAGTGGTTGAAGTACACCTTCTTGTAGGGGCAGGCGGACACGCACATGCGCCAACCACGGCAAGCATCCTGGTCTACCAGCACAATGCCGTCCTCAGTGCGCTTATACATGGCGCCCGAGGGGCAGGCAGACACGCAGGTGGGGTTGAGGCAGTGCTCGCAGATACGCGGCAGGTAGAACATGAAGGTGGACTCAATGTCCTTCTTCACGCTCAGGTTCATCTGCGACAGGATTGGATCCTGGTCCAGGGTTTCCATTGAGCCACCCAGGTTGTCATCCCAGTTGGGACCCCACTCGGGCTGGTTAATGTAGCGCCCATCTAGCTGGCTCTTGGCGCGCGCCACCGGAATAGCGGGCGAGTCTTTGGGGGCCGAGAGCAGACGGTCATACTCATAGGTCCAGGGCTCGTAGTAGTCCTCAACCGTGGGCATCTGCGGGTTGGCGAAAATATTGGCTAGGCGACGCAAACGCCCACCTGAGCGGGGCACCAGCTTGCCGTTTTTGGTGCGCTTCCAGCCACCCTGCCACTTGTCTTGGTCTTCCCAGCCGCGCGGGTAGCCCACGCCTGGGCGGGTTTCAACATCGTTGAACCACATGTATTCGGTGCCTTCACGGTTAGTCCAGGCCTGCTTACAGGTCACTGAACAGGTGTGGCAGCCGATACATTTGTCGAGGTTCATCACCATGCAAATTTGTGCCATTACGCGCATCAGAAAGTTACCTCCTGGTTACGACGACGGCGAATCACGGTGACTTCGTCGCGCTGGTTTCCGGTGGGGCCAATGTAGTTGAAGGCATAGCTCATTTGCGCATGTCCACCCGCAAAGTGAGTGGGCTTGAGGAAGATACGCGTGAGCGAGTTGTGCGTGCCTCCACGCTTACCGCTGGTTTCCGTCAGCGGGGTGTTGATTTGGCGGTCCTGGGCGTGGTGCATGAACACCGTTCCCTCGGGGATACGGTGGGAGACCACCGCACGCGCCGCCACGATACCGTTACGGTTGACTGCCTCAATCCAGTCATTGTCCTTGACGCCGATCTTTTCCGCGTCAGCGGGGCTCATCCACACGGTTTGGCCACCGCGTCCCAGCGTGAGCATGTACAGGTTGTCGTAGTACTGGGAGTGGATCGCCCACTTGTTGTGCGTGGTCAGGTAGCGTACGGCCACCTGCACACTGCCGTTAGCGTCGGTGGTTACCTGGCCCGGCTCAGGCTCACCAGCCAGGGCCGCCAGGTCTAGCGGAGGCCGGAAAATCGGCAGGGACTCACCCAGGTCACGCATCCAGTCATGCTCCACGTAGTAGTGCATACGGCCAGTTAGCGTGTGCCAGGGCTTGGCGCGCTCAACGTTAACCACGAAGGCGCTGTAGCGTCGTCCGCCATGCTCCGAACCGGACCACTCTGGGGAGGTGATTACCGACTGGGGCTGCTGGATAGTGTCAGCGTAGGTAATGTGACGCTCCTCAGAGCCCTCTGATAGGTCCCAAGACTTAACGCCGGTACGTTCAGACAGCTTGCGCCAGCCGTCAGTGGCGACGGCGCCGTTGGTGGTGCCCGAAAGGGTAAGTACCATTTCGCTAGCTTTCACCGCAGTGTCGATCAGCGGGCGCCCAGCCTGCGGGCCGGTGGTGGCCACGCCGTTCTTGTGGGCCAGGTACTCCATGCCGTTACCGGCGGCGCTTAACGGCACACCCTTAAGGGGCATACCGGCCTTTTCAACCAGCGGGCCAACCGTGTTGAACTTGTCGATGATCTGCGTGTAGTCACGCTCAATCGGCACCAGCTTGGGCATGGTTACGCCCGGGATCCACTGCTTAGGCAGGTTTTCAACACTGCCGTGAGGCATGGTCAGCTCATCTGGCGTGTCGTGCATCAGGGGTGCAGGCACAATATCGGTCTGCGTACCCAGGTACTTGACTGCCATCTGGGAAACCAGCTGCGCCAGGGACTGGAACACCTGGAAGTCGGTGCGTGCCTCCCAGGGCGGGTTGATAGCCGCGTTGAAGGAGTGGATGTAGGGGTGCATGTCCGTGGAGGACAGGTCTTCCTTCTCATACCAGGTGGCTGCCGGCAGTACGACGTCGGAGTGCAAGGTGGTGGAGGTGTTACGGAAGTCCGCAGTCCACATCAGATCCAGCTTGCCCGTGGCCGCCGGCTCATCCCACTGCATGGTCTTGGGGCGCAAGTTCTCCGGGGTTTCGTCAATGTTTACGTCATTGCCGGTACCCAGCATGTGACGCAGGAAGAACTCGGTGCCCTTAGCAGAAGAACCCAGCAGGTTGGTACGCCAGTTAGCCAGGATGCGCGGGAAGTTCTCGGGGCGAGAGGGGGCTTCGCAAGCAAAATGCAGCTTGCCAGCCTCAAGCTCGCGCACAATGTATTCCTTAACATCCATGCCCTCTTCACGTGCCTGCTGCGTCAGGAGCAGAGGGTTACGGTCAAAGGTGGGGTAGGAGGGCATCCAGCCGCGCTTCATGGATTCCACCATGAGGTCCGCGTTGGACTTGCCCACCATGGAGCCGGGATGCACCGGGGAGGCGATGCGGTCAGCCTGAGTGCGGTCGTAGCGCCACTGCTCAGTGGTTAGGTACCAAAAAGCGGTGGTGATCATCTGACGGGCCGGACGCTGCCAGTCCAGAGCAAAAGCAAACTGGCTCCAACCCGCAATCGGACGCACCTTTTCCTGACCCACATAGTGGGCCCAGCCGCCACCATTAACACCCTGAGTGGCGCACATGGAAGTCAGCGCCAAAACGGTGCGGTAGATAGCGTCAGCGTGGAAGTAGTGGTTAATGCCCGCGCCCATAACAATCATGGAGCGGCCCTTAGATTCAATGGCGTTAGTGGCAAAGTCACGGGCCACACGAATCAGGGCGTTAGCGTTAAGACCACTCATCTCCTGCGCCCAAGCCGGGGTGGCCGGCACGGAGGAGTCCTCATAGCCGCTAGGCCACTGGCCCGGCAGGCCTTCACGCTCAACCGCATACTGGGCTAGCAGCAGGTCATAAACCGTGGTTACCAGGGTGTCACCCACACGCAAGGTGGGCACACCATAGTTGACCACGCCGCCACCGGCCGTGCCCGTGGGGGTGGTGGAGCTAGGCAGGTCAAAACGCGGCAGGCTAACCAACTGGGGCTTCCAGTTAGCCACATCCATGGCGCTCATAACCGGGTCTACACCCTCAAGCTTGAGGTTCCACTTGCCCTTACCGCCAGGGCCAAAACGGTCAGCCAAAGTGCCACCCGGGTCAGCCGGGCCGCGCTTAGCATCCCACACCAGGGTGCGGTAGTCGGGGTTTTCTAGCTTAGCTAGGTGCTCATAACCAGGCAGATCCTTAACATCCGCGGCGGTTAGGAACTGGCCGGGCACATACCCCTGCTCAGTCTTTTCTAGCTTGATCAAGAAAGGAGAGTCAGTGTGGCGACGCATGTAGTCAAGGAAGAACGGCTCACGGCGAGCCACGTGGAATTCCTTGAGGATTACGTGACCCATAGCCTGAGCCACGGCGCCGTCGGTACCGGGAGCAACCTTTAGCCACTGGTCAGCGAACTTAGTGTTGTCCGCATAGTCGGGGGAAACCGCAATTACCTTCTGGCCGTGGTAGCGAGCCTCAGCCATAAAGTGGGCGTCAGGGGTACGCGTCAGCGGAATGTTAGAACCCCACATGATCAGGTACTGGGAGTTGTACCAGTCACCGGACTCGGGCACATCCGTCTGGTCACCAAACACCTGCGGGCTGGCCGGCGGCAGGTCCGCATACCAGTCATAGAAGGAAAGCATGGTGGCACCAATTAGCTCGTGGAAACGCGAGCCAGCGCCGTAGGAAATCATCGACATAGCCGGGATAACCGAGAAACCGGCAATACGGTCCGGACCCCACTGGCGAATGGTGTGCACATGCGCAGCAGCAATTAGCTCCAGGGCCTCATCCCAGCTCACGCGCACCATGCCACCGCGACCACGGGCGCTCTTATAAGCGCTGGCAATGGCCGGGTCGCTAACTACCTGCTCCCAGGCGGCAACGGCGTCGCCATTACAACGCTGCTTAGCCTCACGGTAGGGGTCCAGCAGCGCTGAGCGAATGTAGGGGTAACGGATACGGGTGGGCGAGTAGGTGTACCAGGAGAAAGCCGCCCCACGCGGGCAGCCGCGCGGCTCATAGTCTGGCATGTCCGGGCCGGTGGTGGGGTAGTCGGTAGCCTGCTGCTCCCAGGTAATGATCCCGTCAGAGACCATTACCTCCCACGAACACGAACCGGTGCAGTTAACCCCGTGCGTGGAGCGCACAACTTTGTCGTGCTTCCAGCGCTCGCGGTAGAACACATCCGCGTCACGTCCACCGGTTAGAAATAGGCGGCGTGCGTCATCGCTAACCTGGCCTTTACGCAGGTAGCCACCCATTTTTAGCAGGCCAGGCAGGGACTCAGTGTCCGGTGCCTTGCTGGCTGAATCGGTCATGGTTAATTCCTTTAATTTTTCCGACGCCGGCTGTAGCTGGCGCGAGTTGGTCTTAGAAACGGCCGAGGCCGCACTTGGGATCAGCCCGGGAAGGGGGCACCCTTACGGGCGTACTGGCGCCAGCACAGAGCCGAGGCGAGCACGCAGAACACGGCGCAGGCCAGGAAGAAGATCCAGGGGGTGATGGCGGTTAGGGCCATACCGATCAGGAAGGGGCCTAGCGAAGCGATGGCAGAGGTGAAACCGATGGCGCCACCAGCCTGGCGGGCCGGCATGATCATGGGCATCTGCTTGAAGGTACCGGCGTTACCGAAACCAGAGAATAGGAACATGGCCAGCATCAGGCCCAGGAACAGGTAGAAGTCGTTCCAGCCGGTGGGGTTGTAAAGCACCCAGGCGGTAGCGGCCAGGGTTACGGCCATGCCGATACCGGAGATGAAGGTCCAGATGGCGCCGCCCATGCGGTCGCAGAAGGGGCCCCACGACATGCGGATAACTGAGCCGATTAGTGGGCCTAGGAAAGCGAAGGTTGCGCCCAGAACAGGCAGGTTAAGTGAGGAGGCACGGCCGAACTGGTTGTTGATCAGTAGACCAAAGACAGCCGAGAAACCTGAGAACAGACCGAAGGTCATCACGTAGAGGATGGTCATGTACCAGGTGTTGGGGTTGGAGAAGATGTCTAGCTGCTGCTTGATGTTTGCCTTTACGGGCACGTCACGCAGGTAGATGAAGGCCAGGACGGCGGCCACCAAGCACCAGGGCACAAAGAAGATAGCGGCGTTGTAAACCCAAATGTGCTCACCGGTGTGGGTGCGCTGGGGGGCCATCCAGGTAAGACCAAACAGCCCAAAGCCCATCAGGATCGGGCCTACCAGCTGGATGATGCTCATACCCAGGTTACCTAGGCCACCTTGCAAGCCCAGGGCGGTGCCAGATAGGCGCTTGGGGAAGAAGTAACCGGTAGAAGACATGTAACCGGAGAAGGCCCCGCCACCAATACCGCAGGCAAAAGCCAGGGCTAGCAGCACCCAGTAGGGGGTCTGGTTGCTCTGCACAGCGAAGAACCACCCCAGCATGGGCAGGGCGCATAGCAGAGAGGTCAGACCTACCAGCTTGCGGGTACCGATCAGCGGCGGCAGGAACATGTAAACCAGGCGCAGCAGACCACAAGAAAGTCCCGGCAGGGCGGTTAGCCAGTAAAGCTGGGACTTGCTTAGGTGGAAGCCTAGGAGGGTTAGTTTCGGAGCGATAGCGCTGGGTAGGAACCAAACGCAGAAAGCTAGGATCAATGAGTAAGTGGTGATGGCGAGGGTGCGCCAAGCAATGGATGAACTCCATTTATTGGGGTCTTGGGGGTCCCAACCTTTAAGGGTGGTACCGGTAACTTCCAATTCGGACACGGATACTCCTGCGTTCGTTGCTTCTAATCCCTGTAATTGTTTCGGATTTTAACGGGCTAATTAAAACGGGCGGTATAGGTGCCTTAAACCCGCGGAAAATCAAGGAAAACTGTGAGGCTTAAGGGGTGAGTGCCTCCGAGTTACGTCACGCCGGTGTGGCGAAAATAGGTCCTGGGTCACCTTTTGTCTGTATCTAGTCTGAGTGTGGGCTTAAGCTGAGTGCATGGAACCGATTAAGCAAAAGGGCTTTCACAAGCTCCCCGAGCCGGTAAAGGGCGCGGTAATTACTGTTTCTGATCGTTGCTATGCGGGCACGCGCGAGGACGCTTCAGGCCCCTTGGCCGCCAAACTGCTGGCTGACTATGACGTGATCGTTGATGAAGTAAAGCTGATTCCTGACGGCATCGAGGAAGTCACCCAGGCTTTACGTGAGGCGATTGCAGCTGGGGCGCGAGTAATTCTTACTACCGGGGGTACCGGGGTGACTCCGCGCGACTTGACCCCGGAAGGTACCGCGCCGCTGCTGGCAGTGCGTTTGGATGGGCTGGCTGAGCAGGTGCGCGCCTATGGGCTAGCGAAAACTCCGCTGGCTAGTTTGTCTCGCGGCCTGGTGGGGGTTACTTCCCGTGAGGCCGACGGCGTCCTTATTGTTAACGCTCCAGGCTCGCGTGGTGGGGTTAAGGACACTGTGGAAGTTATTGGTCCGCTAGTGCCGCATGTGCTTGAGCAGCTAGGCGGCGGCGACCACTAAAGCTGGGCGGCAAAATTTTCCACGTCACCTAGGGTGTCTAGGTCTGTGGCCAGCCAGGTAATTGGGCAGGTAGTTAGGTCAAGGCCGGCCAGGGCGCGTTTGACGCTGATGTCGCGTAGTCCCTGGCCGCCCGGGGCGACGGCGTCGCGTAGTTTCTCGGTGCGGTACAGCCCCACCAGTAGCTGCCTATACCCCTCGTGGTAGGCCACGGCGCCGTCGTGAATTAAAGCGCCAGCTAGAGCCGGCAGGCAGCGGGCGGCCAGGGGAGCGTCGCAGCTTAGTAGCAGCGTCAGCTCCTTGGAGGGGCGCAAACAGGCTAAACCTGCCGCAATCCCGGCTACCGGCCCACCCAGAGGTGGGTCTTCCAAACTGCGCTGCACACCGGGTGGTAGCTGCACGCTAGGCGGGGCCACCACGGTTACGCTAGTAATCTGCTGGGCGGCTAGATCATCAAGTAGGTAGTCGAGCATACGCTTGCCCTTGATGGGCACGTCCGCCTTAGAAATTCCGCCCATGCGCCTGGCGGTGCCGCCAGCCAAAATCACTGCCTGCACTCGGGGTGCCAAATCAGGGCTAGCTGAAGCAAGGCCCTCCACTGCAACTGGGCTAGCTGTTGCAGCAGCCCAAGTAGCAGAGCTGGCTGCTAATGGCGACAAATAAGCCGGACCTGACAATGTCTAGCTTTCTGGGGTGGCGGGCGCGGCAGCTGCCTGGCTTGCAGGCTCGACAACTGACGGCGCGCTTTCGGTGGAGGCGGCGCTCGCAGTGGCAGTGGCGTTTAGGTCTGCGCGGGTCCATGTGCCTGAGCGGCCCCCGGATTTAGCGGTGATATAGGCGTAGTCGATGGCAGCTGAGCGGTCCACGCCCTTAACCATGTCCACCACGGCCAAAGCCGCCACAGTCACCGCCGTAAGCGCCTCCATCTCCACCCCGGTGCGATCTGCGGTGCGCACGGTAGCTTTTAGCAGTACCCCGGCGTCGGTGATTTGCGGGTCCACACTCGCCCCATGCACCCCGATCACATGGGCCAGGGGTAGTAGCTCAGGCACCTTTTTGGTGGCGGCAATACCGGCAATGCGGGCCACCGCTAACACGTCCCCCTTGGGTACGCGCCCCTCGCGCAAAGCCGCAACCACCTGCGGTGAGCAGGTAACTAAAGCCTCGGCGCTAGCGCTGCGTACAGTTGGGGTTTTGGCGGTCACGTCCACCATGCGCGCGGCGCCGGCAGAGTCTAGGTGGGTAAATTCAAGGCTCATAGTTACTTCTCGTTTCCACTTGCCGGCTTGCTGGGGGCTAGGGCATGGCTATTGGGGGCGACGGCGTCGCAGTTGTCTGTCTTGGCAGGGGCAGTAGTGCAGGAAGGGCTGCTGGGAGTGCTAGGGGTGACGTCGGTTGGGGCGCCAGGGCCTAGCTGCCAAGCGGGGGTCAGGCTTAGCAAACGCAAAGGCTGACCTACCTCTACCGCTTCAATTTCTCCAGGCACCACCGCTAAAGCTTGCGCCAAATGCAGCGAACCAATCAGGTGCGAGCCAGAACCCAGGCGGTGTGAAGGCGTGGCCACTGTCTGACCCTGCTCATTCCAGTGCAAATGCACCGGCACATGCTGGCGCCTACCGGCAGGGCTGCGCCAAGACGCCCCGGCCACGCCCTGGCCCCAAGCCAGCACCTGGGCGCGCCCATCTAAAGCAGCCAGTACCGGCACCACAATCAGAGTGAAACACACCAGCACACTTACCGGATTACCCGGCAGGCACACTAGCGGCACCTGTCGCTGCCCGTCAGCAATAGTGCCGTGACCTTGGGGTTTACCCGGTTGCAGGGCCAGTTTGTCAAAACCTAAATTGATGCCATCTACTGCCTGATCAGCTAGGGCCTTAAGCGGGTCGAAAGCTCCGGCGCTGACCCCGCCGCTGGTCACCACTAGATCAGCCTGGCTGGCAGCTTCACGTAGGGCACGCACCAGATTGGCAGGATTGTCATCCACGCGCATGGTGCAAACGCATTGGGCGCCCCAGCGTTCACACAGGGCAGCTAGCATCAGGCCATTAGAATCAGGGATCATGCCGGGCTCTAGGGGGCGTCCGGGTTGGGTCAGTTCAGAGCCGGTGCTGATAACTGCTACGCGTGGTTTGGGGCGTACCGCTAAGGTTCCGTGTCCAGTGGCGACGGCGGCCGCCAGTTGAGGTGCTTCCAGGCGGGTTCCAGCCGGCAAAACTGGTTCACCCAGGTCAGTGTCCTCGCCAGCGCGACGGATATGACGCCCCAGCGCGGGGGCCTGATAAATAAGCACCTGCTCAGGTAGGGGAGCAGCGCCAGCGGCCTGGTCGGTTAGCTCCACCTGCACCACCGCGTCAGCGCCAGGTGGGATAGCCGCCCCAGTCATGATGCGCATGGCGGTGCCTTCAGGTAGCGGGGCTGGGTTAGCACCCGCTGCCACATCCCCACTTACTGGCAGGCAAACCGGGGTTTGTTCACTTGCCTGAGCCACTTCACTGGCGCGCACGGCGTAACCATCCATAGCTGAATTAGTCCACGGCGGCACCGGTGCTAAAGCAGTAATTGACTTGGCTAGTACCTTACCGGTGCAGGCGGCAATGGGCTGCTCGCTTATAGGCAGGGCGCCAATGCCTGCCGTGAGGGTGGCAATGTAGTCGTCAACGTTGCGCATAGTCTTTAGGGTAGCGGCTGCCAGTCGATAGTGTCCCAACGCGCGGCGGCGGCGTCGGCTATAAGTAGGCGCCCAAACAGGCCCCTGCCGGTGTGGGTTAGGAACTTAATGGCCTCATTAGCCATCACTGAGCCGCACTGGCCCACCACCGCACCCAGCACCCCGCTAACATCTGCCGGATCTACCAGGCCAGCCTGCGGGGGAGCGGGGTAGAGGTCACGCAGCTGGCTAGGCGCATAGCCGGCGCGAGTGGGCCGCGACCAGAACCCGGCCACCTGAAACACCTGCGCCACCACTGTGCCCCAAATCAGGGGCACCCCAGCGCGGGCGGCGGCGTCGGCCAAAGCGTATTTGGAACTAAATGAGTCCGTGCAGTCCAGCACCAGGTCATAGCTGGCCAGTAGGGCGTCGTCGCGCTCATCTACAGCCAGGCGCCGGTGGTAAGGCTCTAGCTTCACTTCATTAGCCAGGCGGGTGAGGTAGTCAATGGCTGAATCAACCTTGTGGCGGCCAATATCGCTGGGGGTGTGGATCACCTGGCGATTTAAGTTAGTGGGCTCTACCAGGTCGTCGTCGGCAAAACCGAGCGTGCCCACAGCGCCACTAGCTAAGTAAGTCAGCACCGGTGAGCCTAGCCCGCCGCAGCCAACTACTAGCACCCGCGACTTTTGCAGCAGATCAACTCCCGCATCTGTCAGCACGCTAGCGGTGCGCTGGTGACGAGTGGCACGATAACGAGAATCCAAAATTTCCACCTAAATGAAACGTTAATATTAGTGTTAAATCTGGTTGTTTTTAGAAGGGAAAGCCAATGGCTAAGGTGATTGCGGCCCAAGTGACCCAAAGTGCTGTTGACGTAAACGCACTGGCCCAAGCGGTTGGGGATGCGGGGGCCGGGGCTACCGTCACTTTTGCCGGGGTGGTGCGCAATCACGACGGCGGACGGGCAGTTGACCGGCTTGAATACAGCGCTCACCCCATCGCCACCCAGGTGGTTGAGGAAATTGCTGCCGAGATTAGTGCGCGCCCTGGGCTGCGAGCGCTAGCCATTGTGCACCGGGTAGGTAACCTGGCGATCGGTGACGTGGCGCTAGGTGTGGCCGTAAGCGCTGATCACCGCCGTGAAGCTTTTGAAGCCTGCGCTGACGCCGTGGACCTGGTTAAAGCCAAACTGCCGGTATGGAAGCTACAGGCCTACAGTGACGGCAGTCAGGAGTGGAGCAACTGCCCCTGAGCGCTCGCGAATGGTCTGCGGCTGCCCGGTGAGCGGTGTGACTGCCCGGTGAGCGGCGTGGCTGCCCGGTGAGTGGCGCGGCTGGGACGAGTGGTGGCGCGTCCCTGGGGCGCTTAAGCTCACCCGGCGCTCAGCCCACCTGGCGGCTCAGCCTCCGGCAAAGGGCGGTAGCACATCCAAATTGATGCCCTCATCTAGAACGCTGCTGCGATCGGTGACGGGGCGTGAGTTAATCAGGTAGCTACTGGCCGCCAGGACTCGGGCCAGCTCATCGCTGCGCTGTGAAAGCTGGGCCAGTAGCTGCTCTAGCGTAGTGCCGGGGCTAATTTCGATAGATTCACTGGTGGTGGCCGCAGCTTGGGCGGCCCCAGCGAAGTAACGCACAGTTATTTGCATGGTTTCCTTGTAAATATTTTTTAGCCGGATTTAGCCGCCGATAGTGGACATTGAGCGGCGCGTTAGATTTAGTGGTTGCGCATTAGGGCCGGCGTCGCGCCCATGGGCTAGGGGCTTAAACCAGGTGGCTTGCTGCCAGGTGCTAGCAATTTCTTCATCGCTGGCCCCGCCGCGTAGCAAAGCCCGCAGATCTGTCTCTGCCTGCGTAAATAGGCAGGTCATTAGCTGGCCGTCAGCGGTTAGGCGGGTGCGGTCGCAGTCATCGCAAAATGGCCTGGTAATTGAGGCAATAATGCCCACTGTGCCGCCGGGGCGTGTGGCGGTGGCGGCCACCTGCCATAGCTGGGCTGGGCGCCGGTCAGGGCGGCCCAACTCGGTTAGTTCAAAGCCGTTAGCTGCAAAAATATCCAAAATCCTTTGGGCGCTAACGATTGCCTGGCGACTCCAAGCCTGCGCACCTAGCGGCATGTGCTCAATAAAACGCAGCTGCCAGCCTTCACGCAGGCTCTTATCCAGCAGGCTTGGTGCTACCTGCTCGATTGTGTCCGCCATGGCTACGGCATTGACCTTAATTGGGTTTAATCCCGCCATTGCAGCTGCTTGGATGCCGCGCAGGGCATCAGCAAAGCGGTCGCGGCGAGTAGTAGTGGCATAAACGCTGGCATCGACAGAATCCAGCGACACATTAACCCGGTCTAGGCCGGCGCTGCGCAGCTGGGCTGCGCGCCGATCCAGGCCCAAGCCATTAGTGGTAAGGGCCAGGTCGGGCTTAACGCCAGCGTGAGTGCGCAGTCGGGCTAGGGCCGCCACCAGCTGCTCTAAATCACGCCGCAGTAGCGGCTCGCCGCCGGTAATGCGGATGCGCTCAATGCCTAAGCGCTCCACCCCAATGCGCGCTAAGCGCACCAGTTCCTCAAGGCTTAGTAGCTGCTCATTTTTTAGCCACTCAAGGCCCTGCGCAGGCATGCAATAGGTGCAGCGCAGATTGCATTTATCGGTAATAGATAAACGCAAATCTCTGGCCCGGCGACCATAGCGGTCAACCAGCTGCCCACCCGTCTCAGCGCCAGGGGCGCGTAGGGCGGGTGGGGCAGTGGCTAAGCTGGGAGCGCTCACAGTGGTTTATGACCTTTAGTGGGTGTGGTGAATTAGCGCGGCGAATGGGTTAGGCAGTGCCGCAGTCTTTAGGCAGTACGGCGGATGGCTACGATAGCGCCGTCGTCGCCCTCATAAACCAGCTCATAGCTGAAGTCGCCGGGAATCTGGGAGTCAATCTGCATCAGCAGCGGGCGTGGTACGTGCGGGGCGAACAGCTCCATGCCCTCGCCCGGAGCTAGGGAGGCTACCGCGCCCAAAATGGCGGCGTGGCGTAGCTTGGGCGGGAAGGGGCGGGCGTCTAGGCGCGGCAGTTCATCTTGCACGGAGCTGCAGCCGCAGCCACAGCCGCCGTGGCCCTGGCTGGAAACGTCGGTAACAGGGATCTGGTTCTGGCTCATTGGAGTCCTTAAAAGTTTTGAGTTGTTGTGATCGGGGCGGGCAATGGGACGAAAGTATCTGTAACTAGCATAGATTGCCAGCCCACTAGAAATATTATTACGGTTTTAACTATGAAAAATAAGTCGGCTGCCTCCAAGGCCGCCAACAGCGAAAAACGTGCTGCCCTGGCGCCGCGCTACCTGGCTTTATTGTTAGGTGGCGTTTGCGTAATGGCTGGGCTCGACGCCGCCCTGCTGCGGCTAAACCTGCCCGCTCCCGTCACCGAGGCGCACCTGGCCGCACTGCATGGGCCGCTGATGCTGGCAGGCTTCTTGGGCACAGTTATCAGCCTAGAGCGGGCCGTGGCCGCGCGTAGGCGCTGGGCTTGGGTGGCCCCCTATGCGCACGCCGTCGGCATGTTAGCGCTGCTGGCCGGGGCCCCAAGCGCGGTAGGTAAAGGGCTGTTGCTAGTGGGAGCGCTCGGCCTAGACGCCGTCTACCTATATATTTTGCGCACCCGCGCCGGGGCCGTAGCCACCCAAATTGAAGCCCTAGGGGCGCTCAGTCTCACGCTGGGTACCTGGCTGTGGCTAATGGATAAACCTCTTGAAACCGTGGCCACGCTTTGGCTGGAATTTCTGATTTTCACCATTATCGGCGAGCGCCTGGAACTAGCCCGCGTGGCTTTTATCGGCAAAGTTGAGGGGCGGGTTTTGGGCCTGTGCCTAGCGGTGCTCTCATTTAGCGCCCTGTCCCTGGTGTGGGGGCCAGCCCAAATCTTGGCGGCCGCAGCCCTGCTAGCCCTAGCGCTCATAATGGGCTACCACGATGTAGCTCGGCGCACTGTGCGCGGCAGTGGCCAAGTGCGTTTTGCCGGGGCCGCCATGCTAAGTGGCTACTTTTGGTTGGCTATTAGCGCCACGGTCTGGTGCCTTTACGGTTTTAATGGGGCTGCCTACGACGTCGTCATCCACACGGTCACAATCGGTTACGCCCTCTCAATGGTGATGGCCCACGCCTCCATTATTTTGCCCGGGGTGCTACACCGCCGCCTGCCCTACCACCCGCTTATGTATCTGCCCCTTGGCGCCCTACACGGCGGCCTGATTGTAAGGGTATTAACCGCTAACCTTGGTGGCCTATCCTGGCAGGTAGGTGGAGCTGTTTCCATCGCCGCAATAGTGCTGTTCCTACTTATCGCAGTTACCCGCGCGGTAACTGCCAAATAGTCCGATTATGCCCAGCTAAGCAACCAAGCTCCTGGCTTCCAAGCCCGCCTCGCTACCAAGAAAACTGCCATGGAAATCACCCAGCCCCCAGCCAAAAGCCCCCAACCCCGACCGCATCGGCGCACCACCCAGATAAAACGCAACACTGTGGTGGTGGCCTGGATTTTTACTGCCCTGGTGCTGCTAGCTGGCAAATACGCCCAGCTGTGGCCCAATCTAGATGCTTGGGCGCCACTACATGCGGCCCTGCTGGGGGCCTTGGGTAGCGCTATCACTATTTGGAGCGCCCATTTTGCCGACACCCTCCTACACCGGCCCGCCTGGGGTGGGGCGCTGATGCTAAATGGGCGCCTAGGCCTGCACAGCGTGGGCGCCGCTCTGGTAATCACCGGGGTGTGCATTAATAGCCAGATCGTAATTGGTGTGGGGGCTAGCTGCGTGGCGGTGAGTGCGACGCTGGGCGTGGTGGCCATGGTGGTGCAAAAACGCCGCGCGGTGGCGGCCCGCATGGCGGCGTTGGTGGACTACTACATTTGCTCCCTCAGTTACCTAATGGTGGGGGCACTGGCTGGCTGGTCTATTAAATACTTTGACTTTAAAGGGCAAGCGGCCTGGTCTAACCGCATGTATTTAGCCCATGTGCCGATCATGGTACTGGGGGTTTTGGGTATCACTGTGCTGGGCACACTGGTGGTGCTGTGGCCTACCATGCTGCGCACCAAGATGGAGCCGGCAGCCCCGCGTCAAGCGCAACGAGCTCTGCCCGGCCTGGCTTTAGCGGTGGCGGTGATTGCTTTTTCTGGGTTGTGGCGGCCCCTGGCTGGGATTGGGGCTCTGCTTTATCTGTTAAGCGCCGTCGCCGTGGTGGCGCCGCTGTGGCGTACCGGGGCGCGCAAAGGGGTAACTAACTATGCGGGCCTGTCTACTGCCGCCGCCTTGGCTTGGCTGGCCTGGTGCGTAATTCGTTTAGGCGTGGGGGTTTCTTACGCCGCTGACGACGACGCCGCCCGCGCGGTGGCCCACGGCCTGCGGTTAGCGGTGGTTAGCGGTTTTGCCCTGCAAATCTTGCTGGCGGCGCTTAGTTTCTTAACCCCGGTGATGCTTGGGGGAGGCCCGGCCATGTCGCGCCTAACCCACGCCATTATGGACCGCTACACCTGGTGGCGGATCACCACCATTAACCTGTGCCTGGCGCTAGCTTGCCTGCCGCTGCCACCTGCGGTGCGGGGCGTAACCAGTTTGAGCGCGGCTCTGGCCGGGGCTTATTTCTTTGTGGCCGCAGGCCAAGCTATTCAGGCCCGGCGCAAGGGCGACACTAGCGCCGCCCCGCCCTCCACCGTCACCTTAACTAAGGCGGCTACTGCCGGTGGCGCTAAAACCGGGGCAGCTAAGAACACAAACGCCGCTGTGCCCACTGGCAGCGTTAAAGCTACCAAGCCGGTGTCGTCGGCGTCCGGGGCTGCCCAGACTGCAGCCGCCGCGCCAACTGCGACCGCGCAGAGTGCGGGGGCCACTGGCGCAGCCCAAACCCCGGACCGACGCGGGGCCCTAGCCGGGCTGGTAACTGCCGCCGTCGCCGTCGTGGCTGGTGCAAGTGCCAGCTCAACCCAAACCCCGGGCGGGCTTATAGGGCTAGGTTCCGGGCAGGGCAGTGCCAGCGCTGGCGGCAGTGGCCAGGTGGTCAACGCCAACATCACCATTAGCGGCATGAGCTTTGTGCCCTCCAGCGTGGATGTGCCAGTGGGGGCGACGCTGCGGCTAACCCTGAAAAACACCGGCTCTGAAGTGCATGATTTAGTGCTGGCAACCGGGCAAACCACCGGGCGTTTAGCGGTGGGGGAGAGTAAAACCATTACGGTTAACAATGTGCGCGAGCCAATTGCTGGCTGGTGCTCGGTGGCCGGACACCGCGCCATGGGGATGGTGTTTGACGTGAAAGTGGCTGGGGTTTCCAGCAACACTAGCCACAGCGGGCACCAGCATTCAGCCAGCAGCCAAAGCGCCCAGGTGGATCTAAACTGGCAGCCGCCCAGCTACTTTAAAGCCCATGACGCGCGCGCCCCACGTCCCCAGGCGCCGGGCACAGTGCACCGTCACACTCTGCGCGTTAGCGAAATAACCGCCCAGGTGGGGGCGGGGGTAACCCAAAAACGCATGACCTATAACGGCGGCGTGCCAGGCCCGGTGCTGCGCGGCCAGGTAGGTGACCACTTTGAAATCACCCTGGTCAATGACGGCACCATGAGTCACTCCATTGACTTCCATGCCGGGGTGCTGGCGCCCGATAAACCCATGCGTTCAATCTCGCCGGGCCAAAGCCTGCAATACAACTTCACTGCCACCCGCAGCGGCATTTGGCTCTACCACTGCTCAACTGCGCCCATGAGTGTGCACTTGGCAGCAGGTATGCATGGCGCGGTGATTATTGACCCGCCTGGGCTTAGCCAGGTGGATCACGAGTTTGTGCTGATCCAGTCGGAAATTTACCTAGGACCTGAAGGTGGGTCCACCGATGAAGCTAAGGTGGCTGCCAAAACCCCAGATCTAATGGCGTTTAACGGCATGGCTTTCCAATACAAATACCGTCCCTTGCAGGTGAGTGCAGGTCAGCGGGTGCGTTTTTGGCTGATGGACGCGGGCCCTTCGCTGCCGTGTACTTTCCACGTGGTGGGGGGCCAGTTTGACCAGGTGTTTTATGAGGGCGCCTGGACGCTGGGCGGGCCCGACCAGATTGGTGCGCGCTGGTCAGGTGGCTCGCAGGCGCTAAACCTGGGGCCTTGCCAGGGTGGCTTTGTGGAATTTGTGCCGCCGCAGGCGGGCCACTACACCTTTGTCACCCACGCTTTTGCCGACATGGAAAAAGGCGCCGTGGGTGTGCTGCAGGTGCAGTAGCTGGTCAGCGCAGAAGGTGGCTGCTCAGTGCCTGCTGGCTGTGTGCGGGGTTGGTTGGGAGCAGTCGCAAACGCCTACTGAGCAGGTGGTTTTGTTGCGTTTTAGCTCTACCAGACAGGTGCTAGCCAGCTGCGGGTGTAGCTTGAGCTCAGCACTAGAAACCACCCTCACGCCGCTGGAACGCGTCAGCAGCTCAGCAATATAAGCCTCGTGAATTATGCACACCAGGGGGTGAGGCCAGCCACCTTTAGCGAATGGGCATGAGTGCAGCACCAGCTTGTTTTTGGCTAGTTCCGGCGCAAAACCCATAACCGTGAAGATGGGCCTGAGCTGGGCAATAGCGTTTTCTAGGCGCTGGGTCATGTTGGCCTCAGCGGCTGGGCTTGCCTCATCTACCCCGTTGGCGTCACCCGCCGCGTCAGCACTTGCCTGGCTTAGGTTGCTGGGCTCGACGGCGTCGCTGGCGGTTGCAGCTCCGTTTGGCGCCTCTGCACTGGCAGCGCTGGTAGCGGCGACGGCGCCGCTGGTGCCCTGGAAGCCGGTTTGGGCAGGTTGCGGGCAGGTCAGGCCCGCCCAGTTTTTACCTACCGCAATAGCCTGGGCTACGCCATCGCTACCTTCAGCTAAAGAAATCGCGGTAGCAGTAATAACATCTAGGTAAGTGCTTAAAATCTGGTTGGGATCCAGGGTGGTGACACTGTAAAGCAAGGTCGGACGTCCGCGCTTACCGGTGCGCATCGGCACGGTGGTCACCAAGCCAGCGTTTAACAGTGCATCAAGGTGTTCGCGGGCAGTGTTGGGATGCAGCTTTAAGGTTTTAGCCACTTCAGCGCTGGAAATCGGTTGACCGGCGCTCTCAACTACTTCTAAAACTCGCCTTTGCGCTGGCAACAGGCTGATTTGCGAGCGAATATCATGCAGTGATGAACGCACGCTGGTTGGGTATGGAAGTGGTGAATGGGTCATGCGATACCTCGCCATTAATGGGTGGTGTGGACCTTGGTCCCAGTCTACGTTACAAGTGCTTTAAGCTTTAGTGGGATCTTGAGCATCCAATGAGGCTGTTAACAGGCGCCTAAAGGAATCTACCCGTCCGCAGCGAGTTTCGCGAGTGGATGCATCTTCTGCTTTAGCTGCCCACTGGTCAAGTGCACAGTCAATCACGCCAGGCTCGTGGCTGCAGCCGCGTGGGCAGTTCTGGGCTACCTGAGCCAAATCAGCAAAGCCGCGTAAGACGTCTTCGGCGGCCACATGCGCCACCCCAAAGGAACGCACCCCGGGGGTGTCAATTACCCAGCCGCCATCAGGATTAACCACAGCCTGCAAGTTAGTGGAGGTGTGGCGGCCGCGCCCAGTAACCTCATTGACATGCCCAGTTACTCGGTTAGCAGCCGGAACTAGGGCGTTAATCAGGGTGGATTTACCCACCCCAGAGTGGCCTACCAGCACCGAAACCTTACCGGCCAGGGCCTGACGCACCACCTCAATGCCGCTAATGCCACTTTCAGTGATAGTGGTTGCTAAACAACGCACCCCCAGGGGCTGATACAGGCTCAGCAACTCGGTGGGGTCAGCTAGATCAGATTTAGTCAACACCAGCAGCGGCTCCATGCCGGCGTCGTAGGCGGCCACCAAATAGCGGTCAATCATGCGTGGACGCGGCGGTGGATCAGCTAAAGCCGTGACCACCACCAACAAATCGGCGTTAGCCACCACCGGTTTTTGTGAGCCGGCGCTGTCTCCATCCTCAGCGCTACGTAGCAGCAGGGTGCGCCGGGGCTCAATACGCACCATACGGGCCAGAGTGTCTTTACGCCCCGACACGTCACCAACCACCGCCACTTGGTCGCCCACAACCACTTTGCCTCGGCCCAGCTCTCGGGCCTTCATGGCGGTAATATCGCCGCTACCATCCTCAGTTAGGGATGGGTCATCTAAGTGAATACGGTAATGGCCGCGATCAATACGGGTAACCATGCCGGTGACGGCATCAGCATGAGCCGGGCGCACTTTAGTACGTGGACGCGAACCCTTACCGGGACGCACCCGCACACGCGGATCATCTGTACCAATATCGCGTCTAGCCAATAGCCTCTCCTGCACTCTTAAGCATGGCGTCCCAAAGCTGGGTGAATGTGGGCATGGTTTTGGCGGTGGCACTCACATCATCCAGGCTAATTCCCGGCAGATTTAAACCCATAATAGCCGCGAAAGTTGCCATGCGGTGATCGGCGTAGGCCTCCAGGTGAGCTGGGTGCAAAGTGCAGGGGTGGAAAACTAAATAATCCTGGCCCTCATCCACGTTCCCCCCAAGTTTGCGGGCCTGGGCGGCGATGGCCGCTAAACGGTCAGTTTCGTGACCGCGCAGGTGCCCAATACCCCAAATCTTGCTGGGCTGGCCCTGACTGGCAGCCACTAAAGCTAGCGCCGCCATGGTGGGTACCAGCTCGCCTTCCGCGCTGGCATCACGTTCAATGCCGCGCAGGGCGCCGCTGGAGCTAAGTAGCGTGCCCTGATCCAGCTGCACCTGGGCGCCGAAAAGCTTAAGGATATCCACCCAGTTAGCCCCCACCTGGGTGGTGTGGGTGGGCCAATGCAAAATCCGCACCTGCCCGCCTGTAGCGGACACCAGCGGTGCGGCAATAAAAGGCCCCGCATTGGAAAGATCAGGTTCAATCACGCTGCGGCCCCCGCGCGGGCGCCCACTAACGCACCAGCTCAGCTGCTCGGCACGGTAATCCTCGGGAGCCTGCACTTGCACGCCGCATTGGCGCAAGCTGGCCACACTCATCTGCAAATGCGGAACAGATACCAAAGGCTGCTTAGCGCTGATAGTTAAGCTTTGTGCCCTGCCAAGCTGCAAAGCCGCCCCTAGATACAGCAGGGCAGAGACAAACTGGCTCGATTTAGAGCCATCGACCTGCACCTGTAGATGCTCTTGAGGGTTTAAACCAGCGCCATGAATAGTGAAAGGCAAACGCCCGCGCTGCCCATGCCACTCAAATCTGGCCCCCAACGCCTCTAGGGCATCGGTTAGCGGCTCCATAGGCCGAGCCAAAGCCGCCTGATCACCGGTGAAAGTCAAACTAACGCCCAGGGCCAGGGCCAGGGGCGGTACAAAACGCATCACGGTGCCCGCCAGCCCACAGTCAATAACCGGGATGGAGTTGTCAGGCGGCAGGCCTGCCGGTTTTTGTACCCGGCTTGCTTCTGGAGCGGCTGAGTCTGTCTTGGGCGAGGCTGGGCCTGCCGGTTTTTGATCAGCAACCAGCGGAGTTACCTGCAGCAGGCCACCATGCCAGGTAAAGCGAGCCCCCAAAGTCTCCAGCGCCGCACGCATCAAAGCCGTGTCGCGGCTTTCAAGCAGACCCTCAATTTGGCTAGGGGCATCAGCCAGCGCCGCCGCCAGCAAGGCGCGCGCACTTAAAGACTTAGAGCCCGGCAGTGAAACAGTGGCGTCAATCGGTTCACTTGGGGTAGGACAGCGCCAAGCTTGCATTAGTCCTGCTCTTTACGACGACGCCGGCAGCAACGTCCCGGGCCGTGGCCGTGACCCTGGGGGCCGTGACCATGCGGGTGCTTGCCGTGCTTGCGGCACTGGCCCGGCTGACCATGATTGTGCTTGCGGCAGTGACCGTGACCGGGGTGAGAACCATGCGCCTTGCCGTTACAGCACTGGCCGGTGGCGCCGTCGTCGTTGGCAGCAGCCCGCTTAAGCTTGCGACGCTGGGAAGCGGCCACCCCCAAAGCCAACAAACCGGCACTAAGCGCAGCCCCACGCAGCGCCGGAGTCAGCGACACCACCAGCTGCCGGCCATTGAAATAAGTGGAATTAATCAGCGTAACCGGCACATTCAAAGCCGCCAGCGTATAGGCACTAGCCGCAGGGGCAATCGACAAACTCAAAGTCGTCCCCGCCACCGCGCTAACCGCCCCAGTAGCCGTAGCAGCCTTTTCAACCAGCGCCACCGGCGGCGTGGTTAAACCATAGGAACCTGCATATTCCAGCAAACCTTGAGCACGCTGGGCATGTTCATCACTATTAACCACAGCATCCAAACCATCAATGATGAAAGGCATAGCCGCTAAAGGACGCAAGAAAGGTAAAAGCACGCTCATAAACCCCATTGTCTCAAATAGGCCAGCATTGCTGATAGAGAAACCCTAAACAGACGGGAATCACCGCCGCCTCCAGCGCGTTTAAGCCGGCATGAAATCACGATCCACCCGGCGCGTCACGCCCGTAACCGCTAGGCTGGTAAGTGATGAGTGAACAAACAACCGAAACGGACGCGCAGCGCTCAGCACGCTTCCAGGCGGACGCTCTGCCCTACCTCGACCAGCTTTACGGGGCTGCCCTACGCATGACCCGTAACAGCTCTGACGCCGAGGACCTGGTCCAAGACACCTACATGAAAGCCTTCGCAGCTTTCAACCAGTACCAGGACGGCACCAACCTTAAAGCCTGGCTGTACCGGATTTTGACCAATACCTTCATCAACTCCTACCGCAAAAAGCAACGCCAGCCCATGCAGGCAGATTCAGACTCTGTTGAGGACTGGCAGCTGCACCGGGCCGCCAGCCACGATTCGGTAGGACTACCCAGTGCGGAAGACTTCGCCCTGGACTCTCTGCCCGACAGCGAAATCAAGTCTGCCCTGCAAGAGCTCAGCGAAGACCGCCGCCTGGCCGTGTACCTAGCGGATGTTGAAGGTTTCTCCTACAAAGAGATCGCCGAAATCATGGATACCCCGCTAGGCACGGTTATGTCGCGTTTGCACCGAGGACGCGCCCAGCTGCGCGAGTTACTAGCCGACTATGCACGTGACTACGGTTACAAGCAGAACGCTGAAACTAGCACAGCCGTTGCGAAGGAGAAAACTCATGCCTGAAACCACCGCGAAAGGCTGTTCCTGCGCCGAGACTTTAGCGCACCTACACGCCTTTGTTGATCGCGAATGCGACGCCCAACTCACCGCCCGCCTACAGGCGCATGTGGCCAGCTGTTCTCACTGCAAAGCCCAGGCCGACGCCGTACGTCACCTACAGGGGCTGTTGCGCTCGCGGTGTGCTGAGCAAGCCCCGCAATCCCTGGTGGAGCGGGTACGCACCCAGCTGGCAGTGGTTAGCACTTGCGGATGCGCCCCTGGCCTGTGCGAATGCGGCCATGGACGGGCAGAAAGGCACACCACTAGGGTGACTACTTCCACCACGCTGGTTAGCGATTCGACTGTAGCCAGTGTGTCTCGCTCAGTGACCTACCGCAGTTAGCGGCGCTTGTCACTTGGTGGCATGGCGTCGAATGTGTAAAAATAGCCTAGTTATATGCCCCCTCGTGGGGTGTTAGTCCCTATTACGAGGAGGCCAGTATGTCCAAGCGCGGTCGTAAGCGTAAGGCCCGTGCCAAGGGCGGCGCTAACCACGGTAAGCGTCCCAACGCCTGAGTAAAACTTAGCGCTGAGCACCCAAGGTGCTCAGCGCTTTTTGTTTATGCGCTTGCTGGCTGGTGACGGGGCAGCCAGTGGCAGGCGGCGCAGTCCCCCCGGGGTTAGCGAGGCAGCTAGTGGCAGGCGGCGCAGTCCCCCCGGGGTTAGCGAGGCTGGCTGGGCAGGGGCCTGCGAGCCTTAGCTTTTACAGCCCCAGCCACTGGTTCCAACCCCGGTGCAGTACCAGCCAAGCCAACAGGCCGTAACCCGCCTGGCCGGGGTAGGCGCCGTCGTTAAGCGCAATGTCAGTAAGCCACTGCTCGTGCTTAACCAGCGGGGTATAGGTGTCCACGTAGGTGACATTGCGGCGGCGGCACACCTCACGAGCTGCGTTATTTAGGGCCGCCAGGGCCTTCGGGTCAGGCACAGTCAGCGGCGGCGGGCCAACCATTAAGCATTCAAGCTTTTCGTACATCACGGCGGCGTCGATGATATTGGCTAAAGCCAGGCTAGAGCGGGCCGTGCTGACGTTGTGGGTAACATCTGCCACCCCAACCCCAATTACCAGTAGGTTGCGGGCGCCAGGAACAACCCGGCGGGCAGCCTCATCACGCCAACGGTTAGACAGCTGGGCGCTAACTTCACCAGGAACGGCCAGCGTAGACCAGGAGGGGGCATCAATAACCTCTAGCGAGTTGGTGCGCGCCATAACGCGCCCCACCCAGCCCAGGGCCCGTGCATCTCCGCGACCTGTAATCAGCTCATCGCCGATGAAGATCAGGTTGATCTCACTCACGGCCAGCATCCTTCCTGCTTGACTAGGGAAAAATCGTAGCATTGGCCCGGCCTGCAGATGCTGACCGGGCCAATACGCGCGTGTCTTTAGCGAGCAAAGCCCTACTTAGCGGGCAAAAGCCTCATTCAAGATCAGCTTTTGCTGAGCTACGTGAGCTGCTGAAGTACCCACAGCCGGGGCGGCAGCCTCAGGGCGAGCCACCACTCGCGGCAAGCGTCCAGCCGTGATCGAGTCAGGCAGGTGCAGGGCCAACCAAGGCCAAGCGCCCTGGTTGCGCGGCTCATCCTGGACCCAAACCAGCTCGGCTCCCGCAAACGGTGCCAGGGCCTCCAACAGGGCCGGCTCGTCGAGAGGATAGAGCTGCTCTAGACGCACGATGGCAGTGTGCTTATCTTCCGCGTGCTGGCGGTGGGCCAGCAGATCCCAGTAGATACGGCCTGAGCATAGCAGCACTCGATCCACCTTGTTCGCGGCGGCAGCAGCTAAAACTTCCGGATCAGTTTCACCAATGACAGTTTGCATGCCGCCGCTGATGAAGTCTTCTACCGGCGAGACGGCGACCTTCAAACGCAGCATCTGCTTGGGGCTGATCAGGATCAAAGGCCGGTGCGGTTCACGCCGAGCCTGGTCACGCAGGGTGTGGAAGTGGTTAGCCGGGGTGGAAGGCTGCACCACGCGCATGTTGTCCTGAGCGCATAGCTGCAGGTAGCGCTCAATGCGGGCACTAGAGTGGTCCGGGCCCTGGCCTTCCAAACCGTGCGGCAGCAGCAGAACCAGGCCAGAGTGCTGGCCCCACTTTTGCTCAGCGGAAGAGACGTACTCATCAATTACGGTCTGGGCGCCGTTAGCGAAGTCGCCGAACTGGCCTTCCCAAATGTTTAGGCCCTCGCTGCGCTCTACCGAATAGCCGTATTCGAAAGCCATAGCGCCGTATTCGCTTAGCAGCGAGTCAACAATTGACAGCTTGGCTTGGTTGGGGGTCAGGTAGTCCAGCGGGGTCCATTCTGAACCGTTACGCTGGTCGTGCATGACGGCGTGACGCTGGGCAAAGGTAGCGCGGCGTACATCTTCACCGGTCATGTGCACCGGTACGCCTTCCATCAGCAGCGAACCAAAGGCCAGCAGCTCACCAAAGCCCCAGTCAATGCCGCCTTGGCGGCTCATGCTTTGACGCTTGCGTAGCAGGTTCATCAGCTTGCTGTGTACCTGGAAGCCTTCAGGGACAGATACCTGGGCGTCACCGATACGTTCAATCACTTCACGGGCTACCGCAGTGGGCTGTGAATGTGAAGTTTCGCCAGCCTTAGGGCCACTGTAGGCAGGGGTGTCAGCATTGAGGTGACCGGCGCGGGCCTCGTTAAGGATGTGCTCCAGGTTGTCGCGGTAGGCGTCCAGTAGCTGCTCGCACTGTTCTTCAGTGAGGTCTCCGCGCCCCACCAGGTTGGTGGTGTAAACCGAGAAGGTGGAGGGCTTGCGGTCGATCAGGTTGTACATAACCGGCTGGGTCATTGAGGGGTCGTCACCCTCGTTGTGACCACGACGGCGGTAGCAAACCAGATCGATAATGACGTCCTTGTGGAATTCTTGGCGGTATTCCCAAGCCCAGCGGGCTACGCGTGCCACAGATTCGGGGGCGTCACCGTTTACGTGGAAGATCGGCACCTGTAGCCCCTTAGCCAGGTCCGAGGGGTAGGTGGTGGAGCGTCCCAGCGCGTTACCGGTGGTGAAACCGATCTGGTTGTTGACGATCACGTGGATAGTGCCGCCGGTGTGGTAACCGGGTAGCTGGCTCATGTTGAGCACTTCGTAAACCACGCCCTGGCCTGCAAATGCGGCGTCACCATGCACCAAAATCGGCAAAACATTGTAGCTGCCGTCAGCGCCGGAGCCGCTGCGATCTAGCTTGGCGCGCACAATACCTTCCAGCACCCCATCTACTGTCTCCAGGTGGGAGGGGTTGGCAGCCAGGGAAACCTTGGTGGTCACATCATCGGTGCCGGTGAAGGTGCCGGTGGTGCCCAGGTGGTATTTGACGTCACCAGAACCCTGGCCGTTGGTCAGGTAGTTACCGTCAAACTCGTCAAAGACCTGACCGTAAGACTTACCGGCAATATTGGTAAGCACGTTTAGGCGGCCACGGTGGGCCATACCAATAGCGGCTTCTTCAATGCCATCATGTGCGGCGTCGTCGATCAGGCGGTCCAGCAGCACAATTAGTGACTCGCCACCTTCTAGCGAGAAGCGCTTTTGGCCCACGTACTTGGTTTGCAAGAACACTTCGAATGCTTCTGCCTGCATCAGCTTGGTTAGGATGCGACGGCGCTCAGCAGTATCAATGCTGGGAGTAACACCTTCCATGCGTTCTTGCCACCAGCGACGCTGGGCTGGGTCTTGGATATGCATGTATTCCACGCCCACATAACGCGAGTAGGCGTCACGCAGCAGCTGCAAAATTTCGCGCAAGGTGGCACGGTCCTTGCCGCCCAGGCCACCGGTGGGGAAGACCCTGTCCAGGTCCCACAGGCTTAGCCCGTAGGAGGAGAAGTTTAGATCAGGGTGACGGCGTAGGCGGTAGGCCAGCGGGTCAGTGTCGGCGGCTAGGTGTCCGCGCTGACGGAAAGCGTGAATCAGCTCAGCTACGCGGGCGGGCTTGCCGGCGTCGGCTAGCGGGTCGTAGGTGACGTCTTGGTCCCAGTGCACCGGTTCGTGGGGGATACGCAGGGCCTTGAAGGAGCGGTTCCAGAAGCCATCTAGGCCCATGAGCTTACGTTCCATTAGGCGTAGCAGCTCGCCGGACTGAGCACCTTGAATGACGCGGTGATCGTAGGTGTTAGACAGTGTCAAGACCTTGCCTACAGCCTGGCGGGCCAGGGTTTCAGGGCTGGCACCAGCAAACGCGGCCGGGTAGGTCATGGCGCCTACACCCATGATTAGGCCCTGACCGGGCATTAGACGCGGCACAGAGTTAAGGGTGCCGATCATGCCGGGGTTGGTCAGGGTGGCGGTGGTGTCCTTGAAGTCATCGACAGTTAGCTGCCCCTTGCGGGCTTTAACCACCAGTGCGTCATAGGCATCAATGAAACTAGCCAGGTCTAGGGTGTCGGCGTTCTTAACGCTGGGGACCAGCAGGCGACGCTCACCGTTAGCGCTGGGCACGTCAATTGCCAGACCCAGGTTTACGTGGGCGGGGTTGTGTAGCGCCGGCTTGCCCTTTTCGTCCAGGGTGTAAGCCACATTCATTTCCGGCATCTCTGCCAGAGACTCCACCAGGGCCCAAGCGATCAGGTGAGTGAAGGAAACCTTACCGCCGCGCGTGGAAGCTAGGTGAGTGTTGATTAGCAGACGGTTTTCAATCAGTACCTTAGCCGGGATGGCACGGGCAGAGGTGGCGGTAGGAATTTGGAGGGAAGCCTCCATATTCTTAGCGGTGCGGGCGCTGGCTCCCTTTAGGGTGTCAACGCTTTCCACCACGCCGTTACTGGTTTCGCTAGCGTCACTATGCGCCTGGTTGTAGGCATAAGGGGAGGTGGGGGACTTGAATTGGGCTGTGGGTGCGGGCGGTAGGTCAGAGCGGGAAACATCCTCACTGGCCAAAACGGGGCGTCGGCTAGCGGCCG
>ERZ773250.77-NODE-77-length-64924-cov-54.612758_pt1 | contig 64924 bp, 87 predicted proteins | sample MGYA00511258_ERZ773250 | MGnify/ENA primary metagenome ERZ773250 (study PRJEB29015, sample SAMEA2738164) | human oral metagenome | biome: human oral; feature: human-associated habitat; material: saliva | place: China | collected 2187 ... | reverse complement strand
AGCCAACCAGCTAGAGAGAAAGCCAAACAGGGAAGGGGTAGGGAGCAGGAAGGCTGGAGGGGAAAGGTGAAGGTGGAAGAGTGGGGCGTGGTGGGAGGCGGCGAAGGGGTGAGGTGATGCCAGCGCCGCCGGATGAAGCCACCCCTTTTCTTTTTCTCTCCGCAACAGGCTTCCCCCTTGTGTAGGGAAAAGAAGCCTTTCCCCTAGTCAGCGCGTTTCGCTCACTCAACCTGATACCCATTTCCAGTGTGAACGTAGATTTAGGGGCGCTCGCTAAGGATTTGATGGGTTCAAGCCTGGTTTTCAGCCCTATTTTTGAGGTGTTTTTAGTGTGCAATACGAAAGGGTGATTTTATTGGCATTTCCCTACGTGAGGAAGTGAGCCTTTCCCCTAGTCAGCGCGTTATGCATTTGCGTGTAAAAAGGTGATGATTGGGGCTGAAAATCAACCTCTACACGTTGTTTTTCAACCCCGTTGTGGCGTGGGTGGCGGAAACCGACTTTTCCTGTGCGTTAGGTGCGGTCTATGCCCTGGTTATGGTAAGGTGGAATCGCTGTAGTCTGAATATGGTCTACTGCCTTTCATTTAATGGTTATCTTCATGGCGTTCTAACCCCCGGCTTTCCTCTAGGAAATCAGCTCGGGGGTTCGCTGTATCTACAGACACCTACAACACCGGTTTTGGAGTGGACGATTTCTGCTCGAAGTAGCCATGTTCTGCACCAGCGGCGAGCGCTGGTGGTTGAGGGTGGGGCGCTGGGTTTTCTGCGTGCTTCGTTGGTGGGTGTCTGTAGCGTGCGGGCACGGGTGTGGTGTAGTCTGGTTTTGTTAGTTTTTTGAGATAAGTTTTTGAGAGAAGTTTTTATGAGTGATTTTTCTGAGCGTGTGGTGGCTTCTTTGATGTCTTTGGATGGTGAGGTCATGGACTTTGCGGTGTTTTATTCGGCTGAGGATAGTCGTGGGCGTTTTGCTCCGAGGGTGAGGTATGGTGAGGTGGCTAAGGGTGATGAGGTTTTGGTGGGGTGGTTTAGGGGTGGTGAGTGGGTGCGTGCTGATGGTGTTGTGGTGGAGAGTGCGAGTGAGTTTTTGATTCCCGACGATGAGGGTGGTTCTGATGGGTAGTGTTGCTGAGCTGTTTGTGTGGTAGGGGTTGGTGCTTTTTGCGTTGGGGTTTTTGTGGTTGATGTTTTGTCATGCAGGAGGGGCTTTTGATGAGGCTGGTAGTGCAGAAGGTGGGGTTGCTATGTGGGTGGGGTTGGGGTTGATGTTTGGTGGGTTGGTTTGTGTGGCGGTTCCTGTGTGGCTGGTGTGGGGTGGTTTGTTGTGAGTGTGGGACAGGTTTTGGCTTTGGTGTTTTTGATGGGGGGGACTGGTGCTCTGTTTGGGTTTGTTGTTGCGTTGCGGGGTGGTAGTCGTGGGTATGGTGCCGGGGGTGTCTGGGTTGGGTCTGGTGGGGCTGGGGTTGATTCTGGTTTTGGTGGCGGGTTGGCTGGTGGTTGGTGGGTGAGTTGAATGTGTGGGTGGCGAGCGCTTGGGGTGTGGTGCTGTTGTGGGGTATAGTGGTGGTGTCCGCCTGCCCTGTTTTGGGGCGAGTGGTCGGCATGTTAATTTCCTTTTCATGGTGAAGCCCCTTCGCTTGTTGCCAATGGTGGTGATGGGTTTTTGGAAGGGGCTTTGTTATGTCTTCTTTTGGTGGGTGGTTTGGTGGCGAGCGCTTGGGGTGGGTTGGTGCTCACAATACTGTAGATTGCATAATGAGTGTTTGGTGTGGTATTATGTTTATGTGGGGGTGAGGTTTTCGCCCCTGGTTTGAACTACCTACTGGAAGAGGAAAATTCGTTATGGCTACTTTCGTTTATGGTACCCCGTCTACTGTTGCTGGTTTGAATGCGGTGTGTGCTGATTTCAATGAGCATTTGAAGCATGAGAGTGACCTGTTGAATGCGGCGAGCGCCCGGTTGGTGGCGTCTGGTAAGGGTTCTACTTTTGCTGGTGTGAGTGTTTGGAATGATGGTTATGTTCAGAGTCTGTATCTTGCTGAGTATCAGCGGGTGGCTTTTGGTTTGCTTGACCGGGATTGGTTGGGTGAGGTTGCGGGTGGTGTTTTTGGGTCGTTTGGTGAGGTGGTTGAGGCTTTCGCGGCGTTGGTTGGTTGGGTGAATGATTATCTTGTTCGTGTGGGTGAGGTTAGGGGTGAGATTGACTGGATTGTGTAGCGGTTAGGATTGCTTGCCTGTTGGCGGTGAGGGGATAGGTGTTTCTCTCGCCGCTTTTTTCTGTTTTGTCCTGTCGGTTTTCTTCCCTGAGTTCCGGTGGGTCTGTCTGGCTGTGCTGGTGGGTTTCGTCTTAGGTGTTGTTGGTGTGCATGGCGAGCGCGGGGTTAGGGGTGGTAGTGGTGGTGTCGGTGCTTTGGTTGTGCTATAGTTGGGGTGATGAAACATTGTTTTTCATTTTTCCTCTCCACGGTAATTCCCCTCAGCCTGGGCTGGTTGAGGGGTTTACTGTATCTGGTGGGTAGTTTGACCTGGGGTGCGCTCGCTTGTGTGTGGGTAGGGCGGTGTTTGGGTTGGGTGTTTGCCGGTGGGGGTATCGTGCGGGTCGGGGGTGTCTTTGGTGATACTGTTGTAGGGTGGTTGAAGCAGGAAAATCTCGCGAAAGCTAAGCGCAACAGCTACGCCGGTCAGCTCGAAGAATTCCGCATCAACCACGACGAAGAAGGCTTCACCGTAACCCTGGAGAAGGTAACCGGCGAATACGACAAGATGCACAAGGTCTTCAACAACTTCAGCTCACGCCTCTAAACCCGGCAAATGAGAGAGAGGGACTGTACCACACAGCCCCTCTCTCTTTGCGCGCCCCGCACACTACCCTAGCCTCGACCCACCAACCCAACAGGCACCACCGGCGAGCGCCCCAATACCTAACTGTGAGCATCCCAACCGGCAGGTAACGTCAGCGGGTGTACAGCTCAAGGGTTTTATGGGTGTGACATGTTGCGGGGTTGGTAATGCGGGTTCAGGGGTTGGTGTGTGCGCTCGCTACTGAGCTGTGGGGGTGTGTCCAGTGGGGCATGTCGGTGACACGCGGATTGTAGACGGTGTGTGGGTGGTGTTGCTCGTCCGGTGTGGGCGCTACGGCGTGCTGATTCTTCTGAGAGTTCCATCTAATCGGTCTGTGTTTCGGGTGTGGGTGTGGTGGTGCTGTTGCTGGACGGTACACGGCGAACAGTTCAGTGAAGGGTGCGGGTGCGGTGTGGTGGGATGCTGTGCTGGTATCGATAAGCGTCAAGGGGAAGAGTGATGTCTGTGTTGGGTTTGGGTGCTCACATGAGCGGCTAGGTTGCTCTCAGTGGTGCCGGGCTGTTTCGGGGTGTTGTGGTGCGTCTGGTGGCTGGGGTGTGGTATGGTTGGGGTGGAAGATTCATAGAAGTCCTATCTTTAGGTTTTCATAGTAAGCCCCTCAGCTGGTTTTGGTTGAGGGGTTTGCTGTATCCGAGCGGGTGTAGTCCTGTGCCTTTTGACGTTGGAGATGGTTAGGTTGTATGGTGGGTGGGTAAGTACTCTCACCTGTGTGAGTGGTACGAATGTTGTACAAAGATGTTTCATGCTGAATCCCCTTCACGCTTGGGTAACCGTTTGGTTATTGTCGTGGTGTGCGGGGGTTTAGTGTATCCGTAGGTATCGCCCTCTTGTATGGGTGGAGAGAAGCGAGCGCATGCTTTCCCTCCGGTATGGTGGTGTGGTGGTGTGCTGTGCGGTGTCCTGTGGTGTGGGTATCCCTTTCAGTAGCTCTAGTTCTCTATTTGGTGACCGGTGCGCTCGCTAGAAAAATTTCCCCTAAGAATACACCACCAAGAGTTGCATACCTAGTTTTTGGTGTGGTATCATATTTATATGAGGTTGAGAGAAACGCTCCAACCCGACAAGCCACCTACCGAAAGAGGAAATATTATGGCGCAGAACAGCAAGGGCTTCAAGATTGCATTCGACAACGAAGACGGTATGCCGATTGGTGTACGCTTCCACGAAGCTGAAACCGTAGAAGCAACCCGCAAGGTACGCGAGCGCATCATCAACGAGACTACTGAGATTGAGATTGTCGCAAACGCCATGCTGAACACTGAGACTTTCCGTGAGGTTGTTTACGACGATGCGTTCTTCATCTTCAAGGATAAGGACGGTGGCATCATTACTACCGGCGGTATCGTGCATGACCCGCACACCGTGAAGCCGCTGATTATCGGTGCAGGTGTAATGCATGGTCGTATCACCCGTTTTTGGGTACAGCCTGCTGGTGTAGATGAAGTGAATATTATGATTCGCGAAATCGCCGCCTAGCCCCATGTGACCAGTGATTACCCCCCAACAAGCCCCCTTATGTGGGTTGGTTGGGGGATAATATTCATACTTGGTATGACCTGATGCGAACCATGCCAGATGCGAGAAAGGAGTGGGATAGTTTATGGGTTATTCTGCTGAGGATATTGAAGGGCGTGCTGAGAAGCTGTACACCTTGTACCGTGCTAAGCGGCACCATGACAGCCCGGCACTTCTGATACGGAACCTCTGCACCGTGACCTTGGAGGCTCCATCTATCTGGTCAAGGGTACCTGGGATGAAATGACTGTTACGGACTATACGCTCAACCCTGACACCCAGCAGTGGGAGAACATTCGGTTTGAGACGTACCTACCGTATTGCAGTAAGGGAGAGCTGGAGTCCGGTGTCGTTATCAATAGGAACAACCGGTTTCGGCTTGCTCACAGTATCGGGCACCTGTACCTGCACTTCCTACCGGACAAGAACCCTGCACCCCAGACCACATACCGCACCGGACTCTCACCCGAACAGAACGAAGCGCACCATTTTGCCGCCGCACTCATCATGCCCCGCCAAGCTTTCACCTATCACTGGCACCACACCACAGGCGGCGACCTACTCAAACAGTCACAGCTATTTGACACCGTTGTACGCTACGTGCAACCTAGGGCAATCCAGCTTGGACTCATCCCCTAACCACCACCCATAGTAAACAGAAGACCCCTCACCAGACCCACAGGAACGCAAACAGTGCACCCAGGTTCTAGTTGAGGGGCTTCATAATGCGCTGGCTGGCATCTGCACGCCGGGCATGCGAGCGCACACACCACCCCCATACAGGACAGGAACCCGCGCAGGGAAAACAGGGCAGAGGCTGAGAAGCGAGGGGAAAGACTGCTCGATGATGGTGTGACCGGTCAGCTCAAGCAAGATAGAACGTAAAGGGTGAAGATGGAGGGAAGGTATCACCTCTGCAACCGACCCCGTAACCACCAGCAGACCAAACCACCGCAAACACCTCAGTGGACGACCCGCACCTAGATGGGTGTTAGAGCTGATGCGGTACCACCGGCGAATATGGTATCCTGATTACACTCCCCAATATCTTGGGGCTACCCACCACACCGTTGGTGGGGCGCTCGCCTCCGGCAGGGGGAGAGCCTTATAAACGGATGCACCGCCTCTTAGTGGCGGTCATCAATACCCGAGCACCTACTACCGGGTGTAAAGGTTTCCGTAGGCGGGCACCGCCTACTCACCCCACAATGGGAAAGTGAACGCGTTTCGGACATCTTGCAAGTGTAAAAGCCTTGTCAAGAAGTGTTTTCCCCACACACGTGGGGTTGAGCCCAGCAATGTAGTATTCCTCATGAGTCACCCACCGTTTTCCCCACACACGTGGGATTAAACCTAACACTATCGGTGGCTATTGTGGAGAATACTCTCTTTTCCCGCATATATGGGATTGAGCCTGCGGCTAAACGTCCCAGACCGGCACCACAATCATTCAGATGTGAAAGAATCCCCGGCACTACCTGCAATGTTGCAAGGTATGCCGGGGATTCCTGTTTCCCCACCCTCACCGGGCGGTATCCTACGCCCAGATGCGTTTCTTCGGGGTGAGGGTACGTGCTAGAAGCTCTTCCGCCTCACCCGCCACCTCATTGTAGGTGTCCACCACCTGCTCCAGGTCACCTGTAGCGTCCTTAATGAGCTCACGCACCGCAATATAGTATTCCTCATGGGTCGCCCAACCGCTTCCATTCTCCACGCCACTGATGGTGTTTCCACGGAAGAAGTCAGAGCCGGTCAGGTCGAGAGTATTCTCCACAATGGTGCCGATGATACTGTTGATGCGTGCAAGGTAATCCTGGTTCCATCGAGTGTCCCACCCGCCACGCGAAGCAAACACCTTCAGTACTTCATCACGGCGAGCGCGTAGCCGCATCTCGATACTGGTCAGCAGTGCGGTGGCGTTGGCGTATTCGGCGGTGATGCGGCGTAGGGTTTCCGGGTCTTGCTCGGTGTCGTAGGGGTCTTCTATGGGGTGGAGGAGGTTACTGTCGTACAGGTTGTGGGGGTTGTAGTACTTGTACTCGTACATGGTGGGCGGTTTCCTTTCTGTGTGCGCTCGCTGGGGGGGGTGTTCGTTTCTTATTGTACCGGGTCTGGTGGGTGGGGTATGGAGGGACACCCCCGGTTTCCTGTGTTTGTTCAGGTTGCCGGGGGTGCCTTTTGTGGTGGGTGGGGTTAGAGCATGGTGGCGGTGGTGTTTAGGCTGAGTAGTAGCAGGTTGTTTTCTTCATCAACTTTTTCGGGGTATTTGGTGAGGTAGTCGGAGATGCTGTAGCCGCCGTGGAGTAGGCTTCGAGTTGTGAGGTGGTGTGCTACTTCCCAGGGGGTGCGGAGGGGTTGTGTGGGGTCGATGGGGCTGGGGAAGGTGAGGTGGGTTTTGATGAGTTTTTGGATTTCGGGGCGGACGGCTCCGTTCTTGAATTGGAAGGCGGGGTATCCGTTGCGTCCCTTTCCGTCGGTGAGTTTGAGGATGAGGTGGTCTTCTACTAGCTGGTCGAGTTCTTCCTGGGTGATGTTGAGGTATTGGCGGGTTTCGGCGGTGGTGTGGAGGTTGCCGATGGTGTGGAGGATGGGGTTTTCGGGTTCGGGTTCGTGCTGGTCTTCGAGGGTGTATTTTGCGGCGGCGGCTTTGAGATTGAAGGCTACAGAGAGGTAGTTTTCTTCGGTGATTTTGAGTTCACCGGAGGAAACCAGGAAGTCGATGTAGTCGGTGATTTGGTTCTTTACCCGTTCGACGGGGTCGAAGTCGGTGGCGTGGGTGTTGGTGGTTTCGTTGGTCATGGGGTTTCCTTCCTGTAGCGAGCGCCGCTGGGTCTGACTAGCGGTGCGGTAGCTGTTGTGGGTGAAGTTGGTGGTGGTGATGTCAGGTTCTAGGAATTCGCATAGAGGTCGTTCACGTCGTTTTCAGCACCCGAGAGGACGATTGCAAAGTTCTCGGGTGACTCCTCCATATACTCCAGTGCGGATTTGCCGCCGTATTCCGGTGAGGGGATGGTTAGCCAGATAGCGGTTCGCCATTGGGAGAAGTTGCCCTTGAGTAGGGTCTGGATGATTTTCTGCACGTCCGGGTTCATGGAGCTGTCTCGGAACTGGAATAGCGGGTATCCGTTGCGTCCCTTTTTGTCGGTGACCTTGAGGATGAGCCGGTCTTCCACTAGTCGGTCGAGTTCTTCCTGGGTGATGTTGAGGTATTCGCGGGCTGATGCGGTCGAGTACATTCTACCGACGAGGTCACGGGCGTAGAGGGGCTTGCGGTATTCTGCCAGGTGCTTCTGCGTTGCAGTGTAGAGCACGTCAGCTAGGCTGTCTGCCAGGTCGTCGCTTGCGGTGATTTCACCAGATTCAAGGGCTGACTGGATGTGCTCTCGGGCGGGTTCAAACACGCGGGGGGTCAGGGTTTCGCTGGTCATAGGGTTTCCTTCCTGTAGCGAGCGCGCCGGGGGTGTTTGGTGTTGCGCTCGCCGTGTGGTGGGGACGCTGAAGCCCTCAGCGCCTAACGGGTGTAGGGTGAGGGCTTCGACATGAAGTGTAATAGTTAATTTTCAAACAAATCTTTCGCAGAAAAGATTATGTTTCTATTGTATCACTTTTCGTCGGGTTCTGCTGTGTAGCGGTAGGTGTACGTTTTCTGCGGGTCACCGCCAGTGGGCTCGGTGTGGATGTTCCGGCGGGTTGTGGTGCTGGTGTGGAGTGCTTTGGTGTGGGTTTGCAGTTCACGGATGGTGTCGAGTTGCTGGGTGAGGATTCCGTCAAGCTCTTCGGGGGTGGTTGCGTCGCCTTCTGCGGCGTGGAGGGTCTTGAGCGTGGTGAGGGTTTCTTCGATGCGGGTGATGGTTTGGGTGCGTACCCGGTCATACCATTTCTCGGTGGTGGTGTCGGTCATGGTGGTGGTTTCCTTTCTGGGATGGGTTGTAGGGTTACTGGAGCGTGGTGCGGATGGTGAGGCACAGGGCGGGTGCGTGGCGCTTGGATTTTCGGAGGGTGAAGTCTTTTTTGTGGGTGAGGGTCTTTTCTGTGAGTCGGAGGTTTTCGAGGATTGCGGTCTCTAGATTGGTGGCGTAGGGGGCGATTGCGGTGTGGGTGGTACCGTCGGTAAGGGTAAAGGTCAGCTCGTGCCTGTGGGTGGCGGCGTCGTATCCGGTGACCTGCATGTGGTCGATGGTGTGCTTACTGGTGCGGAAGTGCGTAACCCAGATGGGGGTTTCCAGTTCGAGGGGGTCTGGCTGGGCGGTGATGTCTCGGTCGTATCCTTCACAGACCATGCGCATGTATTCTTCGTCTTCAGTGAGCGCGGGGTTGAGGCTGATGTTGTGCTGGTGGATGGTGAGGGTGTGGAGTGCGTTGGAGAATCGGGCGATGGTTTCTGCTCGGTCTTCCTGGTGGCGGGGGTTGGTGTTGTCGGTGAGGTAGTTGATGTCGTGGGTGAGTTGGGTCAGCGCGTCGTGGATGCGCCGGTGGACTTGGTGGTTGTTGCTGATGGTCACGGTGGTGTTTCCTTTCTCTGGGTAGGTGTGGTGGTTAGTTGAGGGTGGTGTGGAGCTCAAGGGTTAGGCTGGTGTCGGAGAGCGGGCGTTTTCGGGTGGTGAAGTTGAAGTAAGGTCGGAGGGTGGTGTTGGTGAGGCGTAGGTGTTCAAGGACTGCGGCACCCCCGTTATTGTGGCACCTGGTGTTTGCAGTGCGGGTAGTGCCGTCATTGAGGGTGAAGGTCAGCTCATGAACTTGTGTGCCCAGGTCGTACCCAGTGACCTGCATGTGCTTGACCTGGTGCTCGGACTTGGTGGTGAGCTCCTTCCTGGTCTTCTTGGTGTCCACCCAAATGAGGGTTTCCACCCTAAACGGGTCAGCCCAATCAGCAATGTCAGCATTGTATCCGTTGAGTGCCATGCGTATATAGTCCTCATCTTCAGCGAGCGCCGGGTCGAGGTCAAGGTTGTACTGGTGCAATGCGAGGTTTTCGAGGGCGTGTGCGAACCGGGCGATTGCTTCTGCTTTGTCTGCACGGTAGCGTGCGTGTTCGCCGGTGTTGAGGCGGTGGATGTCTTCGGTGATTTGGTCGATTGCGCCTTGGATGAGGGGTTCGAGGTGGTAGGTGGTCATTGGGGTTCTTCCTTTCGGGTAGGGGTGTGCCCCTTAGCTGTGGTGGCTAAGGGGCTTCGAAGGGGTTTAGGTTAGATGAGGGTGAATTCAATCTTCATCTTACGGGTTTCCTTGTCGCCCATGATGAGGGACGGCTTCACGGAGTAATTGACACGGCGGTGGAGGTAGAGGGATTCGTCGCTGGAGGTGGGGACGGAGCCGGTTAGCTTGAATCCTTCGTAGGAGGGGCTGTCCTGCCAGCCGAACTGAATGTCAGCGTCCCAGCGGAGCATACCATCTTCGGTGCGTTCGACCTTGGTGATGTACAGGCGGGTTGCCCAGTTGCTGTGCTGTTCAGCCTTAGCTCGCTGTTCATTCAGCGCCTTGGTGAAGGTCTCGTGTGCCGATTCGTGGAAATTCACGGTGTTGCTGTCGCTGACCAGGGTTGCTTCGAGACGTACCTTCATGATGTTTCCCTTCCTAACGGGTGGTAGTGGTGGGTTGGAGCGTTTCTCTCAACCTCATACAACTATGGTACCACGCTAAAAACCATGCGTGCAACTCTTGGTGGTGTTTTTTTGGGGGGGGGGATTTTTCTAGCGAGCGCACAGGGTGGCTCATGGGTGCGCTCGCTAGTGTGCTGTGCGTGCTTCCAGTCGTGGTGGTGACCGGGTGAGTCCGTGGGGGCACACCAAACCCCTTGCCACCGATAAAAGCATGTTGGTGGCAAGGGGTTTATTTGGCATGAAGAATCCGTAAAAACATAAAAAGACTGCAACACGAATCATTTGGAGGTGACCGCATTGCTCCGGCAGTATATCTGGTCGATAGTGGAACGGTCAAGAGTGCTCCGTAGTGGTGAATGTAAGTTTCGAGAGCACCCCTTGCACATGCGGATACACCAAACCCCTCATCACCAGCAAAAGCATGTCGATAATGAGGGGTTTCTTGGCATGAAGTAAACATTTGTACGTCGCAACACGGGGCACTTTAAAAAGTGGTTATGTTACCTCTTCAGTGTAGCGGCTCAGTGCCGAAGCGGTCAAGAGTGCGCCGCCGGTGACGAGGCGTTCAACGTTGAGGGTGCCTTTCATGCAGGGGGTACACCAAACCCCTCACCACCGATAGAAGTATGTCAGTGACAAGGGGTGTCTTGGCATGAAGTAGTCAAAATCCATATGTTGCAATACAACCCGTTATTGCTCCTTTAGTATATCTGCCCGGTAGCGGAGCAATCAAGAACGAGCCGGTTGGGGTGGGTACAAGAAACCCCTCAACGTGATGTGGGGGTGTACTGTCGAGGGGTGTTGTGAAAAACCTAAAGATAGGATTTTAATGAACATTCGTCATCCACTGTACCACAGCCACCTGTCACAGCGTTGTGGATTCAGCGGGTGCAGGGTTTCAGGTGGTTAGGATTTTCTGCGGTGGAGCTTCAGTCTTCGCCTCAAAAGTTCTGGTTCAGAGGGTATGATGGGTAACTAAATGGAACGTGCCCCACCTATAGGGGTGGTGGCTTGCTAGTACGAATGAGAAAGGTGCCGCTGGGGCTCAACCCCACCTGTGCGGGGAAAAGGCTGTAACACCTGCAAGATGTTTGAAACACATTCGCTTTCCCTGCGTGGGGTGAGTAGACAGTGCCTGTCTACGGTGACCCGGCGCTCGCTGTGGAGCATCTGGTCTTGATGACCACTACTAAGAGTGACGCATCCGTTTATAAGGCTCTCCCCCTGCCGGAGGCGAGCACAACTCCATCGTAACACACGCCGCCGCATGCACACCGTCGCCCGCATAGCACGCGAGCACCACTACAGGGTGCTTTACAGTAGGTCACCGAACGGGGCTATCCTACACACTCTGCAATACACAAGGTATGATGAGTACCTGAGCTGTGTGCACACCCGGTACCGGGGCGCTCGCATCTTTACACTTCAACGGAAAGGGTTATCTTATGGTGGATTCTGCTTCAATGCTCACCGCCTTCATCTTCGTCACGGTACTCTACCTGGGGTACATTTTTTGGCTCGTACTCGCATGCAGTGTCGGGGATGAAGGTGGTTTCGACCTGACCGACTTCGAAGCAAAGGTTGTCGGCTGGGTCTCTATCATCGTCATGCTTGTATGGGGCGTATTCCTTGACCTGACCTTCAAATCGAAGCTGGTAGCGGGATTTACTGTCTTCGGTGGCATGACGGTTATTTTCCTTCTCATCCTCATTGCCAGAGAGAGAATCGTCGCCAAGAAACCCTACCTTGTTCAGCAATACAGGTTCCGCGTCGCCGCACTCATGGTGGGTACCGCAACCATCGCTACGCTCGCTGGTGTAGTACCCTCCACGCCCCGTGCACCCGAACCGGCAACCCCCACCTTTGACAAAACCATTACCGTACACAGCGACTACGACGGACGCCGCCTCGACGACAACACCCCCGGCACGCCGGTCACCAACATCACCATCACCCAAAAAGTCCATCAAGGCGCAACCTATATGTGGGTGGAACGCCAACCCAACGGTGAGCTTATCACCCGAACCACCAATACCCGCCCGGTCACCATCATCGAAGACCTACCCGAAACCGACACCGAAGCACGGGTAACCTACACTCAGCAATACCTGGTGGACAGCGCCGCGCTCGCCGAAGGTAAACCCCTGTGCTCTGCACACGGCACGCTCTCACCCCCGAAGGGCCAAACATGCGAAGGTGGCAAAGTCACCGCCAAACCCGAAAAGGGGTACGGCGAAATCACAGCCACTATCCACGTACCCAAGGGCAAAGCTGAACAATTCATCACTACCCGCCCCGAAGCCTAACCACCACTCACAAACCCTAAGAGCCCCTGACCGCCCACACACAGGTAGTCAGGGGCTCACTAGTACCCACCCTAAGCCCTACACGCCCACCTAAGCCGCCCAAAGTGGCACGGACACCCAAATACTAGACGAACGATAGAAAGAGCCTCAGAAGGGTGCACAGAGCCTCCAAATGGCAATAGCTACCCGAAGAGGCGAGCGCACCACCGACTGGGCGCATAGAACCCTGTAGAGGCTGTGTTGGATACCCCGTGGGCGTACGGTGCCCTGTGCGGTGTAGATGTCATGTCGAATGACCTGTGGACACTCAGAGGCAAGACCTTGGTGCCGCCGGGGGGGTGGTGGTTCCCGTGTGGGTGGTACCCGTGGTGTGGGGGGTAAGTGTTCGGGGGGGGGTACAGGAAAGCCCCTCACGCTCCACTATGGCTGAATATGTGAGGGGCTTTACTATGAATACACATCATACAAGAATGATTCAATGCAGTATCTCTGCGAGCTACTACGTGAATAATCCTAGTGACCTGGGGAGGGGGTGTCAAGCACCCCCGTTTTCTTCTCCAGGGCTTTCAGTTTCTTCTACTTCTTGAAGAGGGTGAAGTCACCTGCCAGGCGTTCGTATTCTCGCTGGGCGCGGTAGAGGGTTTCCTCGAAGCCGCGCTCATCTTCCTCGACTCGAAGCTTGGAGAGCTTAACGGAATAGTTCGTGAAAGCAGTGAGAGCTTCACTCTCGATGACCTGGAGGGAGTCGATGCGGTCACGGGTGGAGCGAATCTGCGCCATTGCGATAGAGGATACGGGATTGTCGCCAGCATAGAAGTTCATATGCCAGTCGATGTCGTAGGTCTCTTCCAGCTCCCGGTAGGCGTTCTTCACGTTCTTTGCGACAGTCAGCATACCTTCCAGGATGACCTTGGAGCGGCTGTTGAGCGCGGGCGAGATAGACATAATATTGGCTTCCTTTCCAGGTGGTTCACTCTACACCGTTTGCGGTGCGTTGGTTTGGGAACTTCCATCCCTTACCGATAAATCAATACTATCACACTAAAAACCTGTCATGCAACTCTTGGGGGTGTTTTTTTTGGGGTAGGGGGTCTAGCGAGCGCCTATAGGGTGGTGTGTGCGCTCGCTGGTTTGTGTCCACTCATGAGTGAGTGTGCGGTGGTATAGACCTGTGGGTACAGCAAAGCCCCTCACATTCTGTGTTTGGTTGAATGGGTGAGGGGCTTTACTGTGAAATGTAATGTATACGCACAGATTTACCTGTACAGGTAAATATACGGACAGGGAAGGCGGGGTGTCAAGTACCCGCCTTCCCTGTCTTTGGGGTTGAATGTCTTGGTTAGTGAATGTAGAGCTTGAGGTCGCCTTCCAGCTTGCCGTATTCGCACTTAGCCTGCTCCAGGGTGTCGAAGAAGTCTCGCTCATTTTCCTTCGCGCGGCACTGGGATAGCTTGACAGAGTAGAGGGTGAACTCGGTGATAGCATTGTCTTCTACTTCCTGGAGAGCCTTTACGCGGTCACGGATGTAGCGAACCTCAGCCATGCGCACGAGGGATACTGTCTCGCCGGCGGCGTAGAGCTCCATCTGATATTCCAGGTAGCACTGCTTATTCAGCTCAGTGTAGGCGCTTCGTGCCTGGTTCACGATATTCAAGATGCCCTTCAGGACTGCTTCAGAGCGGGTATTCAGCAGTTCGGAGATAGCCATGATGGAGGGTTCCTTTCTAGGTTGGCTGTTCTGCGCCGTTCACGGTGCGTTGGTTTGGGAGGTTCCTCCCTGGTTGATAAATCAATACTGTCACACTAAAAACCATATATGCAACTCTGGGGTGGGTGTTTCCCACAAAAACCTCCACCTACCAATCAGCCCCCATAACAAGGAAACCTGATACAGTAGGAACAAAGCCCACCACCCCAATTACCCCATGAAAGGCGTACGCCTTATGTTTGTCAGTGGCTTTAGCCAAATCTACCTAATCTTCTACGGGAGTCTCGCACTAGTCGGGTGCCTTGCCCTAACCTTCATGCACATACTCTGGATACACCTCTACGAGCAAGACTTGGACAAGGACGACTACCTCACGACTTCGCGTGCAATTGGTCTCATAGGACTCATCACCTTCATCCTCTGGATTATCCCCTTTGGAATCGCCAAAGCAAAAGCCCCCACCCAAATTCCCATAAACTTCAACTGGGACATTCTACTAGTCGTACCCGGCGCATCCATAATCGGAGCCCTCATCGCACCCATAATCGTCATAACACTCACAAAAACCCTCACCATCGCAATCACCACTATCGGCTTCATCGCAAAATGCTTGAATGGGGCACTCGACCACTGGTGCAACACACTAACCCACCTGAGCGGTCGCAAAGACTAACCACCAAACCTACCCCAACCCCTGCCTAAAACACCACTTTCCACAAGAAAGGAACCCACCCCTTGTACTTTTTGAGTGAAATGACCAGCATTTACCTCGGAGGCTTCGCCTACCTAACCCTAATCGCTGTTTTAGGCGGTATTGGCGGCAACGCACTAATCTATTTGTCGGATAAAGAATGCCCTTCTAGGGAGCATTACTTCGCCCTAGCGCGAGTTGGACTCATCGCTGGTATGGCATTCGCTGTTCTGGTCGCCGCCGCCTATGTTTTCCTACCCAGTGAAGCGGTACCCCGTCGAGCCTCAGTAGGGGACTTCCTTGAACTTCTTTGGGTCGCCCCGGTAACTTCCTTCATCGCCGCGTTCCTTATCCCCACCATCACTGCACTCGGCACCATGTTCACTATCTCCTGCATCATCAAGTCCCCTGCCGCAGTATGGCGTACTGTCGAGGCGTTCCTCACTAAGACGGCAGGTCGGTGGTGCGCCCTGCTGGAACGGCTTACCGAAACGGATAAGTCGCATCAACGCTCGCAAAAATAACCCAACCCGCCACACGCCACTGTAATAACCCCAACACACTAAGAGCCCCGCCCAAGCCTCCACCAAGGCAAAGGACGGGGCTCATCCCGTATCATAGAGGTAAACGCCAGAAAGGAATACCCATGAACAATGCCCCCATGACACCCGAGCAATTCCGCATCTTCAGCACAGCAGTACTCACCGGCTTACTCATCCTCATCACACTAGCAGGAGCAGACTGGCTAAAAGACTACAAACGCGCCGTCATCCCCAAAGACTCACGACTAAAAGCACCACAAAAAGCATTCCAAGCCTTCAGTGGAATCTGGCTCGCCGCCGCAAACTTTATACTCATTATCCTCACATCAGGGCCTCGATACACCCTGCCCGAAGTACTGCAAGTACTCGCCACAACTGAACCCGTCCTATTCGGAATCACCCTCATCCTACCCGTGCTCATCGTGGGTGCCTACCACCTGGTCAGAATCGGAAGAATCGCCATAAGCATCCTACTCATCACCCCCGCATGGTTTACCGACAAAATGATTCTTAAAACAGTAAACGCCTGGTCACAATTCATGACCAAAACCCTCATCAAAAACCCCGCACCCACCAACAGCGAGCGCGCTCGCTAAGTGCCTGACGATGCGACTGTGAAGGAGGTGTACTCGTGGGATTCTTGGCTGATTTTTTGTTTCTGATTTTGTCGCCGCTGGTGCCGATTTTGCCTTTGGGTCTTTTGGTGGCGTGGGCTTTACATCGGCTGGGTCAGCGGGAGTAGTACCCGTTCTGGGTGCAGGTGTTTTATTGTCATAGGTTTTGAATTGGAGATTTGGATGCTCTGGTTGATGGTCATTATGTTGAGTGTGCTGGCTGTGTTTTTAGGGCTGGTGCTGGAGGTTGAGGGCGGGCTCGTGGGGTTGGCGATTGGTCGGTTCTGTTCGGTGGTTGGGTTTGCCGTGTTGGTGGTGGGCATGGTTGGTTTTTCGGTGTCTCTTCTGGTTCAGTAGGAAGGTTTGTAGTGTTCCTGTTTGTTGTGTCTGTTTTGTTTGGTCTGCTCGTGTTTGTGGAGGTGACGGTGTGGTTCTTTAAGCAGTAGTTGTAGAGTGTCTGGCTCTTATTTTCTGTTTATACGTTTCGGTTTGGAGGTTTGAATGATTTTTATGGTTTGGCTAATGCTTGCTGTGTTGAGTGTGCTGGCTGTGTTTTTAGGGATGATACTGGATATTGAGGGTCTGCGTGCGGGGTGGAAGATTGGGCGGCGGTGTACGGTGGCTGGGTTTGTGGGGTTTGCGGTTAGCGTGCTTGGGTTTATTGTGTCCCTTTTGATTCGCGTTCTACAGTGAGGGGTAACAGTGATTTTTGTTTTGGCTGGTTTGGTTAGTGTGCTCATGTTCGCGGGTGGTGTATAGTGGGTGTGGACGCAGTTATAGGGGATTCTTGTTTTCTGGTTGTTCGGTTGGATTTGGAGGTTTGATGACGCTGATGTCTTGGCAGGCGCTTGAGACGCTAGGGGCGGTGGCAGTGTTCGGTGGACTGGTGCTGGGTGATGACGGAGACGCGGCTCGGTTTAGCGTGGTTCTCGGAGTCGCGGTAATGGTACTTAGCGCAATTGGCTATTTTGCGTCTTTGAGTTTGGGGAGAGTGTAGCGGTGGTTTTCGCTTTGGCTCTTGCATGACATAGAATTACGCACACTAGGCTATGTGTGGTATCATGTTTACATGTGGTTAGGATTGAATCCCTAACCGGAACAAACCACCCACTGAAAGGGAAACACCTCATGCTACTCTTCAGCATCATCTACATCTGCTTCGTTGCCGCAACATACATTACATCCATCGTCGAACTCATCTGCAACATAATGGACACAGGGAGCTTCAAATTCTCCGAGGTTACCCCCTTCCATGTATGCGGTGTAGCTTTACCCGGTGCTCTACTGTCCATCTGCTACTACATCGCGGCATGGCAAGCACCCGAACAGGGATTCACCTTCACGGGTGCGTCTATCTTCTTGGTCGCCGCGCTCGCCGTCACCCTGTTTACCGCGTTCGGGTTCCCGCCCCTGTTCAGCTTCCTGTGGAAGGTTCTGTCTCCCTCAGTGGCGAAGGTGCAGAGCAGGAAGCGCCGGTTTGAGAAGTGGGTGGACAAGTACTCCGAACCCCACACCAAGAACTAACCCTCGGTACACAGCACAAAGCCCCTACTATCAAGGAACACTCCTTGACGGTAGGGGCTTCACTCGTGCCTCAAAACTCAGCCGGGGAAACTACCAGCCGCTGTGCACATCGTACGGGTCTTCACCCTCGGCATCCTCCAAATACACGCCCTGCTCAATGAACGCCTTCACCCGGCGAATATCCTGAGCCTCCTGACCAAATATAAAAAACTCAAACATGCCCGCTGTATCACCAATAAGAAGCGCAGGTCGCGGCTGAAGTAAATCCTCAGCACCATGAGCGCGTACAAGGTTAGGCACCTCACCCAAAGAAACCTGCACCCCATCAAAATAAACGACCGGCTCCACCTCCAAGTACCCATCACCAATCCAGTCACCACCCGGAATGGGTGCCGCAATTTGAGTGCACCAATGAACGATGTCCTGATAGACTCGCCTGGTTGCCTGCACGCCATTGATACGTACCGCCTTATCCGGGTGAGTCGTGAAAAAACACCACCGGGTAACCCACAGGCTCCGTAGGGGTCTGAATATGCAGGCGCCACTGCGAACATGAACCGCCTACACGTGACTCACGGGAACGAATACGCTCCATCAACTCACCAGGCGTCAAAGTCGGTTCACTGGATTCAGCGAGCGCCCGGCGCATCAGTCGGAGCCGGTAATCTTTCGGGGGTCTACCCGATGCGGCGAACATGAGCAAGCCGTTGTTGTGGGGTTCCTTGATGAGTCGTTCGGGTACGGCGTACGGGTGCGGTTCGACGTTTTCGGTATTCTTCTCTGTGGGGGTCATGTGCGGCTCCTGTAGCTATCGGGGCTAGTGACTGTCTGTGGGTTCATTGCCTTCATCACCCGTGCTAGGGGTAGGCTCGGGTGCCTTGGGTGCGGTGGTGGTGATGAATTCTCTGATGAAGTCAGGGTCTACCCGGAATTCGCTAAAATCGACGGGCTTACCGTTCAGGTATGCTTTGCCGCTTTCTTGCATGATAAGTCCCTCCTGGGGTGTAGGTTGTTTTGGGTGTGAGAAAACCCCGCACCGATTGTGGCTCATAACGGGTGCGGGGCGGAGTGTCCTCACAAGAACTATTGTACAGGATACTTCTAGAGCATGTCGAGAATATCCTCGGGGGTAAGTCCGTGCGGCTCATAGAGGCGCCGCTTGACGGGGTCAGCTTCAACCTGGTCATCGGGCAGGTCAAAGATTAGCGTGTCGAACACGTCAAGGTGCTTCGGATTAGAGGCATCAAACAGGGGCGATACACCTTCCACCGCGTTGAAATTGGTGAACGATAGGTAGAGCGTACCCTGGGCTTCTCCAGTCCTACGCGCGGTGAGCACAACTTTCCCGCCTAGCCGCAGGTACTCTGCAAGAAAATCCTTGAGAGGGGCAGTGTTACGGTTGGCGGCGAGCGCCCTTAGCTCCTCGGCGGTAGCACGGGGATAGAGAAAGTATTTGCGTCCACACTCTACGGGGTAGGCGCCGGTCAGCTCGAACAGGTCAGTAGGCTTGATGACCTTGTCACTGCCGGGCGGTAGGGTGAGGGTAATGTCGTGCCGGGTGAGCTGGTGACGGTTCAGCATCTCTTCCTCCACACCGACGAATGGGTTAAGGTGGGGTGCGTCGGGAATGGGTTTCGCCGGGTTTCGTAGACTATAGGACTCCGGCATTTCAAAGAACAGAGTGTCGAGAACTTCCACCGCATCCACACCCATCATGCTGAGCAGACTGTACTCTTTACCAGGCTCCACATTCTTAGGGGTAGCGCATAGGTGTAGAGTGTAGAGGCTCCTCCGGGGTGCTGACCGGTAGTTGGGTGACTCGGGGCTAATGGTGCTGTGCAACCATACAAGAGAAAGGTGCCCGCCCGCCGCCACATACTCCAGTAGCTTATCTTGGCTTTCACGTGTCGGCGCATATTCTATAATCGCCTCCACCTGCTCCTCCGTATAGGAAACCGTGGAACCACCCGGCGCCGCCTGAACCATGTCACGAGTGAGTTGAAACTTACGCATAAAACCTCAAACTTCCTTCCAAAAAGGGATACAAAAAAAGGGGGTGTTCCTGCTACCTGCAAGAACCCTACGTCTTACATGGTAACAAGAACACCCCCGCACACGGCTCAATATCCCCACTAGCAGAGGTATCTAACACTTACGGCAGATACGAGTGAGAAACCTGAGCCTGAGCCAAAAACTCCGGCGAACAGGTAACCGTCACATTGGCAAGACCATCAATCGTGCCGCCAAAGTCCCCACCACCATTAGTGGAAACCTCGTACTCGATTACCGGCTGAGCACCCGCAACGGTGATAACATGTACCGGAAACGGCACACACACAAACTCAAACGTGCGCGAATGACGCGGAACAAAGTACACCTGCAACTCAATGAAACCAAGCGAACCCCGCCCGCTACGGTAATAGTGGCGCTCAATCGCAAGATGGGTAATGTCTCCGTAAAACTTAGTAGACATGAGAAATAAATCCTTTCCAAAAACAAGGGTAAGGGTTGGGTGAAAATCAGCCGAAACCCCCACCACCCAACCTAAAGCGGATGATGGGGGTACCAGCGCTCGCTATGTGGGGCTTAGCACTCCCAGTACAGAGCCTCTACAGAAAATCGAAGCGTATCCTCATCGTCCGAGTCTTCTTCAATGCTCGGTGCGATACCGATTACGAGGTACTGAGACGCGAAGGCGAGGATACCGTCTTCCGGGTCACCGTCGATAGTGGCATCGCCGTTGAGCATCATGTTTCGACCCTCTGCATTGGTCAGAGTCAGAGGTGCATGTCCTTCACCACGGGGAGTCAGGTAGAAGTTACCCGTCTCCGAGTCCTTATCAATAGTGAAGTAGCTAGTATCTTCCTTCACCTTATCCAGAATCTCCTGAACGGTGACCCCCTCAATCTCACGCGGAGTGTAGTCAATGACGATGTCGTTGCCGCCGAGGGTCAGTGCAAGCTTAGGGGTGCGGGTCATGGGAAGTCTCCTTTATGAAGGTGGTAAATTCTTGGGTTGGTGGTTCCTTTGTGGGAGCCTTTCTCCCTCACCAACAATTACATAGTATCACACCAAAAACTGAGTATGCAACTTTTGGGGATGGAAATTCTAAAAAATCTTTCAGAAGCCAGTCACCGGCGCATCTATACCGAAAACCCTGCACACAGAAACCCAAGCTCCGCCACCCCATACACTAACCGCAGACGCTCCACACACAGACCCCAGCTTCCACAAGTCACCCCAAACCCCAACACGCACAACAGAAACCCCTAACCACCCCTACAAACTCCCTTGATGCTCACTCATTGCCTTACCTACATGCCAGAACACATGCGAGCGCTCGCAGGGTGGCTCAACCCCACATGCGCAGGGAAAACGTGTACGTGTACGTGTGCGTGTGCGTGCGTGCGCGTATGGGCTCAACCCCACATGCGCAGGGAAAACACTTCCTGGCAAGGCATAACACCTACTGGATGAGCGAAATACATTCACTTTCCCATGTGGAGCGAGTAGGCGGTGCCCGCCTACGGTGACCGCGCACCCATTGCGGGGCGTTCCAGTCTTGATACCCACACAATCAGCGGAGTATCCGTTTATTTCGCTCTCCCCCTGCCGGAGGCGAGCGCATAACCATCATAACACCCGGCACCCACACCAACCCCTAAACGACACGCAGGAAGCCGCCTACGCGAAAGAAGGGTAGCACTGCACGACGCCACGTGGTGCCGTTCTTCCTTTGCATGAAGCCAGTAAGTAGACTTGGCATGGGTTCCCTGGTGCGTCACCACCTAGACCGCATGCAAGAGCTCGCACAGCTCACCCGGCGGAGGGTCTGTCTTGGTGGAGTAGCGCATAGCCGGGTGGTTTGGGGTGTAGAAGAGCGGCGGTGAAACTGTAAGGGGTTTTCCTTTGGGTTTCACCGCCGCTTGGTGGTTATTGGTTATGCGCCGTAGGCTCGGTTAATCAGTCGTTCGAACTTCCAGAGCACTGCATCGGTCTGCTCGGTGATTTCTTCCTTTGCGGTTTCGAGATTGATGATGATGCGGTGCAGGTTTTCGAGGTCTTCAGTCATGCCGCAGGTGGTGAAGGCGGCTCGGTACAGACCGTTTGCTTTGTCGAGTGCGCCGGTGGTGCTCAGGATGTTCTGTGCCATGCCACGCAGGGCTTCGTGTGCGTTAGTGGTGAGGTTGCCTGCCTTTTCTTCCAGTGCGAGGTATGCGGTCACGCTTTCCTTGGTGGAGGCGGGAATCTCGGTGTATTCGGTGTGTCCTGCCCACTCTTCGGTGCCGTCGTTGAGCTTGAGGATAACACCCTTCGACTTGGTGAAGGTGAGGTAACCTGCTTCTTCGCCGGTGGTGTAGTCGGTGACGTGTGCTCGGGACTTGGTGAGGCGGGTAATCAGGTAGGGGACGCCTCGGACGGATGCGGTAGCGCCTTCACGGAAGGTCACAGAGTACTCACGGGTGGAGAAGCCCTCGGTCACTGCCTGGGTGATGGTGATTTCCTTGCCGGGGCGGTATTCAATTTCGGTTGCGTCCATTGCGGCGACAATCTCAGCGACGGTACCGCGTGCTACAGCCAGCATCTCATCAATGACGCTCAGGTCAGAATCATTCAGAGTCTTGTACGATTCATTAGCTACGCGCCAGATGCCACGCATACGCTCCCAGGCGGTGAGAGTGTCGTCAAGCTGGGTGCTCGGGTAGAACTCGGGGTGAGCGGTGCGGTATGCCTTCTCGATAGCATTGTGGACAGGGCGCGCAATGTTGTTCTTGTGCGAGTACATTACGAAGTCGCACAGCTTACGCTCTGCCTGCACGCGGTGGAACAGACCCTCAGCGGTCGCTTCCTCATGAGTGTACTGCATGACCTTCACCGGCTTAATGACCTCGGGTGCGCCATTCGCCGGAGCGATGTTTACCTCATCACCCTTCACGGTCAGGATGTGAGAACCACCCACGCGGGCGATAGGTACCAGGGTAGCGGAGGAAGACTCGCGATTGACGCTCTCCACAATCCAGAGGTTTCCTTCGCCGCCGAAGAAGTAGTAACCCTCAATCGTCGAGGGGAGGACAGTCAGCAGAACGTCGCCGGTCTTCAGGGTAGAGAAATCAATGTTACGCATGGTACGTGGTTTCCTTTCAAGGTGGTAAATCTTAGTGTCAGTGTTTCTTGTCGAGAGCTTTTCTCTCTCACCAACAATTACATAGTACCACACTAAAAACTATGTGTGCAACTCTTGGGGGTGGTTTTGGGGGGAAAATTTTTCAAATACTCTTACCTTCACATGTGCAAGGAAGGGCACTACGGGGCTTCTATTGCTGAACCAAAGTTTTTGCTCAACCCACACACACAGAGAAAACTTTACTTGTGCTTCGGATGTCTGGAGCATGCTGGGTACAACCCCATATACGCGGGGAAAAGGCTCCTACATCCTGACCGTAAATGATGGTGAGGGGCACAACCCAACATACGCAAGGAAAAGACTTCCAGGCAAGGTGTAACACCTGCAAGATGCTCGAAATGCATTTACTTTCCTGTGGGGTGAGTAGGCGGTGCCCGCCTACGGTGACCGCGCACTCGGTGGGTACTCCAGTCTTGATGACCGCCGCTAAGGGCGGTTCATCCGTTTATCATGCTCTCCCCCTGCCGGAGGCGAGCGCATACCCATCATAACACCCATGCCACTGTAAATACCTAAACATTACGGGGTGACACGGGCGAGGTGAGACATAAAACAAGGGGCGGGAGACCTGTCTAATGAGAAGGTCTCCCACCCCTTGTTTCCTGTATCTGGGTTTGCGGACTAGTTGCTGTATGCCAGCTGGCGTAGGCGCTTCATCTTGTGGATGTTGGTTTCCATGCCTTCGAGTACCTTCACCTTTTCTCGTTTGAGGGTGGTGTGAATCATTGCCGCCATTGCCTGTACGTTGGGTAGGGTCTGCATAACGCTCAGGGAGGGCATTTCTAGGTTGAAGCCGGTGAGGTGCGGGCGGGCGGCGTTGATGCGGTCGTTGAGGGTTTCGAGGATGGTGTGTGCCGTGTCGTATGCCGCCTTGTACGCTAGGACGTCTTCGGGGGTTGATGCGGGGATGACGGTGTAGGTCTGCCCCAGGGTGACCTGTTCGCCGGTGTTGAGCTTCAGTACGACGCCTGCTCGTTTCTGGCGGGTGAGGTATCCTGCCTGTTCGCCGGTCTGCGGGTCGGTGACGTATGCGCGGGACTTAGTGACACGCTCGATGAAGTATGCGGCGCCGCTACCGGTCATGACGCCGGTGTTGGTACGGAAGGTGTTGTGTAGGTCTACGGTGCGGTAGTAGCCCTGGTTATCCTGCTGGGTTACGGTGGTTGCTTCACCGTCATTACGCCAGGGGTTGAGGGTGCGCGCTACATGGTTTACCTGCTCGATTGCTTCCTGCGCGCGCTGGATGAGTTCGTCCATACCGTCCAGGTTTGCGGAGATGGTTTCGCGGTAGACCTTTTCACCAGCGGCAAGGACATCACCCATAACCTTATGAGTAGACTCAAGGTTAGCAATGTTCACGTTGCCCAGGTTATCGCCAGCCTTCTCTGCGAGCGCCTTCTGCATTGCTTTAGTGACCTCTTCAGGAAACGCTACCTCAGAGTTGTACCAGCTAGACATGAAGGATGCCAGCTTAGACTGAGCCCAGATGTGCTCATCCATCGACTTTGAGATGTACTCCTCCTCAGAGAAATGGAGAACAGTCTCAGAGGGGCGGTATCCAGGCTCCAGATGACCATCCAGAGACTCAAAAGTGACACCTTCACCCTTCTTGGTGAGAAGCTTCAGCTCAGAACCCGACGCCCGCCACGCATTAGCCATAACAACACTGCCGGTACCATTAGCTGACACCACAATGTACTTAGTGTAAGCATGTGCGAGGGAGCCCAGCGGGTCAGCCTGCATATCGTGCGGGTTAATGCTGAGAATAATGTCACCCGGCTTAACGGCGGAGAAGTCAATAGTGCTCATGGTGTGCGGTTTCCTTTCAAGAGGTAGTAAATCCTTGGTTGGCGTTTCCTTACTGGGAGACTTTCTCCCCCACCAACAATTACATAGTACCACACAAAAAACACTGTATGCGAGCTATGTTGTTGTGGATATGGGAAACCCTGACACACCCCAAAACCCACAATCAAAGACCCACCCACCCGAAAGATGGTACACTAGACACCAGCGCTCGCCTCCGGCAGGGGGAGAGCCCTATAAACGGATACCCCACCCGATTAGGCGGGTATCAAGACCAGACACTCACTATTGAGAAGATGGCCACCGTAGGCGGGCACCGCCTACTCGCCCCATGTGGGAAAGTGAACGCGATTCGAATGACTGGTAGGTATTGCGCCTTGTCGGGGGAGTCTTTTCCCTGTATACGTGGAGTTGAGCCTGGCTTACCAGCGGGGTCCTTTTCCTCGCACTGATGGGGCTGAGTCTATCTATCTCTGGCGTAGCCCCGTATCGCAATTGTTTTCCCTGCATACATTGGTTTGAGTCTGACCCTAAGCCACCACGCCCTTTCCTTATATATGAGAGATTAAGCCCAGCGAGCGCCACAGGAAAGGTGCGCTCGCATTACTTTTGAGGGTGTTCGATGGACATTCAACCCATAGGTTGCATGGCTTGTTTTAAGTGTGATACTATATGGGTGTAGCGAGGGAAAGCCCCTCGCAAAGGCTTGCATAATCCACCTCCTGAAAGGAAAATCCAATGTCCACCCGTTGTTCCCTGGTGTTCGACGCCCCTGTCTTCTATGTTGATAGCTCTGACCTGCACTTGATTGACCTGGAAAAGGTTCGCTCTGCACAGGTGTATGACTACCCCGACAAGCACGACATGTTCGCATCCATTGTTATTGCTTTCTGCGACAAGGACGGACAGCATCTGCGTGACGATACTGTAGGTAACCTGGTTACTGGTGAGGTTATTACTGATGACCGACCACTGAAGAGCTTTGATGCGGGCATCCTGCGCCTGGCATACCCTCACAATATCCTGCTGGATAATGTCAAGGTGGAGAAAGACCCTAATGAAGCTGATTACTGGAAGGTTACCGTCGGCGACCTGCTGACCTAAACCCCTTCAGTAAAAGAAGCCCCTGTGCGTAGCTAGAGCAAGCTATACACAGGGGCTTCTTTTTACCCACAACACCAAGACTTGCACACGTATTTAAAAGTGTGGTACCATATTTGTATGGGGTTGAGGAAAACTCCTCACCCGAAGAGCTTACAAACCACCCACCGAAAGGGAAAACCCATCATGGCACAGAAGAAGACCACTACCAAGAACACCATCACCAACAGTGGCGGCATCCCCGAAAACGTCATCCTCCCCTACCTCTACCACAGCATCAAGAAGAGCCTTGCCTTCCGAGACCAGGTCGTCCAGGAAACCGTAAAGATTACCGTCCACAGCGACCTTGACTTCAAGAAAGTGCATTTCATCTTCTTTGATAGCAACAATGAAGTCATCACCGTCGGCGGCATCTCCACCGCACACCACATCATCAAGGACATACTCACCGACATGAACACCCTGAGCGCACACATCACCAACTTCTACCTAGAACCCCTCGCTAGTAACGCGGTAGAAATCATGATTTACGAAATTACCGCCTAACACTACAAAAGAAACCCCTGGCAACCCACACCATACGGGAACCGGGGGTTTCTTCTATACCCTCCGTGTCGGCAGGCGTGCTCGCATGCCACCCCGAAAACGGTAATCAAGTAAAAGCCCCCGATACGCCACCATATATACCTAGCCGCCTATGCGGATTAGTCTTCAATGGTATGCACACCACCAACCACACCAAAGCTTGCACATTAGGTTTCTAGTGTGATACTATATTTACGTAGGGTTGAGGAAAACACCCCAACTAGCGAACTGTAAACCACCTAATGAAAGGGACACCTACCATGTCTAATCGTTCCACTCTCTCGTTCGACAACCCCGTCTTCTACGTCGAAAGTTCTGACCTGTACTTGACTGACCTGGACAAGGTTCGCACCGCACGAGTCTACAATGTCCCCGGACACAACGACACCTTCACCCCTATCACTATTGCGTTCTGCGATAAAGATGGAAACCACCTGTGGCGCAACGGCAATAGTGGCACCACCGTGATTGGCGACGTTGTGACCGATTACCGCACCATTAAGAGCTTCGATGCCGACATTCTGAACCTGGCGTTCCACCACAAGATTCTACTGGATAACATCAAGGTCGAAAAAGACCCTGACGCACCCGCATGCTGGTACTACTGGAAGGTGACCGTCGGAAACCTGCTGTACACTGAATCCTAAAACTTCACCCCCCTGTACGTGGCTAACATGAGTCACATGCAGGGGGTCTTCTCTCTCCACACTCACCACATATAAATCCCACACCCATCACCCAGCCCACGACCCTACCAGCAACAGTAAACATCATAGGCACCCCACCCCCGAGAATCCACCCCGCCAGGTTTAATCCGATAACCCTAAAGAGCTACGCGGAGCACCCTAAAAAGAGCCACACAGACACAACCATCCACACTCCATAGACACATCACCAACAACCCCCTGGGTGCGCTCGCATTATTTTCTAAAACCCCCACCCCCAAGAGTTGCATACCACCTAAAAAGTGTGGTACTATATTCATATGAGGTTGAGGGAAAACACTCCAACCAGCACCTACCACCCACCAAGAAGGGAAAACCAATGACCACCCGCACCGCGACCTGGCACGACGCACTCACCATCGCAAAGACCCTCCAAGAAGAGCATCGCATCCCCATCTTCGCCATGACCTTCAAAGGCATGTGCTCCTGCTGTGCAGACCCCAAGCACTTCAACCCGGAATCCTACCTCTACAAGAACACCCGCCGCAAAAACTGGAAAGAAATCGACTCCTACATCATCCTCTTCAACTCCGGCAACGGTCACGGCGTAGTAGACCTCACCAACCCCGAAACCACCCCCTTCGGCAAGCTCGCAGAACACAGCGAATGGGAAAACAACCAGGCAAAGCGCATGTACGTCCGCTACCGCCTCGGAAAGAAGCTCAGCGTGGAAACCCTCAACGAAACCCTCACCCGCTTCGTCGAGTACATCAATGAGCGGTCTGATGAGAAGTGGGAATACATCGCACCCGACAATGAAGACATCAGCGGCGAAATCCGCCTCGCCTCAGAAAAGTGGGAAGACTAACAACCCAAAAAACTACCCCCTCTAAGTCGTAACACCTAGAGGGGGAATAAACCGTCCATCATCCAAAGGGTGTGCTACTATATGGGCACACGCTCGCCTCCGGCTGGGGGAGAGTATGTAAACGGATGCACCCACCCCTGGCGGTGGACATCAAGACTGGAGCACTCATTATTGGTGAGTGCGCGGTCACCGTAGGCGGGCACCGCCTACTCACCCCACGGGGAGAAGTGCTTCAGGCACCTTGCAATGAAGTTTTTTCTATACATGTGGGGTTGAGCCTCCCGAATCCTACCTCTACAAGAACACTCGCCGAAAGAACTGGAGTGAAATCGACTCCTATATCATCACCCTCAGCTCAAACAATGGGTGCGGCGTAGCAGACCTCACCAAACCCCTAACCCCGGAATCACCGCAACTACCAGGTTCCGGGGTATAGCCCACCCTGTGAGAGAAAGTGAAAGCATGGAAAACCCCACCGGCGCCAGCCCGATTTACCGCCGCCTCGAAGGTCTCGAAGAGGTGTGTACCCAAATCATCACAAATATGGAGGACGAACTAACGAGTCTTGTCGAAGCGTACCGAGCTAAAGGCATGCAGACTGCCTCAATGGTGGAAACCCTGTCACGGTTCCCCAAAAAGCTAAACGCTTATAAGGGTGAAATCCACCATGAGCTCTTCCTGCTCAAGATTGGAGCTCACCCCGAATATGGCGACGGCAAAAATATCGACGCAGACCAGGCAAGTCGCCAAATCCAGCCCGACATCTTATGGGTGCTATCAGGAGCTCAAGACTGGCTGGACATCGACCTAGAGACGTGGAAGGGGCGGCTCAACCCCACCAGCTAAACCACCCAAAAGATGTTAGCGTTGTGCTACCATATGAATACATGCTCGCCTCCGGCTGGGGGAGAGCTTGATAAACGGATGCGCCACCGCTGGTGGTCATCAAGACCTGAGTACCCATTATGAGTGCAAAGGTTGCCGTAGGCGGGCACCGCCTACTCACCCCACATGGGAAAGTGAACGCGTTTCAGACGATTGGGCGGTATCTCTGCTAGTCAGAAAGGCTTTTCCCTGCACGCGTGGGGTTGAGCCTTGATTTGCTGGCTCCCCATAAAGCCATACGGGAGGGGAAAATATCACCCCAAAATGTTTGCACCATACATATATTGTGTGGTACTATAGTTATATGAGGCTAGGAAATAGCTTAGCCGGATAATCACTACCTCGTAGAAAGGGAAAATCTAATGGCACTCATCTCCACCTTCGCGAATGGCTCGAAGCCTTCCTTCTGCATCAAGGACACCCACCTGAAGGGCATTGACCTGGACGACGTATATTACGTCCGCGTGGTACAGGCACCCACCACTGATGCTCCCAATGACGCTGTCATTATCGAGCTCCTGAACGATGAAGGTGCGCCCTTCATGCAGGAGGATGAGTCCTTCGAGAATGGTGCCCCTTACGAAGACGAAGAGTACGGTACCGGCGAAGTCTTCACCGGACGATTCAACCTCACTCACCTTGACGCAGACATCCTCACCCTCGCATACAACCACAACCTGACCTTCAGCGATGTGCACCTGAGTAAGTGCGAAACCCATGATGGAGAGGTAAGCATCACCCTGGGTGAGATGGGTTCCATGTAAGACAAGAAAACTTCACAGCCCCTGTGATGCTCACACTCCACCATTTAGGGTATGAGTATCACAGGGTGCCCTCCACTAGCGATGTGGAGTACATGCTCGCCTCCGGCTGGGGGAGAGCCTAATAAAACGGATGAACCGCCCTTAGCGGGGGGCATCAAGACCTGAGTGTCCTGTTGGGGCGCGAAGGTTACCGTAGGCGGGCACCGCCTACTCGCCCTACTATTGGGTTGAGCCTGACTTCAAAAGCTGGGATTCCTTACCAGGAAGCCTTTCCCCACATACGTGGGGTTGAGCCCCCAGGTGAGGAATCCTTCGAAGTCGCTGTTCTTTTCCCTGCATGTGGGGTTGAGCCCAGAACTGCGCATCAAAAATCCCTTACATGCAGGGGGTAAACTTATGCCCCTGCCGTAGGGCTTGATTTACCGATTAGTTCCCATGCTCATTCCGCAAAGGATAGATTTCTCATGCAAGCACCAGTAGCCATTACTGATACCATCTTCACCTCTGATAGTGAGGCTCTTTCCCCTCTCATGCCTGCACCTGACCTGATTCAGAAGTGTATTGAGCTGAGCTTCCGTGCTCTGCGGTTGCATACTGACACGCTGGGTATTGTGCGTTCACGCCGTGCCGTACTGAGTGAGGTGTCTCTTCGACGTGCGCGGCTGGCTGTTCTTGTGGCTGGTAAGTGTGGTCGAGATTTGATGAAAACTCTCCGCGCTCTAGCTTCCACTGTGAACCATCACGGTACTTTCATCGACAAGGAAAAGTACGTTAGCAAGACGATTGAAAATGCGGGCGCTACTTTACAGTATGTGCGTCGTCGTCTTGAGCTGGCTGAGAGCGTCTACAATGACCTTACAGCGGATGCGGGTATAAACGTTTCCACGACTGGTGGTCGTCGCCGTCTGACCCGCAGGGTTCTCTCTATGGTGGGTAAGATGCTGTCTCGTGAGGCGGGGCTAATCCGACTGCTGAGCATGGCGACTGATTTGGAATCGCGGCTATGGGGTACGTTCTTCGACACTCTCGTGTGCCCTTCGGGTGATGCAGACCAAGACGTGACTGCCCGATTCAATATCCTGTGCAAGCTGGAAGACCTATACCTGCACGTGCACGATTTGTGGGAGACAGCAGATTACCTTGATTTCTGGTGGTACTGCACCCTGGGCGAGATTATTGCCGAAGAGTTCGCCACCGCACCCACCCGCGAGTCCAAGCGGCGCCTCAACATCGCCCTACGTGTTGGTCGTGAAATTATCCGAGGCACCTTCCGCAGAATGTACTGGGTAACCTGCAAGAAGGTACCCGACGTACTCCCCGTGGAAAACCACAACCACTGGGAGAGCCGAGATTCCTTCGACGATATCCTAGTCAGCGTCTCCACCCGCGAAGTTCTCAAGTCCTGCACAACTCACGAAGAGACGCGAGCACATATTTGCAGTGACGCCTTCCGAGAATAAGCACCCGCACCTCCACCATAATTAGTCAGCTCGCCTCCGGCAGGGGGAGGGCCTAATAAACGGACACCCCGCACCACCGGGTAGGGTATCAAGACCCGAACATCCACTATTGGGCGCAAAGGTTACCGTAGACAGGCACTGTCTACCCACCCCACCAAGGGAAAGTGAATGTATTCTGACTATCTGGAAGGTATCGTGCTTTGCCAGGAGGGCTTTTCCCTGCGCGTGTGGGGTTGAGCCTTACCGAATTTATAAGGAAACATCCATGTCTGAAAACATTGTCGAAGACCCTAAGTCGCTGGTCACTATCCACAAGGGATTCTCAAGTTCCGCCTCGCACCGAATAACCAGCAGGCGAAGGACCTCGCTCGTGGCGATGTCGCCGCCCGCTTCATGTGTAACGCAATGACTGCATACAACACAGCGGGAGTCCCATTAGATGTAAGCATCTGGCGGGGCTCCCACTTCTTGTTGAAGGCGGGGGCGGGTGGCTCAGGTCTTATTGAGTCGTACAAGCTCTTTAGGGGCCTGCAACACCAAGAGTTGCACGCATAATTCCCAGTGTGATACTATGTAATTGTGGTTGAGGGAATGAAAAGCTCTAACAAGGAAAACCATAAGAACTACCACCTTACGAAGGAGAGAATCATGGCCACCAAGATTGTCGAACTGCCTGCAAATATCGTGAAGGGCTTCACTACCGAGAAGGAGCTGTTCGGTCTCATTGAGTCGAAACTGAAGATTGACTCGGTAGCAGACGTTGATGGTGAGCTTCAGATTGACGCAACCATTACCAACAGTGTCAATTCCCTTGAGATTTGCACCTTTCAGGGTGACTCCAACGAGGCAACCGAGTACCTGCGAGATGCAGAAGGTCGAGAATTCGACATCTTCGGCTTCACCTTCCCTAAGACCGGCGGCACCGAAATCACCGTCCACTTTCAGGTAGAGAGCGAGTAGTAAAGCACTAAGGGAAGCCCTGTAAGGTGAGAGTGCCTAGCAGGGCTTCCCTGCCACCGCCCCAGAAAGCACCTGGACGCCCACCCAAACAACCAGGCTTGCACAGTCAATTCTAAGTGTGATAATATATAAGTGTGGTTAGGAGATAACCCAGCCACACAGACCACCTACCGAAAGGAAACAGGAATCATGACCGAGATTCAGATTGACCCCGCAAAGTCCGCAGACTTCATTGACTTTATCTACGCCGTAGAGCGCATGGATGAAAAATTCTTCAACGCCACCTCTCTCGTCACCTTCACCAAGAGTGACAAGGGTACCACTGCAACCATTTCCGAGATTCTAATCAATGACACCCGCCAAGCAGTCAAGACCCCTGCAACCTGCAAGGTCATCTCCACCGTCAATGAAGAAGACCTCAATATCCCCTTCAAGGTCGCCCGCGCCTCCTACACCGCAGACGGTGAACCCGTCATTGTCACCGAACCTATCGCATAAGCCATAGACACACCTAGAGGGTGCAGGGCTTTTACCTGCACCCTCAATTCACACCACCTACAACCAAAGGAGCACGCCGTGAACTCCGATTACACCTGCTACACCGGAATTGAGCCGTGGGAGCTCAAGACCATCGAAGAAAAAATCCGCCGACTCAAGGAAGAACCACCCCCGAAATAATAAGGGGGTGATTCTTCCTTCTTCTAGCCCCGCTAGGGTCAATCTGACTACGGTACTAGCGGACTGGGATGTGTTTGGCATCTTGGAGACCAGTAAGGCGGCTATCAATCAGGACTATGTAACTCGCGAATGTAGGTTATGTAGCCTAAATTGATACCGTACGCCCGCCATGAAGCATTCGGTACGCTCCGCCTCAAGTCCCTCGAAGTTATCCCGGCACAGGAAATGCTTGTCGAATACAAGCAGTGGCTCACCCAGCAGGGAGAATAGGGCGTAGCGCGACAAAGCGCTTGCATGGCAGTCATGCAAGCGCTTTTTGTCTATATAAAAACCACCCCTAGGGTTGCATATATGGTTTTTAGTGTGGTACTATATAAGTGTAGCGAGGGGAAACCCCTCAAGAAAGCTACAGACCGCTTCCACCTTATGAAGGAGATTGTAATGACTTCCACCAACCTTGACCTTATTCAGTCCATTGAGCGCGAGGCTCGCATCCTGAACCATCTGGCAAATAAGCTGGAGGGGATTGTGAATGACCCTGAGTTTATGGCAGGTTGTACGATTATGTCGGTAAAGCCTGAAGATGCTACTGACTTTACTCAGGGTTTGGGTGTTCGTGCTAAGGCATTCCGTTTGCATGTTGCCCTGCCTTTGGTTAATTGCCTGCGTAACTATGCTAAGGGCATGGTGGGTGCTATTCATTCGCCGCATGAGGGTGACCGTCGAGAGTGGCTTGTGGCTAAGCATGAGGAGATTATGGGTGAGCTTGAGGGGTTTCTGCCTATGACTAGGGATGTTGTCCGGGCGGTGCGTGATGGGCGTTCTATCTTGAAGGAGATTCAGGATAGGTAGAGGTGCTACTAGAGTGAGTGCCGCCTGGTATTCCGAGCACCCTTGAAACCTGCCGCCCCCTTTATAGGGCTCCGGTTGCCAGTTTCGACCCCTATCTATGCTGGCACTAACCACTCATGCAACACGGTTCATGACAAACCATGTTGCATGAGTGGTTTTTAGTGTGGTACTATATAAGTGTAGCGAGGGGAAAACCCCTCAAGAAAGCTACAGACCGCTTCCACCTTTACTGAAAGGAGCCAATCATGGCAAACTTCACCTACACCGTACCGACCAACACCGAGGAACTGAAGAAGGTCTACAAGGATTTCTCCGAATACCTCGGCAACGCACGTGAAGAATTCAAGGAAGCAACTAAGAAGTTCGTAAACGACTGGGCAAACTACCACGGCGTTATGTTCCTTCAGGACTCCGGTCTGAAGACCACGCTCCGCAGTGAAAAGATTGACGAACACCTCGCAGATTACATGGCAGAGGCAAACTTCCTCGCTAATCGAGACTGGGACAGCTTCATCGCAGAGGGACCCAGCCGCCCCTTCGAAGCCTATGCAGACGGACTCCGCTACTTCATCGACTGTGCAGATGAATACCTGACCGCCGCAAACAAGACCAAGGCAAACATGGCAAAGTACGCCGCCTAACCCACAACAAATGGGGGGTGAGAGACAAAAACTCTCACCCCCCCATTTTTTCTGCAACCCCGAAAACCACCCGGCAACCAAACCGTCGAAACCACCCGCCCTAAGCCCTCCACAGCTCCATAGAGCCCCCAAACCACCAACCCCGTAAAACAGCACACAACACCCCCCTGACACCTCCAAACGGAGGCACAGGGGGTAACGCCGTGAAATAGACTAATTCAAGAATTCGAGCACCGAATCCACCCAAAAGAGCGAATCACGGATACACACCCAGCATACCAAACCCACCCCCAAACACAAAGAAGCCCCTGGCAACCCGCCATTGGGATACCAAGGGACATTCCTCATGAAAAACAAGATGTCTTAGAAAGGAAATACTGTGCAATCAAACGAAGGCACCCCCAAAGCATAGCACACCCCAAAACAGACACACAAACACCAAACTCACCAGCCATAGGTAAACCACCCAGCGAGCGCTCACACTCACCTAAAGAGACCTCGCAGACAGGGTGACTGCATGAGGTGTATGGGGTAGTTGTTCAAATGCCCTTGGTGTGGTAGATGCTAGACTGGTAGCAGTCCTTGCAAAGGTTTCTTTGCGTGGCATCTGGGATACCCCGGCGGCTAACATCCAGCCCCTTAGCTTCAAACACATACAGAAAGGTGTTTTCATATGTTTATGGTATGGACTATTGACCCGGCTTTGGGTGAGAGAATGCAGGAGCATGTGGTGCGTGCGAATTTGCATATGCAGGCGTCTAGTCTGCTGGCTGGTATTGAGCGGGTGCTTTCGAGTCGGTTCTTTGGTTGCTCGGGTAGTCTTTCTAAGCCGTACTCTATGCTGGATGTAGCATCCAAGACTGAGCAGTTCATCCTGGGCATCCTCAAGGATTATATGGGTGCGTATCTGCCTGAGCGTGCGGCGGTGATGTACCCTGAACATACCCCTGCTGAGACCAAGGTACGGGTTGCTGAATTTGAGCGGGTGCTACAGGAATACCAGTCGGCGATGCGTAGCTACCGTGAATGGGGTTTTGAGCCTGTGCGAATCGTTAGGGTGGAAAACCTTAGTCACAGTGTTCTTGAAAGAATCTTGACTGCTGAACAGTTGGGTATGGAAGTTCGTGTTGCGGAGGCGACGTTGGGGTTTGCCGCCGCTCTGCCTTTTCAGCCGACCCTAACCCTTGCGGGTATCCCTCTGAACTTCGATACCCTTAATTTTGGTGCGCTTACTCATCGTGAAGATGGTGGCAAGTCGCCTGACTCGTCCACTGACGTAGACGTGCTTATGGTGGTGCGTACCCAGCAGAGCCGTGAGCTTATGGCTCGTCTCGTTTCAGCTGTTCAGGGTTTGCTTACCCCGTACGAAGAAGGACAGGAGGTAGGTTCCACCGTCCTTAGTGAATGCGTTAGATACAATAATGCGTTTCTACAGCCATTCAGCGACCACGTCGGGGAGCAGATTACCTCCCCTAAACCTGAACCCGCAGGTGACGGTCTGTTTGCCCGCGCCGCACAATGGTTCATCAAGAAAACCACCCACTACCCCCCCTGACCCATCTGAGACGGAGAAATCCACACCATGTTCACTAAAGCAAAATACGCAGAATACCAAATCACCCCCGACACCATCACCCGCCATGCACCTACGACAAAGCTACTACGAAACCAGACACTACGAATCCACCACGCTCGAAGAGCTCCACTACCGGGTTAAGCATCTTTCCTGTCGAATCCTCCGGTACTGCGTCACCCATGAACGCATCTACGACAAGCGGCATGATAGCCACGCTCTAGAAGAACTAGGTGCCAAAACCCCCATCCAACAGCTCTTTGAAGAGCTCCAAGAAATCCACGAAGAATATGAGGCAGAATATAATCACCTCAATATCCCTCATGAACCCCTCGTCCCCCTCGGAGTTCCTAAAAACCTCACCGGTGAAGGAGCAGAGGAAGCTGTAGCAGTCATGGAAAACCTCGCTCGACAAGGCGTAAACCTTCACTGGCAGGCAGTCCGCCTCGCCTCAACATGCCGAGCACTAGAATCCCAAAAATGGTTCGAAGGATTCATACGAAACCTCCCACCCCAAAACATCCTCGCTCGGCGACTAAAAGTAGACACCACATACTTTTGGTTGAACCAACGCGCCATGAACGAAGCTAAACAAGCAGGCTGGCTCGCCGTAAAACAAGCCCACCGCATCAACCACAGCAACTACACCAAACCCTCAGACGAAGTACTAGTCGCCCAAAGAACCTATGATGCTGAAACAGCATACCTAACCAACGTGAACAGCTGGTTCAACGAACCCACCACCCAAACCTGGCTCCACCTACCCACAGCAGAAGACAAAGACAAGAAAACCAAACCCTCTGGAAACGAATCAAAACACTACTGCACCCCACAAAGGACAGACACCAACCGAAGGAATTCCCCAAAACCCCTTCAGTGAAGAACGCTACGTAGACATCCACCAAAAACAACGTACCCCACATTGGATTCTGAACGAAACCTAGAGACAAACCGCCACACCCAATCAGGGCAGGTGACACTCGCCTCCGGCTGGGGGGAGAGCGCAAAAACGGGTTTGAAGCCCTCGGGCAGATTACCAAGACCCAAACACCTATCACGAGTGCAAAGGTCACCGTAGGCGGGCACCGCCTACTCACCCGCACGGGAAAGCGAATGATTTTCAGGCAACTGGGCAGGGTTCCTACTAGTCAGAAAATCTTTTCCCACACATGTGGGGTTGAGCCCAGCACCAAGAAAAAGACACTCCGCGCCCGAATGAAAGACCTCCTCAACAAAACAATTGGAACCGAACCCAACCCCGTCCACCTCAGCTCCCCGTAGACCCCATCCTCCCCGACGGACACTGGGAAAACCACCTGCACCACCGACCCCGAAAACACCAAGCCCGTCACCAAAACAGATTGCACACCCAATGACTAGTGTGATACTATTAAACTACATTCCATAACGGAACCACCCTTGCCGCACACGACAGGGGCGCTCGCCTCCGGCAGGGGGAGAGTGTAATAAACGGATGCCCCACCCACGGGTGGACATCAAGACCAGACGCTCATCATTGGGTGAATGGTCACCGTAGGCGGGCACCGCCTATTCACCCCGCACGGGAAAAGAGAAAGATTTTCGGGTAACTGGGCGGCTTTTCTGCCGGTCAGAGAACCTTTTCCCCCGCATACGTGGGGATGAGCCCGGTCTAAATGCCTACCCCTCGTTTTCCCTGTACATGTGGGGTTGAGCCCAAGGATGTAGCCGCAGAGACCATCCGCAGTACACTTTCCCCTGTGCATGCGGGGATTGTTGATTATTTGGAGGAAATACTCATGGAACCTACTGACTATATAAACAGCACAGTTACTCCCATTGAGAAGACTATTCGCTTGAACCTTACTAAGGGAGTTGAAAAATTTGATGGTATCCTTCACGGTGTTGAGGGTTTCCGCCGTGCAGTCAGTAAAGAGCATCAGAGGCTGACTGATAATGACAACTCCGAACTTCTCATCGTTGAGTATCACGCTGACCTTGATTCTAATCCTGAGATTGCCCAGTATTTCGAGCAGGAGCTCAGCTTCACCAACGGTGTGAATCAAGTGCTGGGACAGCTTGACGATTTGGCTAAAAAAATTCGCACTGAACGTAGTGAGTTTCGTACGGGGTGGCATTCGATAGATTTGGCTGACCCGCAGGCAATGAACAAGACCACTCAGCGGTGCAAAGACTTCAACAACGCCCTAGAAGCGATTAACGTGGAATGGGGCTTGCTTATGCATCGGTATCAGAACCTTGGGCGAGTCATCCCCCAGGTTGAAGACTAAAGGAAGTGCCCCTCACTGGTTGAAAATCAGCCTGTGAGGGGCATTTCTTATTTCAATAGCCACTTCGTCTAGAGGGCTAGTGTTTTCCCGAGCGTTCCGTAAGCGAGTAGGAAGACAGCTGACATCGTGTAAGCGACAACCGACCCGAAATAGGTGCCGTACATCTTCACTACACGCACCTGTAAGGCTAACGTTTCTGCCTGAATGTGAGTGTTGTTCCTAAGCCGCCGGAGCGTGTCTGCGCAGGACGCGTATCCGGCTATTGCTCCAATTGCCGCCGACCCGAGCACCAGCAGAGTAACACACCATGAATCGCTAAAGCTTACTGCACCCGCTAGAGGTAGCCAGCATGCGGTTAAAGCAAGCCATGCACGCCTCCAGCTCAGTGTGGTCTCAGTTCGGCATCGGCGTAGAAAATCCCACCGGAAAAGCAGGTGGGCAAAGAAGCCTAGCAGGACTGGGATGCACGCAGGAATCTGCATCGCAAAGGTGGACGTCAAAATATTAGACCTAACGGATAGAAGTAACAGGTATAACCCAATATTACTTGAAATCAGCTTACAACGCAGGGCATAAAATGAGCCCGGTTCTGCATGCATTTTGCAGAGCCGGGCTTTCAAGAATCAGTGGATACTAGCGGGGAAACATGAACTGGATGATGAGAGAAACCGTAATAGCGGTAATGAAGCAAGCCATGTTTCTAGGTGGTGCGCCCCGGCGTGCATGCCGGGGCGTTGGGGTAGGTGATGAGGGGGAGGCTATCGAATGGAAACCGGGATGTCGTTCAGGTTGATACCGATTTCCTCAAGGGCGGCGCGCCATGCGTCGAAGAACTTTTCCTCCTGCTCAGCATTGCCAGGCTCACTGTCGGTCTCGATTTCCTTAATCTGCCACGCGGTAAGCGGGTAGGTCTTCTGGAAGAATGCGAGGTCTTCGTAGGCTTCACAAGTGATGTCGAAGAATTCCTCTGCATTGCGGAAGTCCATAAAACCGTCTTCACCGTGGAAGGTGATGGCACCGGTGAGCTTCACCGTGTGGGGCTTGCGGCTGTTGTCCACGTCGAAGTCAATCGCGGGGGTGAAGCCCTTAGCGGCAAGGCGGGCGGTAAAGTCCTTAGCAGTGAGTTCCATGATTCTAGTTCCTTTCAGTTCGGTTGGTGTTGGTGGATTGGAGTGTTGTTTGAGTTACTTGCTGAGCTTTTCCATGTGCTCGGTGATTTCGGTGAATTCGTCGTCGTAGAGGCGGGTGCCGTCTTCTCGTTCTGCACCTTCGAGGGTGAGGATATTTCCGGTTTCGGTGGGGACGAGGTATGCGTCGAGGGTGTCTTCATTTTCGCTGGAGAGGACGATGGAAACTCGCTTCTCGTACTCGTCGGTGTATGCGTCTTCGATGGGGGTGTCGTCGTTGGTGTTGAGTGCGAGCGCGTGGTTCTTGATGTCTTCAAGGGTGGTGTATGCGTCCAGGGGGATGCGGATGCTGTCTTCGTGGAGGTCTTCGAGGTGCTTCATTGGTTTTCCCTTTCTGTGGATGGTCTTGTAGGTTGCGGGTTGGAGCCTTTCTCTCAACCTCATATAAATATGGTACCACACTAAAGACCAAGCGTGCAACTGTTGAGGTGGTTTGTTGGCGTGAAAATCTGCCCTACTTTTCGCTGTAGTACCCGCCATTGGGTGCGGGAAAAAGAAAAGGCACTAACCGGGGGGGTAGTACCATAAACCAAATGCTACATGGGTGGGAAAGAATAACTTCTAGGCTCCGGGGAAGCTTGGCTAAAACCCTTACACGGGGAAAATATCAGTACAGCTCCTGGAAAATCTGGTGCAGGGCTCACCCCTACATGTGTGGGAAAAGATTTTCTGACTAGTAGGAACCCTGCCCAGTTGCCTGAAAATCATTCGCTTTCCCGTGCGGGTGAGTAGGCGGTGCCCGCCTATGGTGACCGTACACCCAGTAGTGGGTGGTGTTGTCTTGATGTCCACCCGTAGGCGATTCATCCGTTTATGATGCTCTCCCCCTGCCGGAGGCGAGCATACAACCATTGTAACACCTAAGCCACGACAAAGACCTAAATGACATTGGAAAGACACGCAAAAAGGTTGTGATTACATGTCATGGCATCGACGTCATGGCGTATATGGGGGTTAGCGCCACCTGCCGGTTTGTCCCTGTGGTCTTGGGTAGAAGTGAACCCCGCGCTGTGGTGGTTGCATCACCGGGTGCGGGGTTCACTTCTGAAAACCATAAGGAGACAAAGGAGTCTATGCGTCCTCAGTCACCAACCATTCTACACCATCTACACGTATGACGCATCATCTGCTCACACCTGGTGTTGTGCACCCATAGGCGGAAAGCCCCTCAGATGGATACTGAGGGGCTTGTAGGAGTGTTAAGGGGTTTAGGGTGTGGGCGTGTCGTGCTGTGCGGTGTAGAGGACGATTCCGAACCGCTTAGGGTCAGTCTGCATGAACTCGACGGGGCTCTTGCTCTCGTACAGGCTGGATGCTGTGGTGAGCCATTCAGCAGTCTGCTGGTCAGTGAAACCACGACTGAGGAGGGTCTGGATAACCCGCTGGAGGTGGGGGATGACCGTACCGTCAGAACCAAACTGGAATCGGGGGTATCGGGGGTTACCATTACCGTCCCGAAGCCTTAGAACCTCATGGTCGTCCACCATACGACTCAGCTCTTCGTAGGATACCCCAAGAAACTTGCAGGTGGTGGTAGCGCTGTATCCATCGCGGATAATGCTCTTCATTAGCTCAATCTTGTTCTGGCTAGAGTGAGTATTCATCCTAATTTTCTTCCTTTCCGGTCTTTCCCTGTGCTTCCAGTATAGCGAGCGCACCGCCTATCTGCTTGGATTCCGGCGTGGGTGCGGTGGGTTCTTCTTCGGTGGTGAGTGGGGGTGTGGGTGTTTTGGTGGTGGTTCCGTCCGGGTGGAGGAGGTTGAGCTGTCGGGCTCGTACTTCGAGCCACATGATGTCGATGCCGAAGGTGTCTGCGAGGTCTAGCTTCCATGCTATGTCGGTTTTCCAGGTGCGTGCCCATTCGGTGAGTAGCTGGTGTCGGGGTAGCATGAGGCATCGGGCGAAGTGGAGTCCGTCAAGTGCTTGGGGTGTGTGTCGGTTGTTTTTGCGTTCGTGGTGTGTTTCGTGGATGCCTGCGGGTTTTCCGTGGTGGTGGGTGAGGTAGGTTCCGAGGAGGCATGCGAGGCGGTGGGTGAAGGATTTTTTGGTGTCTACGCCGCAGACTTGCCAGGGGGAGTAATTGATGACGGTGAGGGTGAAGGTGCCGTCGGGGTGGGTTTCGATGGTTGGCGTGTTGGGGTCGAGGTCTCGGAGCTGGGTAAGCTCGTAGATGTTGCCGCCGAGGAGCCCTACGAGCTTGATGAGGTCGAGCTTGAGGGTTTTCTTGGGTTTGGGGTATTTGGTGGTGCCGAGGTTGTATAGGTTCTGTGCCACGATTTCGATAATGAGTTCGTATTTGGTGTAGGTCATGTGAGCTGGGTTCCTTGTCCGTGCCGGGTGTCTTTTGACTCTGTATTGGGTTGTGGGGTGTCGGCGTATGGGTGTTCCCTGCAACAAGCCGGTGGGTGTTCCAATCCTTGTTGCAGGGCTTCCTGATTGGTATGTGACTCTTAGGGGTTAGCCCTCGAAGAGTACCTTTTCGAGCTGGTACATCTGCTCTGCGGGGTGGGGCAGGTCAGGTTCAGCGCGGTGGCTGTTGATGTCTCGCGGCGGGTTCACTGCGCGGAGCCACACTTCCTCCACGTCAGAGCCGGAGTCGCTGAGCATACCGAGGGGTACGCGGCGGAAACCCTGGTGACGGTCATGACCGGAGAGGTACTTGCATTCCTCGTAAAACACAGAATCCTCGGGGCGCACAATCTTCAAACCGTAGTGCAGGTCGCTGGCTTCATCACCATCATTCAGGTGAGACCAATCAATCGCGAAGATACGCAGTACAGCACTCACCGACGAATCATAGTCGTAGTCGCCGTGGTTGTCGCACTCCTTACGAGCCAGAGACTCATCATCGTATTCACTCTTGTATTCCTTCACGGTGTCACGCAGAGTCGAAGAATTCCAGAGGGACAACAGCTCATACATGTCGTAGTGAGCGCCGTTAGCGTCCTGCACCTGACCATAATCACGGTACACACCTTCGATACAGCCGCCGCCAAATTCTTTGGGAATCAGTACCTTCACCTCATCGCCCGGAACGATATTCACGGCGTCATTGAACGAGGTAGGAGCGGTAGCGTAATTCCAAGAGAACGAACCCATGAGAGTAGTTTCCTTTCAAGTAGGTAGATAATCGGTGGGGCTCAATCAAGAACCCCTATATGAATATAGTACCACACAAAAACCAAGGTGTGCAACCCTTGGGGTGGTGGAAAATCCACACCACCAAAAAACAACCACCGCGCACACAACCCACCAGCGAGCGTCCGCTAACCACGGCTAAGACTACCTGCTTCTACTGCTTGGTGGTAGGGGCATGAGTAAAGGCGGGGTGCACCTGCTCCTATTGAGAGCGTATGCACCCCGCCGGGGGGGGGTCTGCTGGGTTACCGTATTACCTTGCTGTCTAGCTTGGTCGATTACTCTTCTTCTTCCTCTTCGAGGGCGCCCCAATACTTGCGCTCGGGTATGCGCTCATTGATGTACTTGAAGAGCGCACAAACCTTCTGATGAGTGAAGAGCGGCGTGGTAGGGCGCACTTCCCCGCATCTTGCATTCAGCTGAATAGACCACTCCAGGAAAACCTTGTCACGCCGATTACCAGTAATGGTCAAGAAATCTAAATCTCTCGTACCGGGAATCTCAACGTGCAAGATAGCGTCATCTAGGGCACCGTTTGGGTTGAGATACCTCCTATAGTACCCGGTGGCTCCGGGGATGCACTTTTGGGTCGCCTCATACATGAGCTCGGATACGGTGTGGGGGTCTTGCAGGTAGATGGTGGCACGCGCAATGTGCTCACCATCGGGGGTGAGGGTGAACTCCCATCGGGTGAAGTCTACACCCAGCTGGTCAAGCCACATCGCCTCGGTAGTCGCGCCCTTCTTGGCGCCCCTAAATGCTCCCCGGTTTGCTTCGAGAATGTCGTCGCCGGTTTCGGTTCTACCGTAGCGGCTCGGGCGGCACAACATTTCCATAGGTGTAGGGGGTGCTGTGACGCGACGTGCCTCAAAAGTTTCAACACTATAACCCTCCGGCATGGTCAGGTACAGGACGGTGGTTCCGTCGGTGGGTGCCACCTGAACACCCTCGGGGTAGACGGCAAACGTCCCATCAGACATGTGCTCCATTCCGAATTGCAACACCGAGCAAAGCCCGCCCGCCTGCTTAGGCTCCTGAACCCGCAGTTGTTCCGGCGGTGCGGGTTCTTTTACGCGCGCCTGCTGGCGGTCAAAAATATTACGAAGAATATTAGGCACGATTACCTGCTTCCAGAGGTGGGTATTGGGGAGCTAACCCCACGTGCGAGGGGAAAGCTACTTTTCTATGTATGATGGGGCTCACCCCCACATGTACAGGGAAAATGGGTAGACCGTCGGGGCGCTTGGGCTAATCCCCATGTACGAGGGGAAAAGACTTCCTAACCAGCAGTAATGCCATCCGGTCACCTGAAACGCTTTCAGTTTTCCCATATGGGGAGAGTAGACAGTGCCTGTCTACGGTGACCCGGTGCTCGCTGTAGAACGCCTGGTCTTGATGACCATCACGAGGGTGTGGTTCATCCGTTTATCAAGCTCTCCCCCAGCCGGAGGCGAGCATACGCCAATCATACCACCCACCCTATGCCACCCGCCGAAATGACACGGGGTGTCGCACGCAAAAAGGGTGGTGCCACACAATACTGTGTATAACACCACCCTTTAGGGCGAATCGCTACGCTACGTAGGTGTCGGTCATGAAGACCTTGTCACCGCCACGGTCAGGGGTAATTTCCAAACCATGCAGGCGGCTATGTGCGAGAGTGCCGTCCACAATCACAGCCTGTGCCTTGGTCAGCGGCTCCTCAGAGCGAAGAGTGAGGGTTGCAGGCTCCCAACCAGCGGGTGCCTCCTCGGTGTCGCTATCAGGTGCGGGAATGTAGTACGGCTCTTCCAGTACTACCGCTACAGACCAGACATTCGTGTCCTTATCACGAGCAATCTCGACGCTCTGAATGTAGTAGTAATCGTGCTCCCAGAAAGAAGCGCTCTCAACGTCATTTGCGGAGCCGGAGAGGGTTGCCTCAAAGGAAGCCTCGGCGATAGCGTGCTCCCAGTATGCGCGCCACTGCTCGGTGGTGTACTGCTTACGGGCTTCCTTGCCCTGCTCCCATACGGTCGCCATAGCCTTGAAATCCAGTGCCTCAGTCATTTTCTTTCCCTTTCTGTGGGGTGGTCTTTACGGGGGCTTTCCCCTCGCTACACCTCTATAGTATCACACTTAGAATTGATTATGCAAACCATGTTGCCTATTGGGTATGGACACAGTAAACCCCTCGCAGGAATCACTTCCTGCAAGGGGTTATACCGTGCATATCACTCAAACTTTACAAGGACATCCGAAGCTTCCTCATTACTTCGTTTTGTAAAGACACCCCCAGAAAAGGGGTGATGAAATAATGATACCACAAACCACCCCACCAAAAAATACCCCGCTCACATACAAGTAAGCGGGGTACCCACACAGCAAACAAAGCTACTCGACAACCACGGGAATGTTACCCATGTCCTCACGGAAGAAGTCTTCCCACTCGGGGTACTCTTCAATCCATGCCTCCAAGACAATCTCCCGCAGGCGCTCCTGAGCTTCCTCAAGAGAGCCGCCGGTCACCTGCTTCAAATCCTCATGAGGCAACACGTAGACGAGACCGTGCTCGTTGGTGAGAGGGTACCATCGTAGGCGCTCGCTCGGGGGTACAGGGTCGCCCTTAGCGTAGGTGTTGCAGGTGTCGGTTGCGTGGAAGTCGAGGGTGATGTGGTCGAGGATGTGCTGACCGCGCGCCTGTCGGTGCTTGCAGGAGATGCGGTAGCGGGGTGCGACTTCGTCCTCGGTGAGGCTGATGACGTTATCAATCTCAGTGAAGAGAGTGTCGCCGTATCGTTCGTAGACAGCTTCACGGTTGAGGCGAGCGCGGAGCTTGCCGCTGTCTTCGGAGAACGGCATATGTAGGTCGAGGGTGAGTAGGTCGAGTAGGCCGGGGTCGTATTCCCAATCGGCTTCGGTGTAGTAGAAGTCGTATGCGCCCTCATCGTCTTCACCGGGGATGTAGTAGGACTGGGTGACGCCGGGTTCGTCGCCTGCGTCGCAATGGCGAGATACGCTATCGAGAACGTCACGTACGGTAATGCCGGGCTTGTGGGTGAATCCGACCTTCACCGGGTCAAATTCGATAATGTCCATTGCGATACTGGTCATGTCGAGAGTACGCGCCTGGAACGACTTCTTCACACGGCGGTAGAGCTTACGGTCATTGTCCACGACGGTCATGAAGATAGGGCGCATTGCACAGCCGAGTTCGTAGTAGAAGGTGTTATCCAACATTTTTATGTCACTTCCTTTGAGTGATAGCTTAGATGACTTATGGGGAATCCCCTTGATGAAAATATGATACCACACTACGGCTTGGGTGTGCAACCCTTTTGTGGTGTCTGGGTACGCTTCCTTATGTGCCTAGTGTGCAGTCGCATCACCTCACGGCACCCCATACTATCCATACCACTCACACCATCCGGGTGTACCCAGCCCCATCACCCTATCACCTATCTCACCTCTCAATACCCGCCCCCGGCGAGCGCACCCCGCCAACCGGTAGTGAGTGCCCCTCATCCTATCGGCGGCGTTCGCATATGAGAAACCCCCTCTAGTGGGGCTTCCACTAGAGGGGGTTTCTTGTGCTGGGTTAGTCAGCGACATTTACGAGGTCGATACCCTTACCTACTCCATCCTTGGGAACCACGAAGGTTAGTTCACCAAGCATCAGCTGAGAATCCGAGCCGTATGCCAGACCGTAATCCATGTCTTCCACAACCACCTTCACCATTGAGCGAAGAACTGTATCGGTGTGCAGGACACCGTTCTGGTCTCGCACTGTGTAGGTCACGACGGTAACGAACTTCGGTTCCTTGCCGTCCTGCTTCACCTCACGAGTGTGCATGCGTGCAGACAAGAGCACGTACTGATTCTGCTTCACCTTAGCCGGGGTAATCGGCTTATCCGAGACGACAGTCGGGGTCTCAGTCGAAGCACTCGATGGGGTATCGGTTACCGCCTGCATCTGCAAGGGTGCACAGCCAGTCATCAAGAACGCGGCAGAAAGAGCCAGGGTAGCAAACTTACGACGAACCATCATCACACTATTCCTTTCTTTTGGGGAATTGCTCATCAATCCCTCCAACACTTATATAGTACCACACTAAAAACCGTGTGCGCAACTCTTGGGGTTGTGTAGCATAGCGCAAAAAATAACCCCCGCTTCCGGTTGGAGGCGGGGGTTTTACGCAAGCCTTAGAACTCCTTGAACGTCACGAAATTCTCACCACGGAAACCAATACGTTCAATCATCTCAGAGCGCTCTATGCCTTCCTTGCGAGCAACCCGAATCGCACGACGAATCATATAGATGTCATACAGACTCTCCACATCAAGCTCAACCGAGATAATCTGACCCGAGTGCTCAACCAGAATGTCCACAAAGGCGTGCGTCTTATCCTCAAACACCGGGCGGGTCGTGTGGAAACCTGCAATATCCAGGTCGTAACCCTCATCGTATGCCTCGTTCAGCTCACGGGTGGGCTGGAAAGTGAAAGTACGATTGCGTTCCATAATTATCCCTCCAAAGGGTAGTAGGCCAATGTAACGTTTTCCGCTACACCTATATAGTATCACACAAAAAACTAGGCGTGCAACTCTTGGGGGTGGTTTTTGAACAAAAAATCAGGCGCTCGCTAGAGAATCACTGTCTCTAGCGAGCGCCCCCTCATCTCAACACCTCGTGGCGTCTAGGCTCTTAGAAGCTTCTTGAACCATGACCGCCGCCTTGGAGCCTCCACCTCTACGCCTGTTGTAGTATCAGAGACTCCCGGTGTACCCGCTGGTTCCTCAGCACTACCTGCCGCCCGTAACTCACCTGCCCCCAGCTCTTCACACACAGGCTCAAACGCACCACCCCTCTCGGGTATTACCGACGCTACAGGCTCCAAATTATCGACCCTCTCAAGGACTGCCAGCTCGACAGGTTCCAATTCCTCCGCGTCCTCTATGGTCATAGAAAGCACCTGCTTAGTCAGTGAGTAGTCGCCCTCATGCCAGATGCCCAAACCCCGGCAAGCCCACGGGATAAGAACATCATCAATATAAGCGTCACCACGCCACGCCCAAATCTTATGGTAAGGCACTGCCTCATACTCATCAGGACGAGGCAATTCCCAGGGATTAGCGAGAGCATTCTGAATCGCAGACAGGACAGCAACCACCGACTCCGAACCCACAAACTTGGTGTGAGCCCGAGCCTCCTTCAAAAACCGAATCAACCGTAGGCGAGAAGGACAATCAAGCACCCCCGGCACGAACACAAGAACCACCCACTACACCCCTCCGTCTCCCACCCATCAAACTCACGCCCAAGCATCAACTCAGCAACCCGCACCACAGCATCAAAACAATAATTCAGACCAGGCTCAACCCGAGGCTCCCACCCCACAAGAGACTCCACCCGAAAAGAGGGCTCACCCGCCTCAACCTCACCCTCCACCACAAAACGCGGCGAAAGCTCCCTCAACACCTCACGATACTCATACACATCATTAGTCACCTCATAATCAAAATGCGACCCAGCACCCCGCATAAGAGACTTCATCTCCGAACGCTCACCCCGCAACGCAAACATAAACGCCGCCGCACGACGAACAGCAACCAGCTCCGCCTCAGACAACGGCTTCAAGCCAACAGAAACAATCTCAGCCAATTACCCGAATCCTTTCTAAAACAACAAATCCGACAACTAAAACACTAGAGAATCAGCACTGTACTAGCACGGTGAATCCACCAAATAATTAGCACACGCCACATACCTATCCAGAGGAAAAAGCCCCTCATTATAAGTATGCCTCACCACACCAAAATCAGCACCCACCTTAGCGAACCTACCCAAACGCGCCGGACTATCATCCAACCAAAAACCCACACCCTGACTCAGTAACCCAGACAAAACCTCCAACTCCTCACCATCCGATGTGAAGCTCAAAAAATCACACCCACCAAAACCCAAAAAGCCCAATAGCTCCCGCTTAGCGACCCCAACCTCAACATTCGGGCTCAAGCTCAGGAAAGAAACATCCGTGCCCCACCCTAAAACAAAATCTTCAACCCGCCTATTTACATTGATACTTCCCGGCGTATAAAACTCCGGGTCACTAAAACACGCCAACAAATCAGCCCGCAACATGTAAGACCCCTGACACAAAGGACGATAATCCTTATCATAATCCACCAAACGCCCAGCCGAATCCAACAACGTATTATCCAAATCCACATAAAGCATCACAGCAAAAAACCTCCCAAAAAGAGCGACAGCAAAAAAAGAATACACAACCCCAACTAACCACCACCCCTACAACCCAGGAGCCCACACAGCCGGACGCCACCGACACAAAACCCCCGAATCCACCTCACCACCCTCAAGACCCTTCACGCCACTGAAGCAGACGCACAAACCCCTGAAGAGCTTGAGAAAACCCACACCCAGGCGCTCGCCACCTACACCACCACCCGCCGGAACCTCAACACCGACCCCGAGAGCGCAGACCAGCAGAAAACCTACACCTACCACTACACAGCAGAACCCGACGAAAAAGTGGTACAGTAGCTTTATGCTCGCCTCCGGCAGGGGGAGAGCATAATAAACGGGTACCCACCATTAGTGGTGAGTATCAAGACCCGAGCGCCTATTATTGGGCGCAAAGGTCACCGTAGGCGGGCACCGCCTACTCACCCCACATAGGGAAAATGAAAGATTTTCGGGTAACCAAGCGGTATTTCTGCTGGTCAGGAAGTCGTTTCCCATACAGGTGGGGTTGAGCCCGCGAAATTAAGGTCGTCAGCAGACAACCCGCCCGCACCACTTTCAAAAACACGGGTTTCTACCATTTAATCGTTCCTGCACCCGTAGCAGTAGAACCCTCAGTACCCACCATAAACGAAGAGGGGGCACCATGCCGACCGTAGTACAAATTCTCACACGCCTTCACCACCACACGCTTCACAGTCTCCTGCAACACACCCTCCGCCGGACTCAAAAGCTCCAAATCCTCAATCTGATTCACAAGACGCACACCCTCCATAAGCACCGCACCAACGTCACCACCCACCGGGAAATCACCCATACTCGGACCCAAAAAATCGTAAGAGTGCTCACGAATGTACCCACTCACGCCAGTACGTTCACCACCCGCAGGATGCACCGTCAGCCACCTATCATTCATCATGCAAGAACCCCCATACCGAGCAACGCAACCTACCCCATGCCACCGACCCAGAAGCTTTTCACCACCACGCTCCTCAACCAAATCCACCAGTGCACTCACATAGGTGCGGTTCTTGCCGCCAGGGGCAAGCTCACTACTGGGCGTAGGCAAAATAAAGTGGGCTTCCTGCTCGGAGCGGCGGCGGTAGTTTTCATCCTTAAAAACCGGCACATACAACCGACCATCCTCCACCGAATACATAAGAGCACCGGAACGCCGCCACCTCAACACAGGGAAATCACTCAACACAACCTCACGAAGCTTACGCAACTCACCCACAAGCCAATAATTCACCCAACTCCCAGACCCACCACCAGCCCAGGTAGGAGCACCCCAATTAGGAAGCCCCCGTGCTTCAAGCTCACGTACCTGCTCATCAATCATCAGGACAGCCTGCCACCGCCAACCAACGACACTCAGGAACTCAACCGCAAACTCCACATTGAGCAGACTCCAATCAATGTCACTCACACCAAAAACCTTGGTGTCCAAAACTGAATCAGTCATTACAAATCACAAACTCCTAAAACAAGGGAAAATACACCCCCATACTACCATCTACACCCCCTCAGCGCCCCGAAATAACAGGGTATAATCACATCAACACCCTAACCAGCAGAAGGAAAAACACCAATGACCCAACCCACACCCACAGAACACGAAACACTCCTCACCGACTACCTCGACGGCATCACCGATTACCGGCACCTCATCGCTACAGCCGACAAATACGCAGAAAAAATGCGTAAAGAGTACGACGCGCTCGCCGACCAGAAACTACCGAATAAGCAGTCCTTCTACAACGCCCTCAATCCCGACACTGACCGGTATCTTGACGGACTCCAGCAGACCCTCACCGTACAACACGACCTCAACACACTCCTTGCCGCCGTCACAAAAATGCAAGCGTATGCAGACGAAGCACGCCGCAAATACACCGCCCTCCGAAACGCCAGAGAAGAAGCAAGAAACTGGACGGAAGACACAGCAATCGGTGATTCAGTCGTGATGCCCCTCTATGGCGTTCTCCAGGAAGTAGAAGACCTCTATAAAGATTGGTGTAGACGCATGGAAAGCATTAAATCCCAGTAGGGTTATATGCCGCCGGAGCCCAGAGCGTCACAATGGTGTAGAGCTTGGGGTGGAAGGTGTGAGGATATTTTTCATCCATACCACCCCAAGAGTTGCACGCACAGTTTTTAGTGTGGTACTATATAAGTGTGGCAAGGAGATGGGGGTAAAACCTCAAGCCACACGGAATCCACACCTAATGAAAGGAAATACGACCATGAGCTCCGCACTGATTTTCGGCTTCGAGAGCCACCGACCCTACCCGTTCTACCTGACCATCGACCCGATTGAGGGCGTATCCGATGAGGAACTGTACCCCTTCGTCGCAGAAAATCTCAAGGGCTTGCAGGTTGTTTCCAGCTCCGAATCCCCCCAGTTCTTCCTGCTGGATGAGTGTGGCAATGTACTCGAATTTGAAGACACCTGGGAGCTGACCGGTAGCTTCCATAACGTTGATGAGAAAGACCTGGCTATCTACAGCATCATGAAGCTCTTCAAGAAGACCGCTGATGTCAGGTACGCAGACCACCGTGGCGGCATCAACATTGTTGCTGGAGTGACTGACTTCTTCGATAACTAACCCTCACACACTTCAACCCCGCGCTAAGACCTCCAAATCTTAGCGCGGGGTATCATGAAAGGCACCTACCATGTCATCCATTGCTTTCGAGCGCGTATCATTCCGACCCAAGAATCCTCTGCCGGAGGGGATAGAGCGCCATGCGCCGGTCGTAACCCTGCTGGGCATTGAAGACGGCAATCTCTCAGCGCGTGTCGGGTTCTGGTCGCCAGGTATGGAGATTCCACCCCAGGAGGCAACCCTCATTCCTGAAACCGAAGAATTGCGCGCACAACTCAAGTATCTTGAGCACATTCACGCGCCTATCGAAGAAGATGACTATGAACTAAATCCCAAGGAAACCAGTGCTGTAGAAGGTGTCTTCACTTTCCATCGGATTTCCTTGCACATCGACTAATACTCACCACCAAGGACGAAAGAAAGAAGTATGCCCCCATGCATGAAATTACCATCTTCCCAGACGAAACTATCTTCGACGCACCACTCGACATGCTGAAGCACTATGAGAATGGCGACCCGGTTCGCATCAGTGACATCCACCCCACCGACAATGGTCTCTCACCCCTCATTGGTATCCTAACTTATGGTGATAAATCTCTGACAGTAGACCTAAGCCTCAGCGAAGAAACCGAACACTTCCTACATTTCCTGCACGCACAGGGATACCGTATCATTGATACCGAATACGATGAGGAGGTGCTCAATGTCGAGCATTGGGGTGAACAGGAGAGTGTAACCGGGGTTCTCGAAGTAGAAAGCTTGATGCTACAGAAGCAGTAGAAATCAAAAAAGGGTGGGTTCTGGCAATCATTGCCAGAACCCACCCTTTGTAAACCATCACCAAAGAGTTGCATTACTAATGCAAGGTGTGGTATTCTATATATGCAGGGAATTTGAAGCCCTACAAAATTAGACCCCACCTAAGCAAAGGAATAGACTACATGTCTGTCATTCTCAACAACGTCGCCTTCAATGTTTCCGTGAACCCCATGATTCAGCGAGAAATGCGTCATAAGCGGGTTACCGACATTGAAATCTCAGACGTAACCAACGGTGCACTGGAAGCTCAGCTCTCCTTTGATAATGGTGAGACCTTCAAAGAAGTCACTCTCACCCCGGTCAATAATGCAGACGTGGCACTCCTGGAGCTCATCGAAAACAGCTGTTTCACTACGGATGCTGACACTGCAATCGTGAATATGGAAGCTTCCAGCCCCGAAGAAGGCAAGGTTGTCATCGAGTCCGTAGGGTTCCAGTACAACTAGGAAGCAGTAGGAGAGAATAGGGTCTCAAATGGCGAACTTGAGACCCTATTCTCTTTGTATGTCAGGCTTGATTTGGCGCTTCCCAAAAAAATATCAGCAAATTAGCCCACTGGATTGCATATCTAGTTTTTGGTGTGGTACTATATAAATGTAGCGAAGGGAATCTTCGGAAACTACATAAGCTTCAACCCGTACACATCGAAAGGGAAACCAATGACCACCACCGCCTCCTACGCCCTCCTTCGTCCCGGTACTGTCTCCTTTGTTGCAACCCCGGAAATGCGAAAGCACTACGAGCAGGGCGGCACCTTCATTACCGACAATCCTAAGCTCACCAATGACCGTGTAACCCCCTTGACTCTCAAGGTTTCCCACGGGGTAAGCACCGAAGCTACCAAGACTGTAGAGCTCGACCTCTACGAAAAGGATACCGACATGGTAAACATGCTTCGTGAAAATGGCTGGAAAATCGGTGCAGTCGAGTTCACCGGCGAAATGCACTTCGAGAAGGAAAATGGCGCCGAATACGGTGAAGTTGGCATCGAGTACATCGAATTTACCCGTACCACCGAATCGTAACCCTCAACCCTAACCACGCCTCCCCTGTCATTCTATCTGGTTTGACAGGGGAGGGTGCCAGCAAAATTTATCTCTAGAGAAAGGAATAAACACCATGACTCTCCTCAATACCGAGCTCACGCTCAACAACCCTACCCTCGAGGTCTCTATTTAGAATCCCACCGAAGAGCTTATTGACCAGCTCGAAAACAACCCCCTAAAGCTTGCAAATATTGGGGAAACCGTAGCACAGCACACTGTAGACCCCTTCGAGGATTGGGATGTCCAGCCTAGCTGGGAAATTCCGCTTACTTTCACCTGTGGCACCGCAAGCCATACCGAACCCCTCGAAATCTCAACGCCTCTTGAGGTAGCCATTATCGAATCCATCACCCCTGATAGCACCACCATCTGCGATACAGAAAAGACTCCTGGTCTGTACGGTAAAACTTGGGTGGATGTCGCCATTCAGATTGTTAGCACGATGCACCTTACGGCAACCGGTGACACCTTCACCCTTGCAAATGGAGAAGGTATCGGGAATAGTGAGGGTGTGAGTATTGGCTAAATCAGGGGGGGTGCTACTAGCGGGGGTTGCGCTAAAATGTGTTTACAAGCTCGCCTCCGGCAGGGGGGAGAGCCTTATAAACGGATGAACTGCCTCTCGGGTGGTCATCAAGACTGGAACATCCGATACCGGGTGTGCGGTCACCGTAGGCGGGCACCGCCTACTCACCCCGCCATAGGAAAAGTGAATGCGTTTCGAGTGACTGGCAGGTATTGCACCTTGCTGGGAAGTCTTTTCCTTGTGTATGTGGGGTTGAGCCACCCTACAGCTTGCCAGCATCGGGGAAACGTTTTCCCCGCGCATGTGGGGTTGAGCCTGAGAGCCTTCTACCGTTACCCCTTCCGCTCTGCATATACAGGGCGCCAGAGTCCACAAAAAGCCCCTAGCGTTTTTACCACTAGGGGCTTCAATATTTTTGGGCTTTACCGCTCATTCCAGCGTTTGAGTGATTCCTGCATTTCCTGCTTGAAAACCTCTTCGGGCGGAGTACCGTTCCAAAGAAGGTATTCTTGGGCTTCAGTGATTGGATAGACGTATTCCACCATTCGGGTCTCCTTGGGGTTGTTGCGAGTGGCAACCTCTTGAGATTCAAAGGGCTTAGGAGTGCCTGCAAGCCAGACATGTAACGAAGCAAAGGGAGTGCCGATACTGTCAGTCGATAGCCTATAGAACAGCTTCGTGCCCGACAGGGATTGGAAATGGTATTCAGGCTCCTCCTCAGATGTAGCAGGCTCAATTTCCAAGGTATAGCTGGTCACACGGGGCTCGCAGGGCTGGTATTTCATGCCGTCCCCTTCTTCGGATTCGCAGTGAGGGCAGGAGCAGTAGCTACCGTCGCCGTAATAAATCCAAGGCATCAGTTATTCCTCTCGGGGGCATCGTCACACAATCACTAGATATTGCACTACACATCTTTAGTGTGGTACTATAGGTATATGGTTTTGGTTGATGATTCGACCGAAGATATACCGTATTTACACCACCTTACCACCCTTGGCATAGGAGAAGCAGAAGATGTACCGCAATCAGAAAAAATCCCGCCCAGCGTCTAGTCGTGACGTTGGCGTTTACCGCGCTAAAGCTCGTGAGCGCATGCGTCGCGAAGACGAGTTTGAGCGGAGGAAGGTTATTCGTGATTTGAAGCGTCTTGCGGGGGGTATCAATTCTTTGGAGGGTAAGCTTTATCAGCTGATGCTTGTGGCACGTCGGTGCTTTGATGGTACTGGTAATGCTCGGTATGACTCTCTTGCTGAGGAGATTCGTCGTGCGGGTTCTGGTTTGCAGGGCGCTAGGCTCCAGGTAAATGAGACGGTATTGAAGGCTGAGGGTGGGGTGCCGACTGAGTTTCCTCCTTCGACGGCGGATATGCGGTCGCTTCATACGAGTGCTTCTCGTGTGTATCGTAATGCTGAGAGTCAGCTTTTCGTGTGGCGTAACAATGGTTTCTAATGCAAATTTCTGCCTGCCTTTGTCTGGGTGAGTGTGGTGTTTGTGATTTTGTGTTTGAGAAAGGATGAGTAGGAGATGGATACTTTGGGTGTTCAGGAGTTTTTGGATAAGTACATTGATGCGACGTTGAATCGGTCTGCGGGGCGGTGGGATTTCGCTTATCGCCCCTACGGTGATGACAGTTGTATGCTTCGTTTTCATACTGCTCCGGGGGATGATGGGAACCACGTTATCAAGGCGGGTAGCTTTATTCCTCAGATGCAGGAGGCTTATTTTGCGTTTGAGCCGGTTGAGATGACTGGGCGTGAGTCTCTGTTCAGTGTGAATCTTGGTCGTGCATGGCGCGAGGTCGGTCGCCCTTATTGCTTGCCTGGTGAGATGAGTCGCTTGGAAGCACAGTTGGCTTTGGTGGGGCATTTGGCAAATACTACTGGTGAGCATGATTTGCCTGATGGTGCGGGTGTATTGGATGAGTTGGCAGAAATGTTCATGTTGCGCGAGCATGGCTTATGGCTCCGTATACAGCGTAAGCCTGACTATAGTGCGGATGCCGTCTTGAAGTTTGTCTCTGGTTGGCTTGCTTTGCATCGGGAGCCGGTGGCACCGTAGCGGGTTTGTAAATTCGTGGGTATAAAGAAAGAAGCGCCCCTCCAGGTTAATTGTTTGGAGGGGTGCTCCTTTTTATGGTTTAGTAGCCGACGTAGCGGATGACTGCGAGGGCTTCTTCTGGAGTGAGTCCTGCATCTTCCAGTTTGGTCTTCATTGCTTCTGCCTGGGCGACGATGTGGTCCCAGAGTGCGTCAAAGTTTGCCATTGTGACAGTTTCCTTTCCCTGTGTGGGTGGTGTTTGGGTGCCTGGTGTGGCACCGTCTTTTCGATTTCCTTACACCCCTATGATGCCACACTTTATGTATTGTGCGCAAGTGGCTTGAGTGTTGGGTTTTGATATATGATTTGTATAGGGTGCCGTCGGTGCTTTTGTTTTTTATTCACATGTTTTGAGTGAGGTTTTTATGTCGTTCTCGCTGAAGTCGCTGGTTGCTAAGGCCCCGGGTGAGGGGCAGTTCTTGAAGAAGGTCGCCGATGCGCTTCCTTCAGGCAAGAAATTTGAGCTGGTGCCGGATGATTCGGTTGTGGTTGGTGGTGTGACGTTGTATCGTGTGCGTGCTGTACGTGAATTTGGGGGCACCCGTCGTGGTCTCCGCGTGGTGGTGAAACGCGGTGAACTTGGTGGGTATGTGGCTTCTGAGGATTGTCTGTCTCAGGAGGGTCTGGCATGGGTTTACAATGACGCGAAGATTGTCGATGGGTACGTAGGCGGTAGTAGCTCACTGTTCGGTCGTGCGGTACTGAAGGGGGGCGGTCGCTTGGTGCATGACGTTGAGCTCCGCGATGATGTCGTGGTCGATGGTGGGGTGGAGCTTAATGGCGTGATGACGTTGCGTGATAACGTGAAGGTATTCGGCAAGGCTCATATTTCGGGTGAAGATGTTGAGCTCCGTGATGATGTGGTAGTTTCTGGCTCTGCTGATTTTAGGGTGTACTATGCCGTGTTTGCCGGTAAGTGTGAGTTTGGTGGGTACACTCACCTGGTGGGTCGGAATTTCCAGATGCTGGGTGCCGCAAAGTTCCTGCACAACTCGAACATTGAGTTCCCGAGCGGCGGTGTGTTCCTGGGTGTGACCGGTAAGGTCTGGGACGAAGCACCTGAAGGCGTAGACCAGGATAAGTACCACCTGAACTTCAACACCCAAGCAGGCGCTTTCACGGGCGTAGATAACGAAGACAAGGGATATGAAAGCGCCCCCATTGAGGGTTTGCGTCGCTACAGCATCACCGGCTCCGAGGACGGCTCCGTATTCTGGACTGATGCAGAACTCGAAGAGACCGAATATCTGAAGGACACCACCGAAGCCGTGGACTGAATAAAGTCCAGTAACCGCCCCAAAGATACACCCCTTAGTGACTCTACAACCCACATGTAGAGGGACTAGGGGGTTTTCTGCACTCAAATACGGCAGAGTATAGGGTAATGATGGTAGAGGACTCTAAATAGCTAAACCTCTCTACCCCGGCGGTGGCACCACTACACCAATGCGGGGATGACGAAATGGATTGCACCCCCTGAAACGCCATGCGAAGATAGAAACATCAGCAGGAGAAAAACCTGCACCAACTCCCACCCCACAGACGGGGGCACCAAACGAAAGGCAAAACCCATGACCACCAACGACCAGTACACTACCGGCGAAAACGACCTGCCCCTCCTCATCGACCGCATCAACGGTTACATCAAGCTTATCGCGTTCACCCGCCTTGAAGCAGAACGCCTCATCACCGCACACACCGAAGAGCTTACCGCCCGCCTTGAAGCACTCGAAGACGGCGAACCCATCAACGAACCCTGTGACCCCAATGCGTACATGCGTGCAGAAAAACTCGCAAAACTCGCCAAGGACGCATACAACACTGAAACCGACCTGAACCTCGAACTGGTGGCAATCAACGTCTCAGGCATCAACCTAACCACTCTCAATACCGACAGTCTCGATGTGAAAACCGCCCAGAGGCTCCATGAGACCAGCAAAAAAGCCGCGTCCGACATTGCGACCCGCTGGCTCCAGCACCAGCTCCACCTCCAACACAAAAACGTAAACTACTAACCAAACCTATAAGCCCCTGTTGGAACCACCCACCCGACAGGGGCTTGATGCTACATAGGGTCCCTAGAAAAGAGCCTCGGTTTGCACGGTAAAACCTGGGCAAACGCCTCCACCTAGATTCTGGGTGTAATACCCCCTTGGTAGATGGAGCAGGAGAAGTGAAAGGTGAGGGTGTGCGACCATCATGGTAGAATAGGCTTACACGCTCGCCTCCGGCAGGGGGAGAGCCTTATAAACGGACACCATTGGACATCAAAGACCAGAAACCCCTTAGTGGGTAGACGGTCACCGTAGGCGGGCACCGCCTACTCGCTCCACACGGGAAAAGTGAAAGCATTTTGGTAACCTTACAGGTGTTATGCCTGGTCGGGAAGTCTTTTCCCTGCATGCGTGGGGTTGAGCCCATTAAGCCCACCACCATCGGTCAGTTCCTCCGCTTTTCCCTGCGCATGTGGGGGGTGAGCCCGAGAGACTGAAAGCATCAAAAATGGGGATGCGCCGCCTTTCCCGGCGTGGGTAGCGGGCGGAACCCATAACACACCATCAAGAAAGAAGGACCCCTATGCTCAAAGAAGCACTTGAAGCCCAGACCATTGAAGCCGCCGAAGTCATCATAGATAGCGCAAACGAATGCGCCTCGTACATCGAGGAAAAACTCGACCCAAAACTCGAACGCTACAAAACTCTCACTACCGCCCACCAAACCACTCGCCAAAAAGAAGCCACCACCACCGGCATACACCTCACCGAAACCACTCGCCAAGACATCATCGAAATCGTAGAAGAAATGCAGAGCGTCGCAACCCAACTCGCAGAAGCAGAAACCGACGCTGAAGCAATCGCCGCACTCGCCTGTGCACAGGAGCGTAAACAGCGGTGGAAGAACAAGCTCATCTGGATTTTGGCTATGCACGCCCTCTTCATTGCTCCGGTAGATAAGGCTCTGAAAAGTGACGTGTAACCTCCCCTTGACCATTGCTTCCCTAGTGCTACTGGCACTTTTTCACCTGGTGACCGCTCTGCTGGTTCGACCTAAGAAGCGCAACTCGCCGCTTTTCGTGGAGTTCCGTGAAATGTTCGACCGAGCCGGGTATGCGTATGCGCCTATGGTCTTCGTACTTGCCCCTGAATTTGGGGTTTTTGCCCTCTGGGACGCGGGTAAGCGGGTGCTTGCGGTCGTGTTCTTGATGGTTATGCTTGTCGTGTATGGGTTTGTGGCTATTGTGCCGGGGGTCTGTTAGGTTTTATGGGGCACCCTCCCTATTGGGGGGGTGCCCCATTTTTGTTTGGACACACAACATGCCGGGTTGCACGCCTAGTTTTTCGTGTGATACTATGTAGTTATTAGTTTTGTTTTGCCTAGTATATGGCTAGGCTTTTACCACCCGTTTAGGAAGGGGATACTCATTATGTCTCGCTCTGCTGTAGACAAGTTTGACCGCATTATGGAACGCGCTACCGATGGTGATTTCAGCGTTATTTCTTTTTACGCTGACCCGCTGGTGCTGGATGTGAAGCTCAACCAGTTTGGGTTCGTTCACCAGTCTGCGGTTCGTGAGTCTGCTGGTCGTATTGATTTTCAGGCTCACGATAAGGCGGGTTCGTACCGTGTGAATTTCTATGATGAGGATGGTCATGAGCTGACCGCCCCGGATGGTTCTGAGCTGTATGGTGTGTTCCAGTCGGGTAGCCCGTTTATGGGTCTGCTGACTGCCTGGGGTTGCATGAGTGAAGCCTTCACTGTCCGTTTTGACGGTGACGGTTTGCGTGTATCCATCCTTGAGGTGCATGACATTGACCGCTCCGAGTCCTTGAGTGACTTTTTCGAGGACTAAGAGGGGATGATTAGCATGAAGGTTTCTACTGAGGCTCCGGTTTCTGGTCGCGATGTTTCGGGGCTTGTGCCGCCACTGGTTGAGTTGGCTTCTTTGGGGCGTGATGCTCTGGTGATTGCCCAGCGTGCTACGGCGGCGGCTCAGTATTTGGATGCATTTGTGGCGGGCTCGTTCGCGCTAATTCGTTCAGGTCGCTGGCACCCCTGGGTAGTTGATAGGCGACTGGGTTTGGCTCTACTGGCTGTAGGCTCACTCCGTAACCGGGCGATGTGTGCCGCTGATTTGGCTAACTCTTCGGTGAGCTTGTCAGATGCGTCGCTGGGGGCGTCTATGGATGAGCATGTGGCTACCGTGTGCGCTTTTGCGCGTAAGAGCCGCCGCCGAGTGGAGGCAATTAAGGGGCGTTGGGAGGCTCTTGAGAAGCACCTTACCCCCTTCATTGAGCAGTACGGTGCAGAGGATGGTGTGCCGTGGGTGCGGGTTGATGCCGGTGACCTACTGGACGCTATCGACCAGCATCTAGAGAACCTGAACGACTCCACCAGCCTCGGCTACACTGCCCTGCATGTACAGGATGAACTACTTAGCCGGGCGCTGGACGACATCAAGGATATGACCGACCCTAACAAGGTTATTGCAACTATCCGCAGGGCATACCGCGCTATCGACATGACCGGCTATACTCCCGCCCACAATTTCGCCTACGCCCACCAGCGAACCACCCAAGAGCTAACCTGGGTCGCCGAGTTTTGGAACCGCCTACCTAACTGGACGCATGAGGAAGCTGAAGAGCTCACCACCGCACTCAAGCACATCACCAGGTACCAGAGCCACAGGGCGCAGGACATCCGCGAAGACATCGAAGAAGCAAACCAGCGGCTCCACCGCTACAGTAAGTAACCCACCTAACCAAGTATGCCCCGTCCCTCACCACAACCGAGGAGCGGGGCAAACCCTTACCACCAACCCCAAACCACCGACTGACTACCCAACCTCACCAATAGTTACACCTCCATTTAAAAGTGTGATACTATATTCCTATGGGATTGAGAGAATAAACCCCAACCCGCATACCACCAACCACCCAAGGAAGACCCCACCCATGACCACCCTCAACCTCCAGGAAACCCACAACCGCCGCGTCGAATGGGTGCAATCAAGCATCATGGGACTCTTCGACCTACCCCACCGCCCCGAAAAGTACAACACCCCGGAAAAGTGGGAAGACACCATCAGCTTACTCATGAGCACCAGCGCCCGAGACTTCGACGCCAAGAGGATTCAACCCGACAGCACCGAACACGCCGCCGAAGCCCTCAAGAAGCTCAAGAAAAGCGACATCCTCAACCGCCTCACCGCCCCACTCAGCGAAGTATCACACATCACCTTCGCCCGAGACATGGCAAACCTCATCGTCGAAGCCGCCGACACCATCGACAACACCATCACCGCCCAGGCAGAAGAAGAACCCATCAAGGAAACCAAGGAACCCACCCAAACCACCACCTACAACCCTTTCATCATTAAGGCAACAACCCTTGGAATTGCCCTCACTCTCATCCTCCTAATCCTTCTCGCCAAACACGGCATCTAAACCCAACACCCACAAGAAAGGAAACCCACACCCATGACTACCAACCTCAACACCACCAAGACCGAACCCATCCCCACCATCAACATCTACACCCCCACCGGCGAACACATCGCAAACCACATCACCTACGCACTCAACAAGCACGCCAATAATTAGCCTAGAAAACCCAAGCCCCTGCACACCACACCATGCAGGGGCTCCAAACCACCAGTACCAACCATATGCTATACTGAAGACAAGAGCTCGCCTCCGGCTGGGGGAGAGCTTGATAAACGGATGAACCATTCTTAGCGGCGGTCATCAAGGCTGGAGTACCCACCGGGTGCGCGGTCACCGTAGGCGGGCACCGCCTACCCACCCCATAAGGGAAAGTGAATGAGTTTCAGGCGACTGGACGGTATTACTGCTGGTCAGGAAGTGTTTTCCGCCGCGTATGTGGGGTTGAGCCCACATTGCCAATCACATCGCCTACACGCTCAATCTTTCCCCTGCATATGTGGGGTTGAGCCCCTCAAGGATAGACACACGCAACCCATCACTAATGTTTTCCCCGCACCCGCGTCGAATACAACCCCACTATCGAGCTTTCCCCACAGGCATGAAGATAAGTCCCCGAAGACTTAGCCAAGCCGGCGGCGCGCATGTGTGTATTAAGCCTCCAGGCTTACACCCGTACCGCCCCTCTAATGTTGCATGTAGCACCATTAAGAAGTCATACTCATAAGGAAGCCCCAGCGAACCTCCGTTTGGAGATTAGCCGGGGATTCCTTTGCTCCTTATGCGTTCATGTACGCCTGGATTGCGAGCTTTCGAGCCAGGTGCAGGCGCTCACGGGCGATGGTGCCGGGGGTCTGCTGGTAGATGCTCTGCGCCTTCTCTCGGTCGAGCATGAGGTCAAGCTTTCGGTTTACATCCTCAACCTTGACGTTTTCAATCGTCGCCGCCCAGTTAGCCACAATCTGTGCACGCTGGTTCAGGTATTCGATGCCTTCGAGGGTTGCCATAATGAAGCTCTTTCCTTCTCTATAGGTGGGTATTTGGTTCGTTTCTTTGAACCTTATATACATATAGTATCACACTAAAAACCATAGATGCAAGTCTTGAAGTGAAGGTTTTTAGTAAATATCTAGCGGCAATATTTCCTGTAGAGAGTCACCCAATTCACGGCCTATTCGGGTTGCATGTTTAGTTTTTAGTGTGGTACTATATAAATGTAGTCGAGAGGGGAGCAGAAAATCCCTAAGAGCTACAGTAAGACAGATACCACCCAGAAAGGGAAAATACAATGACCGTACTGACCACCTCCACCACCTTCACCGCAGTTCTCGAATCCCGTACCGTCGAGGGCAACCGCACTCGCGTCGAGTACAACCCCACCATCGACCTCTGGGAAGTCCTCAAGGAGCAGGCGACCCACTTCACTGCTTCCATTCTCAATCGTAATGCTGAGGATATGATGACCGTAAAGTTTGACTTCTTCACTGACGAGCTCGGTGGCGACCGCTTCGAGTGCAAGGATGGTAAGGAGCGCACCATCTCTGGTATCCTTCTCATTGACGCAAAGAATGCCAATGCGAAGATTCTCGACCTTATCGCCGCTCTGAACCTTACTGCTGACCTGGAAATCAACGAGAACGAGGGCACCTACTCCTTCAGTATGACCGAAGCAACCGACGAGGTCTAAACCAAGAACCAAAAAGCCCCTAGCTGGGAATCACCGGCTAGGGGTGTGGCATAACAGTTGTAGAAGCAAGGGGGTAACCCCTAGCAATACTTTTACTACCTACCTACTGAAAGGTGCTAATCATGTCCTACGTAACCGCCCACCGTGATGCCGCTGGTCGCTACCCCGGCATTGGAAGAATTGCCGGAGTTAAGCTTACCCCGAGGAATGCGAAAAGCTTCTAGGCGACCGCGTTATCCCCTATGGTTGCATTAACCCTGATGACGCACTGGAAGCCGTAGTTATCGACTCTAGCACCGGCTTTGAGCGCCAAATCGCAAAGGTTATCAATGTAGGTACATCAATCCCTGTACGCCCGGTTATCGAGCTTGAAGAGCAGACTTATGGTGCCCGTGAACGTAAGTACTACGTAGCGCGCATCTCCAAGATGGTACACGGCGCAGACCATATGATTAACCTACTGCGTGGTATTGACTTCCTTGTAGCAGGTGATATTCAGGTAGACCCGGATACCATCTACACCGTATTTGCGTACAACCACAAGACCCGCAAGATAGTCATCGCCCCCCTGGGTGAATAAGCCACACACGAAAGGAACACGCACCATGAGCCGCCTCGTTGGTAACGACGACATCATCCGTATCATTGTCGGTAAGACCGTGACCATTCACGACGTAGAAGAACGCCTAAACTATATGCGTGACGTACTGGACATTACAGAGCTGGACGGTGAACCCGAAACTGAAACTTTGGGGCGTATCAATCTGTCCCGCCGCCAGAGTGAAGAGCTTATCTCTATCTCGCTTGAAGATAAGGGAACCATGTACGGCGGTAACAATGTCCTTGAGGTGCAAAGCTCAACCCACTGGGACGAAGACGGCAACGAGTATTACCTTGAACCCGCTGAGTTTCAGTCTGTCGCTGACGCTCTTCTAGTGTTCGAGGTTGAAGAAACCTACTAGGAATAGGTAACAGGCTTAGCCCCAAAGAACCCGCCCGGTCGATGAAGCCACCGGGCGGGTAACTATCAATTATGAAAGTAACGCCATGTGGAATTATGGCAATCTAGACGATGAACTTATCGGAGGCGTGGAGTGTGAAACCTGCGGTTACGCACACAACCCCAAAAGCAATAAACAGTACCTCAAAATGCTTGCAATCACCAACCATACAGTACTACGCCTTTCCCACTATGAGAATACCCCTCTAAGCCCCCGTGAATCTACCATCTTTACCGGCGGTATTATCCATATTGCAAATGATACGCCCCCTAATATGGAAGCAACTGTTACGGGTAGCTACATCAAGGAAAAGACTGGGAAAGCCAGGGAGGTGGCACTCACCCTATCGGGCGGCTCCATTATCGAAGGTGCTACCCTGATATTATTGTCGCCCTGGGTAGTGCTGTGTGTCTGACTGGGTATGTCGCCGGGTCTTGCATGGGTGAGTTGATAGGTTTTTGTGTGCCGCGTGTGGGTTTTGTGGGTATGTGTCGCCTTCGTGTTCTTAGTCTATGTAAGGGTTTTAGGGGTGTTGTTGTGAGGTCTGTTTCTGGTGTGTGTAGTACCCTGTGTCTGTTTGCCGTGGCTGGGTAATGGTATGGGTGCTGAAACATCTCTAGGACTTGCACGCCTATTTAAAAGTGTGGTACTATGATAGTGTACCAAGGAGACGAAAAGCTCCATACCACCACCCAACCAAGGGAGAAGCACAATGCCCCTCTTTATTGATGACACCCCCATTAAGGCAACCACCCCCACTAAGGACGTAGTAAATGTCTTGAGGAACGCGAACCTCGGCATTGAAAACATCGACTGGTATAGTGACAGCCTGCTGGTAATTGACACCTGCACTACGGAGGGTGAATCAGATGCTTTCTGGGTTTGCTTTGAGACCCCGGAGGATGAATCTGATTCCCCGCGTACCCTGCTCTACATTGATGATGATGACGAAGTCTATGAGAATCAGGAAGTGGATGCCGAGGCGACTTATAAGCGTATTGGTCGTAAGATTCTGGAAGCGCTCGCTAAGCTGTAAGGCGGTAAGGGTGTAATAGTGGTGTGGTGGTAGGTCGTTTGCAGGCTTGCCGCCATGCCACCAAGTAGCCCATTAAAACCATCCGCACCTATAGTTGCAGGCAATGCGCATAGTGTGATACTATATAAGTGTGGTTTTTCTGGAGATAGGAACCAGAACCCCACCATCAACGAAACAAGAACCCCCTAGAAAGGAACCCCACATAACAATGACCACCCACACCATCCCCAAGAACTACAACGCCGAATACATCGCCAAGCGAATCAGCGCTATGACCCGCCGAGACGAATACGCACACGTAGAAGTAAACACCACCACCACCACCAACGGCAACACCATCGAAGCAACCATCAACCACGCCACCCTCCACCTCACCCTCACCCCCGAAACCACCAACACCAACACCCAGCAGGTAACCATCACCCCACAGAAAGAACCCACC